>Ga0187844_10000379_pt1 | contig 34791 bp, 36 predicted proteins | sample SpaLakP09_SKY_50_FD_134517 | JGI IMG/M metagenome (GOLD analysis project Ga0187844, IMG submission 134517) | Oligotrophic lake water microbial communities from Sparkling Lake, Wisconsin, USA - SP09_SKY_50 | ecosystem: Environmental > Aquatic > Freshwater > Lake | place: USA: Sparkling Lake... | reverse complement strand
GATACGGACATGTTCTACCATAAATAGCAATCATCAATCGGTAATACTCCAGATAATTCGGATCATATTTTGTAATACGTCTTATTCCTATAAAAACAGATTCATATGTTAATAAAAAAGTATGAATGTTCCTACGCTGTTGTATTGTACATGTCTGTAAGGAGAGTGCCGTATAAATTAAAAATTCTTTATATCCATTTGTGATTTTGTTATTTTTAATGAATTCTGGGACCGGGTCCCATGATTGTTTAGGATTATTTGCAATATCATGCAGGGCAAAGAAATGTGACATGCACTTCTGATGATATAGTTGGATTTAGATTTTAGATTCTTCTAGTTGCGATAGTCGCAAGCAACTAGAAATCTAATTGCTTGCGACTATCGCAATTACAGATGTAATTGCTTGCTAAAGCGACAACTAGAAATCTAGTTGCTTGTGCATGCATTCTTTATGCAATGCATTGTTTCTGTAGCAAGGATGGTATGAACATCCTTTCTCCAACTGCAGAATCATATGCATTATAATCACATTGCCAATTTGTGCACTCACTTTGTTCATAAATTGACATTGTTCGCCATAAATTGCATGAAGAATACGAATGTATGGTTTGTAATAGGGTTCTTCTGGTTTGATATGGACAATCCCATAGATCGGTAGATATGCACCTTCTTGACAATGTGTTAAGAAAGTATGTACATGCTGTCTTTGTTCAGAAGTAGCATCCAGAAGAAATCCAGGCAAACTCATTAAGAAATACTTGTATTCTTTTGTCGGATATCCTTTCTGCATGAATAGACTTTCAAAGTAACGGATAACCTCTTCCTCATCTCCTGTTAAAATATCATTGATATAGTCCATGGTTTACATTATTTTATGAGGTTTTGTTATTCAATTTTATTCCATCCATCCATAGAAAATATATCACCATGCCACATCGTTTTATACGCAGGATAATAAATAGTTGAAAAGAATCCTAAATATCCAATGATTGCCGAATAGGATCCATGAGACAGAATAATATACCTGCATATACTTCCAAATTGAATCGTCTGAATTTCATCTGTCTGTAAAATGGTTACATTTAGAAGGGTTAGTTCTTGAATGATCTTGTGACTGGGGTCATCTGTTCCAATGTAAATGTGCGTATAATCACATTGTTCTATTGCTTTTTTATAGTAATCAATCCCTGGATTATATTCTTGTACATCTGTTAAACGTATATGAATGAAAATATCATTATTCGTATGATATCTATTAAATGGATTTGCACGAATGATACTCTCTTTATTTGTATTCAAATACTCTTTTATTTTTGTAGCGATCTCATGTATTTGGAAGAAATGATTATTTGCATTAAGATTTACATGTAGGGGTTGATCAAAGAGTGTATCATAATTATCATCAGTAAGATCAACTGTATCTTTATATTTAAATTTTCCAACATGTAACGGAATTCCCAGGTGTTTCATCTTATGGGGAGATGCATACGTGACATATAAATTATTTTTCTCTACAATCATACTTACCGCAATATTACGAAAGATCTGATTACAGAGACGACCATTCTGTTCTGTTATTTTTGTAAACATGATATATTATATAATATATGCTTAAGTATAGAATGGGTGGATGGTTTTCATTTTCACAACCACTATCATTTAATACAAATACGCTTCATGGTCCACTCCCTGCTAAAGTATATAATAAAGTAAATAACAATAACAATACTAGAAGAAATAGATATAATTTTCTAGGTACCAAACTTAAATCTCGTACAGTCAAAAATAAACCTAATGCATTTACTAACTTTCTTCACACAGGTTTTGTACCTGAAAGAAAATCACCGCATTATAATCCACGTTCCTACCCAAACATACCAGGTATACCAAATGTAGTGGTAACTGGAAATAAAGAGAAACATAGAAATAGAAAAATAAAAGCATTATTTCCGAATTTATGAATATAAACCATCATACCCTATCTAGTATAATGCCAAAAGCAGAAAAGTCCAAAGAAGATCGTCTCAAAGAAACGATGAACCTACTTACTCAATTGCAAACAGGAGGTGTCCGAAAGAATACACATAGTTTTTTGGATTTGAAGCAGAAAATGTCGGTTTGGGTTGAAACAGGAGAACCTGCAGACTATACTGTGCCTTTTCCTGAATATGGTCGTGAAGCAATTGTTTCTTTGCCACGATATGATAATAAAGCGGCTACGATCAGGTTTAATATAAAGTAATTGATTTATAAAATCTGCAATAGAACCAATTTATGTTATAAATTTGCCATTGTTGCAGATAAAATCTGCAACAATACAGGACAATGATCCGATCCCTTATAATCTCTAAGAATCTCGGCAATTTCAATCTTATCTTTATGAGTAGTATTCACTAAGATAAGATCAATCCTCCATCCTTTGTTTCTGTCACGTGAATTAGCAAAATTGGACCACCATGAGAATTCTTGTTTGTCTGGATACAAATGTCTGAATGAATCTGTATAGGTCTGTGTCAGAAGTTTAAATGCAGTCCGTTCTTCCACGGATGCACCAGGAGTATTCTTTGGCTGTTTGTTATGAATATCAATCGCTTCTGGAGCTACATTAAGATCCCCACAGAGAATGATCGGCAGATTGAACTCTTCCAGTGCCCATAGATACATCCTGAGACACTCTTCCCATTCCAAACGTTCTTGAATACGTACTAGACCAGGTTTTGCATTTGGTGTATATACAGTTACTATAATATGGGTTTGAAATTTTGCGGTAATAGCACGCCCTTCTTGTGACCATGTTTTTTCTATAGCCAAGTCATAATATTCAAAATTGTGGGCAATCCATTCAGGTTCTACATTCGTTAAGAGGGCTGTTCCTGAATATCCTTTTTTGACTGCTGTATTGATATAGATATGATTAAAGAAGGGTTTTAGAAAATCCAGATCTCTGATGGACTGCGTTTTGATTTCTTGGAGTGTCAGAATATCTGGTTTCTGTTCTTGGATCAATTGTTCCAAGATATGCTTTTGGGCAATTGCCCTGATGCCATTCACGTTGAATGAGATGATTCGCATTTTGCTTTTATTTCGTTTTTAAATGGATTCAATTTTTTATGGTGATCATTCATACTTTTACACATTTGTCTTTATACACAGATGGATGATACATAAGGTCCTTCAATTCTCGTAAATACTGCTGTAGCGTAGCACAGAATGAACTCATGTATTCCAGATCATTTAACTGTAATTCTACTGCAAATTCTGATTGCATATCAATTCGTTTAGAATATTTGCATTTGTTCATCAGTATAAATTCACTCTTTCTTGCGGGAGTTTTGACAAATGTATCATACGGTCTATACCGATCCTGTGCATAAATCACTTCATATCTGTAGTCCGCTTCTGTCAATTGTTTCAAGTACTGTTCATAAATTGTTTGAATATATTCATAGCGACAGAATTGTTGATTCTTTTCACTCGGAAGTTTCAATGCTTCACACAGTAATTGTTGAACTGGTTTGAATTGCATCATTTACTGTATAATTGTATCTTTTTTTAAATCAAATTTATTTATATTTATTACTCACTCGTCGTGTTCCATTAGAACGCGGAATAAGTCCTTTGGCTTTTAAACTGGAAGTCATAGTAAATCCAATGGATTTCCCTTGTTTCCACTTTTTTAATGCAGTAAGGTCCTTTTTGGTTGGTCTGTATCCACCTTTTGAATATCTCATTTCTATTATAGATGGGGAATTTGTTTGGTTTCTTTAAGTCTAACCCAAAAATAGTTACTAATATATATCGTGAACAAATATATGAAGAGAAAAGAAAAATCCTTAAAAATGCAATTTCTACTGGAGAATATAATAGACTCTATCAAGGAAATAATTCTACGAATTCACCTATACATACACATAATAACTCCAATAAATCCAATAAAGAGAATGAGTGTAATGAAAAGAGTTGTTGGTCGTTTTTAAAATTCTGGGGAGGAACCAGAAAAAATAGAAAAAATAGAAAATATGGAACTCGTAAACACTAATATGCAAACATACATCCAGCCCTTCCACCATAAATCCGTAACATATTATATGTTTCCGCATAAACATATACTATGAATTGATTCACCACAGTACCAGTGCCCTTAAATTGAAGAACAAGTTCTCGGTGTGTAATCTTATCCAGATTAGCTTCCCCTTGCGGTCGTGAGAATGGTGTTAATCCATTATCAATACCAAGAGGAATGTTATAATAATACCGATTGACCCAAGGAGATTTTCGTTGTTCCAAAGATGGCACAATAGAACGAAATAGAGCTGGACCCTCTGTTCTAAATCGGACCAGACCCTGAAAATTTAGTTCATAGCCTGATAGCGGTTCCGAGTTTGACAGAGCAAAGGCTGGACGCATGTATCCTGATAATAAACCTTGCGCATCAGGCCACCATGGCACTTGTCCATTATTTGGAAGTGTATTGACTTGTCCCTTTATATCATTTGTTGCCAAGAAATGTGCATTATAGGATGAAGCCATGACAGGATTACACATAAAAAACAGATCACGTGTCGGGTTTGGAATATCCAGACGAATCCTGGCATTCATTAATCCCCTGGAATCATATGGATTCATTGCGTAATGTTGAACGACAGGAATCTGTAAATCTGCCAGACGAAATCTGTTTGCTTCATTTTGATCTAAATAGACATACTCTGCCATCACATGACAATCTCCTAGTTGTAATGGTGGCATCTGGATCGGTCCCTGTGCATTTGCAATCGGTTGACCAGGAACAAGTACAGGATCCTGTGCATAAAACATGGTATTAATAGGCCATAGAGATGTACCATCGCCTTGTACTACATTAGGAACTTGGGTAGGTGTATAGTACAGACCATTCAATGCACGAAAGTTGATTCCTATACGAACTTCATCCATTGTCATTGCATCAATGGGAAGTGCATTGCCTGGATCACCTCGTGAAAACCAGAAAGGTAGCGGTACAACAACTTGTTGGGGAGCGTGCAACACAGATGGTTTGTAGGCAGTTGGATTAGGCCAGCCAAATGAAGTCTCTGTAAATCCTGAGTCTTTTCTGCAGATAAGCTGGTTAATTCCTGGGACTTTCTCCAACGGTGTATTAAATTCATCCAAGATTTCTAAGAGGCGACTGTCCAACGTCTCCACACGGGATGCAGCAATATCCAGAGTGAGCTGATTGACAAGTGCATGCCCTAGTGAATTGGTCCATCCAATACGGGGATATACTTGCTGTGCTTGGGGCTGTGTCTTCTGCAACTGTTGTAGAGCATTTAGTTGAGGTGTATAGATATCTGGCATAGTAGCCACTAAATACAGACGTGTGATCATGTGACCTTTTCGTGGAAGACTGAGAAAGGCTGTGTTACCAAAAGTGGGTGGATTGTAGAAATCTAGACGGTGCCATTTGGTCGTGAACCTACCAGCTTTGATCCATGTTTTTATAAATGGATACAGTGTCGGATGGAAATACAGGCGTTCATCTTGAATTCCTGTTGAAATTACTTTAAGGAGCGATGCAACCATTACTAATTAATAGGATGATTCGTTTTAGATTGCATTAGAATATAAAGCGATTATTAGAGAATATCATATGCTTGTAACCTGTTACTATGACATTTATGACAATCCAGAGGGATTCTTCAAGTATGTGACATTGTTTTATGATCTGGGTATTAGTGGACTTCCTATTGTTCTCTTCGTAGATCCTTCTATGGTTAGTAAATTTCGCATCTTTCCTAGTACTGTAAAAGTGATAGGGCTTTCTTTAGAAGAAGTAGAAACATATCAGATTGCAATGAGCTATACTGGTCAATTGCCAAGTGGACGGACACCTGCAAAAGACACGAAGGAATTCTTTGCACTCATGAATTCAAAAGTGGAGTTTGTGAAACGTGCTGCGGTGTTGTTTCCTTGTGATAAATACATATGGATTGATTTTGGAATTACAAAGATCTTGAAGAATGTGGAACGATGCTTGAACAAATTACATGAAGTAGAGAAACAGATATTTACAAAAATTACAGCTCCTAGTTGCTGGTCATTTGGACGCCCAATAAATGTAGATCAAATAAATTGGCGGTTTTGTGGAGGAGTTATCATTGTACCTGTTGAATTAGTGGATGAATTTTATGCACATTGTAAAGGAGTCTTACGAGATTTCTGTACAATGTCTCAGTATAAATTAACATGGGAGACTAATATTTGGTCTATTGTTGAACTGTTTGCTATGAAAGACAAGATACAGACCTTTTTTAGTGATCATAATGATAGTATGTTATTGAATATTTAAATAAGCTCTGTCCAGGTACGACGTTTAGATGTATTTTTTGTCCAACTCCACTCTGTTTCATCATATAATCCAACTTCTGTAATTTCTATTTCAATGTATTCATTTCTCTTTGCATGTGGACGAACCTTGCCTTTATTACCTGGAAATACTTTGTGACGATCTCCAACAATAATACCAGAACGGACAATACCCCTCATAATATATTTATATTCAGTCTGCTTATATTCAGATTTCTTCTTTTTTGGATGAATATTATATACATACATAACTTCATCGCCATCTTTTGGAGTTAATTTATTCACACTCTCTATTGACCCCAATGATTGTGGTAATAATCTATATCCTAAATCACCTGGTTCGTCTGCGATATGAGCATTGTAAACACGCTCATATTCTGTTTGATCCCATAACTTATCTGTAGCAAGTACACGCCATCTTGTCATATTGAATATATCAAGATAGAGTCTTACTTATTTATATATTTAAATTGATTTCAATTTTTTTAACTAGTAAATAATTTCTCACAGAGCCCATTTTGGAATCTCAGCCAATTATAATGCATCGCATACACAAATACTTCCCATCCATTCACAACAGTCGGATCAAAGTGACAATCATTTGGTAACGGCTGGACAATCGGTGGATTCACTTTGAGGCTAAGTGTAACAGATGTCGCTTTTGACATATTAGCAGAACCACTTGGCTGATGTTCGGCTGGATATTCTGCAAAGGAATATCCATAAATGGATGCATGAAATGAAGTGATTCCTCCTTGATGCTTCCTTGCAATATGCTCTTTGAACCAATCACCTTCTGCAGAAATGACTTCAGATCCATTGATTCGGATAGTAGCTTGATTAATCCATGGAGGATAGTGCATTGTAGTGGATGTTTCTAGTGAGATATTGGGTGTAAAATTGGTCCATTCATTATTGATTTTCACAGCTTTTCTTCTGAGAACCCAGATTAACTCCGTGACAGGATGATTGAGCTCTAACGGTAACTGAACTTCTATGAAATCCTTGGATTTATTCACAGCATATTTGAGCGGCTCTTCAAATGAAAAGAGTTGAACAAGTTTAACCATCTGTTCAAATGGTTTTCGTAGATATTTCTCTCGTATGGATCCTGTAATGAGAGAACATCCTGTCACAATTCTAAAATCTTCAAATGGTGGTGGCTGTTGTGCAGTCTGTGTTTGAATGGGTGTTTGTGGTAGCTGTATAAAAGATTGTGTTCTGTTCAATGGTGTGTCTGGACATTTCTGTCTGTATCCTGGATACCGTCTGACCAAATCTTCAAAAGGACGTAGTTTAATATCCACACGTACATTTCCTTCATTGCAGGATACAAGTGGAAATACTTCTTGTTTTGTTCGTGAGAAAAAGAATGGCAATATACAGAAGATTGTTCCATGTTCAGTTGGAAATGGGCGATTTGGATTAAATGGTGTTTGAAGAACAGTAGATTCATCCAATAGTTCATATGAAACTGCGCCTATTGCATCATACTGTATTCCAACATATTTGTTTTTATTATAATATAAATTCATATAGGTTGCAATAAATTCTCCTGTGATTGTTTCAATCGTTTGATCATTCACAATAAATTCTGCATATTCAATGATGGAGATTCCTAGTGAGTTGCAGTACGTCCACATATTGTTTAGCTGTGTAGGATCTGTTGTAATCTGTCCTAGAGCAAGCTGTTGAACAATCGTAGCATTATACCAACTTGATAATCGGATCTGAACATGAATGGTACGAAACAGATCGCCTGCTGACAATGTACCAATCTCAAATGAACATTTCTGTCCCCAACTTCCTGGACCACGCTGTGTAAATTCTTGAATACTTAGTGCAGTAGGATGTGTAATTGTATCTTTATAATTAAACCAGGATTTATCTGAATCAATAGGAAAATAGATATTATCCTGTGAATCACGATCTGTTAAATCAAGTACTGTCGTAATATCACCGCGTGGTCTAAAATAATCCTGTGACTGAGACGACATCTATTGAAAGAGATAGATAGTTCTTTACGTGATGCGTGAAAAAATTGAAATACTATATTATATAAAATGATAATAAAATGTCCTTCTTACATTCATTGCATGCAGTGGGATCTATGACAAATATATCAGATGTCTTACATACCTGGGATCCTTCTTTCATTCAGATGATCATTGGACACTTTAATGTAAATTATATGCAATTCTCTGTCATTCTTGGAGTTCCACTGGAGAAAATCAAGACAAATACTGCTACTAATGCATTATACGCTATTGCTATGATGACTAGTGTCAAAATGTTCATGAAAGGTTATATGCAACGTATTGATAGTATGTCATATCCACACATACATTCACAACGATTGGAACGAGTTAAAGAGACATGGACTAAAGAGACACGGACTAAAGGAGAGAAATGTATTCAATATGGATCTAAATAAATTTGAAAGATTCTGTTTAGATATAATAAGTATAAAAGCAGTCATACAATGGCACAATGTATTGGTCGTATTGCAAAGGTAGATGGTATTTATCATTTTGCAAATGGTAAGAATCGGTTCTATGTAGAATATAGGTGTCCTAAAACAGCTGTTCCCCATACACAATTATGTACACGATGTACAGACAGAGGAAGAGATAAAATACAATCATCGGGCAAATTTGACCATGGCCTTATTACAGGTCCCATTCCAGATCATTCTCATATGTATGGTGGTAAATATTATGAGGAATCTGTTCGTAAGTGGCTTATATCCGCTGAAAATCTTGCTATTGCACAAGAACATCAACGAATTGCACGGGAAGGATTGGTTCCTTTAGTGCCTTTGGCTCCTGTGGTTCCTTTAGTGCCTTTAGAACCTGTAAAGCCAGTTGAAGTTGAAGAAAAAGTAAGTGTATTGGCAAAACCAAAAGTAAAACCTGTTAAACGAAAACCAAAAAATGAAATCGTATTACCTACACCTATAACAGTGGTTGCATCTCATCTTGAAGAGAAAGAAGAAGTAGATCTAGATGACTATGAATTTGAATATGTATCACTAAAACCGTTTGAACATCAGGATATTTCCTATTTCAGAGAACCTAAGAAAAATAAGATATTTGAACGAAAAAAAGATGTGATTGGACCCTATATTGGACGGTATGATTCCTATACGGATACCATTCGCACTGATATTCCTGATTCAGATTCTGAATAAAACGTATAATAAATATGTAATAAATATATAAAACATATATAACAGAATGTCTAAATCACGTTTTTGTTATAACTATAAAGCTCCTGGTTTTATTCAACCCTGTTGCAAACCTGTTGTATGTGCATCCAGTACATATCTGAATGCAATTGCATCCACTCCTTCTATTGTCAATGGTGAAACACGTACTACTCAAGGATCATTGTTAGCTGCTAAACAAAAAAGTATTTTACAAGATGCAAATCAAGCATCTATTACATCTACCATTCAATATACACAACAGAATGCAGCTGCTATTTCAGCTCAAATACAAGGACAATTGGATCAGCTTACAATACAACGATATGTCCCTTATCAACCTTATATTTATCCTGTTGTTCCTGTTTCTGTTATGCAACTACAGATGGCTACTGCAAATGTAGGTGTTCCTATGTCTTTCTTTACAGCTATGGACTGTAAGGGGAATCAATTCGTTACAACATAACGAATTTTAGGGAATCAATTCATTACAACATAACAAATTGATTGCAATAGGGAATCAATTCGTTACAACATAATGAATTTCAAAAATACAATAAAAAATAGATATAGTATCCATTTTTTATTATATACATATTTATTTTTTGTTTTTGTTTTTGTTTTTGTTTTTGTTTTTGTTGTTTTGATTTACTTCTTGCCAACAACCATCTTCTTCTTAATCACAGGCTTGGGAGGGGGGACAGGCTCCATGTCTTCACCATCTTCTTCATCTTCTTCTGCTTTTGCTTCAGCTACTGCTACTGATGCTGATGCTACTTGTGCTTGTGCTTGTGGCATAAACGCTGCAACAACTGAAGCAGAAGCGGCTGAAGCAGAAGTAGCAGGAGCAAAGACATCATCCATATCTTTCTCTTCAGGTGGCGGGGCAGAACCCAATCCCTTAAAGGCAAAGTCACCAATCTTCTCAGGCAACTTATGAACCGCAATTTGCTTTGCACGCCACGTCAATCCAAACTTAGAACCCGCAAACCAAACACCACCGCATTCCATAATAGCAGTCAGTTGAGAACCCTTGGCAAGCATGTCCTCTACAGGAATATCCTTGTAAGGAGTACCATTGATGTCATAAAACTTCGTGTCAAACTGATCATTCGTGCGACGCAACTTCAGTTTGATGGTGGGAGGATACGACAGAACATTGCCATCTTTATCCTTGCCATATTTCAATGTAGGAGTATAGAACGCCTTTACCACATCGCGAGACAAATCAGCTTTGAACCACAACTTGCTGTTTTTCACACCCTCATTAATCATAAATTCGTCCAATTCAGACAACGTATCCATGAACTGTTTCAATTCAGGACGTTGGTCATGGCCACGGAAAGACAAGTCCACCGAATACTCAGGAGGACCGAACTTATCAGCGCAATTCAGTCCAAACGGCGTCGTCATCGCTACGGCTGATTGCATAACCAGGCGGTCACCACTGTAATTGAGGTAAGCCTGTTTCGCACCGCTTTGGAGAATACGGGGGACAGTGAGCGTGATGTTCTTAGTGTTAAAGCTGGAGGGGTAAGTGATAGCCATTTCTTTGTTCAGATCTGAGTATACATATTGTCATTTGTTTAAATCAATTTTTATTTATTTCGTCAATTTCAATTATTTTACCTTATAAACTCAAGTTGTTATTTTTGTCCATTTTTACAGAGGTTCCTTATGTATTTCATATGATAACTATTGAGAAATAGAATAAAAGCGTGAGTATATGGAGCCATTAAAGAGAGTCATCTGTTTAGGTTACTTACATTTTACATGTATTAGACGACTCATTTGTCTCAATTTTAATTAAAAATGCATAAAATCTCTCTTTGCATGCGGTGATTATTCTAAAAATAATTTAATTTAATAGTATTTTCAGTGATTTCAACAGAAAAAAAGTAAAAATCTTGACATTCCGGTAAAAAATCAAAAAAGTGTGCGATAATGACTTTTCACAGTTTATAAAATTGATTGCTGTATTTGCATAGAAATGAGTCATAACGCGTTTAATCATGTCAAATATTACCACCGGATCTAGTACAATGAGCAAGCCCACTACCACCACCAAGCGTGTCCAAAAGAAGTCTGACGAAGTTCCTGCCGCCGCCGTTTCAGTTCCTACCCCTGCCCCTGCCACTCCTGCTCCTGCTGACAAGAAAAGCAAGAAGGCTCCCGCTGCTCCTGTTGTAGCCGCACCCGCTTCCGCAGTATCAGTACCTGCCCCTACCGCTTCTTCTGTTGAGTCCGAGACCAAGGTTGAAGTCAAGTCTGTAGAGGAGGAGATCAAGGAGTTGGTTGAGTTGCACCAGAAGCTTCGTGAGCAGGCCACCAATGCTGTCAAGACCCTTCAGCGTCTTCAGAAGCGTGTTGCTAAGGAGGTCAAGGAAGCTGGTCGTCGCCGTCGTCGTGCCTCAAAGGAGTCAACTGATGGCTCTGTAAAGGAGAAACGTCCTACCATCTTCACTACCCCTGTTACTCTTCGTGACCCCTTGTGCAAGTTCCTCGGCTTGTCAAATGGTAGCCAAATGACCCCCGCTGATGTCACTCGTGCCTTCAGTGCCTACGTTGAGAAGAACAAGCTCAAGGATGCTGAGAAGGGCCATACGATTCACCCTGATGCCGCTATGCGCCAAGTTCTGGGCGTTAAGGAGGGTGATCAGGTTACGTATCGTAACATTCAGTCCTTCTTGTATAAACTCTACGTTCTCCCTGAGAAGAAAGTTAAGGCCTCTGCCTAAGAAAGTTAAGGCCTCTGCCTAAACATATAAACATATAAACAAAAACAAATAAACAAATAAAAATATAATCAATATAAACTAGTATACTATTTTTTATTGTTTTATAAAAGAATATATATATGATTAATACATGTGAAATAACTTAAATTTTTATAGATAATTGTATTAGATTTAGGATGGCTGGAATAGGACCAACAGGCTATACGGGTCCTACTGGTCCAGGTGGAACACTTGGCAATTATGCCTCCTATTACAATACTCAAACACAATCTAATTTTTCTGTAGCCAAAACAGTTCAATTTGATACAACAAGTGCATCCCAGGGATTTACTATAGTAAGTGCCTCACAAATTACTGCTAATTCCATTGGTATTTATGAAGTTCAATTTACAGGTCAGCTCTTAATCCAAACCTATAGCGAAGAGCTCTTTGCAGTATGGTTTGCATTAAAGATAGGAAATGCACCTAGTGCTCCCATTCCTAACTCTACCTTTTTCACTTCCATGAAACAACCTAACATGTACATGACCACCAGTTCCACTCTCATTGTTGCAATGAATCCTGGTGATTATATTGAAGTTTATGCCCAATCAACTGGACCCAATACCATGTTTAAAGCAGTAACAAATTCTTTGTATCCCAATACTCCTTCTACAATCATCACTATACGCCAAGTCATGAATACTCAATTAGGGCCAACTGGTTTTACTGGCTGGACAGGTACAGTTGGAACAGGTACAACTGGTCCGTCTGGTTTAACTGGTTCTACTGGTATGACTGGTCCCCTAGGAACCGGTCCCACAGGCTTGACAGGTCCAACGGGCGTAACTGGTTCTACTGGTGTGACTGGTCCCCTAGGAACTGGTTCAACCGGTTCAACCGGTTCTACTGGTTCAACTGGTTCAACTGGTTCAACTGGTTCAACTGGTACAACTGGTCAAACAGGTCCTACTGGTACAACGGGTACAACTGGTCAAACAGGTCCTACTGGTTGGACAGGTCCTACTGGTCAAACAGGTACAACTGGTCCGACAGGTATAACTGGTACAACTGGGCCCGCTGGAACAGGTCCAACAGGCTCAACAGGTATAACAGGTCCAACGGGTTGGACAGGCCCAACAGGCTGGACAGGTCCTACAGGTTCTATGAATACAGGTACTACAGGCTGGACTGGTACAACAGGTGCAACAGGCCCTTTGGGAACGGGTTCTACTGGAGCTACTGGTTTGACAGGTTCAACTGGTATGACAGGGTTTACAGGAGCTACTGGTCCCTTAGGAACAGGTCCAACAGGTTTTACTGGTATCACTGGTATGACTGGTTATACTGGTACAACAGGTCCATTTGGACCACAAGGTCCTGCAGGCCAAACATCCGTTACTACATATAATATCTATACACTTATACCACAAGTATTACCACTTGGTGCTCGTAGAATTGCATGGGGTAGTATTGTTCCTAGTAATACGTATGGTGCTAATTATTTCACATATGATACAAATCTATTTACGTATAAAAACACTGATCAATTTACACTTGGAATTACTGTGAATTACATGATACAATATAATGTATCTGTGGCAGGGTTAACATATGTAGTGGTTATCTCTTCTAATGGATTAAGTTCAGCAAATTATGCATACAGTCAATATGCCGCGTACAATATTACAAATACAGCCACGTTTATTGTACCACCTAATGCATCATTTTATATTGCTGTACAGAATTCTGTGGAAAATGTAATCATTACAAGTGGATCTATTGTTATTTCAAGTATTTCTTCTGGACCACAGGGTCCTACTGGTTGGACTGGCGCAACGGGTGTAACAGGTATAACGGGAATGACTGGTTATACTGGTCCTTTGGGAACAGGTCCTACAGGTATGACTGGTTTTACAGGTGTGACAGGTTCTACAGGTGTGACAGGTATGACAGGTTCTACAGGAACAACTGGAACCACGGGAACCACGGGAACAACAGGTCCAATAGGAACAACAGGTCCAACGGGTTGGACAGGTTCATCAGGTGTGACAGGAACAACAGGTCCAACAGGAACAACAGGTCCAACGGGTTGGACAGGTTCATCAGGTGTAACAGGAACAACAGGTCCAACGGGAACAACAGGTACTACTGGCCCAGTTGGACAAGCTTCTATGCTTACTATGCAACCATTTAATGCACAGACAATTGGTCTAGCAGGAGCTACTGTATTCTGGGGATCTATTATTCAGTCCAATTCTACTAATGGAGGAATTGGTGCATTAACATATAATGCAGGATCATTTATCAATACATCTAGATCAACTCTTGTTCTAGAGGTTCAATATAATCTACAATGGAATCAATTAATTAGTGGATTTACCTATATTACTGCAAATGGCGTGAATTATGGGTATGTTCAATATAATGCACAACTTGCTGCAAATAGTCTCATCGTTCTCCTTACTTCTGGAGCATCATTCTCTATCTATTGCCAGAATTCATCTAATGGAAGTGTACTCAAAACTAATTCTACCATTGTCATTACGAGTTTATCAGCTGGTCCTATTGGACCCACTGGCATGTCTGGATGTACTGGTATGGGTGTAACAGACTCCACTGTTCAAGCACCATTTACAATTGATGCTGTCGTTGTAGGAGCTGGTATTACTACTTTAAAAGTAGCCCCTACCTTTAATGGTGTTACGATACAACAAGCATCATATCGTCTTATCGGCGATAAATTTCGTGTTGGATATCAAATGGGATGGGCAGGTGGTAGTGATGCAGGTGTTGGAGATTATCTTATTAGTTTACCAGCTGGACTAACTTTTAATAGTATTGGATTATATAATACAACATACTCACAATTTAATTTTGGACAATATAATGCACTTTATACTGGTATTATTTTTCCACCTGATTATTCTACTATTGCTACTGCCATTATTCCTGCACTTGGTGGAATTGTTGAGAGTTCAAATTGGTCTACTAGTTCTTTTGTTGTACCCTTCTCTCCTACACAATTTAGACTTGTTATTTATTATGATGGTAAATTAACAACATGGAATAATATTACGTATGGTGTTAATAATGGATTTTTGAGTCTAGAATTTGAGATATGGAGGAGTTAAGAAGCAAAATTAGATAGGGTACAATGCAATACGATATGGTGTATTATTAATTGTTACTAAAAGAGAGGCAGTAGCTGCGGCGGCAGGTGCAGTACTAATATTTGCAGCAGGCGTTATAATATTCATTGGTATTGTTGTAATGTTAAGATTTGTCATAGAAAAAGTAGATCCTATAATGGTAGAGGCGATAGACAGAGTACTTGCTGTTAATGTAGATGCTTGAATGGTTGAAGTGACAACTAGATTGTTTATTGAAAGAGTGGATCCTTGAAATGTAGAAGTAAACATTGTATTAGATGTGAATGTAGATCCTATCAGTGTAGAGAATGTAATGAACTGTGTCTGAATAGTAGAGACTTGAATAGTGGATACTAATAAAGTAGAGGCAATTGAAAGAGTGCTTAATGTCATAGTGGATCCTTGAATAGTAGATGCTACCAATAGAGTGTTTATTGAAAGAGTGGATCCTTGAATAGTAGAAGTAAACATTGTATTAGATGTGAGTGTAGATCCTTGTAGGATAGACATTGAAATATAGGGTGATACTAAACTTGATGTCTGTATAGTAGATGTCTGTATTCCATTTGCTTGCAAACTAGATGTTATAATTGCATTTGCTTGCATAGTTGATATAGATAATACATTAACTGTAATTGTTGATGTCTGTATAGTGGATGCATATATTCTATTTGTAGTAATGGTAGATCCTGTCTGTGTTGAGAATGTGATAAACTGCGATTGGATAGTTGATACTTGAATAGTAGATCCTACTAAAGTAGAGGCGATAGATAGAGTACTTAATGTCATTGAGGATCCTTGAATTGTTGACGCTACTAATAAAGTGTTCAGTGATAATGTAGATGCTTGAATTGTAGATGTCTGAAATGTAGTAACTGATAAAGTATTTGTTGTTATAGTAGATCCTGTCAATGTAGAGAAAGTAATAAACTGTGACTGAACAGTAGAGACCTGGATAGTAGATGCTTGAATTGTTGAATTGACAGATAGTGTATTAACTGTTATAGTAGATCCTGTCAATGTAGAGAATCTAATAAATTGTGACTGGACAGTAGAGACCTGAATAGTAGATCCTGTTAATGTTGAATTGACTGTCAGATTATTTGTATTAATGATCCCAGTCTGTAAGGTAGAATTCACTGTCAGATTATTCGTTGTCATAGTAGATCCTGTCAGGGTTGAATTGACTGTCAGATTATTTGTATTAATGAACCCAGTCTGTAATGTTGAATTAATTGTTAGAGTATTTGTTGTTACGGTAGATCCTTGTAATGTTGAAAATATACCAGTGTTGATTCCTAATGTAGATATACGTGCAGTATTCATAAACAAACTTGATCCTATTGCTGTAGAACATGTTAGTGTTCCTGTATTTAGTGTATTAGAATCTGCATTAAATACTTGAATAGTAGATCCTGTTGCAGTTATAAAATTGAGATTTTTTACATTAATATAGTTTGCAATTAATGATGAGCCAGTTGCAGTAGAAAAGGTAAGATTTTCACTGTTTACTGTATTAGATTCTGCATTAAATACTGTAATAGTAGATCCTGTTGCAGTTGAAAAGTTAAGATTTTTTACATTAATATACTCTGCAGTAATTATATTTGCATTCACTGTGCCAGTAATAGTTGTATTGATGGTAGAAATAATAACATTACTTAGTGCAAACAAACGAAGAGTACTTGCTTGGAATGTTAATGTCTGAGTTATATCTAAATCATATGGAATCGGTTTGAGTGTAGAAATAGATAATGAAAAATTATTAAAATCAATAAGTGAACTTAACTCTCCCTGAATTGAAGAAATAATAGAGGATACTTCAGATACTGCTTGATTCCTTGCATACTGTGCTAAACTGGGTGCTGCATAGGTTGTCACCAAAAAGGGATTGGCGATATTAGGATTGAATGCATTTGCATTATTTACTTTTACATTGCTTCTGTTTTTTACTTCATTGTTCATTCTATCCTGATACACATGTTTTGCTTTACGTGTTTTATATGCACATAAAGAAAAATAACGCAGACCGTTCTAGAATGCATACGCAATATGCAACATATACATCCGATGAATCTGATTCAGATTCGGATAGATCTGAATCCGATTATGATTCTGGCGAAGATGCTCGCATAAGACGGGAGCAAGATCCGCGTTATCAAATTCTCCGTACACCCACTGCTACGTCACAGATTATCCATGATATGTATACACCGTTGCATGTCCCAGGTGCACCATGGGATTCATCTACCAATATATCCTCATTTGAAAATTATACGTATATTAATGCTCCCAGAACTACTAAAACCAGTTTATTCTCTATGAAATCAATTAATCGTGATAAACGTATTTATCCTACTCCTTATAACTTTCAACTCAAATTACCCCGTGTCTATAAAAATGTAACCAAATTTCAACTTGTTCAACTCTCTTTTCCAAATACATCTGGAGGTGTAACAGGACAGCCATTATTTCTTAGTAGTTTGGTACAAGATATGCTTCGTAACGGTATTGCTCCCGAATGTATAGATACATGTATTTCTATTGTTAACTGTACCCCTACTACAAATACAGTAGCTGTAATGGAAATGAATCGTATTGCCCCATCAGGCGTTCCTCTTTTGACCACTGTTTCTATACCTGATGGAAATTATAGCAATTCAGAACTTGCAAGTGAACTCAGTTTTCAAGGCACCAATACACCTCCTCTGAATCTCATTACCTATTCACAATTCAAAGATACATTTATCCATACACGCGATGTCTCTGTGCTCTTCAATGAACCTGGTGATACATTTTATTCACAGACAGGTGCACGTATCAACAGACCGACAAAAGATGCAATCATGAATACCTATTATACACAGCAACATATTGATAGTCTTGGTGAAATCACCGATAAAATTGCATTTACAGCCTATTATTATCCTATTATGAAAGAACTTATTGCACGCCCATTATCTGAAGCATTTCTGCCTAATTATAGTGATCTTACAGCACACTTCAATGGATTTTTTGAAGGTCTTAACAGTGAATATTATTATCAGGCATGTTCTACTAATCAGAGAGTGCTGGATGCATTTCGTCCCCATTTAACGTTTAAACTACAGAATATAAATAACTATTCATGGAAATTCAATGACAAAGAGAATCGGTTTATAACCATGCATGATCGTTTACATACCTCTATTCAACGGGATATCTCCAAACAATACCAGACTGTGGTAAATCGCGAACTGGCACTCACTTCGCTTAATCCTGGTGCATTTGCTACATTAAAATCAAATGCAATTCAATATGCGGCAATCTATAAGCACTTAGAAACAAATCTTAGCAGTGTGCTTGGATTATATACACTGACAGATCAGCTTCAATACAATGGTGGTTCTATGTATTCTACTACACAATCTACGTTTGATGCTACTGATTTAGCTGCAGATGAACAGTTTAGCGCAATGTTTCAAATCAGGAGCTCCATTGGTGGAATCTATGGAAATTATGGAGGAATGGTCATGAGTTTTAGGAATTTTATGGATTATCATAGTACATTATCTACGTATTATACAATTGTACAGAGTACAAATTCAACTGTAACAGGTATTAATCAATCTATTGCTATGAATCATCATGCATATGTATCTACTAAATATAGTGGTATTTTACCACAAGAAATGATTGATACACGAGCATATTCATCTAATCAGCCCGTGCCTGTTTCATTTGTTACTTCTGCAAATGCCTATGTTCCTGGTGTATTACCGATGCATTTAATGACTCCAAATACAGATACTGTGCCTACTGCTCCTACTACAGATGCTACTACAGATACCACTTTTATAACTGTGTTAGATTCTGGCTCTTCTAGTAATGGAACCATTGATTTACAGAATTCTATAGAAATTCCTAATATAATTATAGATAATACAGATACAACTTTTACAACATTGACAGATTCTAATGGATTTACCGATTTGCAATCATTATCAGATTTAGCACCTCAGTATTCTCTTACTCCAGCTCAATGTCAGACATCCTGCTGTGCATATATTAACAAATTGCTTACAACATGGTATGCGGGTATTCCTGTCAATACAGTGATTGGTACATTAACCTATCGTCTTGGTATTCTAAATGTAAGTGCAAATCAATATAATATTGTGAGTACAATTCAAAGTGTGACCTCCACTGGAAATTTGAATTTTCTTATGCAAATTAACGATGAACAGGGATTTAGTAATATGGATATTGCAATGAATGAAGATTATGCAATTGGTAATGATACAACAGGACAGATAAAATTGGTTGCTGCAAAAATTCTTATGGGAAATGTAGGCGATTCTGGTATTTCACAGACATTGATACAGAATCCAAGTATTTTTGAGAATACACTTGGCAAATTAGACAGACTTAATATTAAGATTTATTATGACGATGCAAATATTACACCTGTATGGCAATTCTTACCATTTCCATTTGATGTGAATGAATGGAATGCTACCTTTCAGATTGATGAAGAAATTGGATTTATTAATCAAGAAGATAATTGGTCTTTAGCTCCTAGTGTTCCTGTTCCTAAGAATCCAAATGATACTCCTTATCTTTATTTTATGAAGGATGAAAAAAAGAAATAGTTTTTATTGTATAAGTAGTAATGAATACACCTTCTCAATCAGTTTCTCACTATCCTTTTGAAAATGTAGAAGGAAATCTATTTCCTCCCGTCTGTTTACGAACACATACTAATCCTGGTCTTATTCTACAACGTACATTGCCTCAACAGAAAGTGTCATTGCCATTAGATTTTAGACCACTTGTAAAAATTTGCAAGAACTATGTCACCTCGGCACCTCCTATTGAAGCTCCTATGCCACCCAAAAATATGGTATTTCCTATGGGTGCTACATTTTATCCACCTGGTCGCTATTCTGAAGCAATTGATCAAGAGTCAGTTCTACGGACATTAGATCATCCTCTGGATCGCTGGTGTACTGATACCCAATACATTGTATCAGAAAACAGTCAAATGTATCATGCAGGGTCTACCGTCCCAGACAGAAAACCCATCAGTAATGCCTTCATTTCTGAACTAGCCATGCCCAAAGTATTATTGCGTAGTGAGAATTACAACTGTCGCACAGAGAATGACCAGGCATATATGGAGAGAAGTCCTAAATTATTCAATAATGCTACAAAAACAGACCGTTATGGATCAGAGAAATACTATGCATTGCCTGGTGGTCATGAAAAAGGCTATCCAATGCCGCATGGAGGAGTTACTAGGGTAAATCCCACAAAACAGACTCTGGCTGGACAACAGCCTATGCGATCGTCTATATTGAATCGTGGCATTCCGCCGAATACAGACAGAACTTCGTTTGTAGGAATTTCCACAGCTGCACGATCTGCTCCCGTATGGTAAATGTCACTTTATAATATACAATTAATCCAGTAGAAAGATTAATGAATCCAATAGAATCCAATGTTTTGTGATATGTCCTTTCATAAAGATATACTTTTAGCAGAAGTAGCAATTTATCATTATTAGATGGCATGAATGTATCAAAATACAACTGATATGCAGTTGTATCCGTCAACAGATCAAATAAAATCGGTTGCATTCCTTTTTCCTCAAATATAAAATGAAACACAGGGTTTTCTTCTGTACTAATCCATATTGGAAAGGAATGCTCTATTACCTTTATCATTTCAATATGTTCTTCTTTCAACAGAAATGGATGAATTGTACTATATTGATACAGTGGAATATTACGTCCTTGAATAATGTAAGATATTGCAGCCATTCGCCAGATGTCTCCCACGATATCATGCGTTTTTTTATTTGGATCTGTGAAATTATGCCAACTTCCAAGAACTTCAGGTCGCAGTTCAGTAGGAACTGAGTTGCGTACAACACCAAATGTAAATTCATCTAAATCATAACCTCCATGACGTAACGGACGAAGTTGACCACGTACCTTAGAAATAATAACAAGTGCATGAGACATATCCTCTTGTGTCCATGTAAGATGTCGTAACTTGGTCTGAACATATGTCTGTAATTGATGATAATCTACTGCTGGCAACTGTGGATCATGTTTCAAGAGAGTATGAATAAGATGTTCCAGTTCTGGTTCATACTGTTCCCAGAAATCAATGTCTTCTTTATAAATACGCAGTGTGAGGAGCGCCTCTGAAATCTCTGGCGTCTGTAATTGTTCTATTTTATTTTGATGCAATGCACAGACTCTGAGTGCTACAAAACGAATCAGGGTATACCATGTTTCACGCACATCATGTTGTTTTACCCAACTTGGAACTATACATGATTGTGCAAAAGGATAAATAGATTCTATAGTAGCATGTTGAATGAGAGGTACATGTCCTTTTTCTCTCAGATATGTCCAGTCAGCCCCATCAAATCCTTGTAGCATATCTGCCAGACTCATAACAGAATTGGTTGCATCAACAATACTTAATTTAAGTGTAGCAATGTTATAAAATGTGAGAAATGGTCTAGGAACTTCACGGACAAATCTGGATAATGCACGTTCATTTTTAGAATATGACAGATACAGACCTTTTCTGGCACGTGTTACACCTACATAGAAGAGACGACGTTCAGCAATAATATCTTCATCTGTTTTCCTACTGGGAAATACAGTATCATTCAAATTCATAAAAAAGACAATGTCCCATTCTAGTCCTTTTGATGCATGAATAGTAGCCAATGTAATCTGTTTATCTTGTCGTTGTTCTGTTGGAATTGTTAGCAGATTATATGGAATCTGTTTCTGATGTAGACGCTCTTCAATTTTGTACAGATCTGAATTATATCGTGATAGCACTGCACAGATAAATGTTGGATACTGGATTTGAATGTTCTGTATCATTTTTACGATCCAATCATATTCATCTGTTGCACGATAGAAAAAATGAACTTCTGGTTTAATTCCGCCCTTCTGATGCGCAATCATTTTCTCTTTATAAGGGAGTGTTGGAATGAAACTCATGACTGAATTGGCTACTGTGACAATGGCTTCTGTAGAGCGATAATTTCGGCAGAGTTGATAATCTATGACGTGGGGTATCTTATTATGAAAATCCAGAATGAAATCCACAGAGGATCCGCGCCATGCATAAATATTTTGTGCATCATCTCCTACAATACTAATCGTCATTCCTTTTCTAGCATGATAGAATCCCATGAGAAGTAGCCATTGAATCTCATTGATGTCTTGAAATTCGTCCACAATAATCGTATGAAACTGTTTGGCCCATGCAATTCCTTTTGCAGTCTGTAACCATGCAACGAGGCGATAAGGGAGTTCGTCCAAGAAAGGTTGGTCTTGGATTATTGTCTGTTCTCGTAAGATCTGTGCAGATAATGCATGAAATGTCCCTGCATATCGTGGTACATCTCCTATCAATTTATGTACACGATGAATCATCTCTTGCGCTGCAGAACGACTAAATGAAACGAGGAGAATAGTTGATGGATGAATATTGTCATTCTGGACAAGATAGGCGATACGTGCTGTAATAGTTGTTGTTTTTCCAGATCCTGCTGATGCCAGAATACGCTGATTTTCATGGGAAGGACTTGTTACTACTCTAAACTGCTCTTCATTTAGTGTCACGGTGCCGTGTGAAAATTCTAATGTGTATTCCATGATACATCTTACTGTTATATAGGTGAAGGGGTTTATATTACTGTGTTTAAGTCATGCAGTGGCTACTGTGTTTAAGTCATGCAGTGGCTACTGTGTTTAAATATGAACAGATTACATCCAGAATCTAGATAGAAATGGCAGTAAATACATTAACGAATGCAGTTATGAAACAGTTAGAAGTAACTGGTCTACAATCTTTACAGGTACAAAATCATATATACGGTTGCTTTGTTGTGATGGAGGATCTGGCTGAAAAGACTCCTGAAAAGAGTCCTGAAAAAGAGGAAAAAGCAGAGGAACTCTGTCTGAAAGAAGATAATTATACATTTTCTGTAGATAAACAATTTTCAGAAATTGGAATTCGTTATGGATTTCTTATGGATACGAAACTTATTTTTGATTCGTTCTTGCCAGAATATAAGACCGCATGGTTGGATATTTTTACTATGGTTCATGACAAAAAAGCAATGGAGGATGTAGACTCCATTGAAGATGCAGTGATTGAACTGATTAGAACCAATGTATTGTCTGAAATGGCATTCTTTTTACAGTCACTTGGAACTGGTTCATTGTCAAAACAATGGCTAAATAAAGCTATTGTACTTATTACGACAGGTGAACTGCCTAAAGACATCAAAGACAGCCTATTAGCAAAAGCACATGAGAAAGCAGATGAGAAAGCAAAGAAATTTCGTAAGACCAAACGGCATATTATTGTCATTAAGAAACTATTAGGAAAAACACGTAGAAATGTAAAGGTTTAGCATATTCATGTCATTACTATACCGTGTGTATGAATTTTTATTTTTTGTTGCAGTTTGTCAATAGTATGCTTGAGATTATTCTCATCACAAGCATAATATTTCTAATTCTAACCTTTTTTTATAAACAGGCCATTTGTGAATTTCGTATTAATCAAATTGAATGGTCACAGAAATCTCATATCCCCAAATTGTTAAATGAGAAATTACCGTTAGTAGTACGAAGTATTCCGAGCAGTACATGTTGGACACAATCTGATATTCAGACAAAACGATATGATTCTGTTCCTGTTTTTCATGAAATGTCTGTTTCAGAGTGGATCTCTAATACTGTCGTTTCTGGTACTGTCGTTTCTGGTACTAGTACAACTAATGTTTCTAGTACTGGTACAACTAATGTTTCTAGTACTGTCGTCTGTCCCTGGCACTATTCTCAAGCAGAACGCATCGCATCTGTATCAGGAATAGCAGTATGGGCATCAAAATGGATTAATCCATCTGTTATTGGTTGGCATCGTTTCTGGACACTTCCACGATATTATTGTTGGGCTGGAAACAGAGGACTTCATAAGACAGTAGCATGGACACTTTTTATAACAGATAGTGAATTATCTATTACTATTATGCCCGAATCCATGGAATCTTTTTTACCAGCTCAATGGCTCAATCGGTTTCCTACCGACTTTACACAGAAAGATACACCATTTGTAACAGATCTCAAATACATTGATATTGTTCTTCGTCCTGGTACTGCTCTTTTTATTCCACCGCATTGGTTTGTATCATATATTGGTATAGAGAAATTACCATTAGTATGTACCATTTCCTATCATACTCCTATTAGTTATTTGGCATTTCAAGCATCTCCTTATATTTTGCATTGAATTTATTGATTGGGATTAATCCCTGAACCTAAAAATGAAATTATATGTAAAGTAGATGGATTCCGACAAAGACATGTCCGACTCAATGAGCATTAGTGATAATATGGATCTTTTTGATGATTTTGAACACTGTATTGCAGAGTTTAAACAGATAGAGGACACTCATACTCAAATTATTCAAAAGTTGGAATCTGTCTCATTGAATGTTTCTGCGTATAATATTGTAGAGTTGAAGAAAATGCATCAGGAAGCGATGGAACATATTAAGATGACAGGGAAAAGTAATTTTGGAGCACTCATTACAAAATAATTTGTTACAAAAAATTGAAGAGAATTTTATCCATTATAAAAATATAAGTCATGTCATTCTATGCAGTAGCGAAAGGTCTTGTACCAGGGATTTACAATGATTGGTTAGAGGCCAAAGCGCAAGTCAACGGATTTCCTAATGCTGTTTTCAAACTATTCAAAACTCTTAAGGAAGCAGAAGCATTTATGGGTCTGCATACTAAAGCAGAAGCAGACGCAGAAGCAAATGCAGAAGAAGAGAAAAAAGAAGCAAAAACATCAAAATTAGACACACTCACTCATGAACAACGAGCTGTCTTTGATTATTTACTTGAAGGACAGAGTATGGCATTACTCGGTCCTGCAGGTGTTGGAAAAAGTTATTTACTCTCCATTATCTATACCGAACTTCCTGAGCTAAGACCCTGTATGATACAGTTATGCGCCATGACAGGATGTGCCGCACTTCTCATCGGTCATAAAGCAAAAACCCTACATTCATGGGCAGGAATTGGACTTGGAAAAGATGATGTAGATACACTCTATATGAAAATCTGTAAAAATGGACGTGCCAAGAAGAACTGGCGAAATACAGACGTGCTCATCATTGATGAAATCTCCATGGCCACTCCTGATCTTCTGGATAAACTCAATGCACTTGGTAAGAAACTTCGTCGTTCTGCTAAACCATTTGGTGGAATTCAGATCCTATTTGTAGGTGATTTCTATCAATTGCCTCCTGTTAATAAGGTTGGTAATGGCGCAATGTTTGCATTTGAATGTGATGCATGGAAGGAAACAGTGACACGTATCATGGAACTCACCATCATTCAGCGACAGAAAGATCCTGTTTTCCAACGTGTTCTGATGGAAGCACGGGCTGGATCGTTTAGTGCAGAATCATGTACTATTTTGGAAGGATGCAAACGTGAATGGCGACAGAATAAAATTCGTCCCACATTGATCTTTCCACGTAGAATGGAAGTGGATCAGATTAATACAGCGAATCTGGTAGCACTTCAGGGTGAAGTACATATCTATAAAGCAAAAATTACATTGACGAAGCCACCCATTGATTTCAAAGAGAAGTCTGAAGCATTTCAAAGTGCAGTTGCAGCATTGGATAATGATGCATCCTATTTTGTGGAATTGGAACTACGAGTGGGAGCCCAAGTCATGCTCTGTGCCAATATTGATTCTGATATGGGTTTGGTCAATGGATCGCGTGGAGTGATTGTACGAATCTGTCCAGCGTCTCATATGCCCTATGTGGAATTTGTCAATGGTGTGGAACGAATGATTGGTCCGCATGAATGGGTAATTGATGGATATCCGTTTGCTTCACGATCCCAAGTCCCGTTGCGCTTATCGTATGCGATTACTATCCATCGTAGCCAAGGTTCTACATTGGACTGTGCATTAGTGGATGTGGGTGTAGGTACATTTGAATATGGACAGGCATATGTGGCGCTATCGCGAGTGACTTCGTTGGAAGCGCTGTATATTCATTCGTTTGATCCTGGAGCATTTAGAGTGCATCCGAAAGTGCGGGAATTTTATAAGGCTTTAAAGGCTTTGTAAGCTGAAAAGCCGATCACAAGGCTTTAAAGGCTGAATAAGATATAAGTATTATTCATAGTAAGATGTCTAACGAAGTACCTAACGAAGTACCTAACGAAGTACCTAATGAAGTACCTAACGAAGTACCTAAAACCGAGTTTGAATTCTATATTTTTACTTGTCTCCATTGTGAAGGAACTATTATTGTCCATCGCAATGAACTCAACTGTCGCATTTTTCGCCATGGAGTATTTAAAGCAAATCAAGAACAAATGAATCCCCATTGCCCTAAAGAAGAATGCGATCGGCTTGTAGCAGAGAATCTTATTATAGGATGTGGAAAACCATTTTGTGTTGAGGGTGAAGGAGTTGATGCGAAGGTAGTGGTGTGTGATTATATCTAAATTAAATAATACAAAATACGATAAAAATTGATATAAAGAATAAATGAATTATGACATAGATCCTCCTAATTTCTTTTCTCCGGTTTTAATATCGTGTTCAGAATGGACTCAGACAATGAATCATTTGTAATGCAAAATACGAGAGCTGTTGCAGCAATTGATGCATTTGTTGAACCTATTCTGAAACCGAATCCTCATCGCTTCACTCTCTTTCCTATTGAAAAACCTAAGCTATTTCAAAAATATCAGGATCATTTGGCTGTCTTCTGGACAGTTGAAGAGATTGATCTGGCGAAGGATTTAAAAGATTGGGTGAAGTTATCAGAGGGCGAACAATATTTCATTAAAAATGTATTAGGATTCTTTGCAGGATCGGATGGAATTGTTCAAGAGAATCTGGCAGCCAGATTCATGAATGAGATTCAGTTGGCTGAGGCTCGTCAATTCTATTCCGTTCAGCTTATGATGGAAGCAATTCATAGTCAGATGTATTCACTACTGATTGATACGTATATTGATGACAAACAAGATAAAATAGATCTTTTCCATGCTACCCAGACGATTCCTTGCGTGAAAAAGAAGGCTGATTGGGCATTAAAATGGATTGAGTCGCGAACAGAATCCTTTGCTACCCGCCTAGTAGCATTTGCAGTTGTTGAAGGAATCTTCTTCAGTGGCTCCTTCTGTGCCATCTATTGGTTGAAAGAACGTGGTCTCATGCCTGGGTTGACAACTTCAAACGAGTTTATTGCACGTGATGAAGGACTTCATACTGATTTTGCATGTGCTCTCTACGAAGAGATTGTGGAGAAACTTCCTAGAGAAAAAGTGCATCAGATTCTCTTGGAAGCTGTGGAGATTGAGAAGGAGTTTATTACTCAATCTCTGCCTTGTCATTTAATTGGCATGAATAGTGCATTGATGGCACAGTATATTGAATTTGTTGCGTCACGATTGAGCAAACAGTTGGGATATGGTGAGCTCTTTAGCACAGCCAATCCTTTTGACTTTATGGAACGTATTTCATTGGAAGGCAAAGATAATTTCTTTGAGAAACGTGTTACATCGTATGCTAAATCTGGAGTGGGTGTGGATCAGGAGAAGATGAGTTTTGCTTTGGACGCTGATTTCTGATGAAATCACTTGCTAGTGCAAACTTTTAATATTATAAACCATTTATTATATCAATAATATGATAAATGGGGTGCATACAATCTTCTGATATATGGATATCGCCAAACGTAAAATTATTAATTTTGACGAACTCCATGAAAAAATTAAATATGAAGTTATAAATACGATCAAGAAACAATATTTTATAAAGTAGAGATGAAATTTGCATTAGTTGTTATTATTGTTTTTTTATTTGTATTAGCATGGTCTCCGAATACGCCTAATGGAAGTGGTGGATTAAGCCCTGATGGTGGTATGCGTAATTATACTATGAAACAGACAGAATTATCGGATAAAAATGTAACCTATAATGAATATGATGTTGATATCTACGATTATAGTGGCATTCCTGAAAAGAAAGTGTGGAGTATTGGACACTGGTCTAAGTGATTATAAGTGAACAAAGTGGTTATAAGTGATTTAGTCAATAAAATATTATAATAAGTAGATGGAGTCTTTTCTTATTGTAATATACGGCATTGCCTTTGTATTTATTATATACTATGTTATACAATTACAGTATGCAAAACCTTTGAGTAATGCTACAATCACTGTAAGTGCAGATGCAAATGTAACAGACGTATGGCCTTGGCCCATTACAAAACCCAACTTCTGGGAACATTGGTTTGATACAAAGAGTGTATATACGCATCCTGGTTATAGACATGCGCCTGCTCATCAAAGTGGATATGGGTATACTGGGCGTGAGCACTCAACTGACACGGGTACAATTGAAGGTAATCATTATGATTGGGATTTAGATGGTGGAGCTTTCTATAGAAGTGGATATGGATATACAGGTAGATAAAAATTGAATATCTTTTTTCATATAATAAAAGATAAAATGGCGCAACTCAAGCAAATTAAAGGTGTACCTTATTTCTTAAAAGAAGGTATCGTCTATACGTTTGAACTTGATCATGGACTCCCTTCCAAACAAAGTGTTGCAATCGGAACCTATCAAGAAGCATCCGATTCCATCACTTTCTATGATGACTGGTTCCAACGTGTTCAACCTGGACTTGAGGCATTCCGAAGTAGAATTGAAGTCATTGAACGTGACAAACTCCGCGAAAGTGCTGATAAGCCTCAAAAGCAACGTAAAACCCCAGCAACTCAGCGAAAACCCGCCAAAGCAAAGGGTGCTAAAAGTGACTAAGAAAGACGCGGAAAGCCTCTTTCATCTTCTTATGCAAGGACGAAATTATATGAACGGTGCAAGCCTTTAAGGCTACTTGCAAGCCTTTAAGGCTACTTGCAAGTCTTTAAGGCTTTAAAAAAGCGATTAAATTATTTAGAACATCCTTGGCAACTAGGTGGCTGGCTACAAGGTTGGCTACAAGGCTGGCAACAAGGCTGGCAACTAGGTATAGGATAAATTACACACTGAAAAGGTAATGGTTTAAATGCAGGATGAGTATATATATTTATTTTTGTTGTATACAGACATGCCTTCATTTTTGCTTGATAGATTTTTGCATACATCCTATTAGAATGAAATTTTTCATTTTATGTATCGGATTAATTTGTTTCATTCTATTCTTGAATAGAGAAGGATTTGCATATACCGAAGGATTTGCAGATCTTGATAATACATTTCTCTCCAAATACAATACATTTATGACATTTTATAATACATTTATGACAAACTGGATGCAAGCCATTATTACTTCTCTTAGTACTAATCTGCCTGCACCAACTCCATCTTTAGATGGCTTGCCGCCAAAAGTAAACAAAGAATCTCCTCCACAACCCACAATGGATCAATTAAATCAATACATCCAGATTCTAATTAAAAAAGAGGGAAAATCATTTCCACCCATTACTGCACCCATGCCCGAATTAAATACAACAGAGGAACTGATCGCTATAAAGTTTCCTACAGATATACAACCCTTTCAAAATGCATTAGACTGGATGAATATGAATATGTCTAAAGCACATGCTACTGCTGAAGCCGCAATACAATCAGTAGCATCTCTTCAAGGATTTTCTAATTATGAAAGATTTCCGTATGATTTTGGTGATTACGAAGGATTACGTTATGAACCCTTGCGTTATGAACCCTTTGAAGATATCTGTCAACAAATATCATCATGTCAAGTGGCAGAGAACGCCAAACAGGAAGAGAAAGTTGCATCTATACAAAAACAAATGGGACCCGTATTTGATAAATTTTTAACATTACAAACTGCATTAAATAAAAACACAGAACTGATTGTAAAATCTAAAAAACTACAAGATCAAGCAAAGAATGGGACATTACTACCTGCTCCTGCCACTAGAACCTCTCCTTACAAACTTCCTCCAGGCAGTGATGCATTACAGAATATGGAACGAGATGATCCAGAGAAATACAAAAAGTATAAACAGAACTTTGGACAGTTTATGAGCATGAAACAGAGTTTTGATGGGATTAATAGTGTATTACGCTAAGTAATTAAGTTAATTACGACAAGTGCTTGCACTAAATGCTTATGCTTTCTACCGTCGCTTTCTAAATGTTCTATTTACTGCATTTTTCTTTTTTGTAATCCGATTCACTTTTGCACGAATCAATGACGGAAGAGAGCTCTGATGCCCACTGCACCGAACAGATACAAATGGAAATACAAATGAATTATGCTGTTTACGTGCTTTTATACTAATTTCTACCAGTTTAACTGCCATACATTCCATAGATCCAATATTAAATAAACGCGTATGAAGTAATCCTAAACTAAAATACAATGAAATCAATGTATCTAGTGATGCAATCTTAAGAACACCATGATCCGACTCCATACTTACATATGAATGGCATGCAGAATATTCAATAATACATACAATAATCTGTTTCTTATATTTAATCATTGTAAAATAAGGAATCATATCCGAATGTTCAATGGTAACCGTTTGAATAGTCAGTTTTGTTTTCAATTGTGATACTAGTTTTTCTGCATCTTGTTTTGAATCAGGCGAATAAAACAGAACAGGTTTTGTTGGAGTAACATGAAGTTCTGCACGAGATGTTTCCAAAGAATGCTCATATAAATCAATCAAATCTGCACCCGCAAAAACACGGTTATTATTAATTATAAAATTAAGAATAATACTAATATGACGATCAGTAATCGTTTTTTTATTATATATTCTGCATGGTGTTGGAGGTACAAATTCGTTGAAAATCATCAATCGTTCAAATACTTTTGACCAGCGCCTCACTTCGCCTCGTGGACGACTCAATTCTACATACATCAACATACGTAATGAATTTGCATCTAAATAATGGATTCCATCAAATATTGCGGATCGTTTATACAATGTTTGATATATTTTTGGATGAATGGCAGTAATATCTGCTACAGGTACATAATCAACATAGATTTTTGTTGTGCCTTCATGCATTCCTTCACGAATAGAAACCTCCTCAAATCCTGCTTTTTGTAATAATTTTACCAAATACTGGATATCGTTTACAGGTGAAGGCGTAAACAAATCATAATCGGGAATAGAATAGGTAGGATCATAGATTTTATAAGGTTCTGGTAAATAGGCATTAATTGCTTGACCACCATAACAAATTCTATGTGTTTTTCTTAGAAATTGTTCAACAATTTCAATCGCATATAAAATCTGATCATTATGTGCTGTAGAATAATCTATTTTCTGTTGTGCAACTTCGGAAGCCTTTTTAATAAGCTCAATCTGTTCTTTGAAATGTGGCTGTGTAAAGTAACTGACTATTTTAGCAGATGTGACTGGTTTATCATCCATACCTATTATGCCTTTGGACATTATAATGTTCAAATGGCGCATTTTTTAACTAAATTCTAAATATAAACGAATAAAACATCTATGTATCATGCATATTCTAGAACTTGGCAGACAGTTTCGTCCTGCCACATCACATGTATATCCGCCTTTTAAAAATTGGCGATATATGGAAGAATATGTATTTGATTATTGTATGTCGCACCCCATTAAAACAGAATACATCTATATCCCAGTCTTCTGGACAAATCTACAGAATCATCCAGGATTTGCAGATAAAAAAGAGTTATATAATAAACTGTTAAAAGCAGCATATAGCAAATTTGCAGGTGCACGTTTTTTTACAGTAGTACAACATGATGATGGACCTGCGCTAGAATTACCTGCAGGTACTCTTATTTTTGGAGCATGTACTGGAACAATTCCATTGCCGCTCATTTATGAAGATCAGACAGAACGTTTAATAAAAAAGACTCGTATGAAAAAAGACATACTTGCTTCTTTCGTTGGTTCTATAACTCATCCTATTCGTGAAAAAATGATGAAGGTCATTCAAGAATATGATGATATTGTCTGTCAAGGAAAAGCAGGATGGAGTTCAGTTGTATCAGATGATTTGGCAGATACATTTATTCATGTTACACTTCGGTCCAAATTCTGTCTGGCTCCACGTGGATATGGTCGTAGTTCCTTTCGGTTTTTTGAAGCAATTCAACTAGATTGTATTCCTGTTTATCTGTGGGATGATAAATGTTGGCTTCCTTATCAGGATCAGATTGATTATTCTACTTTTTCTATTTGTATTCATGAAAAGGATATATATAACATATATGAAATACTTAATATTTCAGATGAACGATATGAAGAAATGATGGATGCTTTACATGCTATTAAAGAGAAGTTTACATTGGAATTTATGTGTGTTTATATATGTGATACTATTTCTAAGAATTCTTCTTCATAATTTCAATATAACCCTCCATCAACGGATGTTTTGCCATTAGATAGACATGGCAACGACGACGAAGTATAAATAACCAGGTGGTATCATTATCTTTGAGAAAACGATGTGATTGTTTTGTATATAAAAGAGTATTCAGTAATTGTTCTGGTGTGATATCATTTAATGACATCACGTTCAGTGCATCTATCTTGGTAATATTCTGGATGGACATTGCTTCTTGCTTATTTTTATATACAATTATATTTCAATTTTTTATTTGATTAGATCTTATACAAGTAGGACCAAAAGTCCTTACACAGTCGGTGATCGCAAGAAACCTTTATTGGCATTCATAGAAGGATTCGGCTCAGAAGGAACAATAGTAGGAGGTTTAGTGAAACGTAATGGCTTTGGTTTAGGGATAAAGCTATAACGTTTAAACAGTTCTTCTGTAAACATATATTCATTATTTGGTATATCGTGTAATAAAATAGGTATACAATGTACACCAAACGTAGAAGAGATTTTTTTATATGTTTCTTTGGAAACAGATTGATCTGGATCCTTTGAAAAACAAACAGTCCATTTCAATTTCGTATCATTTACAACCGTCTCTGCACGATCACCTGGGATAATCATAAAATCATCTGCTGTTTCTAGAACACCAAAGGTAGATCCTGCTGTATTGTCTGTAATTCCTAACTGAGTCTGTGTATATGATAAACGTAAATTGGTTAAGAAATCCAAATCTTCATTTGCAGGATATGCCTTTTCACGAAATCCAGATGTATTTGCATTACTAAACACCAATACTTTTTTATTATATACTGCAAGTTTATTCATTAGTAATTGACCCTCTTGTTTCTGACGATAATATGTTCCTGTTAACTCATTTTGAAGAAAACGTTCTGATAACGGTGCAATCATCTTGGCTACATTGGAATAATAATCAAGAACAACAGATGAATTATAGGCACCAGGTGGCTGTTGCAAGAAATACAGAACAAGTACAACAGGATCAGATGCATTCTGACACGATGATGAGAACGCATAGTAATTGATTTTTTCACATACAGCACGGATACTGGATGCAGCAGAAGAGTCACACTGTGGATTATTAGATGCAGTATTTATCATGAGCTTACCCTGTCTATCACGAACAACCAGTTTAGGAAAATATTTTTTATCTCCACTGCATTTTTGAATGTAATCAATTTCTAATATGAATACACGACATCCTGCTGCAACTGCATTTTGTACAGCAATATCTGGATCATAATAGGAATCTCCTGTTGGTCCGATGAATCCTGTAAATCTGCATCCTAGACTATAGAAGTTTGTAAAAATCCGTTCTGATTCTGGCACATCTTTTGCTCCTTCTGCAAATGGACGTTTTCCATTTGATGCATCGCTATATGTATCTGTTAACAATTTAACTTGTTTTTTATAACTATCTTGAGATTTATAATCTTCAAAACCTTCTTTTAGGCTAAAGCCCCACATATACACCGCAATTGCAATTACTGCTATGATTAGAACCACAATGAAATATTCACCTATCCATTTATTCATTCCTATGGTTTTACAAGATTATTCTAACAATATAAAAACCGGACACGATATAACTATAATACGACATGGATTCAATTACATCATTTAAGGACTTAGTGGGAGACGAACAATATCAATGGGGTCTCTATTTTTATCATTTAGAGTCTAAAAATCGGTCATCCTTGGAAAATGCTCTTTTGAAGGCATATCACGCCATCAAAGGAGATAATGTAGAACGATGTTGTTGCAATGAAGGGGATCGCGATGAAGGCCCTGTTCCAAACTGTGGACCCGAATGCTGTACTCGTGAACCATGCAAAGAATGTGGATCTTCTATTCGTATTTGTCGTGATGTTTGGTTTTCTGTTTATCATGGAATTGTGTGTGT
>Ga0187844_10000377_pt1 | contig 34983 bp, 32 predicted proteins | sample SpaLakP09_SKY_50_FD_134517 | JGI IMG/M metagenome (GOLD analysis project Ga0187844, IMG submission 134517) | Oligotrophic lake water microbial communities from Sparkling Lake, Wisconsin, USA - SP09_SKY_50 | ecosystem: Environmental > Aquatic > Freshwater > Lake | place: USA: Sparkling Lake... | reverse complement strand
GCCGGCCATGGCCGGCAGCAGCACAAGGGTCAGCACCATCGCAAGATCTTCCACGATCAGCCATCCCACCGCGATGCGACCCTGCGGCGATTCGATAAGGTCGCGCTCCTGCAACGCGCGCAGCAGCACCACGGTGCTGGCCACCGAAAGCGCGAGGCCATACACAAGCCCCTGCCCCCACGACCAGTCGAAACCCCACGCCACCAGCATGCCAAGCGCCGTGGCGATGGCGATCTGGACGATCGCGCCTGGAATGGCGATCTTCTTCACCGCCATCAGGTCCTTGATCGAAAAATGTAGACCCACGCCAAACATCAGCAATATGACGCCAAGTTCCGCCAGTTCGGGCGCCAGCGCCTGGTCGGCCGTATAGCCGGGCGTGTGCGGCCCAACCACGATGCCGGCGCAAAGGTAGCCAATCAGCGGCGGCAGCTTGAATTTGTTGGCGATCGCTCCCAGGATGAACGCCAGCACGATACCGCCGACGATTGTGCTGATGAGCGGGGTGGCGTGATGCATGCGTCTGGGGATCCTTTCCGATTGTCTCGATTCAGTTGGTGGCCCCCGCAGAACCCACGCGCATCCGCGCGAAGCCGCACAGGGACACGGAGGGATACGGCGGAGAATTGGGTAATACGGGAAGAGCGACCGTGAACCGCGGACGTGAGGAGAATCGCTGTCATCCACGGCAAGGGAAGTGCATCGGAACACAACTACGCGTGACGGCTTGCACACGCCAGGCGCGCTCCAGATGCGTACGGCATGGCGTAATGTAACACGCGCACCACGTCGGTCGCGTTGAGAACATTCGCAAAATGCCCGGCGATCTTTGTCGCGAAGTTTGCCGCGGGTTCTGCCGAATCGCACGCAAAAAAGCAAAACGGCGCCACAAGGGCGCCGTTTGCTTGATGCTGGAGGCGGAGGTCGGAATCGAACCGGCGTACACGGCTTTGCAGGCCGCTGCATAACCACTCTGCCACCCCGCCAGGTGACTGATCCCGGATTGTATCCGCATTCATCAGGTATCGCGATGTCGATACCTGCGCGCAATGCAAACACAATCCCGAGAATGAAAAAGGGAAGCGACGCTTCCCTTTGGGATTGGAGCGGGAGACGAGTCTCGAACTCGCGACCTCAACCTTGGCAAGGTTGCGCTCTACCAACTGAGCTACTCCCGCGTACAACTTTTATTACCGTGGCAGTCTGACTGCCATTCCGCCGATCCAGCCGATACGCTGCCAGATCACCGGATGCTTGCGTCCTGGAGCGGGAGACGAGTCTCGAACTCGCGACCTCAACCTTGGCAAGGTTGCGCTCTACCAACTGAGCTACTCCCGCAGGGCCCTGCATCTTACCGAAAAGCAGACTATCGCGCAACTTCTTTTAACTACGCAGCTTTATGCTGGCAATTCACGCTAAGTGCTACTTATCTTGCTGCTTTCGATTTTGTCGTCAGCAGCGAGAACGAGATTATTGCAAAGGACGAACCGGCTCGTCAACAACTTTTTGCAGCAAGATTCATTTTTGTGCCCGCGCTTCGCCTAGCGCATCGCTGCGCTCGCGAATCTGCGGCCAGGCCAGCTTCATGTAATAGAACATCGACCACAGCGTGAGCACCGCCGCGAGATAGATCATCCAGCCGCCCAGCACCGAAGCGTCGATGCCGAAAAGCGTGTCGTTGAACAGCAGCAGCGGGATCGCAATCATCTGCACCGTGGTCTTGAGCTTGCCGAGGAAATTCACGGCGACGCTCTTGGACGCACCGATCTGAGCCATCCATTCGCGCAGCGCCGAAATCGTGATCTCGCGGCCGATAATGACCAGGGCGATCAGGTCGGCGACACGCCCCAGCGCCAGCAGCGACAACAGCGCCGCGGTGACCATCAGCTTGTCCGCCACGGGATCCAGAAACGCGCCGAACGACGAAGTCTGGTTCCAGCGGCGGGCCAGGAAGCCATCCAGCCAGTCGGTGACGGCCGCGATAATGAAGAACGATGCCGCCGTCACGTTCTTGGTATGCATTGGCAACCATGCCTCGGGCAGGTAATAGACTCCCACGACAAGCGGGATCATGGCCACACGAAGCCAGGTCAGCAGGATGGGAATGTTCAGTGGCATGGGCAGTACGATTTTGTGCCGAGAATCTGGCCGGTCCGCAGTGACGTCGCAAGACGAATGGCGCGATTGTCGCCGATTTCTGCTTGAACCCGTAATTTTCAGGGCGAAAGCCGCACGGAACATGCGGCGGGCGCATCAGTGCAGTTGGCGGTAGATCTCTTCCGCCAGCGTGCGCGAAATGCCTTCCACACTAGCCAGTTCGTCGATGCTGGCGGCCATCACGCCGCGCAGGCCGCCGAATCGCGTCAGCAGCTTCTGGCGTCGACGCGCGCCGATACCCTCGATCTCTTCCAGCCGGGACGTGTTGCGCGCTTTGGCCCGCTTCGCGCGCATGCCGGTGATGGCGAATCTGTGCGCTTCGTCGCGGATCTGCGCCACCAGCATCAGCGCAGCGCTGCCCTGCCCCAGTTCCAGCGACGGGCGGCCATCGGCGAAGATCAGAGTTTCCAGCCCGACCTTGCGGCCCTCGCCCTTCGCCACTCCCACCAGCAATCCGATATCGAGACCAAGTTCCTCGAACACCTGTCGCGCCACCTCGACCTGCCCCTTACCGCCGTCGATCAGCACCACGCGCGGCATGCGCGGCACGCCGTCGCCAGCCCCTTCTCCGTTGGGATCGCCGCCGTCCTCCTGGATCTGCTCCACCAGCTTCTGATAGCGACGCGTCAAGACCTGACGCATTGCCGCGTAGTCGTCGCCGGGTGTGATGTCGTTGATATTGAAGCGGCGGTATTCGCCGTTCTGCATCTCATGGTGATGGAATACGACGCACGACGCCTGCGTGGCCTCGCCAGCCGTGTGGCTGATATCGAAGCACTCGATGCGCAGCATCGCCAGGTCTTCCATGTCCAGACCGATGGTTTCGGCTAGCGCCCGGGTTCGAGCCTCCTGGCTGCCCTGCTCGGCCAGCCGGCGCGCGAGCGCCAGATTCGCGCCCTGGGTCGCCATTTCGAGCCACACCTTGCGCTGTCCCTGCGGCTGGCGAACCAGTGCCACCTTGCGCCCCGCCTGCATCGACAGCGCCTCGACCACGGCGCCATCGGCGGGCAGATGGCTGACGACGATGATTGGCGGCGCAGCCTGGTCAAGGTAGTGCTGAATCATGAAGGCGGACAGCACGCGCGCCGCGCTACGGTCCACCGATAGCGCCACGCTCTCCACCGCGCTGCCCGCGTCGCCGCCGGACGGCTCCGCCGCAGGCACGGGATCCGCGTCCGCCAGCGATCCGGCCGCTTCGTCACCGGCGTCGTCGCTCTCCTCGACAATCATCGCGGCCTCGTCGGCATGCGCCGGAAAATAGGCCTTGTCGCCGAGATGCCGGCCGCCGCGAACCATGGCGAGGTTCACGCACGCGCGGCCGCCCTGAACTGCGACGGCGAGGATGTCGATATCGCGCGCCTGCCCCACTTCTTCTACGGCTTGCCGCTTCAGGACGGTCGACAGCGCGGCAATCTGATCGCGCACCGCAGCGGCTTGCTCGAACTGCAACTGCATCGCGTGGTTTTCCATCTTGCCCTGCAAACCTTCGAGCACTTCGCTCTCGCGGCCTTGCAGGAACCGCGCGGCGTTACCGACATCGCGCGCGTAATCTTCCTGACTGATCGCGTTGACGCACGGCGCCGTACAGCGATGGATCTGATGCAGCAGACACGGGCGCGTACGATTGTTGAAGACCGTGTCCTCGCATGTCCGCAACTGGAACACCTTCTGCAGGATCTGCATGGACTCGCGCACGGCGTGTGCACTGGGGAAAGGGCCAAAATACTGGTGCTTGCGATCGGTGGCGCCGCGGTAATACGCCATGCGCGGAAATTTGTGCCCTGTCAGTTTGAGAAACGGATAGGACTTGTCGTCGCGTAACAGGATGTTGTAGCGCGGCGCCAGCGCCTTGATGAGATTGTTCTCAAGCAGCAGCGCTTCGGCCTCGGTACGCACCACCGTCGTTTCGATGCTGGCGATCTTGCCCACCATCATCGCGATACGCGGCGACAACTGCGTCTTGTTGAAATAGCTCGACACCCGCTTCTTCAAGTCGCGCGCCTTGCCGACGTAGAGCACCTGACCCTGGGCGTCGATATACCGGTAGACCCCGGGCAATCCCGGCATGCGCGCGAGGATCGGCCGCGGATCGAACTCCGGCGCATCGGAAGATTCCGTATCGGCGGTCGCGATATCGGCACACTCTGGCAAATCGGCAGTCGCTGGCGGATGTGGGAGCGGCTCGGGCGAGGTTGGACCAGATACGGGATCGATCGGAGGGGCGGGTTCCTGCACGGGCATGGAGTCAACTGGACAAATGTGGCACGCCAGACATGGCAAAGCCTAGAATCGCAAGTTTAGAGCAATTCGTCCGTGAGACCTTTCTGAAAGCGGACCTTCCTCCACGCCATGCCAATCCGCTCCTGGGACATTTTCTGTACTGTCATCGACAACTTCGGCGATATCGGCGTTTGCTGGCGACTGGCGCGCCAGCTGGCGCAAGAGCACGGCCATGCGGTACGTCTGTGGGTCGACGATCTTGGTAGTTTTGCCCGGCTTGCGCCCGAGATCGACGCGACACGCCCGTCGCAACGGCTCGGCGGCGTCGAGGTGCACGCCTGGGATCCACAAGCGGGCGCACCGTTTGACGCCCCGGTTCCGCATGACGTTGTGATCGAGGCATTTGCGTGCCATCTGCCCGAGCCGTTTCTCGCGGCGATGGCCGCCGCGCCACGCAAGCCGGTCTGGATCAATCTTGAATATATGAGCGCGGAAGACTGGGTCGCGGAGTATCACGGCATGAACTCGCCGCATCCGAGGCTGCCGCTGGTCAAATACTTCTTCTTCCCGGGATTCGCCCACGGCACGGGGGGGCTGCTGCGGGAGTCGATGATTGGCGCTTCCCGCGACGCGTTCCGTGCTAGCGCGGCCGCGCACGCCACGCTGTGGCATCGCCTTGGCGTCCAACCGATGCGCGACTCACTGAAGGTGAGCTTGTTTGCCTATACCAATCCGGTCATGACAGCGCTGCTGGAGCAATGGCGCGATGGCTCGACGCGGATCGAATGCTTCGTGCCCCAGGGCCCGGCTGCCACGCAGATCGAGCAATGGCTTGGCGCGTCGCTCGCGCCCGGGTCGACGCATCACCGCGCGAACCTCGTCGTGCACGGCATTCCGTTTGTGCGCCAGGAACACTACGACGAATTGCTGTGGGCGTGCGATGTCAATTTCGTGCGGGGCGAGGATTCCTGCGTGCGCGCCCACTGGGCCGCGCGGCCGATGATCTGGCAGATCTACCCACAGGATGACAACGCGCATCACGTCAAGCTGGACGCGTGGCTGCAGCGTTTTGGCCGCGCCGGTGTGTCGCCCGAAGCATCCGCGGCACTGACGGCGTTTTCGCACGCCTGGAATGGCTACGGCGCGACGCCCGACTGGGCGTCGCTGCAGGCACAATTGCCAGCGCTGAACGCAGGAATGGACCGCTGGCAGCGGCAATTGCAGCACTTGGGCGACCTCGCGGCGAATCTCGTGGCCTTCAGCGAAAATCAGGTAAAATAGCCGGTTGATTTGATGGCGAGCCAAGTTTCATGGCCCAAGAACCTGCTGCCGGCAGCGCGCCTTCGCCATACCGATTCCCGGGCATACACAGATCCCGGATCTTTTTTTCAGGAAGACATTTCAGATGAAAATCGCACAGGAACTCCGCGTCGGCAACGTGTTCATGATCGGTTCCGACCCGATGGTGGTGCAAAAGGCCGAGTACAACAAGTCGGGCCGTAACGCAGCTGTCGTCAAGATGAAGTACAAGAACCTGCTGACGGACGCCCCGGGCGAATCCGTCTTCAAGGCCGACGACAAGTTCGAGGTGGTTGTGCTGGAGCGCCGCGAGTGCACCTATTCGTACTTCGCCGACCCGATGTACGTGTTCATGGACGCCGACTACAACCAGTACGAAGTCGAGAAGGACAGCATGGGCGACGCGCTGAACTACCTCGAAGACGGCATGGCTGTGGAAGTGGTGTTCTACAACGACAAGGCCATCTCGGTAGATATGCCGACCACGCTGGTGCGTGAAATCGTCTACACCGAGCCGGCCGTCAAGGGCGACACGTCGTCGGGCAAGGTGCTCAAGGGCGCCAAGATCAACACTGGTTTCGAACTGCAAGTACCGCTGTTCTGCAACATCGGCGACAAGATCGAAATCGACACGCGCACCGGCGAATACCGCAGCCGCGCCAACTAAGCTTTAGGGCGATCGCGATAACAAGGGCAGCTTCGGCTGCCCTTTGTTTTGCCCTTCATTCACGCAATCAGTTCGAGTTCCTTCAGCAGGCGCTGGGCGGCGCGGTACTCGCCTTCCTGCTGCAGCTTGTTCCAGTCGAGCGGCTTCTTGCGGCCAAACAGCTTGCGGATGCGGCGCTGCGAGGTCTTGTCGATCGACACATCGAGTTCGCTCAGCAACTGGTCCGCCCGATCCGGATGATTGCAGATCAGCACCATATCGCAGCCAGCACTCAACGCGCTATGCGCCGCCTGCGTCACGGTTCCCGCCACGCTGGCGCCTTCCATGCTCAGATCGTCGCTGAAAATCACGCCTTCAAACCCGAGTTGCGCACGCAGGATGTCCTGCAGCCAGAAGCGCGAAAAGCCTGCCGGATTCGGGTCGACCTTCGGGTAGATGACGTGCGCCGGCATCACCGATGCCAGCGCCTGCCCCATCCAGTCATACGGGCGGGCGTCATGCGCCAGGATTTCGTCGAGCGTGCGCTCGTCGACCGGGATCGCCACATGGGAGTCTGCCTCGACGTAGCCGTGTCCCGGGAAATGCTTGCCGCAATTGGCCATGCCAGCCAGCAGCAGGCCGTGCGTCAAATGATTGGCGAGCATCGTCACCACGCGCGGATCGGCATGAAAGGCGCGATCGCCGATCACGGCGCTGCGCCCGAAGTCCAGATCCAACACCGGCGTGAAGCTCAGATCGATACCGCACGCACGCAGCTCGGCCGCCAGCACATAGCCGCAGGCAATCGCCGCCTTGGTGGCCAGCAGCACGTCACGGTCCCATAACCCGCCCAGCCGCGCCATCGCCGGCAGATGCGTAAATCCATCGGTCTTCGCACGCTGCACGCGGCCACCCTCGTGGTCGATGCAGATCAGCACGTCGTCGCGCACTTCGCGAATCGCACGCGTCAGTGCGGTCAGTTGGGCTCGCGATTCGAAATTGCGCGCAAACAGAATCACGCCGCCGGTCAGCGGATGCGCGATACGGCGCTCGTCTTCAGCGTTGAGCTGCTTGCCGACAACATCGAGCACCACGGGGCCCGGGCGCTTGCCCGACACTTTCTTGTTCATATCGATTCGGTTGAAACAGGTTCAGATGCCAGACCGGCAGCGCCGATCCGCTCCGCGATCGCGAAGGCAACCGCATATTCATGTTCATCACTGACACTGACGCGAATGGTGAGTCCGCGTTCCCTCACCCAGTCCGCCAGTTCACCTGTGCACTGCGGGGTGGGCTCGCCGGAGGGCAAGTTCAGTAGCTCCATCGCGCGCCATGTCATCGGCCAGCGCATGCCCAGGCCGATCGCCTTGGAAAAGGCTTCCTTTGCCGCGAATCGCGTCGCCAGGAATGCCAGGCCGCGCTTTTCCGAGCGAGCCTTGCGCGCGTGGTAAATCTTGAGCTCGCGCGGGCCCAGCACCTTTTCGGCGAAGCGTCCGCGCGTGCGATCCATCACGCCCTGCACGCGATCGATCTGGATGATGTCGGTACCGACGCCGTAAATCACGCCGATTGTCCAGGGACTGGATAGCGCGTGCCAAGACGCGCCGCAACCATGATGGCCTTCATCTCGCGCACTGCATTTTGCCAACCGGCAAATACCGCATGGGCGACGATTGCGTGGCCGATGTTCAGTTCCTTGATGCCCGGAAGCGCGGCAATGCGCTGCACGTTGGTGTAGTGGAGGCCATGACCGGCATTCACGATCAGGCCATGTTTCTGGCCCGCATCGACACCTTCGGCAACCCGCTGGAATTCGGCATCCTGCTCTTGCGCGTCTTGCGCATCGGCATAGCGACCGGTGTGGATTTCGATGACCGGCGCTTTGCACGCCGCGGCGGCGGCAATTTGCTCGGCATCGGCATCAATGAACAGCGACACGCGGATACCGGCGTCCGCCAGCTGGCGGCAGGCGGCGCTGACCTGTTCGAAATGGCCGACCACATCGAGGCCGCCCTCGGTCGTCACCTCGGCGCGCTTTTCAGGAACCAGACAAACGTCCTGCGGCTTGATGCGGCAGGCGATGTCGAGCATTTCGGACGTGATGGCGCATTCGAGATTCATGCGCGTCGCCAGTTTCGGCCGCAATGCATGTACATCGGCATCGCGAATATGGCGGCGGTCTTCGCGCAGGTGCAGCGTAATCAGGTCGGCGCCCGCTTCCTCTGCCTGGAGTGCGGCCTGGATCGGATCCGGATAAACCGTGCCGCGCGCATTGCGCAGCGTGGCAACGTGATCGATATTGACGCCAAGGTCGATGACCCCGGGATTCGCGTGGAAGATCATGCCGACTTACTCAAAGGATTTCGGGAATCAAAGGTATTGCAGATCCATCAGGATCTGCCGCGTTTTCAGCGGCTCGCCCTGCAGATAATAATGCAGCAGAAACCGCATCAGGGCACGACTTTGCGAGACGGTCTGGGCGCGTGCGTAGTCGTCCTGCGCCATGTCCAGCAAGGTCTGACCCGACACGACCGGCCAACTGGACGGATCGCTGCCCTGGGCGCTGCGCACGCCCCGCTCGGGCTGATATACGTAATCGCGCCCCGGCTGCACGCGCTCGCCGGTGTTGGCGCACTGGTCGAAGGCCACGGCGAATCCGGTTTCCTGCAGCAGCACGCGCTCGAAGCTGCGCAATGCGAGACTGGCCGCCTCGCCGTGCGCCAGGCGCGTAAGCGTGATCATGTAGTGCTTGAACAGTGCCGGATGCGCGTCTTCACGCGGACAGAAGCGCAAGATCAGCTCGTTCAAATAAAAGCCGGACAGCAACGCGTCGCCCGCCAATGGCAGCATGCCGCCAACGTACTCGGCCTTGGTCAGCGTCTTGACCTCGCCGCGGCCGGTCCATGACAGGGAAATCGGGTGGAAATGCTGCAACACCGCGCGTAGCGCCGAATGGGGACGCTTGGCCCCTTTTGCGACCATCGCCATGCGGCCGTGGTCCCGCGTGAACACATCCAGAATCAGACTGGTTTCGCGATACGGATAGGCGTGCAGGACAAATCCGGTCTCGTTCGTGACACGCAGTTCGGACCGCGCAGGCACGATCCGCATGGCGCGGTCCATCATCTCGCGCCCGGCGGCAACCGCTGGATTGAGCGTCGACACCGAACCCGATCCCAGCACTTCAGCCGCTTCCTCGGCAATTGGATCGACGCTGCGCGCACGCGGCGCGGCAGCGCGGCGCACGTCAGGCATCTTGCTCACTCGTAGCCGTATGCGCGCAGCCCGGCCTCGTTATCGGCCCAGCCGCTTTTGACTTTGATCCACATTTCCAGGTAGACCTTGCCGTCGAACAGCTTTTCCATATCGAGCCGTGCTTCGGTGGAGATCTGCTTGAGCTTGCTGCCCTTGTTGCCGATGATCATCGTCTTGTGCGCGTCGCGCTCGACGAGGATGGTGGCAAAGATACGACGCAGGCGCCCTTCCGTTTCGAATTTGTCGATCACCACGGTGCTGGTATAAGGCAGCTCGTCGCCCGTCCAGCGGAAGACCTTCTCGCGAATGATTTCCGAGGCGAGGAAGCGTTCGCTGCGATCGGTCATCGCGTCGACGTCGTACATCGGCTCGCCCTCGGGCAGATACGGCCGAATGATCGCCAGCAGCCGCTGGATATGATCGTGCGTCTTGGCCGACATCGGCACCACTTCCGTGAACGGGAAGCGCTGCCCCATCTGCTCCAGGAACGGCATCATGACTTCGGAGCGACCTTCGCCGATGCGGTCGAGCTTGTTGCACACCAGCAGCACCGGCGTGTTCTTCGGCAGCAACGCGAGCACCTTCTCGTCGTCGGCGCCGAAGTAGCCGGCCTCGACGACAAACAGCACCACATCGACCGACGAAAGCGTCGATGTCACCGCGCGATTCAGCGAGCGGTTCAAGGCGCTGGCATGGCGGGTCTGGAATCCGGGCGTATCGGCGAACACGAATTGCGCATCGTCGGTAGTCTGGATGCCAACGATCCGGTGCCGCGTGGTTTGCGCCTTGCGTGACGTAATGCTGATCTTCTGGCCGACCAGCGCGTTCATCAGCGTGGACTTGCCGACATTCGGACGACCGACAATAGCCACGGTGCCACATCGGAAATCCGTGACACCGGAGGGTTCCGCCGCTTCCTGCTGCGGTGGGAGAGATTGGGTCATTCCTTCAACCTGAGAGACAACTGGGGATCTGGTGGCACCGGCTGCTTGCGCGTCTTGCCGGTGCGTTCGGCGCGACTGCGCTTGAGCAGTTGCGGCACGAGCTTCTGAACTTCTTCCAATGCGAGCTTGGCGGCTGCCTGCTCGGCAGCGCGCCGCGACGCGCCCGTGCCAAACACGCGTACTTCCAGTTTAGGCACGATGCACTCGACTTCAAATTGCTGGCTGTGCGCCGCCCCGTGCGTGGCAACCACGTTGTATTGAGGCAGGGCGATCTTGTGGCCCTGCAGATACTCCTGGAGTAACGTCTTGGCGTCCTTGCCGAGGGTGCGCGGGTCCACCTGCTCCAGAATCGGGATATACAGCTTGCGGATCAATCCACGGGCGGCATCGAATCCGCTGTCGAGAAAGACCGCACCCACGATCGCCTCGAGCGCGTCGGCCAGGATGGACGGGCGACGGAATCCGCCGCTCTTGAGTTCGCCCTCGCCGAGCCGCAACGAATCGGAAAGCTGCAGCATCTGGGCGATCTCGTAGAGCGCCTGCTGCTTGACCAGATTGGCCCGCACGCGCGACAGATCGCCCTCGTCCAGCTTTCCGAACATGCCGTACAGCATGTCCGCCACCGCGCAATTCAGAACCGAATCGCCCAGGAATTCCAGACGCTCATTGTGCTGCGCGCTATGACTGCGATGCGTGAGCGCCTGCTGCAGCAATTCGGGCTTGCTGAATCGGTAGCCGAGACGTTGCTGCAAGGCGTCGAGGGTCATGTCTTTACTGCGTTCCCGTATAGGTAATCAAAAAACTTAACGGACCATAGATCTGGACTTCGGTCCGATATTCGAATCCGATGGCTCGAATCCGTCCGGACTCGTCTTCCATCACATCCAGGTCTTCGCCCTTGATCGAGTGAATATTGTCGATCTGGGCCTGCTTGTCGAAATTGGCGGCGATTTCCTTGCGGTTGCTCGAACTGTCGCGCGCATACGTCACCGCACGTTTGACAGAAAAATACTCGAGCATGCTGGGCAACGATTTCAGCCCCGGCAACACTACCGCCAACACAATGGCAATGACTACCAAAAATGACCACAAGGAAAAGCCATGTGCATTTTTAGACACACAGATCCGGGCTTTTCCCCTGCTTCCCAAAAACTGCTGACCCATATTGCGCCTGCCCTCTTTTAATGAGTGTTTTGCGCCGCGCAGTGTCGCCGGATTTTTATTTGAACGACCCCACGCGCCCGAAATTGCCCAGGTTCATCCAGATCAGGAACGCCTTGCCAACAATGTTTCCGGCTGGCACGAAGCCCCAATATCGGGAATCCAGGCTGTTGTCACGGTTATCACCCATGACGAAATAGTGACCCTCCGGCACTTTACATGTCACGCCCTGCTGATTGTAAGTGCAGTTCTCGCGGAATGGAAAATCGGGATCCGCGCCTGCCACAAAAGCGGGACGCTCCACATCGTTCAGGATGCCATGTTCCGGACCGCCTGGCAGCTTCTCGGTGAAATGCTTCGAATATGCCAGGCGCTCTTCGTCAAGATAATCGGGCAGCGCGCTGTACTCCGCCGGCTTGCCATTGATCGTCAGCTTTTTGTTTTCGTAGCGCACCACATCGCCAGGCACCCCGATCACGCGCTTGATGTAATCGAGCGATTCGTCTTTCGGGTAACGAAACACCATGACGTCGCCACGCTGGGGATCGCCAACGTCGATGACCTTCTTGTTCAGCACCGGCAAGCGAATCCCGTACTCGTATTTGTTCACGAGAATGAAATCGCCAATCAGCAGCGTCGGTATCATCGAGCCGGATGGAATCTTGAACGGTTCGACCACGAACGAGCGCAGCACAAACACTGCCAGGATCACGGGGAAGAAGCTGGCCGAATATTCCAGCCACCACGGTTGCCGCAGTTTTTCTTCGGCCAGCTTGGCACGGGAACGATCCAGTTCGGCGCCGCCCTGCACGTTCGCCAGATTCTGGCGCTGCGCATCGAACTCGGCCAGCGCCAGGCGCGCCACGCCACGCCTCTGACGTTCGAACACGAGCTTGTCTGCGACCCAGGCAACGCCCGTAATGACCACCAGCACAAAAAGGATCAGTGCAAAATTCATAACGGCTATCGAAGGATGTCGAATTGTTGGTATCGCCGGAACTGCGCGCTTATTTGTCGTCCACCTGCAGGATCGCCAGGAACGCTTCCTGCGGGATTTCCACGGTGCCTACCTGTTTCATGCGCTTCTTGCCGGCCTTCTGCTTTTCCAGCAGCTTCTTCTTGCGCGAGATATCGCCGCCGTAGCATTTTGCCAGCACGTTCTTGCGCAGCGCCTTGACGTTTTCACGCCCGATGATGTTTGAACCGATTGCCGCCTGGATGGCCACGTCATACATCTGACGCGGAATGATCTCGCGCATCTTGGCAGCCACCTCGCGACCGCGGTATTGGGAATTGGATCGGTGCACGATCACCGACAGCGCATCCACCTTGTCGCTGTTGATCAGAATATCGACCTTGACCACATCGGACGGACGATACTCCTTGAACTCGTAATCCATCGACGCGTAGCCGCGCGAGACGGATTTCAGGCGGTCAAAGAAATCCATGACGATTTCCGCCATCGGGATCTCGTAGGTCAGTTGCACCTGCTTGCCGTGATAGCTCATATTGATTTGCGAGCCCCGCTTCTGCGTGCACAGAGTGATCACGGAACCCACATAATCCTGCGGCATATACAGGTTCACGGTGACGATCGGCTCAAGGATCGCCTCGATATTGCTGGGATCGGGCATCTTGGCCGGATTCTCCACCGTCACCATGGAGCCATCGCGCAGCTGGACCTGATAGACCACGGTCGGCGCCGTCGTGATCAAGTCCATGTCGAACTCGCGTTCCAGACGCTCCTGCACGATTTCCATATGCAGAAGACCCAGGAAACCGCAACGGAAACCAAAGCCGAGCGCCTGTGAAACCTCCGGCTCGAACTGCAGCGAAGCATCGTTCAGGCGCAGCTTTTCCAGCGACTCGCGCAGTGCTTCGTATTGATTCGATTCCACCGGATACAAGCCGGCAAACACCTGCGGCTTGACTTCCTTGAAGCCCGGAAGCGGTTCTTCTGCACGACGCGCGATCGTGGTGATCGTATCGCCGACCTTTGCGGCCTTCAGTTCCTTGATGCCTGCGATCACGAAGCCAACTTGCCCGGCCGTCAGCGCATCGCGCTGGACAGACTTGGGCGAAAACACGCCGACCTGTTCCACCAGGTGCTGGGCGCCGGTCGCCATCAGCAGGATCTTGTCCTTGGTGCGAAGCGTGCCGTTGACCACGCGCACGAGCATCACCACGCCCACGTAGTTGTCAAACCACGAGTCGATAATCAGCGCCTGCAACGGCGCCGTAGCATCGCCCTTGGGCGGCGGCACCTTGGCGATCAACGCTTCGATGACATCTTCCACGCCCTGCCCGGTCTTTGCCGAGCACGGTGTCGCATCGCTCGCGTCAATCCCGATGACGTCTTCGATTTCCTGCTTTGCGTTATCGGGGTCGGCCTGCGGCAAATCGATCTTGTTGAGCACCGGCACCACTTCCACGCCAAGTTCGATAGCGGTGTAGCAGTTGGCAACGGTCTGTGCCTCAACACCCTGCGACGCATCCACGACCAGCAACGCACCTTCGCACGCCGACAGGGAGCGGCTGACTTCGTAGCTGAAGTCCACGTGTCCCGGTGTGTCGATCAGGATCAGATTGTAGATTTCACCGTCGCGCGCCTTGTAGCTCAGCGCAGCCGTCTGTGCCTTGATGGTGATGCCGCGCTCTTTCTCAATGTCCATCGAATCGAGCACCTGCGCTTCCATCTCCCGATCGGACAGCCCGCCGCAGCGCTGAATGATCCGGTCGGCCAGGGTGGATTTGCCATGGTCGATGTGGGCAATGATCGAGAAATTACGGATATGGTCCATCTAGTGTTCTGGGAGACGCCGACGCTGCCCAGCGAACCAGGATGGCGCGGGAGCGGCAAAAAAGGTGGGGCGCATAACTTGCGCCAATCCGCGATTTTACCGGATTTTCAAGGACTTCCGGCGTGCGAATGTTGTCAGGCGGCGCCCGAGGCGACTCGCCAGGATGGCGGGTGACGCACCCGCTCAAAAACAATCGCGCCGGAGCAGGTCCGGCGCGATCGATGGACGACTAATTTGCAGAATGCGACGTCAGCGCGTCTGAGGGCGCAAGGTCAGAACCTGCGTGGCGTCGCCACGCCGGACGAACACCGCCGCCATCTTGCTCTTGTCCAGGCTCTTTACCAACTCGTTGAACTGCCGCGCACCGGTTATGTCGGTATCGCCAACACGAAGAATGATGTCGCCCGGTCGAATACCGGCGCGAGCGGCGGGACCATCGGCAGTATCCACTTCGACGCCGGACTTGACCTTCAGCTCGCGCAGGCGCGCTTCCGAAAGATCGTTGACGATCAGACCCAGCGCGTTCGGTTTTGTCGCCTGCTGCTGCTCTTCGCTGCCATTGCCGCGGCGCTCGCCCTTGCGTGCCGCCGTCTTGGCGCCATCCGGCTCGAGTTCGGTCACGGTAATGGGCACTTCGCGCGTCTGGCCCTTGCGCCAGACCTGCAGCGGCACACGGGTGCCGGGCTTGGTATCGCCCACCATCCGCGGCAGATCTGAAGCCTTTTCGATATCGCGGCCGTTGTACTTCAGGATGATGTCGCCCGCCTCGATGCCCGCCTTTTCGGCCGGGCCGCCCGGTTCGACGCTGCCCACCAGTGCGCCGCGCGCACGGCCAAGTCCGAGCGAGTCAGCGACTTCCTTGGTCACGTCACCAATCGCCACGGCGATGCGGCCGCGCGTCACCTTGCCGCTGGCCTTCAGTTGCTCGGAGACGCGCATCGCCTCGTCAATGGGAATCGCGAACGAAATCCCCATGTAACCGCCGCTGCGACTATAGATCTGCGAGTTGATGCCGATCACCTCGCCGCGCAGGTTGATCAGCGGACCGCCAGAGTTGCCCGGATTCACGGCCACATCGGTCTGGATGAACGGCAGATAATCTCCGGTGTCGCGGCCCTTGGCCGAGACAATGCCCGCCGTCACACTGTTGTCCAGCCCGAACGGCGAGCCGATCGCCAGCACCCACTCGCCGGGACGGATCTTGTCCGAATCTCCGAGCGCCAGACGCGGCAGGCCAGTCGCTTCGATCTTCAGTAGCGCCACATCGGTGCGCTTGTCCGAGCCGATCAGCTTGGCCTTGAATTCACGCTTGTCCGGTAACGTCACATAGATGGTCTCGGCGTCCGCCACCACATGCGCGTTGGTCATGACATAGCCATCCTGGCTGATGATGAACCCCGAACCGACGCCGCGGCTTTGCTCCTCGCCCTGCGGCGGCTGTTGCGGCTGACCGCGCCGCGGCGGCGTGGGCATGCCCGGCATCGGCACGCCGAAGAAGCGACGGAAGAATTCCGCCATCTCGTCATCTTCAGGCGAGTTGCCACGCGAGCGAATACGTTCAGTGGTTCGAATATTGACCACTGCAGGACTTGCCTTTTCGACCAGATCGGTGAAATCGGGCAAGTTGTAGTTGGCGGCAGCCGCCTGGGCATGGCCCAGTTCGGAAACGGCCGGGCCGAGCACAAGCATGGCAACCATGACCATGGCACGCGCCAGGGCTGGAGATCTGGAAATCATCAACGAACTCCCGGGAGAAATCTGCGAAAAACGAATGCTTCGCGGCGGGCGGGACGCGGCTTGCGAAGCGTCATGTCCAGTGGCCGGCGCGGGACTCGACATCCCCGCCGTCACACCCGAATCTGTTCAGTGTACTGTCTTGGGAGGCGGCCGATACTCGACGCCAGCCGCAAACTGCTTGACCGTTGCGGCCGGCACTTCACCCACCACAGTTATCCAGAAATCGGCGACCCGGCGCACCACGACCTGCGTGGCGCCAAGCGACGCGATGCCCTCGCGACGCGTGCGTTGCTCGGAAACGGGCTCGATGAAGACGGACAAGCCGGTCAGGCCATCGCTGTAGACCACCTGCAATACTTCGAACACACCGGCGGGCTTGCTGCCCTGTGCAGGCGCCCGTAATTCGCCAAGCGGCCGGCGGACCTCGCGGATTTTCTGGAAGCCCTTGATCGGTGTATTGATCGCCCAGCCCTCCTCCACAATGTTTGCGGGCTGGTAGGTAACCTCGTAGTGATTCCAAGAGCTTGCACTCTTGATCGCGCCGAGAATGCGCTGCTTCTCCGAGGGCACGCCAATGTCCACTTGCGAGAACGCGACCTGCTCAAGCACCTTGCCGTTTTCGCCAATGGTCTGCGCGCGCATCAGCAGGCCGGAATTCTTGTCGGCCCATAAACGGACCGCGTAACGGGCCGAGTCGTGAGGCTCTAGCGCGAACACTTCGCATTCGACGCCAGCGACACGTTCGCCGGGCAGCTTGCGCATGTCGTACAGATCCAGCACATCGCCCTTGTTGGTCGCGAGCAGCGCTGGGAAGCGATCCTTTGCCTCCTGCTTCTCCACCACGACGAGCTTTGCCTCGGGAATCAGACTGTGCACGACATCGTTTTGACGCAGTACTTCACGCGGCTTGCCGTCTAGGGTCTCAAGGCGTTCGTACTCGTTGTGAACGAGATCGCTGTAATGCTGGATGCGCGAGGCATGCATAACGCTGCCGCGCTGATAGATCAAGGTCCCGACGTAGTTTTCGCGTTGCGCCGCACGGTGGATCTTGTTGAGCCACGCGGTGGCGTCGCGGCGGGTCAGCGTATCGTCAGACGGCTGCGCTGTGGCAGCGGCAGCAGTCAGACACAAGGCCAGAAAAAAGGACCTGCGCAGGCCCTTCCTTCCGTGTACGTCCGCTACGTTGGCGGACGACCGTCCTTTATGCATGTCCGGCATTATTCCTGCGAATTATCCTGGGAGAAATTGGCGCCGTTGGCCACCGCCCGCATGGTCGGCACAAACGCATCCGTTGCAACAGAAGTACGATGGGCGCGCAGGTATTCATCGAGCCGCGGATCCCGGATCATCTGCGCATTGTCAGCAGAAACCGTCAGGATCCCGCTCGCCGCCGGCGCGGCCTGTACACCGGCCTTCAATGGCGCTGCGGAATTCTGCTCGACACGGGCCACGATGGCATCGGGCGCGCCTGCGTCGCCAGGACCGCGCATCTGCGGCACTACGACCCAGCTCACCGCCGCAACCGCGGCCGCGATGGCCGTGCCGGGGACGACACGACGCACCCATGACGGACGGACCAGCAAACGATGACGCCCCGCGGCGGCCACCGCTGGCACGAGCACGTGAGGCTCGGCATCGAGACGCGCGGAAAAGCGGGAAAGAAAATCTTCAGTCGAGCCAGCGTGCGTGAGTTCTTCGGAACGCAAGGCGTCACCGATCAACTGGTACATCGACCATTCGGCTATACCGGCATCGCCCTTGGCATGTCCGATCGCCGCGTCGACTTCGTGCGCAGCCAATTCGCCATCCACCAGAACAGAAATCTGTTCCGCCGCTTCCATTACATGAACCGACTGCTTATGAGCCTGACCCATTTCCAACCCCAAGAAATTCCATTGAACACCGATAAATCCCGTCTCTACCGCTTGTCGTTTATCGATGCAGGAATAGGCTGCAACGCTGGCTGCACGACATTCTCACTTACCACCGCTTTCCCTCTGCCGTTCCCAGCAAGGGCCGCAATTTGTCGGCGATCGCTTCGCGCGCCCGAAAAATTCGCGAACGCACCGTACCGATCGGGCACCCCATCGCCTCCGCGATCTCCTCGTAACTGAGACCTTCGATCTCGCGCAGCGTGATGGCAGTGCGTAATTCTTCCGGCAATGCCTCCATCGCGCGGTTCACTGTATCGGCTACCTGGCGCGTGTGGAGCATGGACTCCGGCGTATTGATATCCCTTAGTTGCTCACCGTCCGCAAAAGTTTCAGCCTCTTCGGCATCGATGTCACTCGACGATTCCGGGCGACGCCCCTGCGTGGCAAGGTAGTTCTTCGCGGTGTTGACGGCAATGCGGTACAGCCACGTGTAGAAGGCGGATTCACCCCGGAACTGGGGAAGCGCGCGGTAGGCCTTGATAAAGGCATCTTGCGCCACATCCTCCACCTCTGCGGGGTCCCGGACAAGGCGCGAAATCAGGCGAATGATCTTGCGGTGATACTTGGTCACCAGCAGTTCAAAGGCCCGCTTGTCGCCCTGTTGGACGCGTTCAACTAGAAGCTGATCGGCTTCGCGCTCGCTCACGAATGGTTCACCTGCTGCAGTGTATCTCTTGGTTTTGTCGTCACGACAAGCGTTGTATTTTACCTACGATCATGGCGGCCCCGGGTGCCGCGAAGCGCATGGTGTGACTGTAGCTTCGCACTTAGGTTCCGGCATCGGAGGGTTGGTTGCACCGTCGTGCAACCTTTCTCTGTCAGAAATCAACCCGACGGCAACGCGAATTGGCCGGGGCTGGCAACAAGGCCCCGGCATCCTGACGATCGTCTCTTCGCAGGATCAGACGCGGCGGAAGACCAGCGTGCCGTTGGTGCCGCCGAAGCCAAAGTTGTTTTTGACTGCGACGTCGATCTTCATGTCACGCGCCGTGTTTGCCGCGTAATCGAGATCGCACTCCGGGTCCTGATTGAAGATATTGATGGTCGGCGGCGACACCTGGTTGTGGATGGCCAGCACCGTGAAGACGGATTCGAGACCGCCCGCGCCACCGAGCAAGTGCCCGGTCATCGACTTGGTCGAATTGACCACCATCTTGTAGGCATGATCGCCAAACGCCAGCTTTATGGCATCGGTCTCGTTCTTGTCGCCCAATGGCGTCGACGTGCCGTGCGCGTTCAGATAGCTGACTTCGTCAGGATTGACGCCAGCGTTCTTGAGCGCGGCTACCATGCAACGGCGCGGACCGTCGGTGTTCGGCGCGGTCATATGGAACGCGTCGCCGCTCATGCCAAAACCGACCAGTTCGACATAGATGCGCGCGCCACGCGCCTTCGCGGACTCGTATTCTTCCAGCATCATCACGCCGGCGCCCTCGCCCAGCACGAAGCCGTCGCGGTCCTTATCCCACGGGCGCGAAGCGGTTGCCGGATCGTCATTGCGCGTCGACAGTGCGCGCGCCGCGGCAAAGCCGCCGATGCCCAACGGCGAGACCGTCGATTCTGCGCCGCCGGCCAGCATGGCGTCGGCGTCGCCGGCCTGGATCAGACGGGCGGCAAGGCCGATGCTGTGCAGGCCGGTGGTGCAAGCCGTCACGGCCGCGAGGTTAGGACCCTTCATGCCGTGAATGATCGACAAGTGGCCGGAGATCATGTTGATGATCGAGCCGGGCACGAAAAAGGGCGAAATGCGACGGGGACCGCGGTTATGCAGTTCCATCTGCGTTTCTTCTATCATCGGCAGGCCGCCAATGCCCGAGCCAACCAGCACGCCGATGCGCTCGGCGTTGGCCTCGGTAATCTCCAGGCCGCTGTCTTTCAGCGCCTGCGAGCCTGCAGCGATGCCGAAATGGATAAACGTATCCATATGGCGGGCTTCCTTGGCCGGGATGTATTCCTCGGCGTTGAAGCCCTTCACTTCGCCGGCGAAATGCACAGCCAGGGCGGAGTGATCGAATTTGGTAACGGTGGCGATGCCGGACTTGCCAGCGACCAGATTGGCCCAGCCTTCGGCAACCGTGTTTCCGACGGGAGACACAAGGCCAAGCCCAGTGACAACGACGCGACGACGGCTCACTATTTTTTCCTACGAGTGCGTGAAACAGCTTCGAATTGGCTCAGCATTTGCGGCCCCCTGCCGATACATGAATATCAGGCCGGGCCGGGCGAAGGCGTTTCGATTCTGCTTCTTCGAACAGACGAAAGCCACAGAAAACGGCATGACAGGGCTACAGCAGCCCCATCCCTGCGCCTTCTGTGGCTCGGAATGCGAAGATGACGGCTTAGGCCTTGACGTGCGCAGTAGCGTAGTCGATGGCTTGCTGCACGGTCGTGATCTTCTCGGCTTCCTCATCGGGAATTTCCATGCCGAATTCATCTTCCAACGCCATCACGAGTTCAACCGTGTCCAGCGAGTCCGCACCGAGATCATTCACGAACGACGATTCGTTCTTGATATCTGCCTCGGCCACGCCAAGCTGTTCAGCCACGATTTTCTTGACGCGTTGTTCGATATTGTCCATGTAACCCTCCAGGGAAGTTCGACAAAAAGTGGGCGCATTTTAGCAGGTTTGGACCACAATGAAGCCGCCTGCCAAGCTTTGCAAGAATCGCGCCCGTTTGGTTTCAAAAACAAAAGCTTCAGCCGGCTTCTTTCAGCTTCTCCATCGAAACTGAAGGGAGCCGACACACTCAATTCATGTACATGCCACCGTTCACGTGCAGCGTAGTGCCCGTGATATAAGCGGCCTGCGGACCGGCAAGGAAAGCCACTGCATTGGCGATGTCTTCCGGTTGACCAAGGCGGCCCAAAGGAATGCGAGTCTTCAGTGCAGCATGCTGCTCCTCCGACAGAACCTTGGTCATATCGGTGTCGATGAAACCGGGCGCAACGCAATTGACCGTCACGTTGCGGCTGCCGATCTCAGCGGCCAGCGCGCGGCTCATGCCTTCCACGCCCGCCTTCGCAGCGGCGTAGTTCATCTGGCCGGGGTTGCCGGTAGAGCCCACTACAGAAGTGATGTTGATGATGCGGCCGGCGCGGGCCTTCATCATCGGACGCAGCACGGCGCGCGCCAGGCGGAACACCGCGGTCAGATTCGTGTCGATGACCGCCGTCCAGTCGTCGTCCTTCATGCGCATGGCGAGTTGATCCTGCGTGATGCCGGCATTGTTGACCAGCACGCCCAGACCACCGTGGGCCTTGACGATCTCATCGATCACGGCTTCGCATCGCGCCGCGTCGTTGACATTCAGAACAACGCCGTGGCCTTTCAGGCCCTCGGCAGAAAGATATTCAGCGATGGCCGCCGCGCCCGCTTCGCTCGTGGCCGTACCGATCACCGTAGCACCCTGGCGGGCGAGTTCCAGCGCAATCGCGCGGCCGATGCCCCGCGAGGCGCCGGTCACCAACGCCACCTGATTGTCCAGAGTCTTGTTCGTCATATTCTATGGTTCCTTCGCTTTACTTCAGCAGCGCCAGCGTGTCCTGCAGCGACGCCGGATCGAATATTGCACCGCCTACCAAATTGCCGTCGATGCGTTTGGTCATACCGGCCAACACTTTGCCGGGACCGCACTCGACCACATGCGTGACACCTTCGGCGGCCATCTTCTGCACGCACTCGACCCAGCGCACCGGCGCAGCGGCCTGGCGCACCAGGGCATCCTTGATCTGCGCCGGATCGCTGACAATGGCGACATCGACGTTGTTCACGAGCGGAATCGATGGCGCCGAGAACGCGAGGTCTGCCATGCGGTCGCGCAGTCGATCCGAGGCCGGCTTGAGCAGCGACGAATGAAACGGCGCCGAAACCGGCAGCGGCAGCGCGCGCTTCGCGCCCTTGCCCTTGGCGATTTCACAGCATTTTTCCACCGCGGCCTTGTGACCGGCGATGACGACCTGGGCCGGGGCATTGAAGTTGACTGCCTCCACCACGCCTGCGCCGGCTGCCGTGGCCTCGGCGCAGGCAGCGCGCACGTCGTCGTCGGACAGACCGAGGATCGCCGCCATGCCACCTTCGCCGACGGGCACGGCTTCCTGCATCGCCTGCGCACGGAAACGGACCAGCGGCACGGCATCGGCAAATGGAATCACGCCGGCGGCAACCAGCGCCGAATATTCGCCCAGGCTGTGGCCTGCCACCAGCGCCGGCGGCGGTCCGCCCGCATCGAGCCATGCGCGATACACGGCCACAGCAGCGGTCAGCATGACCGGCTGGGTGTTCGTCGTCAGATTCAGTTCCTCTGCAGGGCCTTCGGAAATCAGCTTGCCAAGGTCCTGGCCGAGGGCGCTGGAAGCTTCCTCCAGCGTGGCGCGAACTACCGGATTGTCGGCAAATGCATTGAGCATGCCGACCGACTGCGAACCCTGACCCGGGAAAACGAATGCGAATTTCATCGGAAATCCAGTCCTAGCTATTCATTGTGTCGAACGGTGCGCGGCATCTGCCACGCCACGCGCCGGCCGCATATTACATGCGCAGCAGCACCGCACCCCAGGTAAAGCCGCCGCCCACGCCTTCCATCAGCACGGTCTGACCCGGCTTGATACGGCCGTCGCGCACCGCCACATCGAGCGCCAGCGGAATCGAGGCCGCCGACGTGTTGCCGTGTTCGTGCACCGTGGCGATCATGCGTTCGCTAGGCAAGCCGAGCTTCCTGGCCGTGCCCTGCATGATGCGGATATTTGCCTGGTGGGGAATCAGCCAGTCGATGTCTTCCGCGCTCAACTCGGCCGCAGCAATCGCTTCGCGCGCAACCTTGTCGAGCACATTTACGGCCAGCTTGAACACCGCCTGGCCATCCATGTGCAGGAAAGCGTTACCGGTAATGGCGCCGCCCGATACGTTGCCCGGCACGCACAGGATGCCAACATGGCTGCCGTCCGAATGCATGGCCGACGACAGGATGCCGGGCTCGTCCGACGCGCTCAACACCACGGCGCCAGCGCCGTCGCCGAACAGCACGCAGGTCGTGCGATCGTTGAAATCCAGAATGCGCGAAAAGACTTCGGTGCCGATCACCAGCACGTTCTTGTGCGAACCGCTGCGGATAAACTTGTCCGCGGTCGACATCGCATAGACAAAACCCGAGCACACCGCCTGCAGGTCGAACGCCGCGCAATGATTAGTAATGCCAAGCTTGTTCTGCACGATGCAGGCCGTGCTGGGAAAGACGAAATCGGGCGTGGAAGTGGCGACGATGATCAGGTCGATATCCTGACGCTCGATGCCGGCGGCGGCGATGGCCTGCTCCGCGGCCTTGACGGCCAGGTCACTCGCCGTGACATCGGACTCGGCCCAGTGGCGCGCCGAAATGCCGCTGCGCGAGACGATCCACTCGTCGCTGGTTTCGATGCCCTTTTCGGCAAGCTGCGCCGCCAGGTCGTGATTCGTGACGCGACGCGGAGGCAGGTAGCTCCCCGTACCGATGATTTTTGCGTACTTGGTCATGAAATTGTCGGATCGTGGTGTCCACCGGCCGCTGAATACGAACGCTTCAGCCGCGCACCCTTGGCGGGCGCACCGCTTCAAGCGGCACGGGTATCGGAATGAGGGTCCGGTGCGTCTGTCTCCGGGCCGCCGGTCGCGGCGCCTGCGGCGCCGGACTTGTTGGCAAAGGCCTTTGCAATGCGTTCGATGACGCCATTTCTGGCCGCATCATACCCGCGTTTGATCGCCCACTCAAAAGAATGGGCATCGGCAGATCCGTGGCTCTTGATCACCAGCCCGCGCAACCCCAGAAGCGACGCGCCGTTATAGCGCGCCGGGTCCAGCCGGCGGGCAAGGCGCGACAGCACGGGCATGGCCACGGCCGCAAGCAGCTTGGTGAACCACGACCGCGTGAACTCTTCCTTGATCATGCTGCCGATCATCTTGGCCAGACCTTCGGTGCTCTTGAGCGCCACGTTGCCGACAAAGCCGTCGCATACGACGATATCGGTCGTGCCCTTGAAGATGTCGTTGCCTTCCACGTTGCCGTAGAAGTTCAGTTCCGAAGCGCGCAGCAATTCGCCGGCGGCCTTGACCACCTCGTTGCCCTTGATGACTTCTTCGCCGATATTGAGCAGACCAACAGTGGGATGATCCTTATGATCGACCACCGCAACCATGGCCTCCGCCATCCGCGCGAATTGGAGCAGATGCTCCGGCTCACAATCGGCGTTGGCGCCAAGATCTAGCACCGTGGTGCCCCAGCCCTGCTCGTTTGGAATGGTCGTGGCGATGGCAGGACGCTCGATGCCTTCGAGTGTCTTGAGCACATAGCGCGACACCGCCATCAACGCGCCGGTATTGCCGGCGGAAATGCAGGCGCCGGCCTTGCCTTCCTTGACCTGGGTGACGGCAACGCGCATCGAAGAATCCTTCTTCTTGCGCAGCGCCACTTCCACCGGGTCATCCATCGTGATGACCTCGGTTGCCGACACGATGCTTACGCGCGGATGATCCGATGCGTGCAGCTTCTTGAGCTGCGCGCCGATGGCCTCGGGCAGGCCGACCAGGATCATCTCGGCGTCGTCGTGACGGGAAAGAAAACTGATCGCCGCCGGCACCGTCACGGAGACTCCGTGATCGCCGCCCATGCAGTCGATAGCGAGCTTGATCGTCATTGTTTCCTGATACGGAAAGCGCGCCGGCCTCCGCCGCATCGGTGCGCGCAGACGCAACCAGCCGGACGCGCGGATACGTTGCCGCGCGGGCGCCGAGCGCCCAACAAAAAAGCGGCAACGAGCTTGCCGCTTTCCTGTTTCATACCTGACAACGTGCGCGAGCGAGACACAGGGTCACGCCAGACGACTGATCAGTCGTTCTTGGTCTTGATGACCTTGCGACCACGATAGTAGCCGTTCGGGCTCACGTGGTGACGCAGGTGGGTTTCGCCGGTGGTCGGCTCGACCGCCAGGGGCGCAACCGACAGATGATCGTGCGAACGGTGCATGCCGCGCTTGGACGGCGACTTCTTGTTCTGTTGAACAGCCATGATGACTCCTTCGAGAATTTTGCGATATTAACACACGCATCCTGCACGAGGCGTAGCCGGGGCCCGGCCGGATGCTTGACTAGCTACGGTGAAAACGCCGCATCGGCTGCTGTCGCGCAGCGTCAATGCTTCGTCTTCAGGCCAGCCAGCGCCGCAAAGGGCGATGGCCGCTTTTCTTCTTCGGGTGCAGCCTCAGGCTCCACCTCGCCGTCCGCACCGGTCACGAGCGATTCGTGCACCACCGGGCAGACCACATGCTTCGGTGCGGTTGGCAAAGCCAGCAGCACTTCGTCTTCAATCAATTCCAGGGTCGAGAACTTCTTCGACCCGACCAACACGTCGAGTTCGTCGTCGTCCATCGGCGCCGCGTCGGCGGCGGCTTCACTGGCGACAACCTCGAAACGCATCTGTGTGGCGATCGGTTCTGGATATACCGTCAGGCACCGCTGGCAATCAAGCCAAACCCGGCCGTTCACCGTCACATCGATGAATAGCCGTTGCGACACCGGCGCGCCGGGAGCCACCGCTTCCTCGCGAACAAAACCGGTCAGCGTGTACGCAAAGGCCTCGTGCGGCGCGCTTGCTGGCGCATCCGGGGCCGTCTCGGCTAAGATGCGCGGCAAATCGCGCACCTGCACCTCGCCCGCCACATTGCCACCCTTGCGGCAGAAGGCAAAGAGATCGGTTTCACGCAGATCGAATGCTGGGGCGGACGCCGCAGACTGGGTCAGCTGACTCATAACGGCTGATTCGCAGAAAATGCCTTGTTTGCCACACTGTGCGGCAACCGAATGTGCCTGTGCAGCCAAACGCGCGATTATACGTTACGAATTGAAGCGTCGTCAAAGTATACCGGCGACGTATCCTCGTCAAAGCAGTTTTCCGGCCACTATCTCCATGTCCTCCGACGCCCGCCCTCCCCTAATCCTCGGGTCCAGTTCCCCCTACCGGCGCGAGTTGCTGTCGCGCCTGCGCATCCCGTTCGAAACGGCGTCGCCCGATATCGATGAGTCGCCGCTCGCTGGAGAGCGACCCGACGCCACCGCGCTGCGCCTGTCGCGCCTCAAGGCGGAGGCCATCGCAGCACGTCACCCCGGCGCGCTGGTGATCGGCTCCGATCAGGTGTGCACACTGGACAACGTACAAATCAGCAAACCTGGCACACATGAAAAGGCGCTGGCGCAATTGCAGTTGATGCGCGGGAGAACTGTGACTTTTCACTCCGCGCTATGCCTGCTCGACACGCGAACCGGCGCATCGCACCTGGCTGATGTGCAGACGCACGCCACGTTCCGCGACCTTTCCGACGCCGAACTGGATGCCTATCTGCGCGCGGAGACCCCGTACGATTGCGCGGGCAGCGCCAAGGTCGAGGGATTGGGCATCGCGCTGTTGTCGCGGGTGGAATCGGACGACCCCACCGCCCTGATCGGCCTGCCGCTGATCGCGTTGACCGGCATGCTGCGTCGCGTTGGCTACACGTTCTTTGGAGCCTGACCGATGCGCGGCACCCTTTATCTCATTCCCAACACGCTCGGCAAACGCGACGAGTTCGATCCGGTCATGGACGTGATTCCGGTCGGTGTCCAGCAGATAGCTGCCCGGCTCGACTACTTCGCCGCCGAAAACGCCAAGACGGCACGCGCATTTCTGAAAAAACTCGGCGAAACCGCGCCACTTGCGCATGCCATTCAGCAGATCGAGATACGTGAGCTGAACGTCAACACCAAGTCCGATGCGATCGCCGCGCTGATCGACCCGATCGCAGCGGGACGTGACTGCGGGCTGCTGTCCGAAGCCGGCGTGCCGGCCATCGCGGACCCGGGTGCCGATCTGGTGCGGCTCGCGCATGCACGGGGCATCACGGTGCGCCCGCTGGTGGGCCCGAGTTCGATCCTGCTGGCGGTAATGGGATCGGGCCTGAATGGCCAGAGCTTCGCGTTCAACGGCTATTTGCCGGTCGATGCCGACGAGCGCGCAAAGCGGCTGCGCGATCTGGAGCAGCGCTCGCGCAAGGCGCATCAAACGCAGGTCTGGATCGAAACACCTTATCGGAATGGCGCGCTTCTGGAAGCGTTGCGGCAGCATTGCGCCGGCGCCACATTGCTGTCGATCGCAGTGGATCTTACGCTGCCCACCGAAACGATCGTCACCTTGCCGATCTCGGCATGGCGGCCCGATCGTATCGATCTGCACAAGCGGCCGGCCATATTTTCGCTACTGGCCCAATAGTAAGAAGCAGAAATCAGAAAGCCCCTCGAATCCAGGGGCTTTCTTCCATCAAATGCCGGTACCCCAATCGATCAGCGGATCACCTGGTTGCTGCTGCTCATCAGCATAATCTTCATTGCAGCAGAGCCCATGGCCGCGCCAAAGCGCTTGGCCACCCGCTCGGCAATGTTCTCCTTCACCGTGTAGTCGACGATGTCTTCGGCCTTGAACAGGTCGCGCGCCACGTAGTCGGCGTTGCCCAGGCCGTCGGCCAGACCCAATTCCACGGCGCGCTCGCCAGACCAGAACAGCCCGGAGAACATTTCCGGATCGTTCTTGAGCCGATCACCGCGGCCTTCCTTGACCACATTGATGAACTGCTGATGGATTTCCTTGAGCATCGATTCCGCGTACGCCTTCTGGCGCGGCACCTGCGCCGAGAACGGATCGAGCATCCCCTTGTTGGCGCCGGACGTGTACAGCCGGCGCTCGATGCCGAGTTTGTCCATCAGGCCCGTAAAACCAAATCCGTCCATCAGCACGCTGATCGATCCGACGATGCTTGCCTTGTCGACATAGATCTTGTCGGCCGCCGCCGCCACGTAATAGCCGCCCGAAGCGCACATTTCTTCCACCACGACGTAGAACGGCTTATCCGGGTAGATCTTGCGCAAACGATGCACTTCATCGTTGATCATGCCAGCCTGAACCGGCGAGCCGCCAGGTGAATTGATCTTCAGGATCACGCCGGCAGCGCTGGCATCGGCGAAGGCCGCTTGCAGCGAGGCGTTGATCGACTCCGCACTGGCCGGCGTGCCGGCGGCGATTTCACCGTCCAGCGTGACCATGGCCGTGTGGCGGCCGGTCGTGCTGGTCAGCGCATCGCCCTTGAAATCGATCACAGCAAACACGATCAGGCCGATGATCGCGAGACCGACGAGACGAAAGAAGATCTTCCAGCGCCGCGCCGCGCGCTGTTCGCGCAGGCTGGCCATCAATACCTTTTCGAGAACGTCCCGCTCCCATCCGCCCGCGGCTTGACCGCCGACCGGCCCGGGCGCCTTGCCGGACATCCGTGCACGGCGCTCCTCGGCTTCGCGGCGCGCGGCGGCGTCGCCCGCCTTCAGATCGTGCTCCAAGGGGTAGTCCGCGTGCTGCACCGTCTCCAGCTTCTCGCCGCTTGCGGCGCGCTCCGAGGCGTTCTCGTCCGATTGACCCGGAGGATTGGATTGCGATGGCGGTTTTTGCTGTTCTGTCATGCAAGTGAACTCAAATGTCAGACGACAAACCCGATCCCGCTAATCGGCATCGGGTGGAAAAAAAGGCGCCTCGGGGAACCAGAACACAGCCCCCTCGATTTCCTCGACTCGGAGTTTCGCCAACGTGGCGCCACGGCATGGACCGCTCACGCAAAGGCCGGTATCGGGCGCGTACGTCGCGCCATGTGTCGCGCACATCAAGTATAGGCCCGCGCTATCGAAGAACTGCCCTTCCTGCCAATCCAGTTCCATCGGAACATGTGCGCACTGGTTCAGATAGCCGTGGACCGCACCGTCGTATCGGATCACAAATGCGCTGATTTCGCGCGATCCGAACCGAACGGCAAACCTGACGCCGGCGCCGCCGTCGACCAAAACCTCGGCGGCGCACAGATGACGCGCCCCGTGCTGCATGTCAGGCATGTTCGAGCAGCCAGGCCTGGAGATCGGCAATGGATGTGGCGCAATGCACGGGCGACATTGCGCGCAGCGAATCGGCGGGGTGGGCGCCGTAGCAAACCCCCAGCCCATGCGCGCCGGCATTCTGCGCCATTTGCAGGTCGTGCGTGGTATCGCCGATCATCACCGTACGACCGATATCCTGGCCGAGCTCGCGCGTAAGCTCGTGGAGCATGGCCGGGTGTGGCTTGGAAAACGTCTCGTCGGCGCAACGGGTGGCGTCGAACAGCTGGCCGAGGCCGGTGCTGGCCAGCGCGCGCTCGAGTCCCACGCGCGTCTTGCCCGTCGCCACACCGAGGAAATAATGCTCGGTATGCAGCGCCTCCAGCATCTCGCGCACGCCGGGAAACAACACCAATTCGGCATCGCGGGTCAGGAAGTGATAGCGATAGCGCTCGGCAAGCCGCGGATAATCGGCGGGATCGAGCGTCGGCACGGCATATGACAGCGCATCCTTCAGTCCCAGCCCGATGACATGGCTGGCCGCGCTGTCATCCGGCACCGGCAGCCCAAGGTCGCGGCTGGCCAGTTGAATACATTTGGCGATAGTAGGCGTGGAATCCATGAGGGTTCCATCCCAGTCGAACACGATCAGGTCGAAGCGCTGCCTGGCCATTGAGGTCCTTGGTCGATGCGAAAAATGTGACTGCTACAGCGCGGCAAATGCGGTCTATCAAGACGCGTCGCCGAGTTGCTGCAATTGTTGCAGAAAATCAACACATTCGGCGGGCAGTGTCGCCGACACGGTGATGGGCTCTCCGGTGGCCGGGTGCGTAAAGGTCAGGCGGTGCGCATGCAGGAACATCCGTTTGATACCGGGTCGCGCGCCACTGCGCGACAGCGCCTTGTTGAGCGCAAAGTCGCCGTACTTGTCGTCGCCGACGATCGGAAATCCGCTGGATTGCAAATGCACGCGAATTTGATGCGTGCGCCCGGTTTTCAGTTCGGCTTCCAGCAACGTATATCCCTGGAAAGCTTTCACGCGGTTGAAAACGGTATGTGACGGCAAGCCATCCGCCTGCACGCGTACGCGGCGTTCCCCTTCGGGCGTGCTGTATTTGAATAAGGGCAACTTCACATGCTGGCGGGCATTCGGAAACTCCCCCGCGACACAGGCGAAATATCGCTTGTCCATGGCGTTGCCGCGGATCTGTTCGTGCAGGTTGACCAGCGCGGCACGTTTCTTGGCCAATACCAGGACGCCGGACGTTTCCCGATCCAGCCGGTGCACCAGTTCCAGGAATTTTGCTTCGGGACGGCTGCGGCGCAGTTGTTCGATGACGCCGAAAGCCACGCCCGATCCGCCATGCACCGCAACGCCCGCGGGCTTGTCGATCACCAGCAACTGGGCATCCTCGAACAGGATCGGAAATTCGCCGGTCGGCACGAACTGGGCCGATTCGGCCGGCTTTTCCGCCACGCGCATCGGCGGAATCCGGACAATATCACCCAACTGCAAACGATAGGTTGCGTCTATGCGCCCCTTGTTCACGCGCACTTCGCCCGAACGCAAGACACGGTAGATATGGCTTTTAGGTACGCCCTTGGCAACCTTCAACAGAAAGTTGTCGATGCGCTGCCCTTCGGATTTTTCGTCCACCGTGACATACGCCACCTGGAGGCCGCTGGGGCGCGATTGCGGCTCCGTTTCAATTTGATGGCGTAACTCATTCATTTTCAATATAATTTCCCGGCCGTTCCCGGCCAAAGACCGGTGACGCACGACCTGTGTAGCGATGTTTGGCGCGAACCCGATCGAAATGCCAGCCATATTTGCGGCAATCCGATCCGGAACATGCAGGGTCCCAGACGTTGTCTTGGGTATTCCCACCAGTATTCGCGCAAGATTTCGCATTTTACACTTCGGGTTGCCATCGACCCGGCCCATTTTCCGCATGTTGCGTACCCCGCAGGCGCGAAATGGGCAAATGGTGGCAATCAGCAGCACGCACGCGCCGCACCGATCCGCAGGAAGTCGCCCAGAGGCGGCTTCGGCAAACCATCGGCCGGCACGTGGGAACTGAGTGTTCAGGTAGAAAAGAATTCAATGTGGATGCCAGACAGAGGCATCCACATCGGTGAGAGAAGACCGCCCGCACCGGGAATCGGTGCCGGCTCGGCAGGCACCCCTGCCAACTGACCTGAAGTATCGGCCGCAATCATCGCCATTCGACGTATTTTGTCGAACCGGCACCGGCGCCCGGACGCAGAACGCCAACAAGCCGCGGCGCGCCCGTCAGCGGACAGGTCAGTTTGGTGCGGGGCATTGCGCCTGCCGCGTCCGGATTACTTGCTCTTTGACGCGTCCTGGCTGTCCCGCCCGGCCGCGATGGGAAGCGAAGCTTGTGCCGATGGCACGGCCCGCCGCATCTCGTCGCCCGGCATGCCGACATCCGCCGGAAGTCGCTGTATCAGGAGCAGTGCCCATTTGCCCTCTCCCGACCCAGCGGACCGTCCGCAGTCTTTGCGGATGGCCAGTACGCCGACAGCCTCTCCTTTCACCCGCGCCCCGCCGGCAACTGCGTTGTAGTACGCACCGGCATCATCGGCAATTCTCCCGCCCTCGCTCACTTTCCTCGCGTGCTCCCTGGACCGTCGCGGGCATGAACCACTCATGACCCATTGGCCGCCCGCGACATTGAAGTGAGGTATTGCGATGAAACGCATGCTGTTCAACGCGACGCAGCAAGAGGAGTTGCGCGTCGCCATTGTCGATGGTCAGAAACTGATCGATATCGACATCGAAACTGCCGGGCGCGAACAGCGCAAAGGCAATATTTACAAAGGCGTCATTACCCGCATCGAGCCGTCGCTGGAGGCCTGCTTCGTCAATTACGGCGAAGAACGCCACGGTTTCCTGCCGTTCAAGGAAGTGGCCCGCGCCTACTTCAAGGATGGCGTGGACGTGCGCAACGCACGCATCCAGGACGCGCTGCACGAAGGCCAGGAACTGATCGTCCAGGTGGAGAAGGAAGAGCGCGGCAACAAGGGCGCCGCCCTGACCACGTTCATCTCGCTGGCCGGACGCTATCTGGTGCTGATGCCGAACAACCCGCGCGGCGGTGGCGTTTCGCGCCGCATCGAGGGCGAAGACCGCCAGGAACTGCGCGAAACCATGGCGCAGCTGCAAGTGCCGGACGGCATGAGCATCATCGCGCGCACGGCGGGCATCGGACGTGCGGCCGAAGAGCTGCAGTGGGATCTGAACTACCTGCTGCAGTTGTGGAAGGCCATCGACGGCGCCGCCGGCGACAACAAGGCCCCGCTGCTGATCTATCTGGAATCGAGCCTGGTGATTCGCGCCATCCGCGACTACTTCCAGCCCGATATCGGCGAGATCCTGATCGATACCGACGAGATCCACGAGCAGGCCCGCGCCTTCATGAGCGTGGTGATGCCGGACAACCTGAACCGCGTGAAGAAGTACCGGGACGACGTGCCCCTCTTCTCGCGCTTCCAGATCGAACATCAGATCGAGTCGGCTTATTCGCGCATGGTCATGCTGCCTTCGGGCGGCGCCATCGTGATCGACCACACCGAAGCGCTGGTGTCCGTTGACGTGAACTCGGCTCGCGCCACCAAGGGCGCCGATATCGAGGAAACGGCACTGCGCACGAACCTCGAGGCCGCCGACGAAATCGCCCGCCAGTTGCGCCTGCGCGATCTAGGCGGCCTGATCGTGATCGACTTTATCGACATGGAATCGGGCAAGGCCCAGAAGGACGTGGAAACGCGCCTGAAGGACGCCCTGCGCCACGATCGCGCCCGCGTGCAAATGGGCAAGATCAGCCGTTTCGGCCTGATGGAGCTGTCGCGTCAGCGCCTGCGTCCGTCGCTGTCCGAGGGCTCGCACATCACTTGCCCGCGCTGCAACGGCACGGGCCATATCCGTGATACCGAATCGTCCGCCCTGCAGGTGCTGCGCATCATCCAGGAAGAGGCGATGAAGGAAAACACGGCCGCCATCCACTGCCAGGTGCCGGTGGAAGTGGCCGCTTTCCTGCTGAACGAGAAGCGTCAGGACATCAACCTGATCGAACTGCGTTTCAAGGTGAACGTGCTGCTGATTCCGAACAAGCATCTGGAAACGCCGCACTTCAAGCTCGAACGCCTGCGTCACGACGATCCGCGCCTGGAAGAATCGACCGCCAGCTATCGCATGGCCGAGGCGGCCGCGAAGGAACTGGAAGCGGACACCAGCTACAGCAGCCGCAAGAAGGAAGATGCACGGCCCCGCCAGGAAGCCGCCGTCAAGGGCATCACGCCCGACGCGCCGGCGCCGGTGTCGGTGCCGCGGCCGGAGCGCGCCGCGCGTCCGGAAGCTGCCGCCGCCCGTCCTGCCCCGGCCACCCAGCCTGTCAGCGGCGGCGGTTTCATGGCGTGGCTGAAGGGCCTGTTTGGCGTCAAGCCGGCTGAAACGCCGGTGGCCGAGCCGGTCAAGCCTGCTGAAACCTCCTCGCGCGGCGAAGGCCGCCAGGGTCGCGGCGAGCGCAGCCAACGAGGCGAGCGTGGCGACAGCCGTCAGGGCCGTGGCGACCGTTCGGAGCGTGGCGAGCGTGCTGAGCGTGGCGACCGGGCCGAACGTGGCGAACGCGCAGAGCGAGGCGAACGTGGCGATCGCAGCGAGCGCCAGGGCCGTGGCCAGCGTGGCGAACGTGCCGAGCAAACCCGTGGCGAGTCGCAGCGCGGCGAGCCGCGCGAGCAACGCGAACCGCGGGAGCAGCGTGAGCCCCGCGAACCGCGTGGCGAACGCCAGCCGCGCGCCCCGCGCGAGGCTCAGCCGGCTCCGGCGGTGACCGCCCCGGCGGCCGAAGGCCGTCAGGAAGCCCGACGGGAACGCAACCAGGAACGCCGCGAACGTCAACGCGAGCGACAGCGCGAACGCGCAGAGTCGCGCGAAGACGGCTTGAATGCAGACGAATCCGCGCCGCAAACGTCGTTTGAAGCCGCGCAAGCCGCACCGGCAGCGTTGACGGCCATCGACGTACCGGCCGGCGCGGAAAATCTGGAAGCCGTGGCCGAGACCGGCGAAGGCGAAGAGCGTCGCCGCCGCAATCGTCGCGGTCGCAATCGCTATCGTCGCGAGCGCGAAGACGGCACGCAAGATCTGGAAGTCAACGAAAGCAATCTGGCCGAAGTCAGCGCTGGCGTGACCGAATCCGAAGCGGAATCGGCCGCCTCGCCCGCCATCGTGGCCGAGCAGCCTGTCCAGGCTCCGGTAGCGGAACCGGCGCCTCAGGCCGCCACGCAGCCGAAGCCCGCCGAGGTGACGGCCGAGGTTCAGGCCGCGCCAGTCGCCATCGTAGCGACGCCGGTGCAGACGTCGACGGTCGAGCAGGCCGAGCCGGTTGCGGCACCCGCAGTGGCCGAGCCGGTGTTTGCCGCCGTGGCCACGCCCGAAGCCGCCCCGGTTGTGCCTCCCGCCCCCGTGGAAACGGAAACGGCTGCGGCCATCGCGCCGGTGGAAGCCCAGCCGCACGTGGCGACCGCTCCGGCAATCCCGGAACCGGTTGCCGTGACGCCCGTGGCGACGCCGACGTCGGTCCCGGCTGTCGAAGCGCCTGTCGCGGTGGCAAGCGCCGCCGCGCCGGTGGACCTGAACGCGACCGCGCTTGAGCCGATGTTGGCCGCGGCCGGCCTTGAATGGGTCCGTACCGACAGCGACAAGCTGCGCGCCGCCCAGGCAGCTTCGGCCCGCATTGCGCCGGCGCCCCGCGTCCCGCGCGAACGCAAGCCGCTGCCGCCGCTGCCGGAAGGCCCGATGATCCTGGTCGAAACCGGCGGCCAGCGTCAGGAAGCCGCGCAGCAACAGCAATAAGGCGCTTCGGCGCTGACAGGCAAAAGGGACGGCAAATCGCCGTC
>Ga0187844_10000375_pt1 | contig 35031 bp, 27 predicted proteins | sample SpaLakP09_SKY_50_FD_134517 | JGI IMG/M metagenome (GOLD analysis project Ga0187844, IMG submission 134517) | Oligotrophic lake water microbial communities from Sparkling Lake, Wisconsin, USA - SP09_SKY_50 | ecosystem: Environmental > Aquatic > Freshwater > Lake | place: USA: Sparkling Lake... | reverse complement strand
GGCCACGACGTCGTCGTGTACGACAACCTGTACAACGCGGTGCGTTCGGTGCAGGATCGCGTGCAAAAGATCACCGGCAAGCCCTTCGAGTTCGTGGAAGGGGACATCCGCGACCGCGCGGCCATGGAAGCCGTCTTCGGCGCCCACAAGATCGATGCCGTGATCCACTTCGCCGGCCTGAAGGCGGTCGGCGAATCGGTGGCGCAGCCGCTGCGTTACTACGACAACAACGTCTACGGCAGCGTCGCGCTGTTCGAGACGATGGCCAAGTTCGGCTGCAAGACGCTCGTGTTCTCGTCGTCGGCCACGGTGTATGGCGATCCGGCCTCGGTGCCGATCAAGGAGGATTTCCCGCTGTCGGCCACCAATCCGTATGGTCGCAGCAAGCTGATGATCGAAGACATCCTGCGCGACCTGTTCAAGGCCGAGCCGGACTGGCGCATCGCACTGCTGCGCTATTTCAACCCGGTGGGCGCCCATGAAAGCGGCCTGATCGGCGAGGAGCCGAACGGCATCCCCAACAACCTGGTGCCGTACATCGCCCAGGTCGCCAACGGCCAGCGTGAAAAGCTGTCCGTGTACGGCGGCGACTATCCGACGCCGGACGGCACCGGCATGCGCGACTACATCCACGTCGTCGACCTGGCCATCGGCCACGTGAAGACGCTGGACAAGCTGGCCAAGGGCGACGGCCTGTACACGTACAACCTCGGCACCGGCAATGGCAACAGCGTTCTGGAAATGGTGCATGCCTTCGAGAAGGCCTGCGGCAAGCCGATTCCCTACCAGATCGTCGATCGTCGCCCCGGCGACATTGCCAAGTGCTACGCCGACCCAACGAAAGCGCGCGAGGAACTCGGTTGGACCGCGCAGCGTGACATCGCTCAGATGTGCGCTGATTCCTGGCGCTACCAGACTACCCCAAAATAAACGTATGAGGACCGAACCATGAAAGCGATGATTCTTGCAGCAGGCAAAGGTACGCGTGTACGTCCGTTGACCTATGACCTGCCGAAACCGATGATCCCCGTGCTGGGCAAGCCCGTGATGGCCTACCTGATCGAGCACCTGCGCAAGCACGGCGTGACGGAGATCATGGTGAACGTCAGCCACCTGCACGAAAAGATCGAGGAATACTTCGGCGAGGGCGAGCAGTTTGGCGTCCAGATCGGCTATTCCTTAGAAGGCTACACGAAGGAAGACGGCGAAGTCGTCGCCGTGCCGATCGGTTCGGCCGGCGGCATGAAGAAGATCCAGGAATTCGGCGGCTTCTTCGACGACACGACCATCGTCCTGTGCGGCGACGCGCTGATCGACCTCGACCTCAAGGCCGCGCTCCTCGAGCACCGCCGCAAGGGGGCGATGGCGTCCGTCATCACGAAGGAAGTCCCGTGGGACAAGGTGTCGAGCTACGGCGTCGTCGTGACCGACCAGAATGGCCGCATCACCCAGTTCCAGGAAAAGCCGAAGCAGGAAGACGCGCTGTCGAACTTCATCAGCACCGGCATCTACATCTTCGAACCGGAAGTGATCGACCTGATCCCGTCGGGCGTGGAGTTCGACATCGGTTCCCAGCTGTTCCCGCTGCTGGCCGAAAAGGGCATGCCGTTCTATGCCCAGGGCCGTCCGTTCAACTGGCTGGACATCGGCAGCGTGAGCGATTACTGGGAAGTGCTGCAGAACGTGCTGACTGGTGAGGTCAACCATATGGATGTGCCGGGCATCCAGATCGAACCCGGCCTGTGGACCGGCCTGAACACGAGCATCGACTGGCGCGGCACGACGATCAAGGGGCCCGTTTACATCGGTTCCGGCGTCAAGATCGAGGCCGGCGCCACGATCATCGGCCCCACGTGGATCGGCCACGGCAGCCATATCTGCGAGGGTGCCGAGGTCGTCCGCAGTGTGCTTTTCGAGTATACTCGCGTGTTGAACGACGTGACATTGCATGAAATGATCGTGTTCAAAGACTACAGCATCGACCGTGCCGGCGAGATGAAGCATTCCTCCGAGTACAGCTCGTCGGAATGGCTGAACGCGCGCGACCGCCGCCGCAGCCGGCGCAAAGAGCAGGCGGAAGACACAGATACGACATTAGAGAAAGTTAACGCATGAAAATTTACCCAGTCATCCTCTCTGGCGGTGCCGGTACCCGCTTGTGGCCGCTGTCGCGGGCAGTGATGCCCAAGCAGCTGCTGCCGCTGGTGACGGACAAGACGATGCTGCAGGAAACCGCATTGCGGGTCCGCGGCTGGCCGGGGTTGATGGCGCCGCTGGTGGTCTGCGGCAACGAGCACCGCTTCCTGGTGGCCGAGCAGCTGCGCGGTGTCGGCATCACGCCGCACGGCATCCTGCTCGAACCGGCGGGCCGCAACACGGCCCCGGCCGTCGCGGCCGCGGCGGCCTTCCTGAAGGCGCAGGATCCGGACGCCGTGATGCTCGTGCTGCCGGCCGACCACGTGATCGAAAAGAACGAAGCATTCCGCGTTGCCGTGGAACGTGCGGCGGCGCAGGTGGAACAGGGCGCGCTGGCCACGTTCGGCATCGTGCCCGGCGCCCCGGAAACGGGTTACGGCTACATCCGCCGCGGCGAACCGCTGCCCGGCTGCGACGACTGCTACAAAATCGACCGCTTCGTCGAAAAGCCGGACCGCAACACGGCCGAAGGCTTCGTCGCCGACGGCGGCTTTTACTGGAACAGCGGCATGTTCATGTTCCGCGCCGACCGCTTCCTGGCCGAGATCGGGAAGCATGCGCCGACGATCGCGCAAGCGGCCGACGCGGCCGTGCAGTCGGCGTACCGCGACCTGGACTTCTGCCGCCTGGACGAAGCCGCGTTCAGCGCGAGTCCGTCCGATTCGATCGACTATGCGGTGATGGAACACACGCGCGACGGCGTCGTCGTCGCGGCCGACATCGGCTGGAGCGACGTCGGCTCGTGGTCGGCGCTGGCCGACGTGCAGGACAAGGATGCCAACGGCAACGCCGTGCGCGGCGACGTCTACCTCGACAGCACGAGCAACACGCTCGTGCGCGCCGAGAGCCGCATCGTGGCCGTCGTGGGCGTGAAGGACCTCGTCGTCGTGGAAACGAACGACGCCGTGCTCGTCGCGCACAAGGACATGGTCCAGCGCGTCAAGAACGTCGTCGACCACCTCAAGGGCAACGAGCGCACGGAACACCTGTACCACACGAAGGTGTACCGTCCGTGGGGCTATTACGAGGGCATCGACGCGGGTGACCGCTTCCAGGTCAAGCGCATCACAGTGAAGCCGGGCGAAAAGCTGTCGCTGCAAATGCACCACCACCGCGCCGAGCACTGGATCGTCGTGTCGGGAACGGCCCGCGTCACGTGCGGCGATAGCGTCACCTTGCTGTCCGAGAACGAGTCCACGTACATCCCGATCGGCATGACACATCGCCTGGAAAATCCGGGCAAGCTGCCGCTTCACCTGATCGAAGTCCAATCGGGCAGCTACCTCGGCGAGGACGACATCGTCCGCTTTGAGGACATCTACAAGCGCGCGTAGCCGGCTTTTCATCATGACTGGCAAGCTCAACCGAGCACGACGTTCTCTATTCCTCGGCGCAAGCGCAATCGCGGGATTGTTCACGTACCGATCGGCGCCGGCCGCCGGAGGGCAGCCAGTTCTGACCACGGTCGATTCCATCGCGGAACTACAGAGAATCGACAAGGCGCGGCATACCAGGGTGTTGGTGACCGGGTATTACGAAGCCGGCGATGGTGGTGGAGGTTTGTATTATCTAGATGATGCCGGCACCTCAAGCCCGAACAATGGCGGCACAAACGTCGCTGCCATGCGTGGCGGCAGCTGGAAGCGCCAACCCGGCGGTTTGATCAGTCCCCGCCATTTCGGCGCGAAAGGCGATGGAGTCGCCGACGATACCGATGCCCTTAACCGCTGGGCTGCTTTCCTGACGGTCGAGGAGGCTGGCAATCAGCATATCGGTCATGGCGCCGCGGGTACATATAACGTCACCGGCGCTGGCTGGTACGTCAACATTCACCACAGTTTGCCGCCGCTGATCACCGACGGCCCGGAGCAGTTCTGCATCAAGGGAAGTGTGCCGGTTCTGATGACGATCGTCGCCACCGGCGGCTCGGGCATGATTCCGACTGTCGCGTGGAGCGGCATCAAGCTGGACGGCGTGGCAAATACCCGCACCAACGAGGGCGTACGGATTTGCGGCGCCGGTTTCTTCACGGGGTCCGGCTGGCATTTCTCCAACCTGGGCATCGCAATTCGCTACTACAACCTGGCGGCCGGCTCGTTCACCGAGGGAGTGGTGTTCGAAGACGCGTTATTCGACAAGAGCATCACGACATGGGTCCGTTACTCGAAGGGGGCGGGCGATGGGTCGTTCCGCAGTTCCGGCTTACGCAACTTCAAGGGGAATTTTGGTCCCGCAGCCGGGCCGGCGATCCTGATCGACGACGGTTGCGTCCCCTACTTTGCACCGCTGAGTGGCATCATCTGGAATTATCACGCCGACGGCATTTTCATCAGGAATAACTCGACCCAGACGCCCTTCATCGGAACGATTGACACCGAGACGCAGGGCGCGCGCGGGAACAAGCTGACCCTGGCGGACAAGCGAGGCCGGGGATACACATTCCTCATCGGTTCGCTGGGTGCCTGGAACTATGGCAGCACCAACCTGCAGCTCGGAAAATTGATTCTCACGTCGAGTTATTTCAACCCGAACGACGGCCACGGGCAGATGTTCCAGCCCGACACCATGTCTGGAAATATCCTGTCCGATCGTGCCGGTCAACGCTTCAGGATTCCAATGATACCCGGCGTATCGCGCCGGTTCCTGCAATGGTCAGCCATGCTGACGGTTGGCGTGACGGCATCCAACGGGTATTACTGGCAAGGGATCTTCACCGTTCTTCCCGGGGCGTCGGACGACATCATGAACGCGTCGGCATTACCAGGGGGTGGCCTCGTCAATGATCCCGACCGGTACGGACCGATGACGCCCGCAGAGGGCACCGACCATGCCCTCTGGTTCGAAAATGCGCGGCTTCCCGCCGGTGCGCGCCTGACCTATTCCGTCAAATACCTGAACGGCCTGATTCCGCAATAACAACTGCGACGGTCAGTTGGCACCGACGAGGCTAGTAACGCGGATCGTCTTGCTTTCCGGGATCTCGGAATGCGACAACACTTTCAATTGTGGCAATGCGCGGCGCAGGAAGCGCGACAACAGCGTGCGCAGCGGCCCCGGCACCAGCAGCACCGGCGTCAGGCCCATCGCCTCCTGCTGCTGCGCGGCGTTGGCGGCCTGCTGGACGATCGTGTCGGCCAGGCCAGGCTCGATACCCGTGCCGTCGCCACCCGCGTTCAGGGCCTGCACGAGCAGGCGCTCGAGGCGGTTGTCCAGGGTCATCACGGACAATTCGTTCGTGCCCGGGAACAGTTGCTGCACGATGGCGCGACCCAGCGACACGCGGACCAGCGCCGTCAGGTCGGTCGGATCCTGCGTGCTGCCGGCATGCTCGGACAGCGTCTCGATGATCGTGCGCATGTCGCGGATGTGCACGCCTTCCTGCAGCAGGTTTTGCAGCACTTTCTGCAACGACGACAGCGACACGACCTTCGGCACCAGGTCCTCCACCAGCTTCGGTGCATCCTTGGCCAGGTGGTCGAGCAGCGCCTGCACTTCCATGCGACCCAGCAGTTCCGACGCGTGCGTCGTGATCAGGTGGTTCAGGTGCGTGGCGACGACCGTGCCTGCATCGACGACGGTATAGCCCATGCTCTGCGCGTCGTCCTTCAGCGCGGCGTCGATCCAGATGGCCGGCAGGCCGAACGCGGGATCCGTCGTCACGAGGCCCGGCAGGGTGCCGCTCGCCATGCCCGGGTTGATCGCCAGGTACTGGCCGTTCATCGCCTCGCCGCTACCCACTTCGACACCCTTCAGCGTGATGCGGTAGGCCGACGGTTTCAGCTCCAGGTTGTCGCGGATGTGCACGGGCGGTGCCAGGAAGCCGACTTCCTGCGCGAACTTCTTGCGGATGCCCTTGATGCGCTTCAGCAGTTCGCCGTTTTGCGTCTTGTCGACGAGCGGGATCAGGCGGTAGCCCACTTCCAGGCCGAGGGTGTCGACCGGCATGACGTCCTGCCAGCTCGCCTCTTCCTGCTCGGCCGGGGTCGTGGCCGCCGAAGCGCCGCCACCGCCGGGCGTGCCGGCCGGACCGGCACCGCCGCCCGCGCCCTGCAATTCCTCTGGCGGCATGTTCTTGCGGCGCTTTTCCAGCAGATAACCACCGCCGAACAGCGTGCTGCCCAGCAGCAGGAACACGAGGTTCGGCATGCCCGGGATCAGGCCCATGCCGCCGATGATGCCGCCCGTGATGTAAAGCACTTCCGGTTTCGCGAACAGCTGGCCGACGACCTGCGAACCCACGTCCTTGTCGCTGGCCACGCGCGAGACAACCATACCGGCCGCGATCGAGATGATCAGCGACGGGATCTGCGCGACGAGACCGTCACCGATGGCCAGCAGCGTGTAGTTCTTGATCGCGTCGCCGAAGGCCATGTCGTGCTGGACCATACCGACGATCAGGCCGCCGACGACGTTGATCACGGTAACAAGAATGCCGGCCACGGCGTCGCCGCGCACGTATTTCGACGCACCGTCCATCGCGCCGTAGAATTCGGCTTCCATCGACACTTCGGAACGGCGGCGCTTGGCCTCCTGTTCGCCGATCAGGCCGGCGTTCAGGTCGGCGTCGATCGCCATCTGCTTGCCGGGCATCGCGTCCAGGGCGAAGCGCGCGCCCACCTCGGCGATACGGCCCGCACCCTTGGTGACGACGGTGAAGTTGATGATGGTGAGAATGATGAAGACGACAAGACCGACCGTGTAGTTGCCGCCGATCAGGAAGTGACCGAACGCTTCGATCACCTTGCCGGCCGCCGCACCGCCCGTGTGGCCCTCGGTCAGCACGACGCGCGTCGATGCCACGTTCAGCGACAGGCGCAGCATGGTCGTCACGAGCAGCACGGCCGGGAACGCCATGAAATCGAGCGGCTTGACCGTATACAACGCCGTCAGCAGCACGATCACGGACATCGCGATGTTAAAGCTGAAGAACAGGTCGAGCGCAAACGCCGGCAACGGCAGGATCATCATTGCCAGCAGCAGGATGATCAGGATCGACGCGGCCAGCGCGTTGCCGCGGGCACCGATCTTTTGCAGCCAGGCTGGCACTTTGAAACCGTTCATGCGTACTCCATCATTCAGGGATACGCCATTATTGCTGATGCCTGACGGAAACTATGCAGGAAGGAGACGGGAAAAACCGGCGCAATTCGGCAGGATGGTGCCGGACTACGCCGGTATGGATCAGTGCGTAGTGCCGCCGCCCGGTGCGCCCGGCTTCTGCGACGCGGGGTTGAACGGGTCCATTTCCGGCGGGACCGGCAGCTTCTTCGGACGGTCCGGATACTGGTCGAGCGTACCCTTGCTGTAGGCGCGCAGCTGGTAGACGTAGGCCAGCACTTCGGCCACGGCCGAGTACAAGGCTTCCGGAATCTCGTCGTCGATCTCCGTGTGCTTGTACAGCGCACGGGCCAGAGCCGGCGCTTCCAGCATCGCGACCTTGTTTTCCTTCGCGATCTCACGGATCTTCGCCGCCACCTCGTCGGTACCCTTGGCCACGACACGTGGCGCGCCCCGCTGCCCCTCCCCGTACTTCAGCGCGACGGCGAAGTGGGTCGGGTTGGTCACGACCACGTCGGCGGTCGGGACGTTGGACATCATGCGCTTCTGTGCCATCTCGCGCTGCATCTGGCGGATCTTGCCCTTGATCTGCGGGTTGCCGTCCGATTCCTTCGATTCCTGGATGACTTCCTGGCGCGTCATCTTGAGCTTGTCGGCGTAATGCCACATCTGGTACGGACCATCGAGGATGGCGATGGCGCCCAACGCGCCGACCATCGTCAGGAACGCCTTCGCGAGCAGGCTGCCGAGGTGCGGCGCGGCCGTGCCGAACGGTTCGACGACGAGGCCGATCACGGCATCCCGCTGGCTCATCACGACGAACCACGCGACCGCGCCGACGAGCAGCGTCTTGGCGACGGCCTTGAGCAGCTCGACGAGCGCATTGGTCGACACCATGTTGCCCAGGCCGCGCATGGGATTGAGCTTGCCGAAATTGGGGGTGAAAGCCTTGGCGCTGAAGTTCCAGCCGCCGATCAGCATGGGCGCCGCCAGCATCATCAGCATGACGGCACCCGCCAGCGGCAGGCAGGCCAGCAGCACGCTGCCGACGTCGGCAAGAATGCGTTCTACGAGGACGTTCGGGTTGTAGATCTGCTCGCGGTCGAGCGAGAGCCCGCGCTCCAGCACGGTCGACAGCGTGGTGACGAGGCCGCCGCCCATCATCCACAGGCCGGCGCCAGCCGTCATCAGGACGGTGAACGTGGCCACTTCGCGCGAACGGGGAATGTCACCGTCCTCGCGGGCTTGCCTCAGCCGTTTATCTGATGCTGGTTCGGTTCGTTCTGCGTCGCTGTCTTCTGCCATGTCGCGCTCCTGGTGATCCGGACGCACAACGTCCAGCTAACTCGGTCCAAGTGTACTTGGGCGGGCCCGTGCGCCATCAACAAAAAAGGGAGGGAAACCCTACCCTTTCCGTCGCTTGACCCATCATTAATGCGCCGGACAGCCTTGCGTAAATGACAGGTAAGGCACTTTTCCGGATGCAAACAAATTACCTTGCGCGGATGCCGTGGGCGGTTGATGGTCACCCACGATATAAACTAGCGTACACGGCGAATTCGCGCGCTCTTCCAGCCTGCTGACGAGTGCCGAAATTGCCCGTCTCGTCACGATTTGCGTCTTGTGAGCGACCTTGATTTCGTTGAAATATTTACCGCGCGGTGCGAGCACCGCGGGATCCAGCGGTTCATGGCTCGACAGCGTCAACATATAGACGAATGCGGGTTTTGCCGCCGCATCCAGCACGTCAATACCAAATCGAATCAAATTCTCATCGCATATACCAGGGAACGGCCCCGGACATTGAGGTTGAACCTCGAGTTTATTCTTGAAAACCTGATTGTCGATGCCGAATCTTTTCCAGAATGTCCCCCGCGCATAAAAGGACGGTTGATAGCCGTGCAGCCCGGTGACATGATAACCTTTGTCGTGCAGGTATTGCGGGGCGCAATGGATATTTTCCATGTCGTCCATTAATGCATTGGACGGCTGGACATACATTGCGCAAAGCTCGCGAAATTCGCCACTTAACGTCGAGCCACGATAGGTAGTGAAACCATATTTAATTGACTGGAACCCCTGGTCACTGATATCGTGCGCCATCGTGGCGAGTGCATCGGCCGTCTCGCCCCAAGATTCAACCAGCATGAATACGATCCTTGGCGGCAGGGATTTATCCCGTTGCACGAACGAATAAAATGTATTATTGGGGGTTTCCACGACACTACTATTCGCGCTCGCACTGACGGATTCGAATAAAAGATGTACGCTTCCCAATACCGGCGACCTGATGTGATGTCGAAACGCGGGTTCCTGCACAATGCCCGCAACGGCCAGGACCTTCATCAGAAATAACATCATCCCTGCCGAAAATACCCATGCGCGCCGGTATCCCATTTTCTCGGAGATATTAGATGCCAGCATAAACCAGACGAGCAGCGCAATGGCGAGTCCAATCATGCCAAGGACTAACCTGGGCGTATAGGGCAACGCCTCGCGAATGTAAAATAAATACGTGCTTGGCCCGATGTTCCAGTCCCACAGCAACGCGACGACAAATACCAGTGCCCAGACCAGACGACTATAAAAAGCAACCTTTGTAGACAGGTGCCGCTCGATCACCGGAAACAGTAGCGAGTCAATACATAATATGATGTTGTGAAGCAATAAGCTCCACAACAACGTTGGTATAAATACCCAAACAAATGAAACAATGCGCGAACGAGGTAAAATCAACATCCGGGCATTCTACAGCAACGAAATAGCGAAATAATGCAAGATGCTGGAACACAACAAATATCTGGTGACCATTCTGTTAATTTTATTTGCGTGAGACCAATAAATTAACAGAACGCCATGGATAATTTCTCAATTATGTTTACAATGCGCGATTGTCATTACGATGCAGGCCGCGGCACCTCGGCGCCTCGCCGCCAAAAAATGTTACCAAATTGCAACAATGTGAACGCTTTACGAGGGGTGCATACCTAAAAGTCTTCGTCGAAGATTACATTCAAAGTTATAATCGCGTTGCAACAATGTACGACGTTCGCGTCCCGTTAATTGAACGAATAAGGATCACCAATGAAAAAATTCCTCGTCACGACTGCAATCCTGAGCCTGATGTCGGCTCAAGTGTTCGCTCAAGAAGCCGCCACCTCCGCCAATGCAGGTAACACTGCTGCGGCTGGCCAAGCTGGCACCGCTTCGAGCACCGCTGCCGGCACCGGCGCCGCTGCCGGCACCGCCACTTCGGGTGGCTTCCTGGGCACGGGCGCAATCGCCGGCCTGTCGACCGGCACGCTGGTTGCCGTCGGTGCAGCTGTCGCCGCCGTAGCTGTCGCCGCATCGGACAACGGTTCGACCACGAACCACACCCCGACGACCCACCACTGATCGTATTGGGACGCCTGCGCGTTCCGTTGCAGACAGTTGGAGTGAAAACGGCCGCTTTTGCGGCCGTTTTCATGTGGGCTAGGGCGAAACGGTCATTCGAACACTTCCGCACGCTCCAGCAATTTGCCAGCGACATCTTTGGCCGCCAATTGCGGTGTATCGATTGGCCAATCGATGCCAATCGCCGGATCGTTCCAGAGCAGGCTGCGCTCATGCTCCGGATACCAGTAATCTGTCGTCTTGTAGAGAAACTCGGCCGATTCGCTGAGCACGACGAAACCGTGCGCGAAGCCGGGCGGCACCCACATCTGCAGGCAATTTTCCGCGCTTAATTCTACGCCAACCCATTGACCAAAGGTCGGCGACGATTTACGCAGATCGACGGCTACGTCGAACACCTGGCCCTGCACCACGCGCACCAGTTTGCCCTGTGCATGCTGGATCTGGTAATGCAGTCCGCGCAAAACGCCTCGAGCCGACTTGCTGTGATTGTCCTGCACGAACTGCGCGTCAATTCCCGTGGCCTGCGCAAAATCGCGCGCATTGAAGCTTTCGTAAAAGAAGCCGCGCGCATCTCCAAAGACTTTTGGCGCAAGAACCAGCACATCGGGAATGGCAGTCGGATTAACGGTAAAAGGCATGAGCTCGAATTATTTCAACAGGTTTAAAAGATATTTGCCGTAGCCATTCTTGGCTAGCGGTGCAGCAAGTTTCTGAAGAGTGGCCGCATCGATCCAGCCCTGCCGGTAGGCGATCTCTTCCGGACACGCCACCTGTAATCCCTGTCGCTTTTGCAAGGTCGCGATAAAGCTCGCGGCTTCGAGCAGGCTGTCGTGCGTGCCGGTATCGAGCCACGCAAAGCCGCGGCCCATAATCTCGACGTTCAGCTTGTCGCGTTCGAGGTAGCAACGGTTGACGTCCGTGATCTCCAGCTCGCCGCGCGCGGACGGCTTGATGTCGGCCGCGACGTTGCACACATCGTTGTCGTAAAAGTAGAGGCCGGTCACGGCATATGACGACTTCGGCACCTTCGGCTTTTCCTCGATGCTCAGGGCGTGCTGGTTTTCGTCGAACTCGACGACGCCATAGCGCTCCGGATCCTGCACGTGGTACGCGAACACGGTGGCACTGTCGGTACGTTCGTTGGCGCTGTGCAATTGTTTGACGAGGTCGTGGCCGTAGAAAATGTTGTCGCCGAGGACAAGAGCGCTGGGATCATTGCCGACGAAATCCTTGCCGATGATGAATGCCTGCGCCAGGCCGTCCGGCGAAGGCTGCACGGCGTACTGGATGTTCATGCCCCAGCAGCTGCCGTCGCCGAGCAACTCGGCGAAGCGCGGCGTGTCCTGCGGCGTGCTGATGACGAGCACGTCGCGGATACCGCTCAGCATCAAGGTGCTGAGCGGGTAATAAATCATCGGCTTGTCGTAAACAGGCATCAACTGCTTGCTGACGGCCTGCGTTACCGGGTACAGCCGCGTGCCGGAGCCGCCGGCCAGGATGATACCTTTACGCTTTGGATTGGACATGGCTGTCTCTCACAGAATTTGCTGGAGCACGTGGCGCACGCCGTCCTGCCACGGCGGCAGGCGCAGGTCAAACGTCGTGCAGAAGCGGGTCGTGTCGAGCCGCGAATTGAGGGGGCGTCTGGCCGGCGTCGGATACTGCTCGGTCGCCAGCGGCGCGACGGCATCGACGGTCGCCTTCAAGTCTTTGCCGGCCGCCAGCGCCTCGCCAATCACGAATTGCGCATAACCATGCCAGCTCGTCTCGCCGCCTGCCGCGACGTGATACGTCCCGTACGGGAAGTCGGTGCCGCGCGTGCGCGCATGCTCGCGCATGAGATGGGCGCTCAGGTCGGCCAGCAGGGCTGCTGGCGTCGGTGCGCCGAACTGGTCGGCAACGACCGTCAACTTTTCGCGCTCACCCGCCAAGCGCAGCATCGTCTTGGCGAAATTTCCGCCGTGCGCGCCCACGACCCAGCTCGTACGCAGGATCAGGTGGCGCGGATTCGCGGCCGCCAACCCGAGCTCGCCGTCGAGCTTCGTGCGGCCATACACGCTCTGCGGCGCCGGCCGGTCGTTTTCCGTGTAGGCGCCCTGCTTCGTGCCGTCGAACACATAATCGGTCGAGAAGTGCAGCACGAGCGCGCCCAGCGCCGCGCCCTCTTCGCCCAGGATGGTCGGGGCAACGGCGTTGACGGCGCGCGCCGTCGCTTCATCCGCTTCGGCCTTGTCCACGGCCGTGTAGGCCGCCGGGTTGACGATCACATCCGGGGCAACGCGACGCACGAGCGCGCGCAACGCGTCGACATCGGCGAGGTTGCAATCGTGTGTGCCGACGGCGACGACTTCGCCCAGCGGTGCCAGCGCGCGCTGCAGTTCGAAGCCGAGCTGGCCGTTCTTGCCGGTCAGGAGAATCTTCATTCAGGCACCGTATTGTTGGCCGACCCACGCGCGGTAGCTGCCGCTCGTCACGTGCTCGACCCACTCCTGGTTATCGAGGTACCACTGCACCGTCTTGCGGATGCCGGTGTCGAACGTCTCGGCCGGCCTCCAGCCAAGCTCGCGCTCGAGCTTCGTCGCGTCGATCGCGTAGCGGCGATCATGGCCCGGACGGTCCGTCACGAAGGTGATCTGGGTCGCGTACGACTGACCGTCGCCGCGCGGGCTCAGTTCGTCGAGAATCGCGCACAACGTCTTCACAACGTCGAGGTTCGCCATCTCGTTCCAGCCGCCTACGTTGTAGACCTCGCCCAGCTGGCCCGCTTCGAGCACACGGCGGATGGCCGAACAGTGGTCTTTCACGTAGAGCCAGTCACGGATCTGCTGACCGTCGCCGTAGATCGGCAGCGACTTGCCGGCCAGCGCATTGTGGATGCACAGCGGGATCAGCTTTTCCGGGAAGTGATACGGACCATAGTTGTTTGAGCAATTGGTGGTCAGCACCGGCAGGCCATACGTGTGATGATAGGCACGCACGAGGTGGTCGCTGGCCGCCTTGCTGGCGGAATACGGGCTGTTTGGTTCGTAGCGGTTCGTCTCGCGAAAGGCAGGATCGTCCTTGCCGAGCGAACCGTAGACTTCGTCAGTCGACACGTGCAGGAAGCGGAATTCGGCCTTGCGGTCGTCGGGCAGCGCGCCCCAGTGTTCGCGCACGGCTTCGAGCAGGTGGAAGGTGCCGACGATGTTGGTCTGGATGAATTCGCCGGGGCCGTGGATACTACGGTCCACGTGGCTTTCGGCCGCGAAATTCACGACGGCGCGCGGCTGGTGCTCCCGCAACAGGCGGCGGATGAGGTCGACATCGCCGATGTCGCCCGGGACAAAAATGTGCTGCGGATTATCGCGCAGGCTCGCCAGGTTCTCGAGGTTGCCGGCATACGTCAGCTTGTCGAGATTGATGACCGGCTCGTCGGTCAGGGCGCACCAGTCCAGTACAAAGTTACTGCCGATAAAACCAGCGCCGCCTGTCGTCAAAATCATTTATACGTTCTCCCTTTGACGGGTCGCGCATGGGCCGGCCGGACCGCGCCGCGGCCCGAGAATCCGGCGCGCCGCGCGATTCCCTAATTCACTATCAATAACGACCGAACCACGCCACGCCGAGCGATTTCGCCCCCGGCGTCACCGCAACGCTCGAACGTACATCATTGCGCTGTGCCTGCCATAGCCAGCCGCCGACGGCCATTCCGAGCACGCCGCCGGCGACGACGTCCGACACCCAGTGCTCGCGCCCTGCCGTGCGGCCCAGCGAACCGGCCGCAGCGAGACCATACAGCCACGGCGCATTGTATTCCTGGGCGAATGGCGTTACCGCCGCGAACGCCACGCTGGCATGGTTGGACGGAAACGATGCGTTCGAGCGGTCCGCCGCCTTACCCCACTGGCCCTGCTCTTCGTTCGGTCGTGCACGTCCTGCGATATGTTTTGCCCCGATCGACAGAGCCGCGGCGCCTACGACCGATTCCAGCGAGATGATACCAATGTTTTGCACGCGCGCATCGCCGAATGCAACCGCGCCGGCGGCCGCTCCCGTCAGCACGACCGGGAGCGCCTTGCCGACGTTGGCCCAGGCGCGCGTCACGCTGGAGTCCTGGTGCTTCTTCATGAAGCGGTCGACGGGCTTGTCGAGCAACGCACCAGCCAGGATCGCCCCGCCCCCGATGACGGCGCCGCTGGCCCATTGCGGCAGCGTCGGCGTCGTCTTGACGGACTGCTCGACGCGCATCCGGAACAGTGGCCAGAGGTTCGGCATGGCGTCGACCGGCGGATTCACGGCAGGCAGGTTCTGCTCGTCACGACGCTCGGCGAAATTGCCGAGGCCGTCGAACGTATTCATGTCGTGGCGCGGTTGCTCGACCAAGTCGTACAGGTCACCCGGGCTCGCCACCATCTGGCCGACGTCGCGTGTCCACGGCGCCAGCGCAATGCTGGCCGCCGCCTGCGTGTCCATCGGTAGCATGATGTTCAACGGAACGGAGAGGAAGATGCCCTTGTCGTTGTAGGGGTTCAGCGGCGTTCCCGGGCTCGTGATGTCGCGCCCGTTCGTCTTCGTATACCACGCACCAATCTCGACGCCCGAGGGGAAACGGCGCTTGAATTCCATCCGCACGCCATTGTCCCTGGCGAGGAAACGGCCGGCGCGCGCGGTCGCGGTGACGTCGTACGGCAGCTTGTAATGCAGGGAGGCGAACCCGCTGACGGTCTGGTAGTCGCGCTTGTCGAACCAGCCCTTGAAACCGCGCTGCTGCAAGGCGTCCAGGGTCACGTCGGCAGCCCAGCGGCTGTCCTTCGGCACATACAACATCTGACCGCCGACGCCACGGTACATTTCCTCGTACAGGCCGCCCGACAGGCGCGCATAGACGTGCTCGGCAGGCATCATGTACTTGTTGACCAGCAGACGATTCACCTTGAAACGGCCGCCGCGCTTATAGTCGGCAATGTCCGAGCGCACGTGCGGCAGCAAGCTGTTGGATGGCTGCGTGACGCCGGACACCGTCTCGTACACGGTAAGCTTCACGTCGCTGTTCAGATACACGCCCGGGGCCAGGCGCCGATCATAGTTGGCCGCGGCCCACAGCTCGTAGCGCAGGGCACCGCTCGGGTCGTTGAAGAACATCGAAATCTTGGGCGCGACCTTGAACCGGTTCGCTTCGCGGTCTTCGGAGGCGACTTGGACAATGTTGCCGTCCTTCCCTGCCTGTACCTGCAAACCGTCGTCGGTTTTAATCTCGGCCAGGACGTCGTCGTGGTCCTGCCCGATACGGTCATCCGGCCGCGCATAACGCACGAGCACTGTTTGCGAGAAATTGTCGCGGTCGGTCAATCCGGTGAGATAGTCGCTCAGGCGCTGCAGATCGAAGAATTCATACGTGACGATAGGCTGCTCGAGCTTCGTGTACGTCACATAAATCGCCCGCGTATCGGTCGGGGCGAACGCTAGCGCGGTACGAACGGCCCTGCCGATCGCTCGTCCCATGTTCGAGATTCGGGTGTTCGTCAACGCCAGTTTCAGCTTGCCGTCTTCAAACTCGATGCGCACATTCCGAAAATCCTGCCTGATGAGCGCCTGCACCAGCTGCGATGCGTAGGTGCTGTCCTTCTTCCACTTGTCGGCCGACACACGGACGCCATCCTTCGGTTCGACATATTTCGGCTCGTAGAGCTTGGGGATGAACTCACGCTCCGAGAAAGGCACATTGAGAAAGGCGTTGGCACTGAAGTGATCGCGATGGCGCGCCACTTGGGCACCCAGCCATCCCCAGCGGTATTCCAGCGCGACGACGGGCCCATTCGAGCGCTGCGCAGCGCCGGTCTCGACGCCCCGAGCATCCTTACGGTAGTCGATTGCGTCGTACTCGGCCACAACAGCCCAGTGCGGCAAGGACAACGGAACCCAACGAGCGCCTGCGAACACGCCGCGGGGACGCTTGTTGCCGTAGCCTACACTTGCTTCGATATTTCCTTGACCAAATGTTTTAGATGCGACAACATATTGACCTTTAAACAATTCCGTGCCGAGCAGGTCGGTCGCGCCAACCGAGATCGTCGGAAGATACCTGGATTCTTCAAGAAGACGAAGCTTGGTATCCACCACCTTGTCTTTATACCTGCCGTAACCCTTGCCGTAGTTGCGGTCCGGATTGCCGAAGGCGGGGATACCAGTAATGGAGACGTAACGGCCGGTTACCTGCAAAAACGGCAATATTGTCGCGCTTACCCAGGTGTTCCCATAAGGGCTGTCGTAGCTGTACCCAACCGAGAAAGTGCCATCAGGCTCAGTCCAGGCGCTCGGCATATTGATGTAGCCGGATTGGCCTGTGATCGATGGGGTTGCGCCGAATGCGTGAGCGGCACTCAGCAGAAGGCACCCGCACCATGTAAGCCGTGAATAATCTTTCAACTTTGTCAGCAAGCCTAGAACAGATTCAACAATCGGCTGCCGCTGTACTATGAGTAGTGACGCCGCCCAAATAGAAGAGAGTTTAACATCCGCTCGACTGTAGGCCAAGGGGCACGGTCGAGCGAACCGGTTTCGTTATCAAGCTTTAGCTCTTGAATGAATATCGACTATTCAGGGTGTTTATATTCATCCGTGATTATTGGATATAATTGCAAGAGAGAAAGTTGATGACTTATTCTCCATCTGCTTGGCGTCATAAGACACTATCAGATGAGGTATGACAAAAGTTGTGTAGTTGCAATAACTTCCGTTAGCAAAGCGGATATTGAATCCGACATAAATTCGTCGTCATTTGTCGTTTTCCTGTATCTAAACGGAAAAAAAATTGCGCTCATTGAAGTTCGTTAATACAATGGCGATCAACTTGCGCACTCTTCAGACGTCACTTTCCTCGTAGCACACCCCGCCGTCCCTTACGTGGCTCCCGAACGAGCAGGGTTGTTGCTCGGTCAACGTCCAAGCTACGTACGCATCCTCCATTGTTGTAAGAACGCGGCTCTATTTCGCTCTAAACATGAGACCAATTGAATCTGTTTTCCTACCGAAAACAAGGTGGTATAGCCACCGCCGTTTTGAGAAGTGGCTGCTCCTCTCGACGGACGTCGTCGCTGTCATGTTGGCTTTCATTTTGGCTTTTGTTGGTTCGGCTTTCCTGCATCCGGGCACCGCGCAGACTGAGGGCCTGACCAGTTCACTCAGCATCATGCGCCTGCAAGGCTACGCCGTATTACTGGGCGTGACCGTCGTCGCGTTCTGGTCGAAAGGACACTATTCGAAGCGCAAGCCCTTCGCCAACGAAGTCAAGGATGTGCTCGCAGTGACGTTAACGCTGGCCCTGGTCGACGCCACCCTGCTCTTCCTTGCGAAGTGGCAGTTTTCGCGCGCGACCTTGTTGCTCAATTGGACGCTGGCACCCGTCCTGATCGTGTTCCTGCGCTGGTCCATCAAGCAGGCACTCATCGCCCTGGGTGGATGGATCCGACCGATGGTGATCATCGGTTCGGGCGAGAACGCCATCGAAACCGCACTTGCGTTCAAGGATGAGCGCATGATGGGCCTCACTCTCGCAGCGTTCCTGGTGCCGCAGGGTTATCCCCAGATCACCCACCAGATCCGCGATCGCAACGGGAATGTCGTGCCGTCGATTTCTCTTGGCCGGGATCCGAACCGCATGCTCGCGCAACTGGGCAGTCCGCATGTCGTCCTGGCGCTCGAACAAGGCGGTATCGACGCGCACCAGGATTTGATCTCCCAGCTCAACCGCCACAATCGGGAAATCCAAGTTGTGCCGGCATTGCGTGGACTGCCATTGTACGGCATGGAAGCGAATCACTTTTTTGCGCATGAGGTTTTGCTTCTGACGATGCGCAATAATCTTGCCCGTCGTTTTCCTCAATTAATCAAACGCGCTTTCGACCTGATTATGGCGTCGTCGGTATTGATTCTCGGTTTCCCCATGTTCCTGTTTATCGCATTACGCGTGGCGAGCACGGGCAAGCCGATTTTCTTTGGACACACGCGGGTCGGCCAGCATAATCGTTCATTCAAATGCTACAAATTCCGCACGATGGCGCCGAATGCCGATAAGCTGTTGGCAGACCTGTTGGCGAACGATCCCGAAGCCCGCGCCGAATGGGAGCGGGACTTCAAGCTGAAGAACGACCCGCGCGTGACATCGATCGGGAAATTCCTGCGTAAGACCAGCCTGGACGAGATTCCGCAACTGTGGAACGTACTCAAAGGCGACATGAGCCTCGTCGGCCCACGGCCCGTCGTTACGGCTGAGCTGGAACGTTATGGAAACCAGGTTGATTTCTACTTGGAAGCGAAGCCGGGTATCACAGGCTTGTGGCAGATCAGCGGCCGTAACGACGTTACGTACGAAACCCGCGTTTATCTAGACGCCTGGTACGTCAAGAACTGGTCATTGTTCAATGACATCATGATCCTGCTGCGCACCGTCAAGGTCATCTTCCGTAGAGAAGGCGCCTACTAAGCCGACAGCGGCTCAATAACAATCTATGCTCCTCCGTTTTGCAAGCTATTTTTCTTTGGTTATGATGTGAGTAGGCTTGCTTAAATCTATCCGGCGTATGTTGGAGGCTTGCTCCGCGCCACGATGGAAGCCGTTACGTCATCCAAAGTCAGCAGTCGCAAAACCGGTAGGTGGTACTGCAGTAAGCCCAAGGCAGCCCTCATGCCCCGGCAGGCATGGGGGCTTCCTTCGTTTCAAACGAGGTTTGGTGCGCGGCAATGGTCCAGGCGATTCTGGCCAGCTTGTTCGCCAATGCGCAGTTGTCCTGTCCGGTTCTGTAGCGGTTGCATGTAGGCTCGCGCGCACTGTACCAGTACGCGTCGCAGATTCTTGTCACCGCGCTTGCTAATGCCTAGCAGGTTGTTTTTGCCACCAGTACTGTACTGACGTGGTACCAGACCTAGCTGCAGGTTTGGGTCCGGTCACGCACCAGTGACTGGCGTACGCGGTGCAACGCGGAGAACATTTGCTGAGCCTCGTTCTTTGGCGTCACAAACCGCATCGATGGGCGGCTGGCTGCCTCACAAATTGCCTCGGCATCGGCGAAATCGTTCTTGTTGCTCTTGACGAAGGGGCGTACAAATTGCGGCGAGATCAACTTGACCTTGTGGCCGTAGCCAGCCAGCTGCCGTGCCATATGGTCATCAAGACCATGCAGGCGTGAAATGTGGCGAGGAACTCGATCAGCTGCTTGCCGCTGAACTTCTTGCGCAGCGGTGCTTTGCCATGGCGATCCAGGCTATTCACGTGGAAGCTGTGCTTGCCGAGGTCAATGCCGATGAGCGTGACGTCTTGCATGATGACCTCTGTCCTAAATGAAAACGCCCTACAAGCTTAGAGTTTGTAGGCCCGAGGACGACCATTACGGCACGATTTTTCTCGTGCCGTTTTGTTTTTTTATCTTGATGCGTCCCTGCGGAGGCGTGTCGGCCAAGCGTTCACCCCGCGACCACTTTCGCATCGGCGCGCACCTGTTGCAGGCGCGCACGCAATTCCATCGACGGCTGCTCGACGAGCTTCCAGGAAATGATGGCACATACCAGGGTGAACGGATACGCGATCAGGAACTCTTTCCACCAAACGTTATCGGTCCCCAACAAACTTGCGACCGTCTGCTGGATTGGGAATCCAAACAAATAGATGCCATAGGAATAGTCGCCGAAGCGCTGGCGGAAGCGCTCGCCCGTATCGCTGCAAAACGCGGCGTAGATAATGCAATATGCGCCAGCAACGGCAAAGCCTGCCTTCAGGCATCCTGTCAAGCCGGACAAGACCAGCAACACAATGGCACAGGCCAGTAGCTTACGATCGATGGCGACACGCTTTTGCCAGAGAAACAAGGATGCTCCCGCCAGGAAAAAAGACGAATAAAACAGATATCCATATCCTGGCCCGTTATAGAACACACCCGCAAGAATGCACACGATCATTCCGACCAATACACTGACTGGCCTCAGCAAATTCAGGCAGGACAGCACAGCCAGCATGACATAACAGAAAAACTCGAATTTAAGCGTCCACAGCGAACCATTGACGATATCTGGCAACGGGTTATCGGTAAAAACTCCGGGTAACGACGGTTGCGCAAAAAACATCGAAATATTGATCAGATAACGGTAGACAGTTCCTGAGCTAAAATACTCCGACGCCGGCAAGACAGACAAGACGGCGCCGAGGAAAATCGACACCATGACGACGAATGCCAGTCCGGGAATAATTCGCAACAAACGCTTCGTAAAATAACTCTTGAGAGTACGAGAGCGCAGCAAACTCGCGGTGATCAGGAACCCACTGGCAACAAAGAAGATGTACACACCGAGTTCCCCAAAGGTCATTTGCCCCCGAGTAAGTCGAAACAAAGGATCGGCATCGGCATGTCCGCCAGGCGTTACCAAGCCAAAACTGTGCGAAAAGATCACTGACGACGCCGCGAATAAACGCAACAGGTCGAAATTATTTCCCTCGTTGAGGCGGTCGGCCAGATGGTGTCGGTTTAATTGCATGAGCGTAATGTCAGAAAGCGTTATTTGTGATTAATTGGGGGATATTGGATATGCTTGCTTTCCCGGAAATCGACATATGCTCGCTGCACGAAATGAGTGAACTGCTCGCGGAAATTTTCCTCGCTGAAGCGCAGCGAGTTCTGTCTGCAATTAAGCGCACTGATGGCAGCGCCGGAGCTTTCGAAGCGGGTTACGGCATGGATGATCTCATCCACGGTTTGCTCGTCGAAGAACACGCCGGTTGGCGAATCGATCCCCAATGGGCGAATGGTCTCAAGCGCCCCACCCTTGCCGAAAGCGATGACAGGCGTGCCACATGCTTGTGCTTCGACTGGTGTAATGCCAAAATCTTCCTCAGCAGCAAAAACGAAGGCCTTCGCCCGTTGCATATGCGATTTCAGGACATCGAAGTGCTGATATCCCAACATCTTGACGTTCTTGCCGCATTTCTTGGCAATCCTCGCAAAATCCGGCCCATCGCCAATCACAACCAGTTCGCGGCCCGGCATTTGATTGAAGGCTTCGACGATCAGTTCGATCTTCTTATATGGGACAAGACGGGAGGCGGTCAGGTAAAAATCCTCCTTCGCGAGTTGCAGTTCGAACGAACTGACGTCGACCGGGGGGTACAGGACCACCGCCTCACGACGGTACGTTTTATGAATACGGCGAGCAATGAACTGCGAATTGGCCAGGAAATGATCGACACCGTTCGCGGTGCGCGTATCCCAATTACGAATCTTGTGTAGCAATGCGCGCGCCAAGAACGACTTCGGTCCATTCACCAATCCCGATTCCTGGAGATACTGGTGTTGCAAATCCCAGGCATATCGAATCGGCGAGTGAATATAGCTGATATGAAGCTGGTCAGGTCCGGTCAACACGCCTTTCGACACCGCATGGCTACTCGACAGGACGAGGTCGTACCCGGACAGGTCGAATTGCTCGACCGCCAAGGGCATTAATGGCAAATACGTACGATACTTGGTTTCGGCGAATGGAAGCGACTGGATGAAGCTCGTCTTCACCGGCTTGTTCATGATAAAGCCGCGCTCGCCATCCTTCAAGAAGTCGACCACGGCAAACAAATCTGCCTGAGGGAAACATTTTAATATCTGCTCGACAACTTTTTCAGAGCCAGCATAATTTACGAACCACTCGTGAACAATTGCGACCTTCATTGTGCAACCTCAATGCACTTGAAAGTGGAAAAGCTCTTCGATGGAAAACGAACCAGTAACAGGCCAGTCGTGACGCCGTGAATCAATACCATAGGATAAAAATACAAGAAATTCGAATAAAAGAACAACACGGTCGAACCGAGAAGATATGCCGTGAACGGCCGCATCGTTCTCGAACCATAGGCTAAAGTAACTATTGCCCTGAACATAATAAAAAGATAATACGTTGCGAAGACGGAGGCACCAACCCCACCTAATTTAAACAAGATCGTTAAAAACATGTTGTCGCTAAAATGCAGGCCGAGCTTTTCCAGTGGAATATCCTCCGGAATACCGAGGTAAACACGCTGCACTTGCTTGAAGAAGATATCCAATGAGAAAGACCATTTCTCAAAACGGATATCTTTTCCGATGAAAAGATCGGCCATCGAGATCAGTCCAACCAGCACGGCAATCAACGCCACGTTCCCGACCATTAACAAAGGAAAGCGAAACCGGGGAGCGAACGACATGATCAGTCGCAGCAAGACAAGAAAGCCAAGTGCCGCCAACGCGGAACGCGACCCGCTCAGCAGGAACGCGACGATGACGCACGCAGTGGCGAACCAGGAACGTTTCGATGTTTCATGTTCCCCAAAGAGGGAAACGCAAAGATAAAACATCAGGAAATAGGCAAAGCTGTTCGGATTCAGGAAGATGGACGATGCGCGATAGTGCCCGAAAGAGTCGACAAAATATTGTTCGCTACCGGCAGCTTCGAGATCGATTAGGGGAATGTTTATCAGGTACAACACTACGCCTAGAATAGCACTCACGGCTCCCAACCAGCACATCAATCTCGCAAACCGCTCGACCAATGCATCATCGTTCATTTGCATCCCAAGGAAGGTGAACAGGACCCAAAGAACAATCGACTGAAGAAACCGGACGTCAAAACCGTTGAACACCCCAAAAAAAGCCACGAGTCCAACCATGATCACTGGAGTAAGCGTCGATGCGGGCAGACGTTTCCAGATGTTCTTCGGCAAATGAAAGAGCGCTCGCAACGGAGTCCAGGCCAGTATCGCCCCCATGAACAGATACGAGGCGGAGAATTCGACACTCCCGATCGACACTTTTTGCACCAATGCCAAAGGCAGCGTCAGGACACTCATTCCGATGCAAAAGAACAGCATCCAGTACGCTACCCTCTCGCCATTAACCTTCAACATATAGCTTTCTCGTTGCCGTGATCATTGACTGCAACTTAAACATCTCAAGATTGCACGACGTAAATTTTGGTGGCTTGACCAGATTGTCGGCCAGGTCTTCCGGATTTTCATTTTCGAACAACTGGACGTTGTCGCCCGTTTCCCGCGCAACGGTTGCCACACCATAGGTACGGCTTGCCACCGCTGGCAACTGGGCAACCAAAGCCTCGATCAGCGTGATCGGGAGACCTTCCCAACGGCTCGGCAAAACGAAGACATCGGCTGCATGCATGAGGTCATACACGTCCCTCCTGACGCCCAGAAACATGAAATAGTCGCTTACACCCAACCGGTCGACAAGTTCCTTCATTGGCGCGAGTAAATCGCCATCCCCGGCAAGCACAAACAGGCGCCCCTCAGCGCGTCCTCGTTGCTTTAATACAGAAACAGCGTGGATGAGTACATCATGCCCTTTCGGAAAATCGAATCGCGCCACCATCAGGTAGATCTGTTTATCGTCGGGGAGTTGCAAGCGTTGACGCAACGCCGGCTTGGACTCGGTGATTCCCTCGATCGGCCCAAAATTGATTCCGTTATAGATTACAACACTATCGCAACCGTGATAACGCTGCAGGTAGGCGGCGTCCTCGGCCGATACCGTAACAACCCGATCCATGCGGCGGTAGACCGCTTTTTCCAAGGTCAGACGTGCGGCTCGTGCGAGCGTCGATTTCAAGCCACGTACGAATTCATAACGATGTAGGTGAACGCCGTGCACCGTGAAAAATTTGCGGCAGCCCGGCACCGAGGCTCTGGCAAGCGGCTTCAGATGATGATAGTGAACCAGGTCCGGCGCAAAGCGTCTGATCGTTTCGTTATCATTGGACTGAAACACTTCCACGTTGACAAGGTTATCGAATTTATTGTTCGCATTACCCGGCGCGCCGAACACCCCGAATTCAAAGTCCGACATTCCCGCACATAACTGAAAAATATGTTCGAGCCCGCCGCCCGTTGATAACTTATCGGTAATTAACGCTATCCGCATAAACCTGTCCGTATGCTTTTCTGATTGAATCCCAAGAGTATTTTTTCTCAATAAGCTGGCGCGCTGCGGTCCCGAGGCAGCTCAGCAGCCCAGGATTCCTTACGACTTGCGCTATGCGTTTTGCCAGATCATCGGCGTCAGCTTGCGCCACGATACAGTTCACTCCGTCCTGGCATTCGATTCCCTCAAAACTGACTGGCGTGCCGATGACGGTCAATCCCATCGACATTGCTTCGAGCACCTTGTTTTTGATCCCACTCCCGAAGCGCAAAGGGGACACGTAAACCGAAGCCTTTGCGAGGTAGGGACGCAAATCGTCTACAAAACCGGTGACGGTGATGTCGTCGCGATTCAGTCCCGTCAACCGGGCCGAAGGGCGTTGCCCGACCAGATAAAGATGAGGCACCGATGCCGTCGGGATGCGCGGCAATACCTCATCGATCAAGAAATCGGCAGCATCACGATTCGGTGCATAGGCCAGGTCGCCTGTAAAGACCATCGAACTGCCCCGCTCCGCAGCACCGACACTGAAGTAGTCGATATCCACCCCATTAGGAATGGTGATGCACCCCGCGCCGGGCGCGATGGCCGCAGCGAACGTCGCGTCCACCGAAGACACGAACACGGTTTTGCGGAACTGTGGATACCGAAATCTCTCATGCCGTACATTGCGGCGATATTCGTGAAGATAGATCATCCGCTTGATCAGATTCTTCTCCGCCTTCGCACGCCGGCTCCAGAAGAGCGAAACGGAGTCGATCGCGAATAGCACCATTTTGCGCGCGATCTCTGGAGACACATGATCGATGAGGCCCGCGAGGTACGAAGAGCTGACATGAATGACGTCAAAACGTTCATGGTTGGCACGGATGAACGCGGCCATCTCTTCGAAATATGGCCGGGCCTTCACTTCGCCGATTGGAGCAGCGCTGACGAGATACCGACGCAACTTTTCTCCACTGGACATTATTGGTCTCTCACTTAACCGGTGAATACCAGAACGTATATCCGCCGCCGTTTCCTGATCACCAATGCACAACATCTCGGCATGGTAATATGGGTTGTTCACAAGAAGATTGGCGTTGATTTTCGCGAGTCCGTTGCGGTGCTCGGGATATGGATAAGTTTCCGCGACAATTAGAACATTAAGCACGGCAGATCTCTCGGTATACCTGAAGGTGCTGCTCGACTTGGCGCTCTATCGAAAAATCCCGCGCCCGACGTACGCAGGCGTCAAAGGAAAACCCGGCGAAATCCGAAATCGCCTGCTGTAAAACCTCCCCCAACGACACAGCACTCCCGGCTTCGAACAATATCCCGAGCTCGGGTCGGTCGATTATGTCCTTCGGCCCCCCGATATTTGGCGCAATGACCGGTTTCCCGCTAGCCAATGCTTCGATTGCCACCATGCTGAACGATTCGTATCGCGAAGGAATGACGACGATATCGGCTGCGCGAATATACGGTTTAGGATCCTTCTGAAACCCGCAAAAAATCACCTGGAGATTGGGCAATTGCGTTGCTTTCGCCAACGCGTGAATCTCATCGCGGAATTCGAGGTCAGCTGGCTCTTGACCGTTGACGTCGCCCACGAGCTCCAGCGTTAACGTGCTCTCTGGATTCTCGAGCGCTAGCGTGCGGATCGCTTCCAGCAGCAAATCCTGGCCTTTGATTCGCTGGAAGCGCCCAACACACACGACACGTATGTTTTTGGCATCGAACCTCTTTTGTTCCGGCACCGCTTTTTCGATGGGCGTGCCCAGAAAGATCTTCCGCTGTTTGGCGCCGAAATCGGCGCCCTTGTCGACGTCGGTAGACACGGTAATCACGCGCTTCACAAAGGCATTGATGACTCGTGCGCGCATGCCGTTCGGGCGCTCCCAGTATCCGTGCGTAGTCCAGACCAGGGGGCGTCCCGCCAGGAAGAGGCGCGGCAGTACATTTAAAGAATACGCATGCACGATGTCATAGCCTGCCAATTCCCGTTTCAGTGCCGGATCGATGCTCAAAAAGGGCAGAAAACGCAGCCAGCGTTTGCCAGGCATCGACATGCGCCGGCACTGAATATTGCGGGCGATCGCCTGCTCATACAGTTTCCCGTCGCAAAACAAAACGACTTCAGCATGCCTGTTCAGCTCGCTGCAGAGGTTCATCAGGTTGGACTCACCTCCCCCGATGCTGTCATATTCGGTAAAAAACGCTATACGCATGAGTGATCACTTAGTTTTGAGCAAATTCGGCACCGAACCGGGCAAGGAAGGCTGCACGACATAGAGATAGCCGACAATCACCGCGCTGCTGAAAATATGCAGCAGCAACGACGATACGGCGGCACCATTAGCACCATAAGGAGGAATCAGGACCAAATTGCAGAAATAGCCGATCAATAACTGCCCCCAGTTGACCAATGTAAGCACATAAGCCCGATTGACCTGGTAGTAAATCAGCGAGATCGGATTGATCACGATGCCGAACATGTAGGAGACCAGCAGAATCCCGAAGACCGGTATCGCATGTTTGTAGGCCTCGCCGAACAGGATACGAATAAGCAGGGGCGAAACGATCTCCAACAGCACGCAACTGAAGAGAACATACTTGGTGAGTTTTCCCGTCTTTGCGATAAATTGCCGAACGGTGTGATCGCGCAAAAAGCTATCCATTTTCGGCATCATTGTTGCCGTAATGGACATCGTAATCAACGGGAAGATCATCGCGACGCTCGATGCCGCCGAGTACAAACCCGTCTGCACCGGGTTCCCAAGCTTTTGCAGCATCAGGACATCGATTCGCATCTGGACAATCACGGCGACCGACGACAGGAAAATCCAGAAACCGAGGGAATAAATCTGCCTGATGTAATCCCAATTAATCCGGAACACCATATGCCAGCGCAAGAGCAAGATAATCACAATTACCGCTGCAACAAAAAAATATGCGTACATGAAGTAATTGAAATGCGATTCCTTATCTGCAACGAGTAGGATTACCACTGTGGATACGAGACGAAAGCCGTGATGCGCGATACTCAGCAGCGAGTAGCGGCGAAATTTCTCCATCCCTTGCAGGTGCGCGATCATCGTGGTGAGCAGCGAATGGAACACTAGCGCTACCGCGACCATCTGAAACATGCTTCGATAATTTGAATTATCGAAAAAATATTGCGAAATTACGTCCGCGCACATCCAGATGAGGGCTGCTAGTGCTGCGCTGGTCATGATTTTGAACAGCACCAGTGAACCGAATGCTTCCGCTTGGACTTCTTTATTTCTGGCAAGAAATCGCACGTACGAAGTCGACGTGCCGAAATCGGATAACTGGGTAATGCACGTAAAAATGGCAATGATGAGTGCAAACCTACCGTAACTCGCAGGCCCCAAGTCGCGGGACACGACCACGTTTGCGAGAAAGGCACATCCCTGCGCTACAATATTTCCAGTAAGAACTTTGATAACGTCGGAGACGATACCGGGCCTGGTTAATAATTTGATCATTTGAAGCAATCCCCGGTCACATTTCATCGACCTGCGGGTTCTGGAAATAAAAATCGTCAAGTTGGAGCAAGGATGAATTCTCGCGATATCGCAACAAAGACGGGGCCTAACGCTTCGACCGCCACTGCAGGTCGTGCCGCAATTCCTTGAGGCGCGCAGCGGTGTCGCGGTCCTCGGCCGAGCTGCTGACCAGTTCACGCACGACAACCCAGAGGAGGGTCAGAACGAACGCGGCCAGCATCGTTATCAGGACAATCAGCGTACGGCGCGGTTTGGCCTTCTTGTCTGGCACGTCCGCAGGATCGAGGACCTGCACCATGGCGCTGTCCTTTGCCTCGTCGATCTTCGCCAACTCAACCTGTTTCGCCAGCAGTTCGTACATCGCTTCGAAATACTTCACATCGCGCAGACGACGTCCATACTCGAGCGCCACCGCCGGTACCTTGGCCGTCGCGATGGAGATATCCCCGTTACCGGAATTCGGCGCAGTCTCGACTTTGGAAAGCTGAGCACGCAACGCGTTGAGCTCCTGCTCGGCCCGGATGTAATCGGGGTTATTCGACGTCGCGAACGTCCGCATTCCACGCAGCGCAACTTCCTTCGAGGCGATCATTGCCTTCAGGTTGGCGGCAGCCTCGAGAATACCCTGGGCCTGACCAGAAAGCTGAACGACGCCGTTTTTCTCCTGCGTGTTCTTCAGCGCGACTTCAGCCTCGGCGAGCGATTTCTTGGCCTGGTCGAGCTGAGTCTGGAAAAAGAGGCGACGGCGTGCTGCACCCGTCACAGCCACGGATCGCGTCAGGTTTTGCAGCGACTCGGCATACGCGTTCGCCATTGCTGCCGCGCGTTTGGGGTCGGTATCGTCGACCTCGATGATGATCATCCCGTCGCGACTGTTAATGAATGTCGTGGCATTCTTCAGTGCTTTTCGCGTATCGCTGGAATAATTCGTTTCATACACCTTGGCCAGATCAAAGCGCTTGATCAGCTCGTCGCTGATGGTGCGGCTCCCGAGCATGCCGATATAGGTATCGTTCGTCGTTTTACCGCCCAATGCGCCCGTTGCCAGACCACCCAGCGCGCCGCCTAGTTGCCCCAGGAGCGCCGACGCGCCCGATTCGCTTTGCGGTGGCATTAGTTGAACGGTGGCCGTGTAAACGTTCGGCATCAGGAACGTCAGTCCGGCCGCCAGGGCAGCAGCGGAAAACGGAACAAGTATCAGCTTGCGCTTATGCCTGGCAAGTACGATCAACAGGTCCAGCATGCTGAAATATTCCGCTTTCGGGTTCACGTTATGCTCGGATGGATTAATAGTAGTCACATCAATACTTTCTGCTGGTATCGCATCAATCTTTCAGCACCTTGAGGCCTGCCGCGCCCAGACCGAACTGATACAGGATCGTGGTCCATTCCTTGAAGCTCTGCGTCCAGGTGTTACGATTAACTTTTTCGGGAACGATAATCGCGTCGCCGGGATTGACAGCGGCGCTGTTGATGCTGCTGAGCCACCCGGTCGTGTGGGTACTCGTCGCCGATCCATCCGCACGAATGAGGTAAATCTCGCCTTTGTCGGCATCGGCGGTCGGGCCGCCTGCCATCGACAGGTAATCGCTGACCGTACGGTTCGGGCGATAGATAATCGCGCTTTGCTGGAAAACCGCGCCGATGACGTCGACCGTTCCCGGCTTGCGCGGAATGAAAACCGAGTCGCCGTCCTGGAGTTGAACGTCGGGCAGATCCTTTATCTGCGCATTGATGCCGCCCAATTCAAGAACGATGCGGCCTTTTGCCTTCACGTCGCGCATGCGTTCTGCGAGACGTCGCTGGCGTTCGATGTCGGCGTTGATTGCGGCGATGTTGCCCGGATCCGTTGCGTGCGACAGCCGGTCGGCCGCGGTCGCGTCGATCTCGTGCTCGAAGCGTTCGGTCGCTTCGGTCAGGCGAGCCTGCTGCGAGCGTCGCACCGAATCACGCTGCAATTCAATCGCGAACAAATAGCCGTTTTCCGAGACCCCGCCCAGACGGCTGATCAGTTCACGCAGCGTTTCGCCGGGACGGATCTCGAACACACCGCCGTTCTTGATTTCACCGCTCACGCGGACAAACTCGTGCTGCGACTGGATCTGGACAGGAATTGCGCCGGGCGCGAATACGCGGACGATGTCGGTGGCTCCGACCGGAATCGCGCCGAGACGCGACAGTGCACCCTTTTCCGCCGGCAGTTCGGCGACCGTGTGATACGCGTTCGCGACGCTTTTCTCGACGATGACCGACTTCCCTTCGGTGCTCGAATCGAAACCACCCGCCCAACCGATTACGTCAGCCAGGCTGCTGGACCCGGTCAATTCGAAAATTGCCGGTTGTTTGACGTTTCCGTTCAACGCCATCATTGGCCCGACCTCGGGGATATAAATGACGTCGCCATCGCGCAGTTGGGCGTCTTTCGTCTTGTCGCCCTTGACCAGCATGTCGTACATATCGAATATCGTGACGACTTCATTGCCGCGCTTGAGCTGGATGCGCCGCATGCTGCCCGAGGCATCAGGGCCACCGGAAGTGAACAACGCATTCAACAGCGTGCTCATCGCGCTCAACGTGTAAGTGCCCGGCCGCACGGCGTGACCCACGACGTAAATTTGCAGCGCTCGCGTCTGCGACACGCTGACGGTCAATTCAAAGTTGTTGAAGACGCGCGCAACGGCTTTCGTCAAATACCCCTGCAAGTCGCGATACTTGACGCCAGCGACCTTGACGTTACCCACACGCGGAATGGTAACTGAACCATTACGGTCGACCGTGACATCGACATCGATGTCGACCATGCCCCACCCACGGATTTGCAGGCCGTCGCCCGGTCCGATGACGTAATCGGGATTAACCTGCGCCATTTCCAGCGGCGCAAAGGTCGTCGGCACATCCTCGAACAGGCTTCGTCCGAAAATCTTCAGTTCCTTGCCGGTCACGGATTCGACATATGTTTCGAACGGACCAGGCTTTGCCACCACCTGTCGCGGCATTTGCAGGGCATTGCCAGCGCCGAGCGCCCCAGCCCTTTCCTGAGCACCAGGAATTCCGGTACCCAAGAGGGAACGCGGCACATCTACGCGTTGATTGTTAATCGTTGGCCTGGACGTATTGCCTTGTTGCGTCGCAAGGATCGACATCAACCCTTTGTCATCAATTTGTTGCGAGAAGGCAGGAGCAATAGCCAAAATGGCAGAGGCAGCAATAATTAGTAAATGCAAGGACTTCTTTAGCGCAAATTGCTGTTGTGTTCTCGTATTCATGCGGAACGAAGAGTATAGGAAAATGTTTAGGTATAACTGCAGCGTCAGGGGATTGTTGTGAATTAACGACTATTTTTCAGCGCCAACATTGCCAAAATTAGAAATCACTTTCACAACAAGGTCGACACGACAGAATGATGTCGAGTAAACAACTGCTTGTACTGCTCGGGCCGCGCTGGCCGGGGACGTGCAGGTGCTCATGCCAAGGGCGATATGTTACCGCAGAGCGTTGCAGACGTGAAATGGTTTGTGACCTTTTCGTGCAAATTACGTGTTTGATTCACATTTTGCGCGCACGAGCCGGCGGCTCTTCTGCAAATATCACCTGAGGAGTGGCGGGACTGTCGAGAAAAGTTGGCGATCTCGGATGGGCGGAGTCACAATGTGAGAATTTTTGATATTTCGATATGGCAAGCATCAGCATTAATTCGACAAAAAAACAATATTTCTCCCCTCGGACGTTAGTTAAAAAACAATGTGTTTCGATTAATCCGGCTCACTGCACATTATTCCTGTAAGCCTGCAATCACGATTACTCGCCTTGTCAGAACGTCCCCAGCAGCCCAATGCCCACTGTGTTCTGGTAGTAGTTATAGTCGATCAGGCTTTGCCCATACCCCGAAAACACATGCGTGTACCCCTTGATGTGCCCAGCCAGCGGAAACGCCCAGCTGAGCTGGAAAGCGCCTCGGTCGGTCGAGAAATTGCGTCGCAATAAGGCCGAATAGTCGTTCCCATTGCTGCGGTAGGTGACGACAACGTCGCCACGTCCCATGTAGTCGACGATGTCGCGATTGTCGTCGCTTGCTGCCGCCTCGTTGAGGCGCTTCCAGACACGGCCCAGCACGGTCCACCCTGCCCGCTCGAGTCCGACCTGGGCATAGACCCGGTTCCAGCTCCGCGACAACGTCGAGGTCTGGCCGTTCGACTGGTGCACTAGACCGAGATTAAGAAACCGTGCGTTCATTCCCAGTACACTGAAATGCAGTGGAGTGACGGCCATCAGCTCGGGTTGATAGTTCGTCTCGCGGAACGGGCTGGACGCCTCGTGATTGCCGGCTTGCCAGAAGCTGTTCTGGGTGTAGCCGAACCACAGATCGACGGGCTTGTCGAATGCGCTTTCGACAAGCTTCATCTTGAATCCCAGCTGAAACACGAGTTCCGAATGCGCGAGGTCGCTCGTCAGGTCGGCGATGCGGCGGAATGGCCGGTAGGGCTCGTTGTTCGGATGGGCGGTGCGGGTCAGCATCAGGTAGTTCGCATGGTGCGGACTGAAATTGAATACGCCACGCTTGTGCTCCTGATCCAGCTCCCAATGGTCGGCCAGGCTGAAATCACGCATCGTTTCGGGCGAGGCGTCGACCGCGGCCGGAACGGGCGCCGCACCAGCCGCTGCGGCCGTCGACGTTGCCGACGCGGCCGTGGATGTGGGCGCCGAGGATGTGGGCACGGCTATGACGCCGGCCAGCTGATCGTAGCAAGCCAGCCGCTGAGCAGCATCGGTAACGCGTGCGCAACCGGCCAAGCTTGGGTTGGTCTGCTGGGCGATCGCGGGGTTTATCGCAAGAAAAGGGACTAGAAGAAAGAGGCGGTGATCTGTGGCGGGCATCGTCATCGTCGAAGTTAAACTGCACTCCTGCCCAGTTCAGTAATATATTGGCAAGAGTCGAGTGACGAGTGTCGCGGAAATCAGCGCGGCATGTCGCACGCGTGACAGGCACATCCGCGTGTTGCTTTGTCGATTAGTTGCAATTATGCGGCAGTGCATGGTGGCGTTACCGGCCCCGCCTGCAAAAGCCGGGGCCTCGTCGAATCAGCCCGGCACCAGCAAATCGAGTTGCGCCTGCTCCAGGTAACACCACTCACCTTCCTTCAGGCCGAGCGACTCGAGTGTCAAGCCACCGATCTGGGAGCGGTGCAGCGCCGCGCAATGGTTACCGGCCGCGGCCAGCATGCGTTTGACCTGGTGATACTTCCCCTGCTCCAGCACGATTTCCAGCTGATGATCTCCGCGTTGCACGCAGGATTGGGCCGCCAGCGGCGCGGGCTCGTCATGCAATTGCACACCCGACAGGAGTTCGTCGACGAGCGCCTGGGTGACCGGCTCCTGGGTGGTGGCCTGGTACACCTTCGGGATATGCCGCTTGGGTGACGACTGCGCGTGAATGAACGGACCGTCGTCGGACATCAGCAGCAGGCCCGTCGTATCATGGTCGAGCCGACCCACAGGTTGGACGTCGCGCCAAGTAAATTGTTCCGGCAACAAGGTCAGCACGCCCGGATGGTGGCTCGGCTTGCGCGAACATTCGAAGTTGGAGGGTTTATACAAAGCGATATAGACGTGTTCGCGATAGACCCATTCTTCGTCGAACACGGTCAGCACCAGGCCGCTCGTCTCCACGAGGGTCTTGTAGTTATCGTGAACTTCGCCGTTGATCGTCACGTCGCCGTCTTCGATCAGGGCCCGGCAATATTTGCGCGTACCGAAGCCTTGCGACTGGAGCACGCGGTCGAGGGATAGTTTACTCATGGGGCGAGACTGTAGCAGAAGGAACGCAAGCGTCAAAGTTCAGCAATCCGGGGGTTTCAACTCGAAGCAAGAACTCGTTTGACACATCTCAAGAATTGACTATGTCCCGTTGATACACTGAAACCTGATTAGGAATCGACCTACAGTTACTGAGTGTAGGACTAAGGTGAGCCGCACCATCTGGCACATCGGATTAACCCCAAACCACGAGGCAAACGTGCAGATCGAAAAAAAACAGAACCAGAGCACCCCGTCTTTGTCCGCCGCCACAAGCAGCGGGACGAAGGTGGCCCAGGAATACGCCGCAACTTTCCCCACCCGGCTTGCGCTGGCGCGCTGGACGCGCGGTGGCGACATTCCGCATGTACATTGTTTCGAACATCAGCTGCCGATGCGGGCCGCATGGTACGAGCAGGCGCAACGCCGTTTTCAGGCCTGGCTGGAGACAGGCGGCTTCCATCAACCTGAGCCGGGCAGTCTTGATAGCGTTATCGCCGAGACACGGCAGCACGGAGACCAGCGTGCCCTGCTCGACAGGAAGGTCGTCGTGCATGGCGGCCCACGATCGGTTTCCCGGCCGTCGGATACACAGTTAACGCCCATGCAATCGATTCCACGCGTGCCCGACGACGGACGCCAAAAATGAAAACGACGGCGTACGCCGTCGTTTCCTTCCCGATTGGGACTCCAGCTTGAGGAATTGAATTCTCTCTAAACCGCACGGATGCGGGTCTGAAGCGGTTCCGACAACGCCAAGAACAGGCTGGTTTCTTGTCGCTTGCGCCGAAACAGCTACACACCAACTATAGACCACCGTTCGTAAGTTTCAAGCTCAATATTGAGACCTGTCAGTTGTTCAATGCCCGTGCTCAGCGCAAGCTGGGCACGGCTCCCCGGTAGATCGAATGCACCGCACCGGCGCCGACCGACGCGCCAAATTTCTTCAGCACACGCTCTGGCAAACCTTCGTGCGCCGTGTAGTCGATGATGTCTTCCGCTTTCACGACATCGCGCGCGACCGTGTCGACGGTGCCGAAGCCATCCGCAAGACCCATCTCGACCGCCTTGGCGCCGGTCCAGTAAAGGCCGGAAAAGATTTCCGGATTTTCCTTCAGGCGCTTGCCGCGGCCGGCACGCACGACGGCAAT
>Ga0187844_10000374_pt1 | contig 35055 bp, 40 predicted proteins | sample SpaLakP09_SKY_50_FD_134517 | JGI IMG/M metagenome (GOLD analysis project Ga0187844, IMG submission 134517) | Oligotrophic lake water microbial communities from Sparkling Lake, Wisconsin, USA - SP09_SKY_50 | ecosystem: Environmental > Aquatic > Freshwater > Lake | place: USA: Sparkling Lake... | reverse complement strand
CTTTTAAATGATAAATCAAGCTTCAATACTCTTTTTTGTCTTTTTTGTTTTACCACCTTTTACTTTTGTTTGTTTCCTAGTTTTTTTCTCTTTTTTTTCTTCTTGATGAATAATAATAACATCTTCACCTAATACTAATTTTTTTCTAGGTTTCCTAGTTTTTTTCTCTTTTTCAACAATTGGTTCTTGGATAACTTCTTCTTCTTTTTTTTCTTCTTGAGGAATAATAATAACATCTTCACCTAATACTAATTTTTTTCTAGGTTTCCTAGTTTTTTTCTCTTTTTCAACAATTGGTTCTTGGACAATTGGTTCTTGGACAATTGGTTCTTGGACAATTGGTTCTTGGACAATTGGTTCTTGAACAATGGGGTTTTGAATAATTGCTTTTTCACCAATCATTACTTCTTTTTCAGGAATAATAATAACATCTTCTGCAATAATTGCATCTTTTTTGGGGATGATAATAACATCTTCTCCTAATACTAATTTTTTTCTAGGTTTTCTAGTTTTTTTCTCTTGAACAATAGGTTCTTGAATTATATCTTTTTCTTTTTCAACAATAGGTTCTTGAATTATATCTTTTTCTTTTTCAACAATAGGTTCTTGAATTATATCTTTTTCTTTTTCATATTCTTCATTTTCTAATATTAATTTTTGTTTGAATTTTCTAATTATTTTAGAATTATTAATACTTCTAATTTCTTCTTTTTGTTCTTTTATTGTTTCTTCTTCTCTTATTTGTTCTTCTCTTATTTGTTCTTCTTCAAATGGAATTTGTCTATAATCTACATTTCTTATTTTTTCATAAATAAAATATCTATTTAAAAATGATATATGTTTTTCATTTGGAGTCATATTAATTGCTTCACCATAAGATTTATTTAATGGGTCTTTTAATAATATATTTCTCATTTTATTAAATAATAAATCAAAAGAACCAGATGGTGCAGGTAGATCTATTTCTCTTAATCTTTTTGCATCAATTAATTGAAAACCATAAATATTCATTAATCTATCAAAATAATCAAAATTCACCAAATATTCATCAAAACTTTTATTAATAGATTCTTGAAAAACAGAAATAGTATATCCTAGACATGTATCATTATTTTCCATTTCTGTTTGTTTATATTTTTTTATAATTTCTAATATTTTTTGTTTTCCATCATTACTATAATAAGTTATTTTTTCTCTACCTTGTAGTAATTTAAACAAGTTTCTTCCATCATAACATGTTCCAATAAAGAATCCTTTTGTTTTAGTACATTGAGATACATTTTTGATAAAATTATTACAAGTAGAGACATTTTTAAAGAAATAATGCAAGGCAAATTGGCACGATGAGACATTAAATCCATGTTTTCCTATTCCATAATGTTCTCTAACATATTTGCCAATTTTATCTGATTGTTCTTCAGTACATTCTTGAAATATACTTTTTGAAACAACAATTCCTGTTTCCGAATATAATTTTCTATTTTCAGAATAAAATGCATTTCCATCTCTAATATTTTTACTACTATCTGCTTGAACAAATAAGGCATCAGGAACTTTTTTATTAGTATATTTACTTGATAAAAATCTTGAACATGCACCATCCAATCTATTCTCTATATTATCTCTTGAAATATCCATTCCAAAAACAAATCTTAATTCTGCTTCTATCCATTTAGATAAATCACCTGCTTTTCCACATGCATAATCTATCAATATATTTCCTTTTTGCGAAACACTTTTTATTAATATTTTCTTTACAAATAAATTGTGAAAATCTCTCAATGCTCTTGTATATGTAGATGTAGTAATTCTATTATAATAAATATCTTGATTTTCTTCCAAAATAGGAATACTTCTTCCTTTAATCATATCTTCATCTATTTTATTTTGAATTGATTTCCAATTACTATTTGCAACATGAAACGAATTACCATATTCTTTTTCTCCTTTTTTATATCTTGCTGTCTTGTCATATCTTACTCTTAATGGTTTCCATTTCCATTTATTTTCTTGCATATTATCAAACCTAAATTCTACAATCATATTATCTGTAAAAATTTCATTTTCTTCAGTAATCATTTCACCATTTAAGTTTAACATTATATTACATATACCTGCTTCAGGATCGGATGGATGAATTGGATTAAATAATATTGGTTTATAATCATTATAATTTCCATCATCTTTTTCTTTTTCTTTTTCATTAAATTCACCTTTATATATTATAGAACAAGGGTCACTAAACCCACCAGAACTATTCATTTTATCATAACCAACATATAATCCCAATGTTTTATATTGAGGTAATTGAATAATACTATGAGTAGCATTCAATCCTTTTTGAAATATACTTGTTACTAAATCACTATTATGATCATTTTTTTTCGTTACAACAAGAAAATCTATTGTGTTAAAATCAGGTGGTTTCCATTTAAATGAATAATCCCATGTAATCTTTTGCTTTTTTCCTACATTTAATGTTGGAGAACCACCAACACCAAAATCTTTTGGTGTAAATATTAATCCATCTGTATTATAATCTTTTGTTGGAATCACTTTGTCTAATAAATAAATACATGCTGTAAATATTTTTTCTTGTTCTGGTATTGATGTTGGATCTAATTGAATATCATAATCATAAAATTCTTTACATGTAATAATAAATGGATTTTTTATAGGAAAAATTATATATTCTGCATTTCTATTCAACACATCCACCATATTTATTAATAAATCTAATCTACATTCACGTTCTGCTTTAAATGGTAAATGACGAACATCTTCACCATTTAAATAATATATATCAAATCCAGCAAACAAATTCAACGATTTTGATAATTTATTTTTAAATATAAATTCACCATCCAATAATGTATTAAAATATTTTTTATTAGAAATGGTTCTTCCTGTAAATATAAAATTTAAATTTGTATTTATTAAATATATATATCCATCTTTATTAATAAATAATAAATTACGTTCTCCATCTGCTTTATCAGTTACTATATAATTATTTCTTATATTAGGAATTCTATTATTTTCTTCAGTAAGAGGAACTATATTCTCTACTTGAAGTGTTATTGATGAAGGTCCAATAAATTGCTTTGAATAAACATTATTTTGTTTATCTGCTATTTCTTTTCCAAAAATCATTCCCAAATAATTCTTAGAAACAGATACAAGTTCTGTAAATGATACTGGATAATTTGTCATTTGTAATCCCATTAAAACATATTTAATTACTTTTTTTATTTTCATAGATAATTCTCTTACAGTTGTATATTCACTTATTTTTGAATTATCAATTTCCAATTCTATCTCATACTTTTCGTTTTTTTTAAATAATTGTGATTCATTTAATGTATATGATTTATTTCTTGGATTGGATGATTTAATAATACTCATATCCACTTTAATAGGATAATCTGGATGTGTTAATGTAACACGATTAATATATCTAAAAAATTTTTGTTTATTATCCCATTGACTTAATATTGTTCTTGCTTGATCTGATGTAGTAGAGAATATTTGTTCTATTGAATATACATATTTTAAATTATATTCATTGTTTTCAACTGGTCTAATTATCACTGGTTCAGTTCCTTCTTGAATTATTGTTGCAGGTTTCTTCTTTTGAAATTCTACTGAATTTGGAAAATCATTCATTACTTTATCTATATTTTCATTTATACAGTAATTTTGTATTGCATTAATTCCATTTAATTCTACTCTCATATTATCAATATATATTCTCATAATGTCTGAACCTTTTGGATTATCTGGTTTAAATTTAAACGATAATAATTTTTGTATTACATTATCATAATCTACTTTTGTATATTTTTGACCAATTGTATATTTTCTATATTTTCCTTGTTGCACTTCTCTTTCTCCTGAAAATCTAACTTCAAGTTCCGATGTCTTTGATGTATATGGATTTGAATCTAAAAATACTTGTAATAATTCTTCCAAATTTAAATTTGTAGAATTTTGATTCATCAGTTAATATAAAGTTATATAATATATTTAATATCAAATCAATTTTATAAAATTGTAATAACAAACATTAATGAAATATACTATAAATCTTCATTAAAAAATATTTTTCTATATTGTTCTATAAATTTATCCTTGTAAATTTTTTTCTTTAAATGACCTCCTGTTATTTTATCTTCAAGCATAAATATTATAAAAAATAAACTATACATACCACATTCTGTATTTCCAAATTGATGTTCTACAGGATAATTTTGGTCAAAATCAAAATATATCGGTGGATATAATTGTTTTCCTTGTTCTCTAATTTTATCTACTAATTTCATTATTTGTTTTGGTATTTTATCTCCTGCACTATCAAAAAAATATATTACTTTATTCTTTATATTTATAAATAGAGAAACCCAATGACTTCCTGATTTATAATGAGGATCTAAATTAAATATAATTCCTATTTTACTTATTTTCTTTTTTATTTCATCTTTTAAACTAAATTCACATAATTCTTCCCAAACACATTCACCATTCATTTTATGTGTATCATAATCAATCGGTGATGGACCTATAAAATTAAAACATTTATATGCTTTTTCATATTGTATCATTACATTTGTTATATCTACACTACTTAACCATTCATTTGGATTACGTTTCCATTCATCCGGATACTTTGGTGCATACATTTCATCTAACACATGTAACATTTCACCATTTGTAAATTGTTGTTTTAACCAACACGATTCTTTATTACATACATTTCCCAAATATTGCTTCAACATATTCCATATCTCTTTAGGATTAATTGAATGTATCATTACATCAGGATGACGAGCATTCCACATTTCTCTTAATTTTAATAATACATCATCTGGTAAGCACGTATATTTTTTATTATTTAATTTATTTGAAATTGGACTACAATGAAGATGTGTTAATTTGTCATATTTTTCTTTTAAATTTAACTTTTTTGATTTTAATATATTGGAATATTTATTCCCACCTTTTTTTCTATTAAAACGATTTAATTTACGTTTTCTTGTATACATATTATTTCAATATATTATAATATATGGATAATAATACATTAATTTCTAATGTAAAACAAAAAGATATTTATTATACACATTATGGTAATTCAATTTATAGTGATTTATGGTATTGTGATAATAAAAATAAAATTTGTATAACATTTACACCAAGAGGCGGTTGTACCATTTCATTCCAACAGTTTTTAGATTTAGTAGGATTGTTAGATGATTGTTTAAAATATGGTATTACTAATCCCATAAAAATACACGGATATAGAATTGATATTATCTTACAAAATAGTATAAAAAAAAATATTGATGAATTAATTAAAAATAATTATACATTTATTAAATTTATTATGAATCCATATATTCGTGCTGTTAGTATTTTTAGATGCCAAAGTGTAAATGTATCATTTAGAGAACATTTAAAAGACATTATAAATAATAAAACAAACAATTATACACACTCTGATAAATACCATAATGGAATACAATATATAGATCACGAAGAAAAAATAATAACAAAATATATAAAAATAGATAAATATGAAACTTATCAAGTAAAATTGGCAAACAATTCACTATATACATTTGATGTAAATAAATTTACGTCAGAACATCATGGAAAAAAAACAGATGATACATCATTTTGTGGCGATAAACCAAAAGATGATGTGAATGAAAAACTTCCAAAATCATATAAATACTTTTATGATGATGAAATACAAAAAATTGTTGAAACAATTTATGAAAAAGATATAAAATATTATGGTTATGATTTTGATGATTTTGATTAATATATAATATGATTCTCATTAAATAAATAAACATATACACTATTAAAATATATTTTAACAAAAAATAAAAAAATCTAGGAATACATTTTAATATTTTATTCCTTTTGTTTTGAATTGATGGTCTGTTAAATTAATTTCTCTTTGTGTAGGTAATTTTACTATTGGTTGTTCTTCTTGAGTTTTTTTTACTTTTACAAAATTATCCAAATTAGGTGCTTGAGTGTTTTTTGGTAGAGAAAATGATTTTATTATTTCTTCATCATTTATTATTATATTTTTCTCTACTACTTCTTCTTCTAATCCTAATTCTTCTAATAATTGTAATCCTATATAATCTTCTTGAATTAAATCAGATTCATCTAATAGTTTAAAATATTCTATTGCTTCTTTAATATAATTTTCAAATGCTTTATTAATATTATTTGGATAAATTTCTTTTTTATTATCCATTAAATTTCTAGTCAAATTATTTATTCTTTTTTTATAAAAATTTTTATCTTTTGTATAATAATCTTGAATGATTCCTTTTTTTGAATTCAAAAATCGTTCATATATTCTTTTATTAATTAAATAATCAATTGTTATTTCTGTTATTTTATTAAATTCAATATTCTCTACTTCATTCATATACACATTCAATATTTTATTATTTTTGTAAAGATTTATTTATTGTAAAAAATATCATCATAACGATTTTTATTTTCTAATTAAAATACCATCATTTGTTATTATTTGTGAATATATTCTATAAATTAAATCATACTTTCTAAAGTATGTGGTCCGTCATCTAGTTAGATATGATTTATATCAATCATATCTAATCCATATACTGTTGAATTTGTAAAAAAAAATCACTCCACACATTTTTTGCAGTATCTTTTTTACTTATATAAAGAGGTAAATAAGAATTACATTATTTTTATCCGTTTGTGAATTATTGCAATTTAAATTAAATAATTAAATTATTTATGTATTACATTTTGATGTATTTCTTATATCAACTCTTGTATTATTATTAAATGGTTTTTGAGACAAATTTTTTGGATTTGGATTAAATTGATTAAACTTTTCATCATGAAATAATCCTTCAAATTCTTGTTTTACATTACTATTTGTTTTAAATGATAATTGATATAAATCACTTTTACTACTAGGAACATATACATCATCATTACATTTATTTATTGAATAAATTTGATTTCTTAATTGAGATTCTATATTTACATTACTTGCATATCCTGACCATGATGAAACAGTATTTCCTGGATTAAATATTTGTTCTGTTGAATAAGTAGGTAATTGTATCATTGGAACTTTAATTGCTGCTCTTGGATCTACAATAGGAAGTATAGAATACTTTGTCATAACTGGTCTCACATTTAAATATGCTTGTAGTGGTTGTGATGGAATGTTTCTGTCATAAATTCTATGATTCGTTTGACTTTGTACTCTAGAATTAGGAACACATGCTAATAATTTATAATAATCATTTGCAATCATTTGTGGTTCTATTGATGACATATATATAATACAACATAATTTAAAAATACTTATTATATAAACTATAAACTATGTGTGGAATTTTTTCTCTATTAAATAATAACAATATAGACAATAAATTAGTAATAAAATCATTTCATAAAGGCAAAAATAGAGGACCTGAATTTTCTATTCTAAAAAAAATAAATATTTTGTGTGATTTTGGATTTCATAGATTAGCAATTAATGGATTAAATGATGAATCTAATCAACCAATTACAATTGATGATTGTACATTAATTTGCAATGGTGAAATTTATAATTACAAAGAACTATACAAATTTATTAATGTAGAGAAAAAAACAGATTCTGATTGTGAAATTATTATTCATTTATATTTATTATATGGAATTGAATATACACTTCAATTGCTAGATGGTGTATTTTCTTTTATTCTTTGTGATGCTAGAATCACAGAAAATTTTAATGACACTAAATTATATGTTTGTAGAGATCCATTTGGTGTAAGACCTTTATATCATTTAAAACCAAAAAATAATGATGATAAAAATAGTATTCATGGATTTGCATCAGAAGTAAAAATGTTAATTGATTTATTACAAGAAACACACAATATTATTCATTTCCAACCAGGAACATATAGTTTATTAACTTTACCATTTCGTGTTTCTCCAACATGGAATTTAATAATTGATAATAAAGTGTATCATACGTTTGGGTTTTATTCTTATTTATCAAGCATTCATTTAACTGAAAAAGAAATATTATTTAATATTAAAAAATATTTAACTTCTGCAGTAAAAAAAAGAGTATTGAATACAGAACGCCCTGTAGCGTGTTTATTATCTGGTGGATTAGATAGTAGTTTAATTGCTGCTTTGGTAAATAGTTTTTATCCAAATGTAGAGACATATAGTATTGGATTACATGGTTCTGAAGATTTGAAATATGCTAAAATTGTTGCCAAATTTTTAGGTACAAAACACACCGAATTTATATTAACCGAACAAGAATTTATTGATGCAATTCCAGAAGTAATTCAAACTATTGAAAGTTATGATACAACTACAGTTCGTGCATCTATTGGGAATTATTTAATTGCTAAATATATCTCTACTTATTCTAACGCTAAAGTTATTTTTAATGGAGATGGGGCAGATGAAGTTTGTGGTGGTTATTTATACATGGATTATGCTCCTAATCCATTAGAATTTGATAGAGAAACAAAAAGATTATTAAATGATATTCATAAGTTTGATGTATTACGATCAGATAAATCTATTTCAAGTAATGGATTGGAACCTAGAACACCGTTTTTGGATCGTACATTTGTTCAGTTTTATCAAAGTATTCATCCATCTGTTCGTCATCATAAACAAAATAACCAATGTGAAAAATATTTATTAAGAAAAGCATTCAATGATAGTCAATTATTGCCTGATGAAGTATTGTGGAGAAGAAAAGAGGCATTTAGTGATGGAGTTAGTAAACAAACACGTTCTTTATTTATTATCATACAAGAATACGTAAATAAACTAGATATTATGCCATTGAATTATACATTTAATACTCCTGATACACAAGAAAAATTATATTATAGAAATCTTTATGAATCGTATTATCCAAATACCGAACAATTAGTTCCTTATTTTTGGATGCCTAAATGGGTAAATACAACAGATGCAAGTGCTAGAACATTGGATAATTATAATAATTAATTATAATATGAAAATATTAATTTAATACAATAGATATAAATCAATATAATATGAATTATATTGATTTGGATATTTTTTTCAACAAGTTAATAAGAAATAAAATTATTGAATTAATCATTGAAAAAATAACAATTGATGATATTGATTTTATTGCTGTTCAAGCAATACATTTTCATAACGAATCTTTAAAAGACAAATTTTTAATAAAAACAGAACAAATATTTAATATTCATAATTTAAAACAAATACATATTTCTCCACTTATTGGATTGACATATCTAGAACGATTACAAATTATTAATATAAATTCATTAAATCAATTACCTTCTTTTACTGATTGCATACATTTAAAAACATTAATATGTTCCAATAATAATTTAATTACATTACCTAGAAAATTACCCAACACATTAAGTTATTTTAATTGTAGTTCAAATAAATTAACTGAATTACCTCTTTTACATGAAGGAATATATGTATATTGTAGTCATAATTTTTTATATTCATTACCATTATTTCCAAAAAAATATATTATTTATTTTGATTTTAATCCAATAAAAAATGTATATACTTCAAATCATCCAGAACATATGAAAAAAACAAATGATATTTTATATAAATTAAAATATAATTATTATTTTATAAAATATGCTAAAAAAATATTTTATTATTTTTTAAAGAGACGAATGATTCGTATTAAAAATGAATTATTAATAAAATCAGCAATCATTACAATGTCTCCAAAAAGAATAGAGAGAATATTGAATTTACATGAAATTTGTAAATATGATTTTGATGATATATAATATGATTGCTCACATAAAAGAACATTATTTATTTGTCTATTGGATTATAATACAGGTTTTTTCATATTTATTTTACATAATGTCTGCATTATATGTTGTTGGATATATACAACACGATAATGCTCGCTATTATTTATCTTATATTGATAATATAGCCAAAGTAATTGTTTCATTATTTTTAATGTGGAAATTTAATTTTTTTAGGAAAAATATACAATTTACTAATATAGACCGCTCCATTGTATTTCAATGTGCATTATTTTTGTTTTTAACTACAACATTGAATGAAATATTAGTAAGATATTTAGTTAATGTAAAAAATAAATTAGTACATAAAAATACAATTCCTAATTATGTAACAAGAGTAGATAATACACTTGGTAGTATTATATAATGATTTATCCATTTAATTTATCCATTACTTTTAATAATACTTCTTCTTGATAAGATAATTTTTGAAAAATAATAGATTCTTCCATTTTGAATTCGTATGTTTTTCCATAAAAATTTTTATATATTATCATTACTCCAGAATCATTTATTCTAAAATCACAAAATATTGCTCCATTTGTTAAAAATAAATTATCAGGTTCTTTAATATTTATCCACCGAATATAACCACCTTGTTTTAATTCATTCATTTGATCCACATATCTATATTTTTTTAATTTTTTCATCATTTCCATTTTCTCTACTTTTGATAATTGTATTTCATTTAAAATATTATTTTTCATTTTATGAATTTTAACAGTTGATAAATTTAAAATATGAGAATTATTATCATTTTCTGCTGCTTTTACGATTTCACTTAAATCCATATAATTACTATTTGTAATAATAATTATATCTTTATTAGAATAAACTTCCAAAAGAACTTCCAAATGAACCACCAATTGCATCATTTGCCGCCATTGGTTCTTGTGATTGTACTGAGTCCATATAAGGTTGTTGTTGTTGTTGTTGTGGCTGTTGTTGTTGTTGTTGTGTAAATCCTTCTTGAACAACTGGTAATTGATGAATAGGTGTTGTATTTCCTGAATATAATGAATTTGTTATTGGTTGTTGCGTAATTATTTGTTGCTGCATTGGGGGTTGTTGTGGTTGTGGATTTGATTTATTTTTCTTTTTTTGTTTTTTTTTCATTACCATTCCATGCATCATTTAATCGTTCAAATAATATATAGGAACCATCTTGAAATTGTGGATTAAATGAAATAATTGCAATTAAAATAGGTGTTACTAAAGGGAACAACAATAAATCATGATTATGTGATGATCCATATAATGGTTTACCAAAAAATGTATGAAAATAACAAATGATTCTATCAATAAAGTAAATAGAATAAAAAATTACATATAAAAATAATAATAAAGTAAAAATAATTTCAATAGATGAACTACTCTCATCTATTTTAGGAAAATATTTATCAACTGAATAGATTAATATTGTGTAAAAAATAAATCCTAAAGTTACATATTGTCCCAAATTTATTAATTCTTGTTTTCGTTGGTCATTAAAATCAAATACATAACTAAAAAATCCTTTTGTTTTTGAATTTTTATTAGATTCAAAATCATTATCATATTTATTATCCATATAATATTAAAGAGATAAATAATCAAGATAGAGATATAATTTAATTAATATAATGATTCGTAATAATTTTGAAAAAGAAGAAGAACAATATTATCAATTAATTAAAGACATTTTAAATAATGGCATCTTAGAACAAGGGAGAAATGGAAATACTATATCTATATTTGGTTCGTCAATGCGTTTTTCTCTACATAATAATAAAATACCATTTCTTACTAGTAAAAAATCAGCATGGAAAACATGTTTAAAAGAATTATTATGGTTTATTAATGGTTCTACTGATAATTCTATTTTACAAGAACAAAATGTTCATATTTGGGATGAAGATGCAAAAAAATCTACAAAAGAAAATGATTTAGGACCCATTTATGGACATCAATGGAGACATTATAATGCAAAATATATAGATTGTAAAACAGATTATACGAATCAAGGTATAGATCAATTACAAAATGTAATTAACCAATTAAAAAATCCATCTTTATCTAGAAGAATTATATTAACTTCATGGAATCCTGAACAAATTGATGAAATGTTATTACCACCTTGTCATGTATTTGCTCAATTTAATGTGAATAGTAATAAAGAACTTTCTTGTTCTCTATATCAAAGAAGTGGAGATGTAGGATTAGGTGTTCCATTTAATATTGCTTCTTATAGTTTCTTAACACATTTATTGGCAAAACATTGTGGATTAATTGCTAAAGATTTTATTTATATTATAGGAAATGCTCATATATATGAAGAACATATAGATTCTTTAAAAACACAAATAGAGAATCCATTATATGATTTTCCTACTATTAGCATAAAAAATATTTACGAAAATATTGATGAATATAAAGTAAACGATTTTGAAATTCATAATTATATTTGTAATGAAAAAATTAAAATGAATGTAGTTGTATAATAACTTAAAAAAATATTAATGATTAATAATCATTATGAGTGGAAATAGAGCGATTACAGCAGCAATTAATAGAAGAACAAATACCCCTCAACCAATGAAACAACAACAACAACAACCTCAATCAAAACAAACTTTTAATCAAGGACAAATGAGACAACAACAACAACAACAACAACAACAACAAGTTGCACCACCCAAGTTGTCAGTATCAGATGCAATTGCTTTAATTACAATTCGTCTAGGAAGAGTAGAGACATTTATTAATAATTTGCCACCATTGGATCAACTAGAACATTATTCATCTAATACACAACCTGAACAAAATGAAAATATGAAAATTGTTGATGATGCTGTCTTTAAAAGTATCTGTTCTAGATTGGATAAATTAGAACATTCAAAAACAGCATCTGTTGCTACACCTATTGTTAATACTAGTTCAAATAATGAAATTCAAGAACTTAGAACAGATAATTCTTCTTTAAGAGAAGAGATTAGTGAATTAAAAAATCTATTATTACAACTTCAAACTTATACAATGACAACAAATCAAAAGTTGTGTGATATTATTTTTTCAAACGAAAATGATGAAAAGAATATCTCTGATGAATTGTCTAAAATATTATCTTGTTCTAATAATGAAAATGATATTGAGATTGAATCTTCTGGTTTGGAAGAATATCTATCTGCTTCATTAAATGGAATTATTATTAGTGAGGTAAATGATTCTGATAATATTTTAAATGAAACACAAAATTTAAATATTAATATATAAAGAAAATAAATATACAATATTATGATTGAAGAACCAATTGTATTAAATACAATTAAAAAATATTTATTTTTTGACGATTATTATAATGAAATAAAAAAAGATATTAAAAATATTGATTATTCATTATTTTTAAATAGTTTTTGTCGTATCGACCAAAATAATCAAATTGTTATTGATTATCGTTATTTTAAATTAATTGCATTTTCAGATAATTATGAGTTGTTTCAATTATTTTTAATTGATAAAATAAATAAAGTTTTATCAATTGTAGATAAAATTGTTCTTCATGTAAATTTGGAATCTATCTCATTAATAGATATTGATAAACATTCTACTTTTTTAGTACAATTGGCCAAATTCATGTCTGAACAATTTCCTGATAAATTAGAAAAAGGTTATATTTATAACTCTGGAATTTTAGTTCATAGTATTTATAATTTGTTAATTATGATTTTAAATAAAGAAACTAGAACTAAAATCGTCTTTGCAAAATAAAATACTAATTATATTTATAAATAATTTAAGTTTTCATTTCTATTCATAAATATAAATGAAAATAAGTATTGTTGGAGAAAATAAAAAAATATTCATACATATTGTCCAAATGATTAAAATGAATACTAATTTGATTCATCTGAAATTTTATGACACTTATTTACATATTCAAGGAATGGATAATTGTCACGTTAGTTTACACGATATCACTTTAGTTGATAAATGGTTTGATTTATATGAAAAAACAAATAATGATGAAGTTTGTATTGACGCAAATATTTTTTCTCAAATTTTATCTTTTGGATTAAATGAAACTGAAAAAATAACTATTCATTTTAAAGAAGATAATTTGGATTTATCATTAATCGGATCCAATTATAACAAAGAATTTACAATCCCTCTTATAGAAAATGACCATACTTGGTTAGGCATTCCAACAAATACAGAATACGATGCTGAATTCTCTATTAAAACAAGATTGGGACAAGAGTTTTGCAATCAATTGATGATTTTTGGTGATACTATGAAAATCAATTGTAATGAAAATAATATTTATTTCTCTACTTCTGGAACAAATGGAGATATGAAAGTAGAGATAAAATCAGAAAATCTTATTGATTATTCTATTACAGAAGGTGAACATATTGATATTGAATATAGCATCAATTATATCCAAAAAGTTTTCTTTTTGGCAAAAACATTTGATATCATTTATTTCTCTATTAGCAAATCACTTCCTTTGAAATTATCATTCCATTTGGATTACGATTCTTCCAAACTAGAATTCTATATTGCTCCAAAAATCGAAGATTAACATTAATTAATAATCGAAATAATATAAAATAAAGATATAATTAAAATATTTAAAATTGAAATGTTGAAAATAGAAAACGAAACATATTATATATTCAAATACGTTCATAAAAAAACAGAACCATTTCGAATGAAAATAAGATTTCCAATTGGTTATCCATATTATGATGGGTTATCAATAAACGAATACAAAGAAGAAGTATTTGAAGAAGACGATGATTATGTTATTATTACTCACGATGATAATACTTATGATAAAAATAGTTTAATTTTAATACATAAACCATAATTATTATTTATTTCAGATAATATATTTCTTCAAAAATAGATGGATTAGTAGATATTTTAAACCAATCAATCTTATCTGGATTTTTTTTTAATAAATGAATTGCGTTTGGATTTAATGATAAACTGCCCCAATTAATCTTATCTGGATTTTCTTCTAATAAATGAATTGCGTTTGGATTTAATGATAAATTAAACCAATTAATCTTATCTATATTTTCTTCTAATAAATGAATAGCATTTGGATTTAATGATAAACAACACCAAATAATCTTATCTGGATTTTCTTCTAATAAATGAATAGCATTTGGATTACGTGATAAATTAATCCAATTAATATTATCTATATTTTCTTCTAATAAATGAATTGCGTTTGGATTTAATGATAAATTAAACCAATTAATCTTATCTATATTTTCTTCTAATAAATGAATAGCATTTGGATTATTTGACAATTCATACCAATTAATCTTATCCAAATTTTGTTCTAATAAATGGATTGCGTTTGGATTACCTGATAAATAATACCAATCTATCTTATCTATATTTTCTTCTAATAAATGAATTGCGTTTGGATTACTTGATAATTCATCCCAATTAATCATATCCAAATTTTGTTCTAATAAATGAATTGCATTTGGATTACGCGATAATTGTTTCCAATCTAGTTTCTCTATATTATTTTGAAAAAGTTCTCTCAATTCAAACATTTTCTGTTATTGAATTAAAAAAATAATATTATTTATATTTCAATTTTATAAACATTATTTCAGATAATAAATTATTTCAAATAATATATTTCTTCGAAAATAGATGGATTAGATGATATATTATCCCAATCAATCTCATCGACTCTATCTTCTAATAAATGGATCGCATTTGGATTACCTGATAAATATTCCCAATAAATGTAATCTACATTTTCTTCTAATAAATGGATTGCGTTTGGATTACCTGATAAATAAGCCCAAATAATCTTGTCTGGATTCTCTTCTAATAAATGGATCGCATTTGGATTTAATGATAACCATCTCCAATGAATTTTATCGATGTTCTCTTCTAATAAATGTATTGCGTTTATATTACCTGATAAATATTCCCAATCAATCTTATCCAAATTATCTTCTAATAAATGAATTGCATTTGGATTTGATGATAACCATTTCCAATTAATTTTATCTGGATTTTGTTCTAATAATTGAATTGCATTTGGATTTGATGATATATTATTCCAATGAATCTTATCTGGATTTTGTTCTAATAAATGAATTGCATTTGGATTTAATGATAACCAATCCCAATGAATTTTATCAGGATTATCTTCTAATAAATGAATTGCATTTGAATTTAACGATAAATAATACCAAACAATTTTATCTGGATTTTGTTCTAATAAATGAATGGCATTTGGATTAGATGATATATTATCCCAGTCAATCTTATCTGGATTCTCTTCTAATAAATGAATCGCATTTGGATTACCTGATAATTGTCTCCAATTTAGTTTCTCTATATTGTTTTGGAAAAATTCTCTCAATTCAAACATTTTCTTTTAAATGAACTGAAAATAATACTATTATTTTCAATTTTATTTCAGATAATATATTTTGATGGATTAGCAGAAATAATCCTATTAACCTAAAAACACCCAAGAGTTGTAATGAGTATTAATGTATTCATTGGTTTTTACTTCATTTTTATTAAAAACATTATATATTTGTTTACAATGTATAAATCTGCCTATATATCCCAAAAACATTATTATTAATAGAGAAATAATCAACCGAATATTTATTTTATTGGATAATATTTTTCCATAAAATATAAAACTTCCAAGATTAAAAAATATTGTATAAATAAAAGTATGAAATAAAATAGATAATAAAATATTAGACATTATTCGGATACTAAAAAATTGTTTCCAACTTAATTTTGGATCGGTAGTTTCAATGAATAATTGTGTAAACATATATCATGTTATTAGATAAATATTTATCTTATAATATGAAAATTACCATCTCTTTAATTACAGCATCTATTTGGATATATTTTAGAACAGCAGAATGTTACGCGTTAATACCTAGAAAATCTTTGTTTGCTGTCGTATTTATTTTAATTTGGATGTATTTAAATTATAAAGACCCATTATTTTGTCCAATAGGTATATTTATATTAATGTGTTATACAAAAATAAATAAAATACAAAATTTTGATTTAAATAATTCATGGATTTCCACGTAATAAATAAAAAATATTAATATTATTTATATTTCAATTTTATAACATTATTTCAGATAATATATTTCTTCAAAAATAGATGGATTTTTTGATACATAATACCAATTAATCTTATCTGGATTTTCTTCTAGTAAATGAATTGCGTTTGGATTTGATGATAAATAACCCCATTCAATCTTATCTGGATTTTCTTCCAATAATTGAATTGCGTTTGGATTAGATGATAAACTATCCCAATTAATCTTATCTGGATTTTCTTCTAGTAAATGAATTGCGTTTGGATTTAATGATAACCATTCCCAATTAATCTTATCTATATTTTCTTCTAATAAATGAATTGCGTTTGGATTTAATGATAAACTGCCCCACTTAATCTTATCTGGATTTTCTTCTAATAAATGAATAGCATTTGGATTACTAGATAAATAATACCAATTAATCTTATCTATATTTTCTTCTAATAAATGGATTGCGTTTGTATTACCTGATAAATAACCCCAATTAATCTTATCTGGATTTTCTTCTAATAAATGAACCGCGTTTGGATTACCTGATAAACCACACCACTTAATTGTATCAGGATTTTCATCTAGTAAATGAATAGCATTTGGATTACTTGATAAACCACACCAATTAATCATATCATGATTTTCTTCTAATAAATGAATAGCATTTGGATTAGATGATAAATAAAAACAATTCAGTTTCTCTATATTGTTTTGGAAAAATTCTCTCAATTCAAACATTTGTTATAATTGAATTAAAAAAATAATATTATTTATATTTCAATTTTATAACATTATTTCGGATAATATATTTCTTCAAAAATAGATGGATTACAAGATACTATATACCACTTAATATTATCTGGATTTTCTTCTAATAAATGAATTGCATTTGGATTTGATGATAAACTATCCCAATCAATCTTATCTAGATTTTCTTCTAATAAATGAATTGCATTTGCATTTGATGATAAATAATTCCAATGAATGTTATCTAGATTTTCTTCTAATAATTGAATTGCATTTGGATTACGTGATAAACAATACCAATTCATTTTATTAGGATTTTCTTCTAATAAATGAATTGCATTTGGATTTGATGATAAACAAAACCAATCAATATTATTAGGATTTTCTTCTAATAAATGAATTGCATTTGGATTTGATGATAACCATTCCCAATGAATCTTATCTGGATGTTCTTCTAATAATTGAATAGCATTTGGATTACGTGATAAATAACCCCAATGAATCTTATCTGGATTTTCTTCTAATAATTGAATCGCATTTGGATTAAGTGATAAATTATTCCAATCTATCTTATCTATATTTTCTTCTAATAAATGGATTGCATTTGAATTATATGATAAACAACTCCAATTAATCTTATCTGGATTCTCTTCTAATAACTGAATAGCATTTGTATTTGATGATAATGTACTCCAATGAATCTTATCCATATTTTCTTCTAATAACTGAATTGCATTTGGATTATATGATAAATTATACCAATTAAGCTTCTCCACACCATTTTGAAAAAGTTCTCTTAATTCAAACATTTTTTGTAATTGAATTAAAAAAATAATATTATTTATATTTCAATTTTTATAATTATTTCAGATAATAAATTATTTCAGATAATATATTTCTTCAAAAATTGATGGATTACTAGAGATTTTAAACCAATCAATATTATGAGGATTTTCTTCTAATAAATGGATCGCATTTGGATTACACGATAAATTATCCCAATCAATCTTATCTGGATTTTCTTCTAATAAATAAATTGCGTTTGGATTTGATGATAACCATTCCCAATAAATCTTATCTTGATTTTCTTCTAATAAATGGATCGCATTTGGATTTGATGATAACCATTCCCAATCAATCTTATCTGGATTTTCTTCTAATAAATAAATTGCGTTTGGATTTGATGATAACCAACGCCAATTAATCTTATCTGGATTTTCTTCCAATAATTGAATTGCGTTTGGATTACCTGATAACCAACGCCAATTTATATTATATGGGTTTTCTTCTAATAAATGGATTGCGTTTGGATTACGTGATAAATTATCCCAATTAATCTTATCTGGATTATGTTCTAATAAATGAATAGCATTTTTATTATATGATAAACAACTCCAATCAATCTTATCATGATTCTCTTCTAATAATTGAATTGCATTTGGATTTAATGATAAAGTATACCAATTAGTCTTATCAGGATTCTCTTCTAATAATTGAATAGCATTTGGATTAGATGATAAACTATACCAATTAAGCTTCTCCACACCGGTTTGGAAAAATTCTCTTAATTCAAACATTTGTTTGTTGTAATTGAAATGAAAAAATAATATTATTTATATTTCAATTTTATAAATTATTTCAGATAATATATTTCTTCAAAAATTGATGGATTATTTGATACAAAATACCAATCTATCTTATATGGATTCTGTTCTAATAAATGAATTGCATTTGGATTACACGATAAATAATTCCAATTAATCCTATCAGGATTTTGTTCTAATAAATGAATTGCATTTGGATTACGTGATAACCATTCCCAATTAATCTTATCTGGATTATGTTGTAATAAATGAATTGCATTTAGATTACACGATAAATAATACCAATTAATCCTATCAGGATTTTGTTCTAATAAATGAATTGCATTTGGATTCAACGATAAATAATCCCAATCTATCCTATCTTGATTTTCTTCTAATATATGAATTGCATTTGGATTTGATGATAACCATTCCCAATTAATCTTATCTGGATTCTCTTCTAATAAATGGATCGCATTTGGATTATACGATAAATTATTCCAATCGAGTTTATTTGGGTTCTCTTCTATTATATGAAGAGCACTTGGATTACGTGATAAATAATACCAATTAATCTTACCTGGAATCAGTTCTAATAAATGAATAGCATTTGGATTACCTGATAATTTATCTAAATCAATCTTATTTTGATTCTCTTCTAATAAATGAACAGCATTTGGATTACCTGATAATTGTTTCCAATTTAGTTTCTCTATATTATTTTGAAAAAATTCTCTTAATTCAAACATTTGTTGTAATTGAATTGAAAAAATAATATTATTTATATTTCAATTTTATAAATTATTTCAAATAATATATTTCTTCAAATAGATGGATTACTAGATATTTATGAAATCGTATTACAAAACATATTATTTTATTTTCGAATAATATGTTTCGCTTTTTAATGACTTTATTAATTTTCTTGATTATTCTAACTTTATATTTTCATATTGTCTATCATTTAAAGAAAAGTAATGATTTAGATATTTACGAAACCATTTATACAAATAAACAACAATTGGAAAATATTTGTAAATTGAGACAACCTATTATTTTTAATTATTTAGCTCTTCCTTCATGTGAAAGAGAAACATTATTATCTTCTTTTCCAAACAAAGAAATCAATGTCATAAATAATAAAAGTAGAGAAACCATTCCATTAAAAATATCCGATTCTTTTGAATTATTCAAAAAAGCATCTTATTATTCTTGCAATAATCAATCTTTTTTAGAAGATACAAATATTTTTTCTTTTATGAAAAAAATGGAAAATGATATTAAACCATTATTTACTGGAAAATCTATTTATGATTTATTAATAGGAGCCAATAAAAGTTATACACCTTTACAATACGAAATCAATTACAGAAATTATTTCTTAGTAACAGATGGAAGTGTAAAAATAAGATTTGCTCCTCCCAATAGCGAAAAGTATTTAGAACCAGAAATTGATTATGAAACATTACTTGTATCTTCACCAATAAATGTTTGGACAAATGATAATGAAACAAATGACAAAGACAAAAATGAAAAAAAACTACAAAATATAAAATTTATTGATATTATTGTTCCAAAAGGAAAAATGATTCATATTCCACCTTATTGGTGGTACAGCATTCAATTCTTAGAAGAGGCATCTATTGTTTCTTTTAAGTACAGAACCTATATGAATATACTTACTATTTTACCTCAAATATTTTTACAAATTCTACAATTACAAAATATAAAACCTATCTTGAATAAATTTCAAACAAAAATAACAAAACCTTTTCGTAAGAAAAAAACAAACAAAGCAAATAAAAATAAAATAAAAAATAATATTAAAAATATTATTGAAAAGGATTTAATTGAATTATCTTGATTTAGTATACTAATTGATTTATAATGTAAAATATATTATATATATATATGGATAATATATATTTTGACGGTTATGTTATAGTAGATAGTGTAGATATTACTGATAAAATAAGTGAATTTGTACTATCATTAGAAGATACAGACACTAAAATTAAATTATTGAGATCTATAGAATTTATTCAAAATAAAGAATTTAAACTTTTTTATAAAACGAATTATAACTATTCACCTTGTATTTATTTAGTTAATGAAACTAGAAAAGTAATTGGAAGATTTGAAATTAGTCAATTATATCCAACTGGTACAAAAGATATGTCTATTTCTGTAGAAGATGAATTTCAAGGGAATGGTATTTCAAGATTATTAATTGCATCGTTAATTTATATTTTAATAAAAACCCCTGAATATAGAAGTGCATTAACTCCTGATATAATATTATATATTGATACAGATGCAAGTAGTGGTTTTTGGAATAGTATAGGAATGAGAGAAAATGATATTACTCCATACAATGGATATGAAAAAATAATTGAATTAAGTAATTTATCTAAATATGCAATTGGTTATGATATTTTTGGATCCACATCAACCGAATTAATTGAATCACCCAAACCAATTAAAACTAAAACGACTAAAACCAATCCAACCAAAACCAATGAAACCAAAAATAAAACAACCAAAACACAAAGACATGTCAAACATAACAATGCACACAAAAAAAATACTAATAAACCCAAAAAAAGCAAAAAAGGAAAAAAATCTAAAGGTGGTTCTAAAACAAAAAAGAATAAAATAAAAAAGATATGAAGTAGATAATATTATTGCAACATTTTACTGTAATATTTAAATCTTTGTTTTATAAATGGATTGTTTACATATTATCAGGTGTTATTTTATCTAAACCAGGACGATTTCCTTTTATAAATATTAATTCTGATGGTATCCATAAGTTTCCATTAAAAATACCATACATTATATCATCGTAAAATTTTATTCTATTTATGTATGCATTCACATTTATAAAATTAACACCATTATAAATTTTCAATAACGAACCAATATTCCATCCATTTTCTATTATTTTTCTTGACATCAATATTTCTTTATTAATAATTGCATCATTAAATGTTTTACTATAATTTGTTTTACTAAAAATTTCTTGTTTTATTAAAAACTCTAATGTATTTATATCCATTGAAAAAATATAAGATTGAACATGAGAAGATTGCATAGGATTTTTAATAGTATTAATTGTACTTCCAAATAATTTTACATTGTTATATTTTAATCCATTTAAATAATAAAGGGGCCATGTATTTCTCTTTTCTTTTGGTAAAAAAGGACCCATTACAGAAGAATTTACAAATAAAAAATAATCATATTTTTTATATAAATCATTTGTTAATAATGCATCACTCCATCCACCAAAATCAAATCCTATATTTTCTCTATAAAAGAAAGTTGCATAATCTGGTATTTTTACATTTTTTACTCCATTTGATACAACTACAAAATCTATATCTGGATTATAAAAAATACAATTATTAATAAAATAATTTACACGTTCATTGTAAATATGAAATACATATAATATTAATAATTTTACCATATATATTAAATATATAAATTATATATTTAATATACCATATGTATAAAACATATATTTTTGATAGAAATTATAATTCATATAATTTTTCATTAAATAATAATATTATTGAATTATGTATTCATCCATTAAATGAAAAATTATTTGATGGTGATTCCTTTATTATTCATAACGAAAAAGTAGAGAAAAAAGAATCTATTATTGAAAATAATATTTTACAAGGAATATTAATTCTTCAAGGATTTAAAACATATGGTTCAACAAAAGATAAAAAATTATTGTATAAATGTATTCCAAACAATCCAAAATTACCATATTTTTTAATTCCATACAATCAACCTATTTCTTTCCAAAAAACGTTTACTAATTTATTTATTAATTTTAAATTCAAAGAATGGAGACAAAAACATCCAATTGCTACAATAATAGACATTATTGGTACTGTGAATGATGATAAATGTTTATTTGAATACGAATTATATTGTAGAAATATTAACCAATCCATTCATAAATTTTCTAAATATGCAATCAAAAATTTCTCTAAAATAAATGAAAATAAAACATTTTTAAAAAAAGAACCATTTATTTTTTCAATTGATCCTACAAGTTCTACTGATTTTGATGATGCTTTTTCTGTTGAAAAAGATAAAATATTTATTTATATATCAAACGTTCCTGTTTTCTTAGATAAACACGATTCTACTATTTGGAATTTATTTTCCGAACGTGTATCTACCATTTATCTTCCTTTATTAAAAAAACCAATGTTACCTTCTATCTTTTCTGACAATCTTTGTAGTCTTAAAAATAATACATATAGAGAAACAATTATAATGGAAATTGATTTATCTTCTATTTCGTTTTCGTTTTCTATTCAAAATGTTTTTATTTCTAAAAATTTCGTTTATGAAGAAACAAATTTATTAAATAATACTCATTATCAATTATTATTACAAAATACAAAACGATTATTTTCTCTACATCCTGATAAATATATTGATGAATTAAATGATAGTCATCATCTTGTTTCTTATTTAATGATTTTAATGAATCATCAAATTGGATTACAATTATCTCGTGGTATTTTTAGAATAACAGAAAATAGAGAAAATAATACATTACCAATACCAACTGAATTAAAACAATATTTAAATATATGGAATAGTGAATATATTGGAAAATATATTTATTCCAATTCAGAAACACTTTTTCATTCTCAATTAAATATTAATAAATATACTCATATTACTTCACCTATAAGAAGAATTGTTGATATTATCAATTTAATATTATTTCAACAACAAATGAATCTTTTTTCTTTTTCTAAAGATGGATTATTATTTGTAGAGAAATGGATACATAATATTGAATTTATAAATAATAATATGAATCAAATTAAAAAAATCCAAAATAAATGTAATATTATTTATTCATTATCTTCTCTTGAAAATATGGATGGATATATTTTTTCTCTACAAGAAGATAAATATAATGTGTATTTACCAAAATTAAATTGTTATTATACTTTTATAAGTAAATCTAATATAGAAATGTATAAAAAATATATTTTTAAAATTCATGTTTTTGAAGATGAATATAACATGAATAAAAGAATTAGACTTTCATTAGTCAATGAAATTATATAAAAATAATTTAACATTAATAATAATGTTAAATTATACAAATCATACAAATTATAATGAAAATAATAATATTAATTATAATTATATATATATATTTACTTCATGTATGATTTTAGTTGGTTGTTGTATTTATATTGTAAAAAATTATACATATTATAAATTATTTCAAATAAATGAACAAATTATTCCTATAAATAATGAAGAATTAGTAGACGCTTATGCAGAAATAATTAATCCAGCATCTGTTGAAATAAATATAATTGATTTATAATTATATCAAGATATTTTTAGTTTTTATTTTTCATTTATAAAATAAAAAAATTGAAATATTTTTTACAGATAAATTGATATTACATTTGTCAAATAAATTCAATTAAATGCAATCAATTGAATTATCACGAAAAACCAACCTTTGCCGAAACTTTTTGCAATATGCTTTTAACAAGCTGAAAGAAGAAAATGATCCAACAAAGAATTTTAACACAGTCCTTCAAGAGCGTTTTGGTGGAGATGTCTACGACTGTATCACAGAGTTCTTTTTCGATATAATTTACGATGGAAACGAGTTCTCATTTGAAGAATATTGCAACCAACATGGAGGAGCGTTTGAAGATTGTATGCAATTTTTACAAGACTTTTTAGATATGCAAACCGATTTTGAGTTTGTCTGCATTTTGTATGATCATAATATTGAAAATGAAATTGTTCCTTTTGTTCCTGCTGAATGATTTTCTGTAATTTAATCTTCTTTTTTTATTGAATATTTAATATAATAGCTAATCATAATAGTTATTTGTTTGTTTTATTTTATTAATCATAATAGAAAAATATGATTTTTTATGACCAAAACATATAATCCACATATATTATTAACATATATAGATTCAACAAATAAAAAATTATAGTAGTTTAAAATAATATTTTTAGTTTTTACATATTACATATTATATAAAAAAATTGAAATATTTTTTAACTAGAATAAATCATTAATTGCTTACGATGGAAACACTAACTTTGACTGCAAAAATCGCAAATTCAAAATACTTGGAAGGAGACATTGATTCACAATTGGAAGATTTGGCAAAAGGATATCTCCACTACCTCACTTGGGAACACAAACATAAAGGAAGAACATTTCATCAAATTGTTGAAGAAGACTATGGAGGAAACATGGACACCGCGATTCAAGGATTTCTCTACCGCGTGTTTAATCACATTCAAATTGGAAAAATTGGCTATGTACTTCAATGGGTATTGGAGAAAGGGATTCTTCTTATTCCTGAAGAATCATCAATGTTGTTGTTTAAGATTAAAATGGTTTATAAGATGAACTCATATGAGGAATTGAAGGAACTAATTGGATTGGGTGATTTTGTTTTGAAATGATGATTTTCTGTAATTTAATCTCATCTTTTTTTATGTGTGAGAAGTCGTCATACTATTAATAATGATAAATTTTATAAAAGTTATTTATAAGGACATAAGTCGCAGGAATTATTAATAATATCAACCATTTGTTTGGTCCCAATGCGCAATATATATATATCATTATTATAAGACATTTTTGATTATATAATCATTTTTAAATTTAACTCATATATCTGCACTGAATATTATATATGTATATTTTTAGTTATCAAAATATACATATAATAATAAAAAATTGAAATTTTTTTAACAAATATTACTGAATCAATTATACAAAGCGAACTTCAACAACAATGAACATTATTTACGATTACGAAGAAAGTATTCACGATTACGGAGAAATTGTATACTGGGGGTCTCACGTCCACCCTGTGACGCGAAACGAATTGTTAGTCGTTGGAAAGAGATATTTGCAATATGCAGCAACGGACAAGAAATTTCAATTTATTCTTTTACAACAAGATTGTCCACTCAAGACATTTCAAGAAATTTTACAAGATGAATTCGATGGAGAATTGGATGAAGCGATGAACGAGTTCCTGAAACCGGAGTTTTTCAATACATCTCTTCAAGAGATGACGGAATGGATGCTGGAAAATGGCATTGATGGTGTGTGTGATATGGAAATGTTATGTGTGATGAAATGGTTTGTTATGAATTCTACTTTGGACGATTTGAAAGAATTGCTTGAACTTGAAATGCCTTCTTTGAAATGATTTGTAATTTAAAAATTGAAATCATTTTTTTATTGAAATAAAAATCATTATTGGAAAAATGAATGAAATTATTGCTCTCTCAATTGCAAAAACATTTTTGGTTTGGAATTTTAAGAAAATGAATGAAGGAATTAATTGGGGGTATGGATGTAAGCATTTCATTGATGATACTAAAACATTTCAAGAAATTTGTGATCAAAAATATAATGGTGATTTAGATGAATCATTGAATGATTTCTTTAAAAATATAATGAATAATAAAGGTTGGTGTACAATTTGGTTGTATGAAATGGGATTTACAATGGCATTTGAAAATCCTCTTCATGATGTAAAATATGTTTGTGATACTTTATCTAAATACTTGGATGAATGTTCAATTGATGATTTAAGAGAAGTATTGGATTTGAATGATTATTTGAAATAAATTAAACACATAATAAATCAATATTTATGATTCTTGAAATATTAGGTGTAATTCATATTATTCATTATCCATTACTCATTATTTATCCATTTGTTATAATTCATCAAATATTGGATATATATTATATTACTTATTTCTTTTTTATTTTCTTCTCATACACATTTATAAATGGAGAAAATCCAATATCATTTATTTCAAAAATAATAGAAAATAAAATAAATTTTCCTGAAAAAAAATGTGAAAATAAAATAAATTTTCCTGAAAAAAAATGTGAAAATAAAATAAATTTTCCTGAAATAGAATCTATTTTACCTACTCGTTTATATCCATTTATCAATCATTATTTTATAATAATATCAAATATTTATTTATTATCATTATTTATTGTTGTATATAGAAATAATTTATATCATATTGTTTTTTTTCCTTTTTTTATTTTATTAATTTATTTTCTATTTATCAATAAATTATTAGCAACTCATTTATTACAATATTTTATTTTAGTTCAACAATTTACAAAATTTACATTGTTATTTACTATTTATTTTTTATTAGAAAAACAATGTTATATACCATTTCACCCAAATTTAAGAAATTAATTCATTTCATTTATAAAATTGAAATGAATTATACAATATACCTTACTCAAATTATAACAAACAATGGAACACTTTGACGAATTTATCAAAAACTCATACGAAAAGATGAGTCATCCTCATTGGGGTGTATTTGAAGAACAAACAAGAATCAATTATTTAACATTTCAAGAAATATGTGAGCAACAATATGAAGGTGATTTGGATGAAGCATTGGATAAATATTTCAGAAATGAATTAGAAACATGGTATTGGTTTTCTGATTTCTTTGAAACACGTGAAGAAAATATGATTGTTGATGATGAATTTGATATATATTTGGAAAAATTATCAGTTGAAGATTTAAAAGATATTTTGGGATTAACTCAACATTTTCTTAAATAAATAATTATATATACAATGATTGATTAGATACTATATATTTTTGGATTTTAATATTTAATATTTTTATTTTTTCCATTAATGAAAAATTATTTATTATTTCACATGCATTTATTATTTCATTACATATTGCAATTATTTTTAACATAGCTTTTACAAATTCACCCACAAATAAATCTTTTTCTTCTAACAATAAATATAATACATATTTACATTCTTCCACATTTTCTGATTCAATCAATTTCTCTATATATTCCATTAAATCATAATGAATTTCGTATACTTCTCCTGTATCTATATAATTATTATTTTCAAATAATGTATATTTTACTGAATTTATTTCAATCCAATTCATTATTTCATTTATTGAATTTATATTTGGTCTTTGAATACATCTTTTTTCTTCAGAAGAAATATGTATATTTGTATAACAAGACAAAATCATTGCAACATCATTTACTGACAATGAATCCAATTTATAAATAAGTTCTGAAAATACTAAACACGGAACTTCTTTAAAGCATTTAGCCAAATTTATCTTTGTTGTTGTATTATATCCTTCTTTTATTAAAAAATCATTTATAATTTTTATTTTATTGGAGAGAAAATTTTGATTTGTTTCTATATTTTTTTTAATATTTTTTATTTCTTCATCTATTTTATTTATTTTTAAATATACTTTACAATCTTCATCTATTGAATAATACTTTTCTTTCAAAATAGAAATCATTCTTATATCTTCTTTTTTCTTTTTCATTAATGAATTTATATTCACATATTTTTTAATATCCTCCAACGGAGTTTTTAAATATAGTAGAGATTTTTCTATCCTTTCACTTTCTTTTTCTTTCTCTAGACATTCTATTTCACATGAACGATTCTCATTATCTATTTCTTTTTGAATTAAACTTTTTTCTAGAGAAAAAGAAATACTAGAAAATAATAAATGATAAGATATTTTATAATTACTATTTAATTTTTGTGGATTTCCAGCCATCATATTTTTATAATCTGCAATATTCACTTCTGTTTTAAATAAATTATTCAAATGAATTACATACCCTTTTGTATCTAATCCTCTTCTTCCTGCTCTTCCTGATGCTTGATTATATTCATATCCATATAATAAACGAAAATCTCTTCCATCAAATTTATTTATATCTGTAAATATAGTTGTTTTAATTGGCATATTTAATCCACATGAAAAAGTTTCTGTACAAAACAGCATTTTTATATATCCTTGAACAAATAATATCTCTACTATTTCTTTCAAAATAGGTAATGTTCCACTATGATGTGTAGCAATTCCTTTTTCAAGTAGAGAAATCATAGAAATATATTCTGGAAGTCCTATAAATTCATCATAGTTTGGTAATTTTTCTCTCAACAACTTCTCACATTTATTTTTAATTATATATGGTGTTTTTGAATCATCTTCTAATAAAGGTACTGTTATTTCTCTTGCCGCTATTTCCAATTGCTTTCTTGATAAAATAAAACATGCACACGGCAACATATTATTCTCAAATAAATATTTACACAAATTATTTAAAACAAAATGTCTTTTTAAAAAACAACCTTTTTGAGAAATATGTTTCAACGCTTTAGATATTTTTCTATAATTCATCTCATTAAATAGAGAATTATTTTCTTTTAATAAAACTGGTTTATTAATTATTTCTCTTATTTCTTTTTCCAAAACTTTATCTTTTAACTTTTTAAAAAACCCTTCATTACATGTAATAAATGAATAATGAAATAATGGAACTGCTCTTTCTTTTAAAGAAATTAAATATACTTCTTTACAATTGTGAATATTCTCTACCCATTCAGCAAAATTTTCTGGTTTATCTAATGTTGCCGACAACATTACATTTTGAACATGAGAAGGTAATAACATGAAAATATTTTCCCAAACATGACCTCTATCTTGTAAACCAATACTATGAACTTCATCGTGTATAACACATGCCAACTCATTTTCATAATTCATCTCAAATGTAGAGAAACTTTTCTCTTTTTGTAAAAGAGAATTTTGTAATATTTCAGCAGTCATAATTAACACATCTGCTGTTGGATTTAGTTTTATGTCTCCTGTCAATAATCCAAATTGAATATGTGGATATTTTTCTTTAAAATCATAATACTTTTGATTTGATAATGCTTTAATTGGACTTGTATAAATAACTTTTTTTCCTTTATTAAAAAAATATTGGATTGCAAATTCAGCTGGTAATGTTTTCCATTTCCAGTAGGTACACATATCAATACATGTTTATCTTGCATAATTCCTTCTATTGCATATTTTTGAAATGAACTTAACGGAAAAGAAAACATATCATTTACATTAAATTCTTTTTCATAATTATTTCCACATATAAATACCATTTGTATAATAATATAATTAATTTTAGATTATTATAGTTAGACTTATACATCATCAAACGAAATTATTACAAACACTATTTTTCTCCCATATTATTTTTTTAACTTGATTTTATTTATTCATAAAATAAAAAATTGAAATGAATTTATACTAATAGAAAAATGTATTAAACCAACAAACAGAATGACCGAATCAATCCTCCCAAGCTTTTTCGTACCATACATCTTGACAAATGTCACTGATGAAAAAATCAAACATGTCTTTGAAATTTCATACGGAATTGGAAAAGTAAAATTCATTGACCGCGTTTTGAAAGAAGACCTACACGGATGTCATTATTATAGCATTTATGTTTTCTTTGAGTCATTCAATTTTGACGACAGAACAATACGATTACTGGAGCATTCACAAATCAAAGAAAACCCACCACGATTCTACTACGATTACGGAGAACCAGGATATTGGAAAGTCTTGTTGAACACTATTGAACGAAAACACGATGCACCAGCCAAGAAGATTCAACTCAACGAAACAACTACAACCAGTTATTCAGAACTTCACGCGGCACCTTGTCTTTCTAATATTACAGAAAGAAAAAAGACATCAAGCAATACATTGTTTGTTCCAAGATCTGTTACAAACAAGAAAAAAGTTCCTGAATCAAGACTTTTGGAAGAATTGGAGAAAAAAGCAAGTGAAGAAGAATCGTTGAAATAAATATGATTTCATTTATTGTATTTCATTTTGTTGTATTTCATTTTGTTGTAAATTAATTATTTTTTATATTGTATTAATATAATGAAAAAAAGTTTTTTATTATTATTTTATATTTTAATCATTATTTTTATTGGATTTTTATTATATTTCTTTTTTTTCAAAAAAAATATAGAAGCATTCACTGTTAATTCCATTACATCTTCGGCAACAACAGCTGTTTCTTCTGCTACTTCATCTGTAGGATATTATGATTATTTAACTAGATTACCTTCCGATAATGAATGGTCATCATCTACAAAAAAAGCATTATTAGACTATATGAATTCCAATTTAATTTCTAGTCAACCAAATGCAACACCAATGAAACAAGATGCAAGTGAATTTGTTACTTTTTTAAATCAATATCAACCTTTTGCAACCGATAATGAAGTAACATATTATATTAATAATGATAAATGGCCATGGGATGGATACATAAATGATTTTATAAAAAATACAACAATTCCTACGGCAAAAAAATATGGAATGACTGACGACCAAATAGATGAAGCATTAAAAAATTATAAAAAAATAGCAACTAATCGTCAAGTATATGTTTCACTGATAATGAACACAACTGTACCTCAAATAGCAATTGTTAATCAGTTAAATCAATCTGGATTTTCTCCTACACAAAATGTTAAATTAGAATGTGTTTTTTTAAGAAAAGGAGAACAAACACAAAATGATGGAACAAAAATTAATATTGATAATGAAGGAAAATATTTAAGTGTAAATGGAAATTATGTTTTAGATGACAACGCATGGACTAATTATATACCTGGATTTGTATTTCAGTCAAAACCTTGTAATGTATGTGATATAATAAATTATACAGATATGAATAATAAATGTTTATTTACAATTGAAACATCAGATGCATTCAAAAAATACATGGGTGATAACTCTTTAACTAGTTCTAGTAATGCTATCACAAGTACATCTAACTCAATGGGAAGTTTTGATTTTGGAGGAGGCAATAATGATGGACAAGAAGATAATAGTGATACAAAAAATAATAGTGATACGAAAGATAAAAGTAGTAGTAGTAGTAGTTGGTTTTAAATATTATTATTTATTTTCCATATTATTATTTATTTTTCCATATTATTGCACAAATATCATCATATACACCTTCAAATGATAAGGGAGATACTATTTTTGAATAATCTTTATTATGCCAATGATAAATCCAATCACATTTTTTCCATCTTTTTTCTACTTTCTCTACTAGTTCAGTTGCATTCATTGTTAATATGTCAATTTTATCACGTTGTATATCTTCCAAATCAGTTGGTGTGAGATCAGGTGTTATTTGAATATTTTTTTTTAACAATAACATATCAAACAAACCATCCGAACCCATTAAAATATGCATTGAATCATTCTCTTCAAAATATTCAATATGATGTTCTGGTTCATATCCAGTTATATTTCCATGACCTAAACATTGTGTCATTGCCAATTGATGTGATCTTGGATAACTAATGGTACCAAAATAATTATAATATGAAAGTGTTGCTTGCATCTCATTTGAATTTCTAATTATTGGAATATAGTCTTTTGGTTTTTTTATACCTTGATATGTAGAGACTGTTTTCAAACGTTCTTTTTCTTTAAGATTATTATGTGTATGCTTTTCATTTGTAAATGATAATTCACCATTCTTATGAATTAATATAACAGAATCACCAACAGAAATTACTTCTATGCGATTAATAAATGCTCTCATTACAATTAATGTTGAACCTCCAGTTAAATAATTATTTGTCATCAATATAGAATAAATATTTTCCCAAACATCATCACACGAAACAATACATGTCCAATCCAACCTTTTCATAAATGAAATAAATTCATCCGAACCGTGTCCATCCATTACGATACCATAATTAAATGGTTCTCCTCTTAAATTACTAATTCCAGTAAATACCACATCTTGATTTTTACACAATCCACGAACACACGAATCCATTGAAGATTTATCTTGAAATGCTGACATTGCTTTTTAATCATTATTTATCATTAAATAATGATTTCAATTTTATATATTGGAAATATATAACTTGGGTTTTACATTTTTTTTTATTAAAAAATGTTTTTTTATATTTATATCTTGAACTATATTTGAATGAATAATGTATTCATTTTTTTTTATTTTGTCATAACCATTTTTTATTTTATTTAATAAAATAAATCTTTTACGATTGCATAAACGACAACAACATCCTTCGTCAATATAATGTTTATTTTGAATATTAAAATAATATTGATTTTCATTACTTATAGAATAATACATTTGATATTCTTCTTTACTAAAAGAAACAAAATCTGAATGTACTTTAATTGACCATTTTTTTAAATATCCCATTTTTTCTTCTAGAGAAAGATATTTCATGTTTTCATTATTTAATTGATTAAAATAATTATTTGGTATTTTATATTCTTTCATAAACAAATTGAAGAGATTTGAATATAATTTCGAAGAAGATTCGTAATCTTTTACTATATAAATATTAAACCCTAATAATTCCGATAAAATTTTACACCAATTTTGTGAATCTTTTAATCTTATTTTAATATATTTTATTCCATTTACATATTGGCATATATATTTTTTATCAAAATCAAAATTATTTATAAAAGGTAAATTATACACTTCATAAAAATAATCTGTATTACATAAAAATGGATATACTTTATTAAATCGTTGAATTATTAAATCTACTTTATATTTATTTATATTTTCTTCTGTATTATTAAAATGAAATGATATATTTTCAAAAAAAGTAGAGATTTTATGTTCTATTGGTGTTCTGTAGATATCAATCACTGCAACATTTTTTCCTAATGATTTATTATAATTTATTATTTCATTGATAGTTATATTTTTTATATCGCATAATACATATAACATTTCTTCAGAATGAATATGAAGTATAGTCATTCTATTTGCACACGATAATCTTAATGAAGTAACTAATGTTGTTGAACCTACTTTAGGAGGACAATAAATAAAAATAAGATTTCTATTTTTCTCTATTGTTAAATCATCTGATAATCTTAATTTTTTATTTACTTCTTTTAACATGTTATTTTCAATATGATTCATTGTATATCTAAAGATAAAATTTTGTTTTAGATATTGTATTATGTAAACAATAAACTATATAAATTTCTCTGTATTTCTGGTAATAATATAGATGACATTATTTCTTCATCTTCAGTATTAACCTTAACAAATTCAAATATTTTATATGTATCTGGTTTACCTGATGAATTCCCTAACCTAATAATAAATAATCTATTCTCTTGTGAAAAATCCAACATCATATATAACATGAGCAATTTTCCTATATTTCTATATTCTCTACTTCCATTTATCCAAGAAAGATAACAATACCAACAAGGTATTATTGTTAATTGTTTTAATACTTTAAATACTTTTCTTTGTTTTGTAGGCAATTTAGAAATATATTCACTGTCATCTATTTCACTTACAAATATCTGTAAAGATCCATTATCAATTGTAATGACAGATGAACCAATTTCTATTATAGTATAAGTTATTAACATTTTTTTTTCAAGTTCCAAATATTGTTCTTTTTTGTCAATCATCAAATTTTTATTTTTTAAAAATTCTCTAATATTTTCTAAAGTAATATTGGTTGTAGTTGATTCCATATAATATAATATATTATATGAAATATATGATTTATGGTACTTTTACAGATGTTGGATTTTTATAAGATGTTGGTTTTTTATAAGATGTTGGGTTTTTATAAGATGTTGGTGTTTTATCAGGTTTTTCATTTTGGTGATTAAATGTAGATTTATGTTGTAAGAACATAAGTTTGCCTTGTTTGATGCCGTTGACGTGTTGTGCAGAGAAAGGATGTTTAGAATTAAGTGAGTCGTGTTTCAAAATAAATTCGACATATTCACCTTGAACCAAATATT
>Ga0187844_10000368_pt1 | contig 35262 bp, 35 predicted proteins | sample SpaLakP09_SKY_50_FD_134517 | JGI IMG/M metagenome (GOLD analysis project Ga0187844, IMG submission 134517) | Oligotrophic lake water microbial communities from Sparkling Lake, Wisconsin, USA - SP09_SKY_50 | ecosystem: Environmental > Aquatic > Freshwater > Lake | place: USA: Sparkling Lake... | reverse complement strand
GCCGCCGCGGCGGCCAGGTGGAGGAACTGACGCCGGCCCCGTTCAACGTCCGTACCCGCGTGCACGAGTACGGCGGCGGCGCCACGCTTGTCGCGGACAGCCACATCTGGTTCTCGAACTTCGCCGACAACCGTATCCACCGCCTCGACCGCGCGGGTAGCGGCGAACCCGTCCCGGTCAGCGCGGGCGGCGACGAGCGCTGGGCCGACTTCGTGCTGGACCGCGCGCACCGGCGCCTGATCGGCGTACGCGAGGATCACTCGAAGGGCGGCACCTACCCGGACAACACGCTTGCCGCGCTCGGCGCGGACGGCACGGTCACCATCCTCGTCGAGGGCAACGATTTTTATTCGTCGCCGCGCATCTCCCCGGACGGCAAACACCTCGCCTGGCTGAGCTGGGATCACCCGCGCATGCCATGGCAGGGCACGGAACTGTGGCTGGCCGAGATCGGCGCCGACGGCACGCTGCTGGACGGCCGCCTGATCGCGGGCGGAGAAGAGGAAGCGATCGTACAGCCGGAATGGTCGCCGGACGGGACGTTGTACTTCGTCTCCGACCGCAGCGGCTGGTGGAATCCGTACCGCTACGAGCACGGCGTCGTGCACGCCGTGTGTGCGCAGCCGGCGGAATTCGGCGGTCCGCACTGGATCTTCGGGAACAGCATGTACGGCTTCCGCTCGGCGCAGGAAATCGTCTGCACGTACATCGAGGATGGCGTGAGCAGGCTCGCCCGCCTCGACGTGCACAGCGGGCAGCTCACGTCCATCGCCACGCCCTATGAACAGATCAGCGAACTGAAGGTCGACGGCGACACGGTGGCGCTGCTGGGCGGCGCGCCCACGCTGGCGGCGGAAATCGCCTGCATCGACCTGGCGACCGGACAGCGCGACGTGCTGGCGCGCTCGATCGAGCAGCTGCCCGATGTGAGCTACCTGTCGGTCCCGCAAAGCATCCGCTACCCGAGCATGAACGGCCGGACCGCGTACGCGTTCTTCTACCCGCCGGTGAACCGCGAGTTCGCACCGCAGCCGGGCGAACTCCCGCCGCTGATGGTGATCGGCCACGGCGGCCCGACGAGCATGGCGGCCAGCACCCTGAAACTGGCCACGCAGTTCTGGACGAGCCGCGGCATCGCCGTGCTGGACGTGAACTACGGCGGCAGCACGGGCTTCGGCCGCGCGTACCGCGACCTGCTGAAGGGTCAATGGGGCGTGGTCGACGTCGAGGATTGCGTCGCCGGCGCCCAGTACCTCGTCGACAATGACCTCGTCGACCGCGAACGCCTCGTGATCCGCGGCGGCAGCGCCGGCGGCCTGACGACCCTGTGCGCCCTCGCCTTCCACGATGTGTTCAAGGCCGGCGCCAGCTATTACGGCGTGTCCGATCTAAAAGGCCTGGACGCGGATTCGCACAAGTTCGAATCGCACTACAACGAATACCTGATCGCGCCGAAGGAGAGCGCCGACCGCGTCTACGCCGAGCGCTCGCCCATCAACCACACGGACAAGCTGCAGCGGCCGATGATCTTCTTCCAGGGCCTCGACGACAAGGTCGTGCCGCCGCCGCAATCGGAAGTGATGGTGTCCGCGCTGCGCGCACGCGGCGTGCCAGTCGCGTACATCACGCTGGCCGGCGAAGGCCACGGCTTCCGCAAGGCGGACAGCATCGTGCGCACGCTGGAAGCGGAACTGTATTTCTATCTGCGCGTGTTCGGCATTCCCGTCCCTGAGAACCTTCCGGCCGTCGAGATCGAGAACCTTACCGCATGAGCGATGAGGTATTGCATGCGGTCGTGGAGGCCTGCGACGAGCGCCGCAAGCTGATCCTGGCCTTGCTGGCGCTGGCCGGCGAGCCGATGGGACGGCGGCGCATCCACGACCACCTTGCGCCTTTGGAAGCCAGCACCAACGAGGAAGATCTCGCCGAGCCGTTGGAACAGTTACGCGCCGATGGCCTGATCGGCGAGCTGCCGTCGCGCGGCTACACGATCGCCGCCGATGTCACCTGGCCCGCCATCCAGTGGGCGCTGCGCGCGCGCCGGTTCAACGAGCTGCGCGAGGTGTACCAGACAGTGACGCCCCTTCGAGTGGACTGGCAGGGCACGCCCATGCTGCGCAGCTACCGCCAGGGCGTCGCGCTGCTGCGGTTCGCCCTGCTCGCCGGCGAAGGTCCGAAAGCGATCGCACCGCTGCTGGCCGCCTGCCTGCGCTGCCACGAGGCAGCGTACCTGCACCCGCTCGTCGACATCTGCGCGCGTCCGTTCGAGCCTGACCTGATGGAGCGCATCAACGGGCTCGTACGCGACGACGTGCTCGCCGTTCTCGTCAACCACGTGCAGCGCGAACCGGCCAGCGCGCCCGCGATCCGCGCGTATGCGGAAGACCACGTGGCGCAGGGCGGCGCCTCGATGGCCCTGCGCACGGCGCTAGCCGAGCACCTGATCCTGTGCGGACGCCTCGATGCGGCGCCCGACCTGCTCGTCGACCTCGACGAGTCTACGACGCTGTACTACCGCAGCGTGCTGCAACTGCTGCGCGGCGACACGGAACCCGCGCTGGCCGGCTTCGACAAGGCGTTGAAGGCGCTGCGGCGCGAGACAGGCAAGAGGAAAGCCATCTTCGACGGGATCGGCGGCCATCTGTACGTGACGGCGCTGCTGAGAAGTGCCGACACCAAGCATGCGAAAGCCGTCGAGTCCTATCTCGACAGCGCCACGCGCGCCGTGCAAAGCCACGACACCGCGGTCTACCAGCAGCTGTCGATGCTGCGCCAGATCCGCGGCGGCACGGTCGATGCCGACGTGCTCCCGTCGCGCAACTGGGAAACGTCGCTGCAACCGGTGATGTTCCGCGCCCTGCTGCACTGGTGGCTCGGCATGCCCCAGCTGGCGGACAAGCGCGCCATGCTGGAGCAGCAGTTCGACGTGGCAAGGGAAGCGGGCTTCGACTTCATCGCGGCGCAGATCGCGTCCGTACTGGGCCAGCTGGGCATGGTCGGTCTCGACAAGCAGGCGATCGCGCTGCGCCAGCAGCACCGCTTCGTCGACCTCGCGCTGTGGTTCGAGCGCGAGCAGCCGTGGGAGCGCCAGCTGAACGCCCTCATCAACCTGCAGCCCGCCGTGAACGTGGAGGTCGTGAAGGAATCGCGTCTCGCGTGGCTCGTGAGCTGGGACGTACACCTGGGCATCCGCGCCATCGAACCGCGCGAGCAGAAGCGCGACGTACAGGGCGGCTGGACGCGCGGCCGTCCGCTGGGCCTCAAGCGCCTCGCGGAAGAGGCGGCGGAGCTGGATTTCCTGACCGCGCAGGACGTGCAGGTCGCCGGCAGCATCGGCGCCTACCGCTACTACAGCGGCACGGGCACGCGCTACGAATTCGATCTCGACAAAGCCGTGGCCGCGCTGGCCGGCCATCCGCTGCTGTTCTGGATGGATTCGCCGGGCACGCGCATCGAACTGCTGCCGGGCGAGCCGCAACTGGTCGTGCGCGCCGGCGGCGGCAAGGTCTTGATCACGCTCGTGCCGCCCCTGCGCGAGCAGCAGGGCGAAGTCGTCGTCACGAAGGAGACGCCGACGCGATTGCGCATCGTGCGCGTAAAAGACGAGCACCGGCGCATCGGCGCCATCGTCGGCGACGGCCTGGAAGTGCCTCTGGAAGCGGAAAAGCGCGTGCTGCAGGCGATCAGCGCCATCTCCTCGATCGTCACGGTGCAGTCGGACATCGGCGGCAGTGCGGCCGACATCGAGCAGGTGACGGCCGACCCGCGCCTGCACATCAATCTGCTGCCGTACCAGCAGGGCCTGCGCATCCAGGTGATGGTGCGGCCGTTGCCGGATGCAGGGCCTTATTTCCGCCCCGCCGACGGTGCGGAAAGCGTCATCGCGGACGTGGGTGGCGTGCGCACGGAAGCGCGCCGTGACCTGAACGGAGAACGCGAGGCCGAGCGCCAGCTGCTGGCCGACCTGCCCGCGCTGGAGCACGCGGAAGACGAACATGGCGAATGGCTGCTCGCGGCGCCGATCCACTGCCTGGAACTCGTCGTCCAGCTGCAGGAACTGGACACCTCGAAGGTCGTCGTCGCGTGGCCCGAGGGCGAATCGTTCCGCGTGTCGAAGAAGATCACGTCGAAATCCGTGCGCCTTCAGATCCGGCGCGACAAGGACTGGTTCGCCGCGAACGGCGAGGTGCAGGTCGACGAGAACAAGGTGATGGACTTGCGCGAGCTGCTCGCGCGCGTGCGCGAAGACCGCTTCATCGCGCTCGGCGACAACCAGTTTTTGGCGCTCACGCACGAGCTGCACCGCCGCCTGCTGGATTTGTCCGCCTACAGCGACGCCGACCAGGAAGCCCTGCGCTTCCACCCGCTCGCCAGCTTCGCGCTGGAAGAGATGGCGCTGGAAGCGGGCGGCATCGATGCCGATAAAGCCTGGCGCGCGCATCTGAAGCACATGCAGGAGAACGCGGAGTACCGGCCGCACATGCCGGGCACCCTTCAGGCCGAGCTGCGCGATTACCAGGTCGAGGGCTTCGAATGGCTATCGCGCCTCGCGCACTGGGGCGTCGGTGCCTGCCTCGCGGACGACATGGGGCTCGGCAAGACGTTGCAGGCGCTCGCGCTGATCCTGTCGCGCGCGCCGGGCGGACCGACGCTCGTCGTGGCGCCGACGTCCGTCGCGACGAACTGGCTGGCGGAAGCCGAGCGCTTCGCGCCGACGCTCAACGTCAAGTTGTTCGGTCCCGGCGACCGCGCCGCGATGCTGAAGGATGCGGGACCGTTTGACGTGATCGTCGCCAGCTACGGCCTGCTGCAGCTGGAATCCGCGCAGTTCGACGGCATCCGCTGGCACACCATCGTGCTGGACGAGGCGCAGGCCATCAAGAATGCGTACACGCGCCGCTCGGCCGCCGTGATGGCGCTGCAGGGCGATTTCAAGATGGTCGCCACCGGCACGCCGCTGGAAAACCACCTCGGCGAGTTGTGGAACCTGTTCCGCTTCATCAATCCGGGCCTGCTCGGCACCGCCGACCAGTTCCAGCTGCGCTTCGCCGGCCCGATCGAGAAGGCGTCCGACAAGCGCGCGGAACTGGCGGCGCGCACGCGCCTGCGCCGCCTCACGCAGCCGTTCATCTTGCGCAGGACAAAAGCGCAGGTGCTGTCGGAACTGCCGCCGCGCACGGAGATCGTGCTGCCCGTGCAGCTGTCGGAAGAAGAGACGGCGCTGTACGAATCGCTGCGGCGCGAAGCTTTGGAACGCCTCGCCGCGCTCGAAGCCCAGGATGGGAAAAATGCGTCGCAGAAGCAGATTCAAATTCTTGCGGAGATGATGAAGCTGCGCCGCGCGTGCTGCAATCCGGCCCTCGTCGCGCCGGAAAGCGGCATCCGCAGCAGCAAGCTGGAGACGTTCGCGCGCCTCGCCGACGAGCTGCTGGAGAACCGCCACAAGGCGCTCGTGTTCAGCCAGTTCGTCGACCACCTCACGCTGATCCGCAAGCATCTGGACGAGCGCGGCATCCGCTACCAGTACCTCGACGGTTCCACGCCCATGCAGGAACGGAAGCGCCGCGTGGACGCGTTCCAGGCCGGCGACGGCGACCTGTTCCTGATCTCGCTGAAGGCGGGCGGCGTCGGCATCAACCTGACGGCGGCCGACTACGTGATCCACATGGACCCGTGGTGGAATCCGGCCGTGGAAGACCAGGCCAGCGACCGCGCGCACCGCATGGGCCAGCAAAGGCCCGTCACGATCTACCGGCTGGTGGCGCGCCACACGATCGAGGAAGGCATCGTCGACCTGCACCGCCACAAGCGCGACCTGGCCGACAGCCTGCTGGAAGGGACGGACGTCGCAGCGCGCCTGTCGCCGGCGGACATGCTGGCCATGCTGCAGGCGGGTCTCGCGGGCAGCGCCGGGCCGCGTGCGCCGTCCGTCGAAGAGTGGCAGACCGGCTGAGGATGCATGCCGTTGCGGGGTCGTTGGCGGCGGATGGCGTCACGACACCTTCGTGACGTATTGTTTCAGATGCCCGCAAACCGCCCGAATGATGCTAATCTGGCGCCCCCCATCTGGCCCATCCATAAACCAGGCAGATAGAACATGATGAAATCGAAAATCGCGCTTGCCGTCCTGCTGACCAGCGTCGCGCTGGCACCGGCGAGTGCGCGTCCCAAGACGCATCACAAGGCAGCGAGCAGCGCCAAGGCGAAGCCCTCGTCGAAGAAGGCCAGAGCTGAAGACAAGCCCGTGCAAAAGGCCGCCGCGCCCGTCGCCGCCGCCACGCCGCAGAACCGCAACGACCGTTACATGGACTCGCTGGCCATGCAGTTCGTGACCGCGCTGTGGCGCATCGATCCGGAAGACGGCATCTACGTCGGCAAGTTCGACGCGGCCGCGAAGCTGACGATTCCCGACGCCGCCACGCGCGCGAAAAAGGTTGCTTTCCTCGACGAGTGGCTCGACAAGTTCGGCAAGCTGAATGCCGACAAGCTGTCGCCGAACCAGCGCACCGACCTCGCTGTCCTCCTCAACAAGCTGAAATACGAGCGCTGGCAGCTGACCACGTTCCGCGAGTTCGAATGGAACCCGGCCGAGTACAACGTGGCGCAGACGTTCGACCTGATCCTGAATACGGAATACGCCGCGAAGGCGCAGCGCCTGCGCACGATCCTGAAGCGCCTGGCCGACGTGCCCGCGTATTACCAGGCCGCGCAGGCGTCCATCGTCAACCCGACGCACGAACACACGCAGCTCGCGATCCAGCAGGCGCCGGGCACGCTCGTCGTGCTGGCGGACCTCGGCAAGGCCGCGCAGGAATCGATCCTGTCGCCGCAGGAAAAGGCGATCTTCGCGCAGCGCATCGCGAACGCCGGCACGGCGGTGGTCGCGTGGGTCGATTTTTTGTCTGACCTCGATAAATCCCAGGTGCAGATGCAGCGCGCCCGCTCGTTCCGCATCGGTAAAGACCTGTACGAGCAAAAATTCGCGTTCGAGATCCAGTCCGCGAACACGGGCGAGCAGACCTATCGCAAGGCGCTGGCCGCGCGCGACGAACTCCTGACCCGCATGGACGGTCTCGCGGACCAGCTGTGGGACAAGACGATGGGCGGCACCGCGAAGCCGGCCGACCGGTATAAAAAGATCGGCATGGTGATCGACAAGCTCTCGCTGCAGCACACGACGCCCGCCAACTTCCTGCCCGAGATCCGCCGCCAGATCCCGCAGCTGCAGGAGTACGTCATCAAGAACAACCTCGTGACGATCGACCCAAGCAAGCCGCTCGTCGTGCGCGAGACGCCACTGTACCAGCGCGGCGTGGCCGGTGCCAGCATCGACGCGCCGGGCCCGTACCGTCCGAAGGATAAAACCTATTACAACGTGACGCCGCTGGACGGCCTCACGCCCGAGCAGGCCGAGAGCAGCCTGCGCGAGTACAACAACTGGATGCTGCAAATCCTGAACATCCACGAGGCGATCCCCGGTCACTACACGCAGCTGATGAACGCGAACCGCTCGCCGTCGCTGGTAAAAGCGTTGTTCGGCAACGGCGCGATGGTCGAAGGCTGGGCCGTGTACGGCGAACGCATGATGCTGGAATCGGGCTATGGCGACAACGCGCCGGAGCTGTGGCTGATGTGGTGCAAGTGGAACCTGCGCAGCGTCTCCAACACGATCCTCGACTACAGCGTGCACGTGCTGGGCATGACGCGCGAACAGGCCATGGACCTGCTCGTGCGCCAGGCGTTCCAGACCCCGCAGGAAGCGGCCGAGAAGTGGAAGCGCGCGCAGCTCTCGTCCGTGCAGCTCTCCAGCTATTTCAGCGGCTACAGCGACATCATGGAACTGCGCGAGCGCCGCAAGGAGCAGCTGGGCGAGCGCTTCAACCTGAAGCAGTTCCACGACCAGTTCCTAGGTTATGGCAATGCGCCCGTGAAGATCATCGGCCAGCTGATGCAATAACGTGAAGCGCTCGACCATCGTCGCGGCGCTCGCGGGCGTCGCCGTGCTGGCCGGCGGCGCGGCCCTGTACGTGTTCAACGCGCGCCAGGACGCGACGCCGGGACGCGCCTTCTGGCGTCCCGCCGACGCGCCAACCAAGGCCATGTGGTCCGCACGCGCGACGCCGCTGCCGGACCGCTTCGGCGATCCGTTCGGCACCGTCGTGGACGCGCACCGCAACGTGTTCGTGGCCGACGGCGGCGACTGCAGCTGCATCCGCCGCATCGCGCCCGACGGGCAGGTGACCATCTTCGCCGGCGGCCACGTCGGCTTCGCGGACGGCCTGGGAGCGGCCGCCGCGTTCGACACGCCGTCGGCGCTGGCCATCGACCGCCTCGGCAACCTGTACGTGGCCGACACGCACAACAACGCGATCCGCAAGGTGGCCCCCGACGGCGGCGTGACCACGCTGGCGGGCAGCGCCGCCGGCTTCGACGGCCCGGTCGGCGTGGCCGTCGACCGCGACGGCAACGTCTACGTGGCCGACACTTACCACGACCGCATCGGCCGTATCGGCAAGGACGGCGCGGTGACGACGGTGGCCGGCAGCGGCACGCCCGACTACCTCGACGGCACGGGCACCGCGGCCGCATTCGACACGCCGAGTGCCATCGCCGTCGACAAGCACGGCGTGCTGTTCGTCGCCGACACCGGCAACAACGCGATCCGGCGCATCGACAAGACGGGCGCCGTGACGACGCTCGCGCGCGCACCCGAGGACGAGCGGCGCTCGCTGCTGCGGCGTCCCGTCGCGCTGGCGCTGACGCACGACGGTTATCTGTACGCGAGCGGCGCGGGTGGCCGCATCCTCCAGTTCGACCCGGCCGGACAGTATCACGCGTTGGCCGACGCGGACCGCCCGCCGGACACGAGCTTTGCCAGCGACGGCAGCGTGCGGCTGTACGCGCCGCGCGGCATCGCCGTAAAACGCGACGGTGCGCTGGTGGTGGCCGATGGCCAGGCGCAGCAGGTGTTCGCGCTGGCGCCACCGCAACCGGGCACGCCGGCCCCGCAGGCGAGGCCGCCCGTGCTGCCCGCGATGACATCGATGCCGTGGCCCGTGGGCCCGCAAACGGAAGCGCACGAAGTCGTCGGCGTGCTGGGCGAGGTGCGCGGCAGCTATGACGGCGAGAACCGTGACCATTTTCACGCGGGCCTGGACATCCGCGCGGACGTCGGCGCGCGCGTGCTGGCGGTCCTGCCGGCGACGGTCGCCGACCCGTATCCCAATTGGGCGTTCGGAGAACTCGGCGAAGGCATGAGCATCGGGCCGCTGTCGTACATCCACATGCGCGTGGGCCGCGACATCAAGGGCAACCCGCTCGATCCGCGTTTCCAGGTGCTGGCCGGGCCGAACGGCAAGCCGGCACGCGTGCGCGTGCGGCGCGGCACGCGGTTCGCCGTCGGCGACGCGCTCGGCACCATCAATCCGATGGCGCACGTGCACATGGAGTACTACCCCGGCGGTATCGCCGTCAACGCGCTGGCCCTGCCGTTCACGGGCCTGCGCGACACCGTGCCGCCCCGCATCCAGAGCATCGCCCTGTACGACGCGAACGGCCAGCGCCTGCCGCGCAAGAAGGGCCAGCGCCTGCACGTGGCGCGCACGCTGGGCGCGGTGACCATCGTCGCCGCAGCCTACGACCAGATGGACGACAACCTGGCGCGGCGCCGTCTCGGCCTGTACAAGGTGGGCTACCAGCTGCTCCATGCGGACGGCAGCCCGGTCTCCGGGTTCGAGACGCCGCGCATCACGCAGGTCTACGACCGCCTGCCACGCGAGCGCGAGGCCGTGAAACTGCTGTATGCGGAAAACAGCGGCATCACGGTCTACGGCAGCAAGGCCACCGTGTTCGCCTATGCCGTCAACAACACGCTGCACGATGGCGTGGCCCTGCCCGGCACGTGGAAGGTGGACGGTCTCGAACCGGGAGATTATCTGCTGCGCATCTACGCGGCGGATTACGCGGGACAGGTGGCGCTGGAGGGGCGTGATCTGCCGATCACGGTCGACTGACGTTCACGCCAGTTCCGAATAGCCCGCCGCCCGCGCCACCGCTTCCAGCCGCGCGATCCGCGCATACTCCGCATCGTCGACGTGGCGGAACGCCTCGATCCGCAGCGGTGCCATCGCGTCCTGCAACCGCGCGCCCGGCGCCAGCAGGGCACTGCGCAGCCGCCGCACCCACGTCGCCGGCACGGCGTTGCCCGCGACCAGCGGCAGGCCCGCGCACGAGGCGGACGCTCCCCGCATGGCTGCCGGTCCACGCCACCTGTTTGAAAAACCGGCCGCCGCGCGCGAACGGTGCCACGGCATGGCGCAGGTTCAGGAACAACCTGCGGGCGGCGCGCGTGGCGGCGCCCGTCGTCGACAGCTGCAACGCGAGCGTGTCCGGCACGACGGCCACCGTGTCGGGTAGCGGCACGGGGAATATCTCGTCGTGGCGCGTCGTGCTGAATGGCCCCAGCGCCGTCAACGATACGGCCGCCGGCAGCGGCGCCAGCTTCGCGAAGTCGTACATGAACCTCGCCAACGGCTATTACACGGGCAGCGTGACGGCGACGGACAGCGGCACGGGCCTCACGTCCAGCGCGTGCCCCATCGCCCAGTTCCTCGTCGGGACGCCGCCCGCGCTGCAGCCGCCGGCCGGCCTCGCGGTGGGCGCGACGACGTCGAACAGCGTGACCTTGACGTGGAATGCGGCCAGCGGCGCCACCGGCTACTACGTCTACCGCAACGGCAGCAGCGAGAGCGCGCTGTCGGCGGCGGTTGCGGGTACGACGGCCTCCAGCTGGACGTGCACGGCGACGACGTCCAGCAACTACGCCCACGTGCAGGCGGGACGGGCGCACGACAGCGGCGGCTATGCGCTGGCCAACGGGTCGAACCAGAACGTGGGACTCGACAACACGTTTTATACGAGTATGCTGGCGCAGACGGCGCCCGGGTATTACGTGATCGGCAGCTGTCCCTGACGCGCGCTACTCCAGGGCCGCGGCGCTCAGCTCGAGAAAGCGCGCGCGGCCTCCCGGTCCGCGCAGGTCGGCCGCGATCTTCCCCTTCTCCAGCACGATGATGCGGTCGGCCGCGAGGATCGTCTCGCGCCGGTGCGCCACGACGATGCGCGTCATCGGCAGGCCCGCGATCGCCGTATTGACGGACCGTTCGCGCGCGAGGTCGAGGTGGCTGGTCGCTTCGTCCAGCAGCAGCAGGCCCGGCTCGCGGTACAGCGCGCGGGCGATCAGCACCCGCTGCTTCTGGCCGCCCGACAGCACGGTGCCCATGTCGCCGATCAGCGTATGAAAGCCCATCGGCATCGCGCTTACGTCGTCCAGGACCGCAGCCTGGCGCGCGCACGCTTCGATGCGGTCCTGGTCGGGTGCATCGGCAAAAAAGCAGATGTTGTCGGCGATGGAGCCGGCGAACAGCTGGTCGTCCTGCAGCACGACGCCGATCAGCGCGCGGTAGTGGCCGGCCGCGCCCGGCGCCAGCGGGCGCCCGTCGACGGCGATCTCGCCCGCGGTCGGTTCGAGCAGGCTGGCCAGCAGGCGCAGCAACGTGGTCTTGCCGCAGCCCGACGGGCCGACGATCGCCACCGATTCGCCGGCCTCGATCTCCAGGTCGATCCCGTCCAGGATCCACGGGTCGCTGGCGCCGTAGCGGAAGCGCAGACCGCGCAAGTCGATGGCCAGCGGCGTGCGCGGCGTGGCGTGGAACTGCGGCGCGCCGTCCGGCTCGGCCGGCGTCAACGCGATGTCGGCCAGGCGCTCTGCGTGCAGGCGCAGCATGCACAGGTCGAGCGCCTTGTCGATCAGGGCGCTCACCCTGGACAGGAACTGGTCCTTGTAGCTGATGAAGGCGAGCAGCATGCCGACCGAGAACTCGTTCGCCAGCGCGCGCTCGGCGCCGAGCCAGATCACGAGCACGCCGACCACGCCGATCAGGCCCGCGTTCACGGCGCGGAACATCACCCCCAGCTGCTGCGTCGTCACCTGCCGGTTCACCGTCTGCACCAGCAGGTTGACCCAGTGCGTCTGGCGCGTCGCCTGCGCGTTGAACAGCTTGATGGTCTTCATGCCGCGCAGGGTTTCGAGGAAGTGGCTGTCGCGCCGCGCGCCCCATACGATGGACTCGGCCTGGGCGTTGCGCAGCGCCGAATACGACAGCGCGCGCACGAGCGCATACGCGAGCCCGCCGCCCAGCACGATGCCGGCCAGGGCCGGGGCGTAGAGCAGCATCGCGACCAGCGTCACGGCCGACATCAGGCCGTCGAGCAGGATCTCGACGAGGTCCGTGGTGAGCGCCTGCAGGATCGTTTCCTGGGCGCCGAAGCGCGACATGACGTCGCCCAGGTGGCGGCTCTCGAAGTAGCGCGCCGGTAGCCGCACGAGGTGCCCGAACAGGCCGCCGCGGCCCGCCACCTTGACCGTGCTGGAGATCGCGATGAGGGTCGCGCCGCGCATCGCATTGATCGCCACGCGCAGCATCAGCATGAACAGCAGCGCACAGGCGAGCGTGAGCAGCAGGTCGTGGTCGGCGCTCACCAGGGCTTCGTCGACGATCCATTGCATGAAGAATGGCGTCGTGACGCCCAGCGTCTCGATCGCCAGCGCCATCGTCAGCAGCATGAGCAGGGAGCGCTTGACGCCGGCGATGCGGCCGAACAGGGAACGCACGCGCAGGCGCGGTTCCGGCGCCGGCGGTGCGAACGCCTGGGCAGGACTCAGTTCCAGGGCGACGCCCGTGAAATGGCGCTGCGCCTCCGCGCGCGACAGGCGGCGCACGCCGAACGCCGGGTCGTGGATCACGACACTGCCCGCGCTCGCGCGCCTGAGCACGACGAAGTGGGTCAGGTCCCAGTGGAGGATGCACGGCGTGGACAGGAGCGGCAGCTCGTCCGGCTCCAGGCGCAGCGGGCGCGCCTCGAGCCCGAGCTGGCCGGCGATCGCGACGATGTCCTTGAGCGACGCGCCGCGCAGCGACAGGCCGAAGCGGCGCCGCAACGCCGACAGGCCGGTGTCGCCGCCGTGGAAGGCCGCGACCATCGCCAGGCAGGCCAGGCCGCACTCGGCCGCTTCGGTCTGCAGGATCAGGGGCAGGCGCATGCCCAGCATGGCGCCGAGGTCGGTGTGCGCGGTCTGCGTCATTGGCGCCAGCTCCCCGTCAGCGTGAACAAAGGATCGAGTACCCACTCGTACAGGCGGCGGCGGTCGAGCAGGATATCGGCGTCGAGCTGCATGCCCGGCTGCAGCGGCACCGGCTTGCCGTAGGCCGCCACGTCCTGGCGTTCGAGGGCGACGACGATCCGGTACAGGGGTTCGGCCGCGCCGCCCGGCGTGCTGCCTGCCGCGAACCCGGGCGGCAGCTCGGACGGCGCGATCGCGCTGCGCGACACGCTCGCGATGGTGCCGCGGTAGCGGCCGAATTTCTGGTACGGATAGGCGCGGTAGCGCAACAGGACCGCCTGCCCGGCCCGCACGAAACCGACCGCGCGGCTGGGTGCGTACAGGTGCGCTTCCAGTCGCGCTCCCTGCGGCACGATCGACAGCAGCGGCGTCTCCGGCCGCACGGCGGTGCCGGGCGTGGCGTGGATCGCGGTCACGGTGCCGGCCTGCGGCGCGGGTATCGTGAGGGCGCGCCGCGCCTCGGTCTCGGCCAGGTCGCGCGCGGTGGCGGCCAGGCCGCGCTTGACGGTCTCTTCCTGCGCCGCGATGCGTAGCGGAATGTCCTTCAGTTCGCCCTCGAGGGCGGCGCGCTCGCGTCCCAGCGTGATCAGGTTACGCTCCAGCGTCTGTCCGCGCGCGGCCTGTTCGACCGTGTCCTCGGCCGCGCCGCGCACCTGCTGTTCGAGCACGAAACCGATCTTCTGCAACTCGCGCAGCCGCGCTTCCCACTGGCGCGCCATGTCCAGCCGGGTCTTCTGCAGCGCGATCTCCTGTTCCATGCTGTGCTCTTCGCGGCGCATCGCGGCCACGCGTTCGGCCAGGTTGGCGCGCTGCTGGCGCAGCAGCTGGTCGCTGCGTTCGCCCTCGGCGCTCAGGCTGTCGCGCTGCGCTTCCAGTTCGCGCGCCACCCGCGCCTGCGTGTCGCCGAGCGCCGCACTGCGTTCCTCGGCCGACAGCGCGACCAGCGGCTGGCCCTGCGCGACCGTGTCGCCCTCGCGCACGAAGACGCCGGTCGCCACGGCGGGACGCGGCGCGAACACGCGCGCCATGCCCTGCGCCGGCACGAGCCAGCCGGACACGCGCGCCTTGCTGGTGTAGCTGGCCAGGCACAGCGCGCCGACGATGACGGCGACCGTCAGCGCGGCGGTGACGGCAAACCAGACGTGCATCGGGCGCGGCTTGAGCAGGACGGCGCCCAGCCACGGCGTCTGCCGTTCGCGCAGCAGCTCGGGACGGAACAGCGGCAGCGCCGCATCGCCGTCGTCCCGGCCGTGTCCTCCGCCCGAGCCGTCCATCACGCTTCCATGAAGTAGTCGCGCACCTCGTAACTCACTTCGACGACGTGCACCATCTGCTTGATCGCGACCTGCTTGCAGAGGCGCGGATCGAGGAAATCCTTGAGCAGCGGCGGCCGCGGCGCGTTGAAGAAGTAGCCGGGATCGTTGGCCACGACCGTCTTGGCGACGATGTCCAGTTCGTCGCGCGAGCCGACGGTCTGCACGACGCAGGGCGCGTAGCGCACGCCCAACGCGAGCAACGCACAGGCGCGGTGATACCCGTTCTGGAGCAGCACGCGGCCGCTATCGTCGTCGCGCAGGGCATTCATGAAATTGCAGCTGAAGCCGACGACGAGTCCCAGCGCGCCTGCGATCGCGCCGTAAGCCCGGTGTCCGTTCAGTTGATCCTCGCGTAGCATGACCGGTTCGTGGAAGCGGAAATCCGTGGACGGCGAACGGAACTGGTAACGCTTCGATCCCATCGTGCGGATCTCGACCGGCCCCGTGCCGTCGTCCAGCGGCAGGCAGCAGCGCAGCAGCGTCGCGGGATCGGGATCGGGCCTGACGCGCGCCTTGATCCCGTCGACAAACGTCTGTGTGACGTGGTTCTGGCAGACGACCAGGTGCGCCAGGTCGACCATCCGGATGCAGGTCGGCAGGCTGTCGAAGGTGCGCGTGTAGCGCGGACTCGCCAGCACCTGGTCGACCAGCGGCTGGAGCGCGGGGTCGAGTGGCGGGCAGGCCGGATCGTCGGCGACGCCGGCCTCGCTGTGCTCCAGTTCCGCGTAGACCAGTTCGGCGGCCGTCCACTCGCGCACGAGGTCGGGACGGGCGCCGTTCAGGCCGGGCATGCCGATGTCACCGACGAAATCGAGGTATTTGCGCAAGGGCGCTTGTCCGAGCAGCCAGGCCTCATGGTGCGGGACGACGGCGGCATCCGGGACGGTTTCTCGTTTCATGGTGGACTCCTGCTCGACGGAAGGAAAGTCAACGACTGCGGGCGGGCGCCGGATCGGGTCGGCGGACGACCCGGCGCATGCCATCCTGGCCGGCCCGTTCAGGCCGGGCGATCCGGATCAGCAGCAGCAGCCGCCGCCGCTGTGGCTCTTGCCATGGCTGTGGCTCTTGCCGTGGCTGTGGCTCTTGCCGTGGCTGTGGCTCTTGCCGTGGCTGTGGCTCTTGCCATGGCTGTGGCTGTGGCTGCCGCCGCCGCCACCGCCACCGCCGCCATAACCACCGCCGTAGACGTGTTGCAGCTCATTGCTCTTCAGTTTACGCATGATGTTCTCCATTGATTAAACCCGGGCAGGACGCCCGCCGGGGACCAGTCAACGTCCCCTGGAGAACCATGCTAGTTGGTTGGCGGACCCGTCGGTTTGGAGTACGACAAACCCAACCCTGGCGTTATCTCAACCTCAACGCACAGTGATTCTGAGAAATGCTATTGCAAATAGGAATTAAACAGGCGACCGGAACCGGCCGCCGGGAGGGAACTAGGCCTGTTCCTGCGGCGCCTGCGTAGCCCGCACGAAGATCGGCGCCATCAGCAGCCCGAGCTCGAACAGCAGGCACATCGGAATGGCCAGCGCCAGCTGGCTGACAGCGTCCGGCGGCGTCACGACGGCGGCGATGACGAACGCGCCGACGATGGCGTACGGGCGGATCGAGCGCAGCTTCTCGACGCTGACGATGCCCATGCGGACGAGGATCACGACGACGACCGGCACCTCGAACGTGGCACCGAACGCGAGACACATCGACATCACGAAATCGAGATAATTCTCGATGTCCGGCATCACGGCGATGGAATTCGGCGAGAAATTACTGATGAAGTGGAACACGCGGCCGAACACGAAGAAATAGCAGAACGCGACGCCGGCGATGAACAGGAACGACGACGAGATCACGAGCGGCATCACGAGCCGCTTTTCGTGCGCGTACAACCCGGGCGCGACGAACGCCCATATCTGGTAGAACACCCACGGCAGCGCGAGGATGAAGGCGATCAGCAGCGTGACCTTCATCGGCACGAGGAACGGCGCGACGACGCCCGTGGCGATCATCTTGGCGCCAACCGGCAGCGAAGCCAGCATCGGGGCGGCGAGGAAATCGTAGATCCGTGCCGGGCCCGGCCACAGCATCAGCACGATGCACGCGAGGACGATGCCGTACGTCGCCTTGATCAGGCGGTCGCGCAGCTCGACCAGGTGGGAGATGAAGGTTTCTTCGCCCGCGGTTTCTTCAGTCATCTGGCGCTAGAGCGGCGCCCAACGGCGGCCGTCATCAGAAAAATTTGGTGTTGGAGGTGGTGCCGGGACGGAACTTGCGCACGCGGGCCGCACCGGACAGCACATGCTGGCGCGTGCCCTGGCGGTTCTTGTACCAGGCCGGCATGCTCGACGTCTTCGCCAGCTTCTTGCGGCGGAAATCGCGCGCCTTGCGCTCGATGTCGTCGGTCGAGGCCGTCGTCGGCATCACGGCCGTGTCGCCGCGCCAGGCGGACTCGACCTAGCCCATGTGACCCGAAACAGTAGTCTCGACGTCGGACTTGAACGTCTCGACTTCGGACTTGAAGCTCTGCGCGCTGTCCTGGATATCCTTGTGCAGATTGCGCAATTCTTCCATCTCGATCTCGCGCGAGACCTCCGACTTCACGTCGTGCAGGTAGCGCTGGGCGCGGCCGTACAGGGTGCCCGCCATGCGCGCCACCTTAGGCAATTTCTCGGGGCCAATCACGACCAACGCCACCGCGCCGATGATGGCGAGTTTGGTAAGACCGAGATCGATCATGCGGGGTCAAGCATGGGATTAATGGCGCGCTTAGTGGCGCGTTTTTTCGCGCGCGTCGACGTCGATGGTCGACTTGTCGGCGACCTGCTGCGCCGTCTGGCCGGCAGGCGTCTTGCCGCTGTCTTCCTCGCCCTTCACGCCATCCTTGAAACCCTTGACGGCCTTGCCCAGGTCCGAGCCCGCATTGCGCAGCTTGCCCGTACCGAACACCACCACCACCACGACCAGCACGATCAACCAGTGCCAGAGACTCATCGAACCCATTGTTTTCTCCTTGCCGGGCAGCAGCCCGATCAGCGTACGCTAAAGCTACGCCAGTATAAGCCATGCAGGGCGGGAATGCCCTCTTTCTCTTAGGGAATTACGTCCCGAGACCACGCCACGGACGCGGCCCACCGTACACGTGCAGGTGCAGGTGATACACCTCCTGCCCGCCGTCCGGACCGACGTTGAACAGCGTCTTGTAGCCGCCGCTGCGCTGGCCGTCCGGGCCGGTTTTCACCGCAATGCCATGTTCCGCCGCCAGCTTCGGCGCCAGCGCCAGCATCTTGCCCAGTACGGGCGCGTGCGCGTCGGTGCAGTCGGACAGGCTGGCCACGTGCTGCTTCGGGATCACCAGCAGGTGGACGGGCGCGGCCGGGTTGATGTCCTTGAACGCGAGCAGCTCGTCGTCCTCGTACACCACGCTGGCCGGGATCTGCTTGGCGATGATCTTGCAGAAGATGCAGTTATCCATGTTCTCTCACATTGTAGGGATACGGGATGACGCCGGCGTGACAGCCGGGCTCAGTCTTTCGGGCGCGACGCCTTTTCCTCGATGCCGGAAATGCCTTCGCGCCGTGCCAGCTCATCGAGCACCTGCTGCGGCGTGAGGCCGAACTGCGCCAGCAGGACGATCGAATGGAACCAGAGGTCGGCCGTCTCGTACAGCAGCTTCGACGCATCCGCGCCGGCGCGCACATCCTTCGCGGCCATCACGGTCTCGACGGCTTCCTCGCCGATCTTTTTCAGGATGGCGTCGTCGCCCTTGGCGAACAGTTTCGCGACGTACGAGGCTGTCGGGTCGCCGCCGTTGGCCGGCTTGCGGGATTCGATGACGGCCGCGAGGCGTTCCAGTTGCGTGCTCATTATTTCTTCTTTGGATTGGTATAGATGGTGTCCGGGTCCTGCAACACGGGCTCGACGCTGTTCCAGTCGCCGTCCTCGAACTTCTGGAAGAAGCAGGAATGGCGGCCGGTGTGGCAGGCGATGCCGCCGGCCTGCTCGACCTTCAGCAGCACGACGTCTTCGTCGCAGTCGAGGCGGATTTCCAGCACTTTCTGCACGTGGCCGGACTCTTCGCCCTTGTGCCACAGCTTCTTGCGCGAGCGGCTCCAGTACACGGCCTCGCCAAGCTCCACGGTCTTGGCCAGGGCTTCGCGGTTCATCCAGGCGAACATCAGGATGTCGCCGGTGGCGGCTTCCTGGGCGATTACCGGCACAAGGCCGTGCTCGTCCCATTGGACTTTCTTGAGCCAGGGCTGGGCCGGGATCGTCGGGGGAATGGTCGGGGTCACCATGGTCGTCGGTTCCATCAATCAGTCGAGGCGCATCGGGATGCCGCGGTCGGCCATGAAGCGCTTGGCTTCGCCGACCGTGTGCTGCCCGTAGTGGAAGATGCTCGCGGCCAGCACGGCGTCGGCATGCCCTTCCAGCACACCGTCGGCGAGATCCTTCAGGCCGCCCACGCCGCCGGAGGCGATCACGGGGATGCCGACGGCGTCCGAGACGGCGCGCGTCAGGCCCAGGTCGAAGCCGACCTTGGTGCCGTCGCGGTCCATGCTGGTCAGCAGCAATTCGCCGGCGCCGAGGCTCTCCATCTTGCGGGCCCATTCGACGGCATCGAGGCCGGTCGGGTTGCGGCCGCCGTGGGTAAAGACTTCCCACTTGCCGGGCGCGACCTGCTTGGCGTCGATGGCGACGACGATGCACTGGGCACCGTGTTTCTGCGACGCGTCGTACACGAGCTGCGGATTGGTCACGGCCGAGGTGTTCATCGACACCTTGTCCGCGCCGGCGTTCAGCAGCCGGCGCACGTCCTCGACCTTGCGCACGCCGCCGCCCACGGTCAGCGGGATGAACACGGTCGACGCCACCGCTTCGATGATCGGCAGGATCAGGTCGCGGCCGTCGCTCGAGGCGGTGATGTCGAGGAAGGTGATCTCGTCGGCACCCTGCTCGTTGTAGCGGCGTGCGATCTCGACGGGGTCGCCGGCATCGCGCAGTTCGGTGAAGTTGACCCCCTTGACCACGCGGCCGCCGGTGACGTCCAGGCAGGGGATGATGCGTTTTGCGAGCATAAGATTTACTTAGTTAGCGTCGTCCCCGCGAAGGCGGGGACGACGGGTCATGCATTCAGGCCTGCGCGCCCTCGGTCAGTTCATCCGCGCGTTCCTGCGCGCTGGCCAGGTCGAGCGTGCCTTCGTAGATCGAGCGGCCGCAGATCACGCCTTCGATGCCCTCGTCCTGCACGGCGCACAGGGCTTCCACGTCGGCCAGGTTGTGCAGGCCGCCCGAGGCGATGATCGGGATCTTGACGGCCTGCGCCAGGCGCACGGTCGCTTCGATGTTCACGCCGCCCATCATGCCGTCGCGGCCGATGTCGGTGTAGATGATCGATTCGACGCCGTAGCCTTCGAATTTCTGGGCCAGGTCGATGACTTCATGGCCGGACATCTTGCTCCAGCCGTCGGTCGCGACCTTGCCGTCCTTGGCGTCCAGGCCGACGATGATGCTGCCCGGGAAGGCGCCGCAGGCGTCGTGCAGGAAGCCCGGATTCTTGACGGCCGCGGTGCCCACGATGATGTAGGTGATGCCGTCGTCCAGGTAGCGCTCGATGGTGTCCAGGTCGCGGATACCGCCGCCCAGCTGGACCGGGATCTCGTCCAGGTCGTTGTCTTCGGCGTATTCCTGCACGACTTGCAGGATCGATTTGATCGCCGCTTCGTTCTTCGGCTTGCCCGCGAACGCACCGTTCAGGTCGACCAGGTGCAGACGGCGCGCACCCTTCTTGAGCCAGTGCAGCGCCATCTCGGCGGGATCTTCGGAGAACACGGTGGCGAGGTCCATGTCGCCCTGTTTCAGGCGAACGCAGTGACCGTCTTTCAGGTCGATGGCGGGAATCAGCAGCATGGTCGTAGTCGGTTGAGGTGGTAAATCAGGGATTCCAGTGGACGAAGTTGCGATACAGGCGCAGCCCTGCAGCCGCGCTTTTCTCGGGGTGGAACTGGGTGGCGACGATGTTGTCGCGCGCGACCGCGCAGCAGAAATTCCCGCCGTAGTCGGTCTCGCCGATGGCGTCCTGCGCCTCGGCGGGCTTCGCGTAATAGCTGTGCACGAAATAGAAATAGCTGTCCGGGGCGACGCCGTCCCACAGCGGGTGGGCGCGCTTCTGGTGCACGCGGTTCCAGCCCATCTGCGGCACCTTGAAGCGCGAGCCGTCGGCCTGCAGCTTGCCGTCGAGTTCGAAGCGCACGACCTTGCCGGGCAACAGGCCCAGGCCCGGCACGCCGCCGTTCTCGTCGCTCGAATCGAACAGCATCTGCTCGCCCACGCACACGCCCATCATCGGACGGGTTTTCGCCGCGCGCAGCAGGGCCTCCTCGACGCCGGACTCGCGCAGGCTGCGCATGCAGTCGCGCATGGCGCCCTGGCCAGGCAGGACGATGCGGTCGGCCGCGTCGATGGCGGCCACGTCGCCGGAAATCTGGACGTCGGCTTCGGGCGCGACGGCGCGCAGGGCCTGCGCAACCGAACGCAGGTTGCCCATGCCGTAGTCGACAACAACAATCTTGTTCATGGTTCTCTTTACAGGCTGCCCTTGGTGGACGGGATCGTGCCCGCGGCGCGCGCGTCCAGCTCGGACGCCATGCGCAGCGCGCGGCCGAACGCTTTGAAGACGGTCTCGCACTGGTGGTGCGCGTTCACGCCGCGCAGGTTATCCACGTGCAGCGTCACGCCGGCGTGGTTGACGAAGCCGCGGAAGAACTCGATGGTGAGATCGACGTCGAAGCGGCCGATCGTCGCGCGGGTGAACGGCACATGCCATTCCAGGCCCGGGCGGCCGGAAAAGTCGATCACGACGCGCGACAGCGCCTCGTCCAGCGGGACGTAGGCATGGCCGTAGCGGCGGATGCCCTTCTTGTCGCCGATGGCCTTGGCGACCGCCATGCCGAGCGTGATGCCCGTGTCCTCGACGGTGTGGTGGTCGTCGATGTGCAGGTCGCCGACGGCCTCGACTTCCAGGTCGATCAGCCCGTGGCGCGCGATCTGGTCCAGCATGTGGTCGAGGAACGGCACCCCGGTATTGAGTTTCTGGCGGCCGGTGCCGTCCAGGTTGAGCGCGACGCGGATCTGCGTCTCGCTGGTGTTGCGCGTGATTTCTGCGGTGCGGGTCATTGCTAGGTGCTCGGCGGTGTTCAGGCTTGCAGCGAAGCCTTCAGGGCATTCAGGAATACGGAGTTCTCTTCCGGGGTGCTGACCGTCACACGGATGCAATTGGCCAGCAATTCATGCATTCTACTCAAATTTTTAACCAATACCCGTTCTGCGAACAGTTTAGCGCAGGTCTTTTCGGCATCCGGCACACGCAAGGTGATGAAATTGGCGCTCGACGGGAACACGGTCACGCCCGGCAGCGCGGCCATCGCGGCGGCCAGATCGGTGCGGGCTTCGTTCAAACGGACAGCCTGCTCGTCCAGCACCTCGACGTGGTCGAGCGCGAATTCGGCCGCCACCTGGGTCAACACGTTAATGTTGTACGGCGGCCGCACCTTGTCGAACTGGGCCAGGAGCGCGGGCGCGGCGGCCAGGTAGCCCAGGCGGATGCCGGCCAGGCCCAGCTTGGACAGCGTGCGCATCACGACGAGGTTCGGATACTGCGGCAGCTTGTCCATGAAGCTCGTGCGGGCGAACGGGTGATACGCCTCGTCCGCGACGGCGATGCCGTGTTCGCCCAGCGCTTCGATGATGGCGACCATGTCGGCCTCGTCGTACAGGTTGCCGGTCGGGTTGTTCGGGTAGGCCAGGAACACGAGGGCCGGCTTGTGCTCGGCGATCGCGGCCAGCATCGCGGCGCGGTCCAGCGAAAAGTCGGCTTTCAACGGCACGCCGACGAAGTCCATGCCCGCGAACTGGGCGGAGCGCTGGAACATCACGAACGCGGGGATCGGTGCGAGCACGACCGCGCGTTTATCCTGGCGCGCCGTCGCGGTGCACAAAATCGAAATGATCTCGTCGGAGCCGTTGCCGAGGATGACGTCGAACCCGGCCGGCACGCCCAGCTTCGCGCGGATGCGTTCCTTGATGCCCGCATACGACGGCACCGGATAGCGGTTCAGGACGGCGTCGGCCAGGCGCTGGGCCAGCTCGGCACGGAGCGCGTCCGGGAGCTGGTACGGGTTTTCCATCGCGTCCAGCTTGATGTAGCCGCTCGAATCCGGCACGTTGTAGCTGTACCCGGCACGGACGTCCTCGCGGATCGTGTTGGCGATGAGGTTGTCGATGCTGGTCATTCCTGGTTCACTCCTTCGGTGGCGGCGTCCATGCGGGCGCCCTTGCGTTTCTTGGTGGCCGGCTGCGCGGGGGCGGACAAGCGTTCCGCGATGGTCGCACAGTAGGCGGGGTTCAGTTCGAAACCGGTGAAATGCCGGCCGAGGCGCTTTGCTGCGAGCGCCGTCGTGCCGCTGCCCATGAACGGGTCGAGGACGACGCCGCCCGGCGGGCAGGACGCCTTGACCATGCGCTCGATGATCTCGAGCGGTTTCTGGGTCGGATGGTCGACCCGTTCCGCATGTTCGCGATGCAGTCGCGACACGCTCCACAGGTCCTTCGGGTTGTAACCCACTTCCAGCCACTTGGCGCCCACGAAGATCGAGCGCGATCGCGCCTTCTTCGTCTCGGCGTCGTACGGGATACGCACGGAGTCCAAGTCGAAATAATAATCCTTGCGCTTCACGAAGAAGCCGATGGTGTCGTGCACCGAGGAAAAGCTCCTGGTGCTGCCCCCCATCGAGGGGACGCGGCGGTCCCAGATGATCTCGTTCATCATCGTCATGCGCCGCTTGAGCATGACGAAGATCTCGGGCGCGAAGCGCCACGTGAGAAAGATGTACAGGCTGCCGTTGTCCTTCAGTTTCGGCAGCGCGACATCGATCCAGCGCTCGGTCCACGCGAGGTAGTCCTCCACGCTCTGCTGGTCCGAGCCGTTGCCGTAATCCTTGCCGAGATTGTACGGCGGGTCCGTCAGGATCAGGTCGATGCTGCCGTCGGGGATGCGCGCCATGCCTTCGAGCGCATCCTCGCAGAAGACCTGATCGAGCCAGGCCGTCATGATCCCGATTCGATCCGTAATTCTGCGCTGCGCGCGTGGGCCTGCAACCCTTCGCCGTACGCGAGTTCGGCCGCAACCTTGCCCAGCGTTTGCGCGCCGGCCTGCGATACGAACAGGATCGACGAACGCTTCTGGAAATCGTACACGCCCAGCGGCGACGAGAAGCGCGCCGTGCGCGACGTCGGCAGCACGTGGTTCGGACCGCAGCAATAGTCGCCCAGCGATTCGGACGAGAAGCGGCCCAGGAACATCGCGCCCGCGTGACGGATTTTATCCGCCCACTGCTGCGGCTCCTCGGCGGAGATCTCCAGGTGCTCGGCCGCGATGGCGTTCGCGATCGCGCACGCCTCGTCCATGTCGCGCACCTTGATCAGCGCGCCGCGGTCCGTCATCGACGTGGCGATGGTGTCCTTGCGCGGCATCGTCGGCAGCAGCTTGTGGATGCTCGCTTCGACCTTGGCGATGTAATCGGCGTCGGGGCACAGCAGGATCGCCTGCGCCAGTTCGTCGTGCTCGGCCTGCGAGAACAGGTCCATCGCGACCCAGTCCGGGTCCGTCGTGCCGTCGCACAGCACGAGGATTTCCGACGGGCCCGCGATCATGTCGATGCCGACCGTGCCGAACACGCGGCGCTTGGCGGCGGCGACGTACGCGTTGCCCGGACCGACGATTTTATCCACCGGCGGGATCGTCGCCGTGCCGTACGCCAGTGCGCCGACGGCTTGCGCGCCGCCGATCGTGATCACGCGCGTGACGCCGGCGATCGCGGCGGCCGCGAGCACCATGCGGTTCTTGACGCCGCCAGGGGTCGGCACGACCATCACGATTTCCTTCACGCCCGCCACTTGCGCGGGGATCGCGTTCATCAGCACGGACGACGGATACGCCGCCTTGCCGCCCGGGACATAGATGCCCACGCGGTCCAGCGGCGTGACGCGCTGGCCCAGCACGGTGCCATCGGGCTCCGTGTAGGTAAAGCCGTTCAGTTCCTGCTTCTGGCGCTCGTGGAAGACGCGGATGCGGTCGGCGGCCGTTTTCAAGGCAGCGCGTTGCGACTCGGGCAGCGCGTTCAGGGCTTCCTGCAATTCTTCCTGGCTGACGTCGAGGGCGGCCATGCTGGTGGCGCCGCCGTTCGGGAGGCGATCGAACTTGTTCGTGTATTCCAGCACGGCGGCGTCGCCGCGCGCCTTCACGTCGGCGAGGATTTTCGCCACGGCGGATTCGATGGCGTCGTCGGTTTCCGCTTCGAATGCGAGCAGGTTGCTCAGGGTCTGCTGGAAGCCTTCGGCGGTGGAATCGAGTTTGCGGATCGTGATGGACATGGTCGTTAGCATTGCTGCTGCTTGGACGCGCGTTCGAACGCGTCGATGATCGGTTGCAGGCGCTCGCGCTTCAGTTTCAGCGCGGCCTGGTTGACGACGAGGCGCGACGAGATCTCCATGATCTTTTCGACTTCGACCAGGTTGTTGGCCCGCAGGGTGCCGCCCGTCGACACGACGTCGACGATGGCGTCGGACAGGCCGACCAGCGGCGCCAGCTCCATCGAGCCATACAGTTTAATGAGGTCGACGTGCACGCCCTTCTTCGCGAAGTGCTCGCGCGCCGTGTGCACGAACTTGGTCGCCACGCGCAGGCGCGCGCCCTGGCGCACGGCGTTGTCGTAGTCGAAGCCGGCATTCACGGCCACGGACATGCGGCAGCAGGCGATGCGCAGGTCGATCGGCTGGTACAGGCCCTCGCCGCCATGCTCGAGCAGCACGTCCTTGCCGGCCACGCCGAAGTCGGCGGCGCCATGCTGGACGTAGGTCGGCACGTCGGTGGCGCGCACGATCAGCACGCGGATGCCGGGGTCGTTGGTGGCGAGGATCAGCTTGCGCGAGGTTTCCGGATTTTCCAGGACCTCGATGCCGGCCGCGGCCAGCAGCGGCAGCGTGTCTTCGAAGATGCGGCCCTTCGAGAGGGCGAGGATCAGCTGGGAGCTGTCCCGAGTGGTGTCGTTCATGTGGCTAGTCTGGTGTTAGGGCCCGCACCGCAAAACCGTCGCCCCCGCGCAGGCGGGGGCCCAATTTTGCCAGCGCCGACGAAACGCAAAGAGTACTTGGGTTCCCGACGAGGCGGCCGGTCAGGTCGGGAATGACGTTGGTTTGGGTTCCGGTCGTCCCTGTGCTTATCTTTATTTGATGCGTACGATATCCGCGCCCACCGCCGACAACTTCGCCTCCATCCGGTCATACCCGCGATCCAGGTGATAGATGCGGTCGACGAGGGTCGTGCCCTCGGCGGCCAGGCCGGCGATCACGAGGGACGCCGATGCGCGCAGGTCGGTCGCCATCACGGGCGCGCCGACGAGGCGGTCGACGCCCTTGATGAAGGCCGTGTTGCCCTCGGTGGAGATCTGCGCGCCCAGGCGGTTCATTTCCTGCACGTGCATGAAGCGGTTTTCGAAGATGGTTTCGGTGACCTTGCTCGCGCCGTTCGCGATCGTGTTCACGGCCATGAACTGGGCCTGCATGTCGGTCGGGAAGCCCGGATATTCCGTGGTACGGAACGATACCGGCTGCGGACGGCCGTCCATGCGCGCGCGGATGCTGTCGCCTTCGATGGTCAGTTGTACGCCCATCTCGCGCAGCTTGTCGATGCCCGCGTCGAAGATGTCCGTGCGGGTGCGGATGATGCGGATGTCGCCGCCCGTCGCCGCGACGGCGCACAGGAACGTGGCCGCTTCGATACGGTCCGAGATGACGGCGTGCTGCGTGCCGTGCAGGCTGTCGACGCCCTGGATCACGAGGCGGTCGGTGCCGATGCCGTCGATCTTGGCGCCCATCGCGACGAGCATGTTCGCGAGGTCCGTCACTTCCGGTTCGCGCGCGGCGTTTTCCAGGATCGTCTCGCCTTCGGCCAGCGTGGCGGCCATCAAGAGGTTCTCGGTGCCCGTCACGGTGATCATGTCCGTGTGGATGCGGGCGCCCTTCAGGCGAGATGCCTTCGCGTAGATGTAGCCGCCCTCGATCGTGATGTCGGCGCCCATCTGGCGCAGGCCCTTGATGTGCTGGTCGACGGGACGCGAGCCGATCGCGCAGCCGCCCGGCAGCGACACCTTGGCTTCGCCGAAGCGCGCCAGCATCGGGCCCAGCACGAGGATAGCCGCGCGCATCGTCTTCACCAGCTCATAAGGTGCGACGAGGGTGTTGATGGCGGAGCCGTTCAGCACGACGTTCTCGTCGTCCTGGGTGACTTTCAGGCCGGTCTGTTCGAGCAGGCGCAGCATCGTGCGCACGTCGTGCAGGCGCGGCACGTTCGACAGGGCGAGGTCGCCGGCCGTCAGCAGGCCCGCGCACAGGATCGGGAGCGCCGCGTTCTTGGCACCCGAGATGGGGATGTCACCGTTCAGGCGGTTGCCGCCGACGATCTGGAGCTTGTCCATGCTTATCCTTGGTACTCGTCCGGGGTCAGCGTCTTCATCGACAGCGCGTGGATTTCCTCGCGCATGCGGTCGCCCAGGGCGGCGTAGACGATCTGGTGGCGCTGGATGCGGCTCTTGCCGGCGAACGCGGGCGAGACGATGACGGCGCTGAAGTGCTGGCCGTCGCCCTCCACTTCCAGGTGGGTGCATTCCAGGCCGTTCTTGATGTAGCCGTGGATCAGTTCGGGTGTAGTAACCATGTTTTGTCAGTGACGCAGCTTGTAGCCGCGGCGAAGCAGATTGATTGCGATAGCGGCCAAGGCCACGAAGAAGACGGCGACGATGGCCAGGCTGGTCCAGGGCGACACGTCGGACTGGCCAAAGAAACCATAGCGGAACCCGTCAATCATATAAAAGAACGGGTTGAAATGCGAGACTGCCAACCAGAATGGCGGAAGTTTCTTAATGGAATAGAACACACCGGCCAAAAATGTTGCAGGCGTGATCAAAAAGTTCTGGAATGCGGCCAGCTGGTCGAATTTTTCCGCCCAGATGCCGGCGATGACGCCGAGCGTACCCAGGATGCCGGCGCCCAGCAGCGCGAACACGACGATCCACAGCGGCGCGACGAACGACAGGTGCGCGAACCACGCCGTGATGACGAACACGCCGAAGCCGACGGCCAGGCCGCGCACGATGGACGCCACGACGTAAGCCGACAGGATCTCCACGTGCGACAGGGGCGGCAGCAGGATGAACACGAGGTTGCCCGTGATTTTCGACTGGATCAGCGACGACGACGAGTTGGCGAACGCGTTCTGCAGCACGCTCATCATCACGAGGCCCGGGACGAGGAACGACGTGTAGCTGACGCCATCGAGCATCTCGACGCGGCCATCGAGCACGTGGCCGAAGATCAGCAGGTACAGCATCGCGCTGACGACGGGCGCGGCGATGGTCTGCGTGGCGACCTTCCAGAAGCGCAGGATTTCTTTGAAAAACAGGGTGCGGAACCCCACGGAAAACGTGTTCATCGTACCGATACTCCAGCTTGAGATGCGCCTTCCATGATCTGGATAAAAATGTCTTCCAGGTCGGCCTGCTGCAGCTGCATCTCGTCGATCTCGGCGCCGGATTCGCGCAGGCGCGCGAGGATGCCTTCCACTTCGCTGTATTCGTTGACGCGCAGCGTGTAGGCCTTGCCGCCATTGTTCTCATCGTGCGCGACGAGGTGGCGCAGGCCTTCCGGCAGGCTGCCGTGCTTCAGGTGCACGACGAGCGACGAGCCGGACACGCGGCGCAGCAGCTGCGACATCGTGTCCAGCGCGACGACGTTGCCCGTCTTGAGCATGGCGACGCGCTGGCACATGGCCTGGGCTTCTTCCAGGTAGTGCGTCGTCAGGACGACCGTGTGGCCTTCGCGGTTCAGGCGCGAGATGAACTTCCACAGCGTCTGGCGCAGTTCGACGTCGACGCCGGCCGTCGGTTCGTCCAGCACGATCACGGGCGGTTTATGGACGAGGGCCTGGGCGACGAGCACGCGGCGCTTCATGCCGCCGGACAGGGCGCGCATGTTGACGTCCGCCTTGGGCGTGAGGTCGAGGTTTTCCATGACCTCGTCGATCCACTTGTCGTTGTTCTTCAGGCCGAAGTAGCCCGATTGCAGGCGCAGGGTCTCGCGCACGGTGAAGAACGGATCGAACACGAGTTCCTGCGGCACGACGCCCAGCTTCATGCGCGCTTCGCGGAAATCGCGCACGACGTCGTGGCCGTGGATGCGCACACTGCCCACGTCCGGGCGAATGAGGCCGGCGATGGTCGAAATCAGGGTCGTCTTGCCGGCGCCGTTCGGGCCAAGGAGGCCAAAGAATTCGCCTTGCTCGATGTTCAGTGAAACGCCCTTGAGGGCCTTGAAGCCCTTGTAGCTTTTCTCGACGCTGTCGATCTGGATGGCTGCTGTCATGCGTTGGGGATCCGTCAGGACGGAACCGTGCGGGGGAAACGAGCCATTATAGAAGAAAACGCCACGGCGTTCCGGGCCGTGGCGTTTTCGGATGCGGATGCGGGCGCGTTACGCGCGGCCCAATAACCCGTCGACGCCGTACAACTTTGCCAACGCATCGACGTTGGCCGGCACATTGATGAACTTCAGGCTGCGTCCCTGCCCCTGCGCGCGGCGCTGCCAGGCCAGCATCAGGGCCAGGGCCGAGGAGTCCGCGGCCTTGACGCCGCCGAGGTCGAACTCGGTTTCGCCAGCGGACACGGCCGCACAGCCCTGCGCCAACGCCGCTTGCGCATTGTCGAACGTCAGGGCTTCCAGCGAGAGCATGGGATTCGCTTCCGCCATGCTTACTTCTGCGCGGACTTGGTCAGCGGCTTGTTGGCCAGCTGTTCGTTGCGGTCGTGCAGCTTCTTGATCAGGCCGTCGATGCCGCCCTTGCCGATTTCCGAGGCGAAGGTGCTCTTGTAGGTTTCCACCAGCCACGCGCCCAGCACGTTCAGGTCGAAGATCTTCCAGCCCTGCGGGCCCTTGGCCAGGCGGTAGTTCAGGGTGATCGGCTCGCCGCGGGTCAGGTTGACCTGCGATTTCACTTCGACTTCCGTGTCGGCCGGGTCGGCGCGGAACGGCTTGAACTCGATGGTTTCGTTCTTGATCTGCGACAGCGCACCGGCGTAGGTGTACACGAGCAGCGTGCGGAATTCTTCCGACAGCTGCTTCTGCTGCTCCGGCGTCGCCTGGCGCCAGAAGCGGCCGGCGGCCTGCGCGGTCATCTTGTCCGAATCGACATACGGCAGGATCTTGCTGTTGACCAGATCCATGATCTTTTTGGTATTGCCGGCCTGGATGTCCTTGTCGGCCTTGACGCTGTCGATCACGTCGGTGGAGACGCGCTTGACGAGGGCATCCGGTGCCTCGACGGCGGCACGGGCCGGTGCAACGAGAACGGCGGTGGACATGGCCACGGCGGCGGCGGTCACGATCAGTTTTGCGATGGGCTTCATACGCTTCCTTTATCTTGATTGGGTCTGACCGGGCGGTCCCGCGTGCTGCGCGGACGGCCTGGCTGTACCGTAGTTAACTATTTCCGGGCCGGTTCGGATGACACGGGCGCCGGCACGGGCGGATTATTGGGTGCCGAACCGTCGGCCGGCGCTGCTGCCGGCTCTTCCGCGCCGTCTTCCGGCATCGGTTTCGGGCCCAGCTTCACGCCCAGCTTCGATTCGACCTTCTCCTGGACCTTTTCCAGTTTTTCATGGACCTTGTCGGCGCGTTCCTGCGCCTTGTCGGTGTCGAGCACCTTGCTGCTGCGGCGCTGCATGTAGCCGTCACGGATGAATTCGTAACGGTCCAGGGCGGCGTCTTCCAGCAGGTTCGACGCGTCCAGCACGCTGGCGCGCTGGTCGACCGCACGCAGGACGATGCCGCCGGTGCGCCAATCCACGTCGTTCACGTGGGTCCAGGAGTCACCCCACCAGTCGGCGGGCAGGGCTGCGGTGTCACGCACCGTAGATGGGCCCAGCAGCGGCAACATCAAGTAGGGCCCGCTCGGCACGCCCCAATAGCCCAGGGTCTGGCCGAAGTCTTCGTTATGCTTGCGCATGCCGGCCGGGGTGGCGATGTCCAGCACGCCGGCGAGACCCAGCGTGGAGTTCACGGCAAAACGCATGAAATCGTTCATGCCGTCTTGCCCTTTCAACTGGGCAAAGTTGTTCAGCGAGCTCCACAGGTCGGTCAAGTTACCGAAAAAATTGTTCACGCCCGTCTGCACGAAGGTCGGCGTGACGTTCTTGTAGGCGGTGGCGGCCGGCTTCAGGGCGACGCGGTCGACCGTGTCGTTGAAGCTGAACATGGCCCGGTTGAACTTCTCGAACGGGTCTTTCGGGTTGGCGGTGGTCGCACAGCCACTCAGCAATACGGCTGCCCCGAGTGCCAGCGCCAGGCCAGTGCGTGCTTTGCGCGGCGCGGCGGAGTCATTGCGGTTCGTCATTTGCTACTGTCCTTTCCTTCGGCTGCCTTGCTATAGATAAATTGATTAATCAAGTCTTCGAGCACTGCGGCCGATTGCGTACGGGTGATGCGGTCGCCTTCGACGAGATTGTTCGTGTCGCCACCGGCCTCGATGCCGATGTATTGCTCACCCAGCAGGCCCGAGGTCAGGATCTTCAGGGAGCTGTCTTTCGGAAACTTGTAAGCCGGATTCAGATCGAGGCGGACGATCGCCTGGAAGCTTTTATCGTCGAACGAGATGTCGCCCACGCGGCCCACGACCACGCCCGCGCTCTTGACGGGCGATTGCGGCTTCAGGCCGCCGATGTTGTCGAACTTGCCCGTGATGGCGTACGTCTTGCTGAACGAGATCGTGCTCATGTTACCGGCCTTGAGTGCCAGGAAAAGGAGCGATAACGCACCCAACAGGACAAAAAGACCAACCCAGACGTCAATGGATTTATGATGCATAAGTTTTTCCCAACTCTTCAGATTACTTGTTGAACATCAAGGCGGTCATGACGAAGTCCAACCCGAGCACCATCAGCGACGCGATCACGACGGTGCGCGTGGTGGCGCGCGACACGCCTTCCGGCGTCGGCTGCGCTTCATAGCCTTGGAACAGGGCCGTGAACGTCACGGCCATGCCGAACACGAAACTCTTGATGACGCCATTCATGATGTCGCGACGCACGTCGATGTTCGCCTGCATCTGCGACCAGAATGCACCTTCGTCCACGCCGATCAGCTGCACGCCGACCAGGTAGCCGCCGACCACGCCGATGGCGGAGAACACGGCGGCCAGCACCGGCATGGCGATCAGGCCCGCCCAGAACCGGGGCGCCAGCACGCGCTGGATCGGGTTGACGGCCATCATTTCCATCGCGGTCAGCTGCTCGCCGGCCTTCATGAGGCCGATTTCCGCCGTGAGGGACGTGCCGGCGCGGCCCGCGAACAGCAGCGCCGTCACGACCGGTCCCAGTTCGCGCAGCAGCGACAGCGCCACCAGCTGACCGAGTTTTTCCTCGGCGCCGAACTGGCTCAGCGTGTAATAGCCCTGCAGGCCCAGCACCATGCCGACGAACAGGCCGGACACGGTGATGATCAACAGCGAATAATTGCCGATGAAGTGGACCTGTTCCGAGATCAGGGTCGGCCGGCGCAGTGCGCCCGGTGCCTTGCCGAGCAGGCCGCCGAACGAGCGCGTAACGAAGCCGACGCGGGCAAAGGTGTCGAGAACGAAGCCGCCAAGGAGTGCGAGAGGATTGGTCATCGCTTGCCTCCCAGGCCCAGGTCCTCGGCCAGCGATTTGCCCGGATAGTGGAACGGCACGGGGCCGTCCGGCTCGGCGTTCACGAATTGTTTGACGTACGGATCGGTCGAGCGGCGCATCTCGTCCGGCGTGCCCGCGGCGACGATCTTGCCGCCGGACAGGAAATACACGTAATCGGCGATCATGAAGGTTTCGTGCACGTCGTGCGAGACGAGGATGGACGTCGAGCCGAGCGCGTCGTTCAGGTTGCGGATCAGGTTGGCGGTCACGCCCATCGAGATCGGGTCGAGGCCGGCGAACGGTTCGTCGTACATGATCAGTGCCGGGTCGAGCGCGACGGCACGGGCCAGCGCCACACGGCGCGCCATGCCGCCCGAGATCTCGTTCGGCTTCAGGCCAGCGGCATTGCGCAGGCCGACGGCGTTCAGGCGCATCAGCACCAGGTCGCGAATGAGTTCTTCCGGCAGTTGCGTATGCTCGCGCAGCGGAAAGGCAACGTTCTCGAACACGGTCAGGTCGGTGAACAGCGCGCCGAACTGGAACAGCATGCCCATTTTGCGGCGCAGGCGATACAGGCCGTCCGTATCGAGCTGGTTCACGATCTCGCCGTTCACCGCGACGGTGCCGCGCTGCGCCTTGATCTGTCCGCCGATGAGGCGCAACACCGTCGTCTTGCCGGAGCCGGAACCACCCATCACGGCAATCAGCTTGCCGCGCGGGAAATCCATGCTCAGGTTCTGCAGAATCGGGCGATCGCCATACGAAAATTGCAGATCGCGAATTTCGACGAGGTTGGACACAGTGGATATTGGTATTTGGAGAATCCCGTATTGTAGTGCAGAAACGGCAAGGCCTGCAGAACGCCGCCCAATTCCGGACGTGTTATCGACGTGATATTACAACATTACTAAATCACGAGTCAGATATTTTAGCGTCTAAGTGCTTGTTTTTACTAAATTATGCATACAACACATTGTTTCATATCAGTAAACAATCTTTACAAATGCCCGAAAGAAACCCCTTTGATGGGGGTGTGGTGAAGATTCATTACATCCTGATCGGACGTCATGTCCCGGACGCCGGGAAGGGGCCGATATGGGCCGTGCGCATCCGCACATTTAACAATCGGCCGCCGAATTTTGCCCCTGCCAGATGGTCTAACGATCATGACAAAAGCCCTGATCCACATCGACAGCGGTGCGGCAACGATGGAAGGCATGCTCGAATTGCCCCACGATGCCGCCGGCGTCGTGCTGTTCGCGCACGGCAGCGGCAGCAGCCGGTTAAGCCCGCGCAATAACCACGTAGCGCACGTGCTGCGCGACGCCGGTATCGGCACCTTGTTGCTGGACCTGCTCACGCCGCACGAAGATCGACATGTCCATAACCGTTTCGACATTGTTCTGCTGACGGCCCGCCTGCGCACCGCCGCCGCGTGGCTGGGTGTGCAGGATGCGACGGCCCCGTTACCGCTGGGCCTGTTCGGTGCCAGCACGGGCGCGGCCGCCGCGCTGCAACTGGCGGCCGACCCGGCGGTGCCTGTGGCCGCCGTCGTCTCGCGCGGCGGGCGGCCCGATCTCGCCGGCGACGACGCCTTGCGCGCCGTCGAGGCGCCGACACTTCTCATCGTGGGCGGCGCCGACGAGCCCGTCATCGCGCTGAACCGGCAAGCGTATGCCGAGCTGGGCTGCGTGAAACGGCTGGCGATCGTGCCCGGTGCAACGCATCTGTTCGAGGAACCGGGCACCCTGGAAGAGGTGGCGCGGCTTGCGGCGGACTGGTTCACGACTTACTTCACCCATGAGCCACGATTTGCGCCCTGACCTGCGCCTCGTGTTCGGCGGCGACGTCATGCTGGGCCGCCACGTGCGCGACATCATGCTGCGCGACGGCATCCACGCCCCGCTGGAAGCGATCTCGCCGCTGCTGCGCGCGGCCGACGCCGCGATCGTCAACCTGGAGTGCGCACTCACTGACAGCACCGAACGCTGGCACGGCGTCCCCAAGGCGTATTACTTTGGCGCGCTGCCCGCGGCCGGCCAGGCGCTGGCCGATGCCGGCATCCGCATGGTCAGTCTCGCGAACAACCACAGCCTCGACTTCGACGTGCAAGGACTGGCCGACACGCTGCGTACCCTGGACGCCCACGGCATCGCCCACACGGGCGCTGGCGCGGACCGCGCGTGGGCGCAGTCTCCGGCCGTCGTGGCGTGCGGCGAGGTGCTGGTCGGGATGGCGGCGTTCTGCGACCACCAGGCCGATTTCGCCGCGACCGACGACCACCCCGGCATCGCCTGGCTCGGCCTGCACGACGAGGCGGCCGCCATCGACGCGTTTGCCCGCGCGCTCGCGCCCCTGCGCGCGGCGGGCGTGCGCTGGCCGGTGCTGTCGCTGCACTGGGGGCCGAACATGGCGACGACACCCGCGCCGCACCTGCGCCGCCTGGCCCGTGCCGCCATCGACGTCGGCTGGAAGATCGTCTACGGCCACAGCGCCCACGTCTTCCACGGCATCGAGCTGTACCGGGGCTGGCCGATCCTGTACGCGACGGGCGACCTCGTCGACGATTATGCCGTCGACCCGGACCTGCGCAACGATCATCAGCTGCTGTTCGAGGTGCACCTGGGCGAGGACGCCCTGCGGCGCATCGTGCTGCATCCGGTGTTCATCCGCCACGGCCGCGTGCAGCCTGCCGGCCACACGCAACGCGCGTGGATCGATACGCGCATGCAGGCGCTGTGCCGCGACCTCGGCACGACGGCGCGGCTGGACGGCGACCTGCTCGTCATCGAGCCGGACGCGGCCACGCCGCACGAGTGATCAACAGTTCGACGACGAGGTTCAATTTCGCACAAAACGACCAGTGCCGCCTTTAAGTGTCCAGTCCCGTTTGATCGTAAACACGTTTGACGAATAATTCTGGCCGCTTCTGCTGCCATTCTTTGAGTGCGAGAATAGGCGTTTTACTGCCGATGGCGCGTTGTGGAATGTGGTGGTTG
>Ga0187844_10000366_pt1 | contig 35426 bp, 35 predicted proteins | sample SpaLakP09_SKY_50_FD_134517 | JGI IMG/M metagenome (GOLD analysis project Ga0187844, IMG submission 134517) | Oligotrophic lake water microbial communities from Sparkling Lake, Wisconsin, USA - SP09_SKY_50 | ecosystem: Environmental > Aquatic > Freshwater > Lake | place: USA: Sparkling Lake... | reverse complement strand
TGCTGAACCAGATCGCCGCACTGACGGGCCAGGCCGCCGCCGAGCTGAGGCTGCGGGCTGCGCCGATGGCGGCGCCGCCGCAAATCCGGGCGGGCCTGCCATCCGAGCTGCTGCAACGCCGCCCCGACCTGGCCCAGAGCCTGGCCCAGTTGCACGCCGCCACGGCCCAGGTCGGCATTGCCGAAGCAGCCTTCTACCCGTCCATCAAGCTGACCGGCAGCTTCGGCTATTCCAGCGAAGACCTCGGCTCGCTGATCTCGGCACCGGCGCGGCTTTACAACGTCGGGCCCAGCGTCTCGCTGCCGCTGTTTGAAGGTGGCCGCAACAAGGCCAACCTGGCGTCGAGCAAGGCCCAGGTCGACGAGGCGCTCGCCGCCTTCCGTGGCCGCATGCTGCAGGCGCTGCGCGAGGTGGACGACGCGCTGGCCGAGTTGCAGGGTCGCGCCGCCACGGTGGACGCCCAGAACCGCACCTTGAGCTCGGCCAGCCAGGCACTGACGGTGGCCAGGAGCCGCTACGACCAGGGCGCCGTCAGCTACCTCGACGTGACCGAAGCCGAGCGCACGCCGCTGGCGACCGAGCGCGCGCTGGCACAGTTGCGCGGCGCGCAGTGGGCGGCAACGGCGCAGTTGGTGAAAGCGTTGGGTGGGGGCTGGGCTGCTGGAGGTTGATCTACTCGTAGCACGAGGTCGTCCCCATGGCGCCCTCGAGCCCGATGGCTTTCGCAATCCACCAACTGACATTCGATGACGTCGAACGAATTCGAGCCCTCGCGCCAGAGTGGAAATCAGAATGCGTCGATCTCTTCATCACGACGCGTGATTTGAGGGAAGGCGTCCGCTGGGTCGTTGATGCGCACGCGAACAGTTTCCTCGTCTCAGTCCAATGCATGATCGAAGACCGCTCTCGCTCACCCTTCGAAGTCATTTACCTCTTCGGTCACAAGGGGCGGGTCTTCAGATTGGCGACCAATCTTCTTGAGTCGTTGGTCACTGTCTCGCCACCTTTCGATTCGTGCGCAAGCGGCGACACGGCCGTACTTTGCGACGTGGCCTCAGCAGCTCTCCAAGCGCATAGCGCTTTGGGGTTGCCAAGCCCCGGGCTTTCCTATGAGTTCAGGCCGGCATGACTGCCTGATATCTGCTTCAACCTATGAACGCCTGCAGAGCTTTCGCCATTCGTAGCGCTGCGCCGCGGTGGGCGGCTGAGAAGGCGAGGGCGTTGGCGCTCATCACGTCTCGCGCAGCGGTGTCGGCGCACAAACCCAGTCCGCGCGAGACCGCCTCTGCTAGCGACGCGCAGCGTTCGGCCGCGCCCGCCGCCAGCGCCAACTCGGTCGCCTCGGCGAAGTTGAAGGTGTGCGGCCCCGCCAGCACCGGGCAGCCACAGGCGGCCGCCTCGATGAGGTTCTGACCGCCCAGCGGCTCGAAGCTGCCGCCCAGCAAGGCAACGCTGGCGAGGCCGTAGTACAGCGGCATCTCGCGCATCGAGTCGCCCAGCCAGACGTCGGCTTGCAGCGCGTCGGCCGGCGGCTGGTCTGCCCAGCCGCTGCGGCGGGCGAGCTTGAAGCCGGCGCCTTCGATCAGCCCGGCGATCTCGTCGAAGCGCTGCGGGTGGCGCGGCACGATGGCCAGCAGCGGGCGAGGGGAGGGGACCTTCACCCATTCGGCCAGCAGCGCGGCCTCCTCGCCTTCGCGGCTGACGGCCAGCATCAGCACCGGCCTGCCGAGAAGAGCGGCCCAGGCGTGGCCGCGTGCGATTAGTGCCGGGTCGACGGCGATGTCGTACTTGAGGTTGCCGGCCAATTCGACGCGCGTCGTACCTATCGCGCGGATGCGCTGGGCATCGGCCTCGGTCTGCGCCAGCGCCAGCGTCATGCGGCGCGCGGCGGGGCGCATCAGGGATGCGAAGCGCTGCCCCTGGCGCAGGCTTCTCTCGGACAAGCGGGCATTGGCCAGCACCATGGGCACCGCAGCGCGTTCGGCCTCGCGCTGCAGCGTGGGCCAGACCTCGGTCTCCATCAGCACGCCCAGGCGGGGCTGCCAGTGGCGCAGGAAGCGGCGCACGGCGCCGGGCGTGTCGTAGGGCAGCCAGGCCTGCGCGTCGCCGTCTTTCAGCAGCGGCTGGCCGGCTTCGCGGCCCGTCGCCGTCGAATGGGTCAGCAAGAAGCGCAGCGATGGGTCCCGCTCGCGCAAAGCACTGATCAGTGCGCTGGCGGCCCGGGTCTCGCCCAGCGAGACGGCATGCACCCACAAGCGCCCCGGTGCCGTCGAGCCGGAAACGAAACCGAGCCGCTCGGCCAGTGCATGCCGATAAAGCGGCTCCCTGGCGCCGCGCCGCCACAGCCGCAGCAGGTAGAAGGGCGTCAGCAACCGCAGCGCGGCCGCGTAGAGGGCCAGCGCGAGGCCTTCAGGCATCAGTCACCCTTGCGCGCAAGATCGTGCGCCGCTTTCAGGCGACGCATGACCGGCTCGTTCAGATGCCGGCTGGCCGGCGTCCAGAGCTGGACCTGCCGGTCGATCTCGGTCTGCAGGCGGGCGGCCGTGGCAGCGTCGCCGGTGGCCAGCGCCCAGATCGAAAACTCGGCGTGGGCCTCGAAGCTGCCGTGCTGGCGCACCGCTGCCTCGAAGCTCTCACGGGCCTCGGCCTGACGGCCGGCGCCGGCAAAGCATCGCGCGAGCAGCAGCAGCACCTGGTCGGGTCGGAACTCGGGCCGCTCGGCCTTCAGCGCCTGCAGATGGCTCAGCGCCGCGTCGAAGCGCTGGCACTCCACATAGGCGCGCACGGCGCCGAAGCGCAGGTCGGGGTCGTTGGCGAACGGCCCCTTCAGCGCGCCCTCGTACAGCTCGGCCGCCTCCTTGGCCTCGCCGGCGTTCAGCAGAGCTTCGGCCAGGCGCATCTGGTTCTGGGCCGACGGGGACACGTCGTAGACAACGCGCGCCTCACGCACGTCGCGGCCCGGGTCCATCGCCCGGGCTGCGGCGGTCACGGCCTTGCGGGCGCCTTGGTCCAGCCGCGAGTTGGGCAGGTAGATGGCGAAGAAGTACACCAGGCTGCCCAGCAAGGGGAAAGCGAAGAGGATGAAAAGCCAGTACAGCTGCTGGCCACTGCGCACGACATGGACCGCGCACAGCAGCGCGATCAGGATGTGCAGGCCGCCGATCAATGGCATGTCGTTTCTCCCTGTGTTGAATGAAGGGCGGCTCTGCGGCCGCCTGCCTCAATGCGGCAGCCTGCTACCGGGAAGGGGCCGTGACTTGCTGCCCTTGGGCCAGAGCATGTAGAGCATGGGCCCGAACAGCGGCATGCAGAAGAAGACCACGAACCAGAGGCGCGGCTGGTTGTGGCGCAGCACATGGCCGATGGCCAATATCGCCGGGGTGACGTACAACAGCAGGAAGACTAACGCCACCAGGAACAAGCCGACGTCACCCATGGCGCGCTCAGTGCCCGGCGGCGAAGGTCGCGTCCGGCTTCACGCGCTTGAGCTGTGCCAGCACGTCATGCTGGATGCGCTCCAGCGCCTCGGGCGTGTGGCCCTCGAAGCGCAGCACCAGCACCGGCGTGGTGTTGGACGGGCGGATCAGGCCGAAGCCGTCGGCATATTCGAAGCGCATGCCGTCGATGGTGTTGATCTCCAGCGCACCCGGCAGGTCGGCCAGCGTGACCAGCGCCTTGAGTTGCTTGACGACTTCGTGGTGCTCGCCCTCGGCACAGGGCACGTTGATCTCGGGCGTGTTGAAGCTGTTGGGCAGGGCCTTCAGCACGGCGCTCGGGTCCTTGGCGCGGGACAGGATCTCCAGCATGCGGCCGGCCGTGTACAGCGCGTCGTCGAAGCCGTACCAGCGCTCGCTGAAGAAGATGTGGCCCGACAGTTCGCCGGCCAGCGGTGCGCCGGTTTCCTTCAGCTTGGCCTTGGCCAGCGAGTGGCCGGTCATCCACATCAGCGGCTTGCCGCCGTGCTTCTTGATCCACGGCGCCAGGCGCTGCGTGCACTTCACGTCGAAGATGATCTGTGCGCCCTTGTTTCGCTTCAGGATGTCAGCGGCGATCAGCATGATCTGGCGGTCCGGCATGATCATCTCGCCGTCCTTGGTGACGATGCCCAGGCGGTCGCCGTCACCGTCGAAGGCCAGTCCCAGCTCCGCGCCGGTCGCGTGGACGATGCGCTTGAGGTCTTCCAGGTTCTCCGGGCGGCTCGGGTCCGGGTGATGGTTGGGGAAGTCGCCGTCGACCTTGGAGAAGATGTCGATGACCTCGCAGCCCAAAGCGCGCAGGATGGCCGGTGCCGAGGCGCCCGGGATGCCGTTGCCGCTGTCGACGACGATCTTCATCGGCCGGGCCAGCTTGCAGTCATTGACGACGCGGTGGGTGTACTCCGGCACGATGTCCATCTTGGCGACGCGGCCGCGGCCCTTGGCGTAGTCCTCCGCTTCGATGCGGCGCTTCAGGCCCTGGATCTGCTCACCGTAGACGGCGGCGCCCTTGAGCACCATCTTGAAGCCGTTGTAGTCCTTGGGGTTGTGGCTGCCCGTGACCATGATGCCGGAGCTGCAGCCGTGCGCGCCGCGCGTGGCGGCGACGTAATAGAGCATGGGCGTCGTCACGGCGCCGATGTCGACGACGTCCAGCCCCGTGGCGCGCAGGCCGCGCACCAGGGCGGCCACCAAGCCGGGACCGGACAGGCGGCCGTCACGGCCGACGGCGACGGCCTTCTCGCCGAGCGCCTTGGCCTCGGAACCGAAAGCTCGACCCAGGTGCTCTGCGAGCTCCTCGTTCAAGGTCTGGCCGACGACGCCACGGATGTCATAGGCCTTGAAGATGGAAGGGTGAACCTGCATGAAATGCCCTCGAAGACTGGGTTTTGAAATCGCGGCGGATTGTAGGCACCCAGCATGTCTGTCGATCCGTCGCCCGGCCCGTCGATCCGTCGCTCAATCAGAAGGGCAGCTCGCCGGGCCTTCCTACACTCCCGCCCCATGACTTTCAAAGAGGAATTCGCCCAGGCCCTGCGCCACCAGCGCTTGCTGATGAAGCACCGGCCCGACCGGCTGCGCATACGGGCGCTGATCTACCTGGCCTGGCTGCTGTTCTTCGGCTTCTTCTTCGCCGTCATCCATGGTCTGCAGGGTGGGCGCCTCGGCACGGCGCGCTGGTGGGTGCACGACGTGCCGGGCCACATGGTCGTCAGCGCCTGCGTGACGGCCTGCTTTTTCTTCGTATTCCGCGGCTTCGAGAAGTTCGCGCCGCAGCGCTGGCTGGACACGATCGTGGGCTGGCGGGACTGGCGCGCGGGGCTGTTCTACACGTCGGTGTCGGTGGGCTGCTCGGCCATCGGCGTCGTCATCGGCCTCGCGGTGGTCGACCATGTCTGGCTGACGCAGAACTGGAACAAGGCGCTGTCCCAACCGGCGTTCTGGGCCGAGTTCCTGGTCATTTCGGTGGTCATCTCCTTCATCATCGGCCTGCGCTACCGCGCCCGCTGGAAGCAGGAGGCGCTGCAGGCCCGCATCACCGAGTCGCAGCTGCGCCTGCTGCAGGGCCAGATCGAGCCCCACTTCCTGTTCAACACGCTGGCCAATGTGCAAAGCCTCATCGACTTCGACCCCGAGCGGGCCAAGCTGATGCTGGAGCGATTCACCGACTACCTCCGTGCCAGCCTGGGCCAGCTGCGCGGCGAGTCGACGACGCTGGCCCAGGAGTTCGCCATGCTGGAGGCCTATCTCGGGCTGATGCAGCTGCGCATGGGCGAGCGGCTGCGGGTGAGGCTGGACCTTCCCGCCGAGCTCGCCGGCTTCGAGTTGCCGCCGCTGTTGGTGCAGCCGCTGGTGGAGAACGCCATCCACCACGGGCTGGAGCCCAAGGTCGGCGGTGGCGCGGTCACCGTCAGCGCCCGGCGCGAGGCAGGTCAGCTCTGCATCGCCGTCGAGGATGATGGCCAGGGGCTGGATGCGCCGAAGCGGCGCGTCGGCAACGGCCTGGCGCTGGACAACATCCGCGCGCGCCTGACCGCCCGCTGGGGTCCCGCCGCCATGCTGGCGCTGCTGCCGCGTGAGGGCGGTGGCACCTGCTCGCGCATCAACATTCCCTTGCCGCTGTGACGCCATGACCACCGCCCTGATCGCCGACGACGAACCCCATCTGGCCCAGTACCTCAAGGCCCAGCTCGCCCAGGCCTGGCCGGAGCTGCAGATCGTCAGAACCGCCGCCCACGGCATCGAGGCCGCCGAGGCCATCGCCGCGCTGGAGCCCGACATTGCCTTCCTGGACATCCAGATGCCCGGCCTGACGGGGCTGGAGGTGGCCCAGGGCATCGAAGGCGCGACGCGCGTCGTCTTCGTGACGGCCTACGACCAGTACGCCGTCGACGCCTTCGAGGCCCGCGCCGTCGACTACCTGCTCAAGCCGCTGAAGGCCGAACGGCTGGCTGCCTGCGTCGAGCGGCTGCAGCAGGCGCAGCCCGCAGGCGATGGCGCGCTGGCCGACACGCTGAAGCGCCTGCTGCCGTCCGCTGCGGCGCCCGCCCGGCTGCGCTACATCCGCGCCGCCCAGGGCGAGCTGATGCATCAGGTGCCGGTGGACGAGGTGCTGTTCTTCCACGCCGACGACAAGTACACCATCGTGCAGACGGCGACGACCGAGCACCTGATCCGCACGCCCATCTTCGAGCTGGCCGGCCAGCTGGACCCCGAACGCTTCTGGCAGGTGCACCGCTCCACCATCATCAACCTCGACCACCTGGCCGGCACGCGCCGCGACGAGCAGAGCCGCCTGTTCGTGCGCATTCGCGGCCGGGCCAATGAGCTGCCGGTCAGCCGGGCCTACGTTCATCTGTTCAAGGCGATGTAGCGTCAACGGCGCGTGCCGGCGCATGGCTAAACTTGCCGCGACAAGGAAAGCCCTGCCAGCAATGATGTTGCGTCGCCACATGCTGATGTCCGTGACAGGACTCGCGCCGCTGACCGCCCGGGCCGATCACGCCAATGAGGTGGCGGAACGGGCGACGCAGCTGGAATGGGTGGCCGGCGATCTGCCACCGTTTGCCTGGCGCTCGCCCACCGGCGCTCAGGGGTATGCCCATGAACTGGTGCTGCAGATGGCCCAGCAGATCGGCCGGTCCACGCAGGTGACTTACTACCCTTGGGCGCGAGCCGTGCAACTGACCGAGCGGAGCAACCGCATCGGTGTCTTCCCGCTGGCACGCACGCCGGACCGCGAGCAGCGCTTCCAGTGGCTGGTACCGCTGATGCAAGTGCGCTACGTGCTGATCACACCCGCCAACGGTCGCCAACTGAGCCTGGCTCAGCTGCGCACGCTGCGCGTGGGCACGCTGCGGGGCTCGCCCATCGCGCGCAACCTGCATGCGGAGCGGTTCACGACCATCGTCGAAGGCAAGGACTACAAGGAATTGCTGCGCATGCTGGTCGGCGGCAACCTCGACGCCGTGTACGCCGGCGCGCCCATGCTCGACGCGGCCATGGCCGAGTACGGCTATCCACGCCAGCAGTTCACGGCGCAGCAGACGCTTGGCGAGGCCACTCTCTACATCGCGGCGTCGCGCGATCTGGCGCCCGAGGAAGGCCAAGCCTGGCAGAAGGCCTATCAGCAGTTGGTCGACGACGGCAGCGTGGCACGCCTGCGCCGCCGCTATTTCCCCACAGAGAAGTCCTGACAAGGCCGGCGCCTGAGTGTCCGAAAACGGCCAGCCGCAGCCGGTGCCGCCACCTAGACTGGCTGCATGTTGTCCGAAAATCTCCCGCCCGACGCCGCCTACGCCGCGCTCCAGGCGCACGACGCGCGCTTCGACGGGCGGCTCTTTGTGGGCGTCACATCCACCGGCATCTACTGCCGCCCGGTCTGCCGCGTGCGCTGCCCCAAGCGCGAGAACTGCCGCTTCTTCTCGACAGCGGCGCAGGCCGAAGCCGAGCGCTTTCGCCCCTGCATGAAATGCCGGCCCGAGCTGGCGCCGCGCGCCCTGCCGTGGACGACGATGGACGCATCGCGCACGCTGGCAGCCCAAGCAGCCGCCTGGCTGGACGCATGCGATGACGCCGAGGCCAGTGTCGAAGACCTGGCCAGACACCTCGGCATCACGAGCCGCCACCTGCGTCGCATCTTCCAGACCGAGCACGGCGTCTCACCGCTGCAATACCTGCAGACCCGCCGGCTGCTGTTGGCCAAGGCGCTGCTGACCGACAGCACGTTGCCCGTGCAGGAGGTCGCCTATGCGGCCGGCTTCGCGAGCCTTCGGCGCTTCAACGCAGCCTTCATCGAGCACTACCGGTTGCAGCCGACGGCCCTGCGCCGGGAAGGCGGCAACGGGCCAGCGTCGCGGCTGCGCTTGAGTTATCGCCAGCCGTATGACGTGGCAGGCGTGCTGGCCTTCCTCGCGCCGCGCGCCGTCGCGGGGGTCGAGACCGTGGAGGAGGGCGCTGTCATGCGTTCGCTGGCCTTGACGCATGCCGGCCAGCGCCATGCCGGCTGGCTGCGCGTGCGGTTCGAGCGGGCGGGCGAGATCGGCATTGAGCTGTCGCCCGGGCTGTGGCCGGCCGTGGGCTCGCTGCTGCCGCTGTTGCGCCGCTGGCTGGACCTGGATGCCGAGCCGGATGCCATCGCCAGGGCCCTCGGTGAAGGCGGGGTGCCGGGCCAACGCCTGCCGGGCTGTCTGGACCGCTTTGAGCTGACGGTGCGCGCCGTCCTGGGCCAGCAGGTGACCGTGGCCGCTGCGAGGACGTTGGCGGGCCGTTTCGTCGAACGCTTTGGCGAGGCGCTTGCCGACGCGCCGCAAGGCTGCCAGCGCCTGTTCCCGACGCCCGAACGCATCGCCGCCGCGACCCGCGACGACATCGGTTCGCTGGGCATCATCGGCCGCCGCGCCGACAGCCTCATCGCGCTGGCGCAGGCCTGGCCCACGCTGGCCTTTGCGCGCCGCGAGGGCAGCGCGGAGGCGGCCGCAGAGGAGCTGACGCAGATTCCCGGCATCGGCCCGTGGACGGCCGGCTACATGCTGATGCGCGGCTGGAGCTGGCCCGATGCCTTCCCACCCGGCGATGTCGTGCTCCGCAAGGCCCTCAGTGGCGCGGGTCCATTGCTGTCACCCAAGGCCTACCTCGAAGCGGCGGAGCGCTATCGCCCGTTTCGCAGTTACGCCGTCCTGCATCTCTGGAGGCATTCATGACCCAGCATCACATCCTGCAGCGCCGCATCGCGACGCCCCTCGGCCCGCTGACCGCTGCCCGCAGCGCTGCCGGTCTGTCCGGCCTGTGGTTCGATGGCCAGAAGCATCACCCCGGCGCACTGACCGTGCCCGAGGACGATGGCAGCGACGCCGTGCTGTCGGCCACGGCTGCAGCCCTGACCGCCTATTTCAGCGGTAAACCATTCGACATGCCGCCGCTGGACCCGGCCGGCACGGCCTTCCAGCGCGAGGTCTGGCAAGCGCTGCTGGCCATCGCCCCCGGCCAGCCGGCCACTTACGGCGCGTTGGCCGGGCGGCTGGGCCGGGCCAGCGCCGCCCGCGCGTTGGGTGCGGCCGTGGGGCGCAACCCGATCTCGGTGCTGGTGCCCTGCCACCGCGTCGTCGGCGCCGATGGGTCGCTGACGGGCTATGCCGGCGGGCTGGACCGCAAGAGGGCGTTGTTGAGCCTGGAGGGCGGCAGCGCATGAAGGCTTTCGACATCGGCGAGCTGGTGCTGCTGGCCGCACTCTGGGGCGCGTCCTTCCTGTTCATGCGCGTGGGCGCGCCGGAGTTCGGCCCCATCGCTCTGGCCGCCGTGCGCGTGGGCCTGGCCAGCGTCATGCTGATCCCGCTGCTGGCTTCGCGCGGGCAACTGGCCGAGCTGCGCACGCACTGGAAGAGCTTGCTGCTCGTGGGTGCGCTGAACAGTGCCATTCCCTTCGTGCTCTTCACGTTCGCGGCCTTGTCCATCACGGCCGGGCTGTCCAGCATCGTCAACGCGACAACGCCGTTGTGGACGGCCGTCGTCGGCTTCGTGTGGCTGCGCCAGGGGCTCACGCCGCTGCGCGTACTGGGCCTGGTCATCGGCTTCGCGGGCGTGGCGTTTCTGGCCTGGGACAAGGCCAGCTTCAAGCCGGGGGCGGACCACTCCGGCTTGTGGGCCGTGCTGGCCTGCGCCTGCGCGACGCTCTGCTATGGCATCGCGGCGAACGCGACCAAGCGCACCCTGGTCGGCGCATCGCCGCTGGCCGTTGCCACGGGCAGCCAACTCGCCGCCGCCCTGATGCTGGCGCTCCCGGCCGCCTGGCTGTGGCCTGCCGCGCTGCCCGGCGCGGTTGCCTGGGGCGCGGTGCTGGCCTTGGCAACGTTGTGCACGGCGCTGGCCTACGTCCTCTACTTCCGCCTGATGAGCCGTGTGGGGCCGACGAATGCCGTGTCGGTGACCTTCCTGATCCCGCTGTTCGCCATGCTGTGGGGCGCGCTCTTCCTGGGCGAGGCCGTCACGGCGCAGATGGTGGCCGGCGGCGCCATCGTGCTGGTGGGCATCGCGCTGGCGTTGGTGCTGGTGGGCGGCAAGGCACGCTGATCTCCACGGCGCAAGTCATGGTAGCGTGCGGGCACAAGAACTGGTAGCGCTACCTTTGCTGCCGTAACGGACCCGCATGGAGACTGCATGACGCCCCCTACCCACACACTGAAAGCCCTGCGCCGCTGGGCCGGCAACCTTGGCCTGCTGGCTGCACAACTGCTTGGCGCAGCCGCCGTTGCACAGCCTTCGGGCGGCCCCTATGGCCCCGTCCCGCAGCGCTACGTGGTGCCCAAGGCGGCGCATGTCTATTTCGTCGCGCCCGAAGGCAAGGCCGACGCGGCCGGCACTTCGGTCGGCGAACCCACGACCATCGAATCGGCCATCGCCCGTGTTGTCACTGGCGACGCCATCGTCATGCGCGGCGGCACCTACCGCACCGGCGGCTTGCAACTCAACCAGGGCATCACCATCCAGCCTTACCTGGACGAAACGCCGGTGCTGAAGGGCACACGCGTGGCCACCGAGTGGCAGGCAATGCCCAACAACGTCTGGCGCACCAAGTGGGCGACGCTGTTCCCCGCGCAGCCTATGGGCTGGTGGCAGCCCGACCGCGAAGGCGCGCTGACGCCGCTGCACCGCTTCAACAACGACATGGTCTTCATCGACGGCGAGGCGCTGCAGTCCGCCGGCTGGGCGGGCGAGATCGGAGCCAAGGGCTACTACATCGATTACGCCAAGGGCCACGTGTACATCGGCGTGAACCCTGCTGGCAAGGTGGTCGAGATCACGGCGCACGACATAGCGCTGCACCGCCCGTCGCGGCCCGTGCACGGCAAGGCGTCGGACCGCAAAGGCTTCACGCTGCGCGGCGTCACGCTGACGCAATACGCCTACCGCGCCATCGACATCGAGGGCAAGAAGCCGTCCACGCTGGTGTCGGAGGAACCGACCGACGACCCGGTCGGCCCGTCGCCGGAATCCGAACACGGCAAGGAGGTCGTCGGCACGCTGCTGGAGAACGTGACCATCTCGCACTGCTCACGCGTGGCGGGCTATTTCCGCGGTGACAAGCTGGTCATCCGCAACTCGCTGGTCAGCGACACCAGCACCGAAGGCATCTACGTGATCGGCTCGTCAGACGTGCTGCTGGAACGCAACATCATCCGGCGCAACAACGTCGAGCGCCTGACGGGCTACTACCCGTCGGCGGTGAAGATCTTCAACCAATCGCACCGCGTTGTCGTGCGCGACAACCTGGTCGTCGAGCAGCCGTATTCCAACGGCGTCTGGTGGGACGTCGGCAACCACGATGGCGTGTTCATCAACAACCACGTCGAAGGCACGATGGCCGGAGTCTTCTTCGAGATCTCCAAGGGCCTGACGGTCGCCGGCAACGTGTTCGTCAACAACCAGCAGGGCGCACGCATCCTCAACAGCTCGGGCGCCAAGCTCCATCACAACACCTTCGTCAACTCTCCCGTGCTGATCGACCGCAACGAGCGCAGCGCCCAGGGCGACCACTTTGGCTGGCACCCGCAGACGGGGCCGGACGTGAACGAGCGCGTGGGCCATGTGTTCGAGGGCAACCTGCTGGTGGCAGATGCCGGCGTCAAGGGCCCGCTGCTGCGCTTCGAGCAGGCGCCGGTCACCTGCGGCAAGGTCACGGCGCCGATGACGACGCGGGTGGATGGAAACGTCTATGTGCGTGCCGGCAGCGCCCAGCCGTTGATCAGCTGGGCGCCGATGCCCGGCACGCCTTGCCAGACCAGCTTCGCCAGCCTCGACGCTTTCCGCCAGGCGGTGCCGGGCTTTGAAGCCAAGGGCAGAGCGCTGCTGGCCTACGACGGCGCTGTGTTCAGCAGCCCGGAATTGCGGCGCTTCGAGTTGGCTCGCGTTCCTGAAGGCGTGCAGCCGCTGCCGGTGGCGCCCGATGTGCGCAAGCTGCTGGGCTGGGAGGCAACGCACCTGCCGGGCGCGTTGCCGGCGGTGCGCTGAGGGGCCCAGCCTCCGGCGTCACTTCGGCTGCGGCTGCGCCGCGCCGTCCAGCCGTATCACCCGCCGCGACCGGCTCTCTGTGTCGCTCAGCGACTCGCTGATCATCCGGTTGTGCTGCTCCCAATCCTCCGCCGTGCGGATGATGCTGGGCTTGATCAGCACCACCAGCTCGCGCTTGCGGCCGGTGTTGGCGCGGTTGCCGAACAGCAGCGAGGTGATGGGGTTGCTGTCGGCCCCCGGCACACCCGAGCCGCGCCGCGTGGCTTCCATCTGCATCAGGCCGCCGATGGCGACGATGTGGCCATCCGGGATGCGCACGACGGTGTCGGTCTCGTTGACGCTTGCGCTCGCCAACGGCAGGCGGAAGTTGCCCACCGAGCCCAGGTCCACCTGCTTGACCTTCTCGGTCACGTTGGACACCGACGGATGAATGTGCAGCGTGATCATGTCGGCGTCGATCTGCGGCGTCACGTCCAGCGCGATGCCGCTGAAGAAAGGCGTCAGCGTCAGCGTCGGGATCTGGTTGGTGGTGCCGTTGGTGCCGGTGTTGCTGGTGTTCGTGCCGCTGTTGCTGCCGCTGATGCCGGTGATGAAGTAGTCGTCGGTGCCGACCTTGAGCACGGCCTTCTGGTTGTTCAGCGTGGCGATGCGCGGGCTGGACAGGATCTGCGTGTCGCCGTGGCTCTCGATGAAGCTCAGCAACGCCTGGAAGCCGCCGCGCGCCAGCGCCAGGCCGAAGGTGCCGCCGCCGGCTGAGGGCAGGGGGATGAGGTCGGGCCAGGTCGGGCTCTGCGTGCCGGAGGACAACGTTGGCAGGCCGCGCGTATTGCTCACGAGCGGGTTGACGATGCTGTTGACGCCGGTCGGAATGGACGGGTTGACGCTGGTCTGGCCGATGGCGCTGCGGTCGCCGATGCGTGACCAGTCGATGCCGCTCTGGTAGCCCTCGCGCAGTTCGACCTCGACGATCTTGGCCTCCAGCATGACCTGGCGTTCCACGGCCACGCGCGTGGCCTTGAGCCAGGCCTCGACGTGGCGCAGCTCCTCGGGCATGGCGCGCACGGCGATGGTGCCGGTCTGCGGGCTGGTGATGACGGTGCGGCCCTCGCCAGTGCCCACCAGCGCTTTCAGCGCGGTGGCCGTCTCGCCCCAGAAGTCGCTGGCGACCTTGGTGCTGAGCTGGCTACTCTCCTGCTGCTGGACGGTGTTGGTGCTGCCGCCGGATGCGTTGCCACTGTTGCCACTGCTGCTGCCCTGGCTACTGGCCGGAGCGGCGCCCGAGCTGACGCGCACCTCGCTGCGACCGCTGCGCTGCAGGGCCAGCGCATTGAGGGTGAAGACGCGTGTCTGCAGCGTGGGCGGGAAGACGGTGATGCGGCGGCCGTCGATGGAATAGTCGAAGCCATAGACGTCGCGGATGGCGTCCAGCGATTCGCGCAGCGTGACGCCCTTGAGCGTGACCGACAGCTGGCCCGACACGGCCGGGTGCACCAGCATGCTGTAGCGCGTGTCGCTCACCAGGGACAGGAAGACGTCGCGCGCCGGGGCGCCGTTGACGATGAGGTCGAAGCGGGGCTCGGGCGGCAGAGCCGGCGCAGGCGGCGGCACTGGAACGGCCTGCACTTCGGGTGTGGCTGCGGCCGGTGCCGGGGCCGCCGCGGCGTTGCGCTGGGCCTGCAGTTCATCACGCAGCGACTGGCTGGGCTGAGCCACGCGCAGCGGCTTGTCGGCACAGCCAGCAAGCAAGGCCATGGCCGCGCTCAGCAGCAGAAGACGGTGGGCGGGGGCCTTCATGGCTGCTTCTCCTTGGAATTCTTGGGCGTCGGCTTGGGCGATGCCGGCACAGGGGGCTGGCGCTTCTCGACGCCACCGTAAAGCGGCTCGCGGCGGACCTGGCCGGCCTCGCGCAGCCACACGGCCTGCTCGGTGATGCGCTCGATGCGGGCGCCGTCAAGCTGCTCGCCCACGGCGTAGCGGCGGCCGCGCTGAACGACATAGCCGCGCCCGTCGGCGAACACGACCTGGCGGATGCCGTCCCGCGCCGGCTCGGCCCCCGAGGCCGACGAGGCTGCGGCCAGCGCATGACGCAGCGTGACAGGCAGCGCGGTGGGGTCGCGGCTTGCCTCCTGGGCGTGGGCCTGGGCAGCCAGTGCGGCCAGCAGCAGGGCAATCCATCTCATGGCTGCACCTTCAGCAGGAAGAGTTGCGCGCGCAGGCGCGGTGGCTCGTTGTTGCCCGAAGCGATCAGGTCCATGGCGCCCCAACGCAGCCCGGGCAGTTCGCGTTCCAGTGCCTGCAGATAGCGCTGCATGTCGCCGTAGCGGCCCAGCACCTGCAGCTCGACGCCTTGCCAGGTCATGCCCGGCATGCTGGGCAGCGCGGCGGGGCGGGCCGCTGGAGCCGAGGCGGCAACGGCAGGCAGGGCCACGGGCGTGTCGTTCAGCAGCGCCAGCCGCTCCAGCACCAGGCCGGATTGCTGGGCCAGCAGCCGCTGCAGCACCGCTGACAAGCCCTCGCCGCCGCTGACCGAGCCGGCCTTGCGCAGCTCGGTATCCAGCCGCAGGCGCTCGGCCTGCGCGGCGTCGAGCTGGCCGCGCAACTGGCCGGCGGGGTCGTTCACATTGCTGCTGGCGGCCACAAACTGCGCACGCAGTTGCGTCACCTCGGCCGCCTGTTGAGCCTGCGCCTCGGTGCGCAGCTTGTTGCGGGCGGACAGCGGCGTCAGCACCAGCGTGTCGAACAGCGCCGCCAGCACAGCAGCGATGCTGATGAAGATGAAGGCACGCTCGCGCAGGCTGAGGGCGTCGATACGCCTGGCCTGGCGCTCCCAGCCTGCCCGCAGCGGTGCGAGGTTGATGGGCGTGGACGCCTTCATCTCACGCCCCCCGGCGCACTGATGACGCGAAACGCCCATACCGGCACTCCGGCCTGCGCGACCGGGCTGGTGCTAGACAGCAGCGGGTTGCTGTCGGGCTGGCTTTCTTGCCCCAGCGGCGTGCCCACGCGCTCCACCCGCAGGGCCGACAGCTCCTGGCCGGCCAGCAACGGGTGGCCGGCCAGCTGGCCCAGCCAGGGCCGCAGCACAGCCGTGTTCAGCGTGCCGCCGACGAGTTCGAGCCGGCCCGGCGCGTAGTGCAACTCGCCCAGCCATGCGGCCTCCGGCAGGCTGCGCGCGATGAGCGCGAGCAGGTCGGAATGGCGCTGGCCGGGCCGGGCGCCGCCGTCTGCGGCATCGGCGCCCAGGGCCCGCAGCAGTGCGCGGCGCTCATCGTTGCCGTTCTGCAGCGACAACAGTTGCTGCTGGGCTGCGGCGCCGTCCAGCGGCACCGGCAAGCCGGCACGTGCCACGGTGAGCTGCTGGCGCTCGGTGGTGTACCGGGCCAGCAAGTCGCGGTGCTCGGCGTCGGCACGGCGGTCCAGGTGCTGCAGCCATAGCGCCGCCGCCATGCCGGCCAGCAGCAGCAGGCCGCTCGCCTGCACCAGCGTCAGCGCCGAGAAATAGCGCTTGGGTGCCAGCAGGATGGGCGTGAGGAGGTTGATCTGCTGAGGCATCAGAGTTGTCGTGTCTCGGTGCGCAGTGCCGCGCCCAGCAGGGGCAGGCAGGCGGCCAGCGCCTGCGCTGCATCACCCTCGGGCGGCGGTGCGTCGGGGGCGAAGGCGGCGAGCGGGTTGAGCGCCACGGTGCGCTGGCCCAGCTCGCGCTGGATCAGGGCCGCAACCTCGGCACCGTGGGCGGCCGTCAGCACGTACAGGCGCGCCAGCGGCAGGTCGGGCCAGCTGCGCTCCCAGACGTCAATGGAGCGCTGCAGTTCGACGACCAGCGGCGACTCCTGCGCGCCGGCATTGTCGAACGCACCACCGGGCTGGTACTCAAAGCCCAGCGGCAGGTCGGGGGCGGCCGTCTCCTCGGGCTCGCCGCGGGCGCGGGCAAGCAGGGTGAGGTCGCTCTCCAGGCGGCGCGTGTAGAAGAGCTCGTCGCCGGCACAGATGACGAGCAGACAGTGCCGCCCGTCGAGGTGGATGGCAGCGCAGGCGCGTGCAGTGAGATCGTCGGCGCGAGCCTGGGCGGCCAGCAAGTTGCGCAGCGCCGTCTCCCAGATGTCGACGATGGCGATCTGATCGGTGACCCCCGCCGCTCGATCGGTCAGCGCCTTGATGGCACTGCTGCGCGCCGCCACGACAAAGAGCTGGCGCGAACTGGCCGCGTTGGGCCGCTCGACGTCGCCGCCCACATGCATGACGTCCAGCGTCAGCTCGGCCACGTCCACGTCCACCATCTCCTTGATCTGCCAGCGCGCCGCCGCCTTCAGTTCCTCCTGCGGCACGGGCGGTGTGTCGACCTTGAGGATCTGGTAGTCGGCCGGGTCCAGCAGCGCGATGGCCTCGCCGGCGGTGACGGGTCCTGCCTCGGGCAGCAGGCCCCAGCGCAGCAGGCGCGCGGGCGCTTCACTTGGCGCGCCGTCGGTCAGCACGAAGGCATGGCTGCTGCCGGCGCGGCGAAGCACCAGGCGCTGGGAACTGCGGCGGGATTGCCAGGGCCAACGCATCAGTAGTTCTCTCGCTGGTAGAGCACGCCATCGGCGCCGCGGTAGACACCCCAGGTGGCACGGGCACCGGGGTCGCTGAAGGCGTTGCCACACCAGGGGCCGCGCAGCGCGGTCTGGCTGGCGCCTGCAGTGGCGGCCTTGGTGGCCGTCCAGCCGGCCTGCGTCTTGAGGCAGGAAAGGTCGGTGGGCGGCGTGGCGGTGTCCATCGCGATCGCCACGTCCAGGCTGCCCACATGGCCGCTGGCGGGCGCGGCCAGCGTGATGCTGCCCTTGCCGCTGGCCACCGTCACCGAGGTGCCGACCATGGCCGCATCACTCGCCACCAGCGTCCTGCGCAGGTTGCCGAAGCTGAGGTTGGTGGCGCTGATGCGGGTGCAGGAATCCAAGGTGTTGGTGTTGTAGGCCGTGCTGTTCCAGAACTGCGCGTCTAGCGCCAGGCTGAGCTTTCGGTTGGCTGGGCCGATGCCATTCTGTAGCCGCAGCCGCCCGAAGCGCAGAGGGATTCTGCCCACCTTCACAGTGTCGTTGCCGGCGATGCCGTCGGTGTTGAGATCAGGCGACAGCATCGTCACACCGTCGGGATCGACCGGGGCGACGCCGAAGTCGGCACTGTCGAAGGGGCCCACGGGCGTGGCGGTGCGCGCGGCCTTGGCGCGCAATGTGACGGCGGCGGCCCCATTGACCCAGCCGGCGGCGCTGCTGCTGGTGCCTAGCACCAGGGAGGCATTGCCGGTCTTGAACTGCGTGGACCCGTCGACGCCGGCGAGCTTGAAGTTGGCAGCGGTGGCCAGGTCGAGGCGGGCAAAGGCGCCGCTGTAGTTCTGCGTCGTCGCGCCGCTGGCGTTTTGCGCCGTCAGCGTGAAGCCGAGGCTGAAGTCCTCATCCAGGTAGGTGAAGGTGGAGGCGACCGCGCAGGACTGGTTGATGCGGTGGGCGATGCTGGGGCCGCTGAGTGCGAACCCGGCCGGGATGAAGCGGCCCACGCGGGTCTGCTGGCCGCCACTTGCGTTGAAGACAAGGGCATCCAGGCTCAGGCCCGCCGTGCCGAGGTAGTTCGTTGTGACCCCGGTGGTGTTGAGCTGGAAGCTGCCGACCTCGCTGTAGCTCAGGTTGCTGGCCGTGGCCGCGCCGCTGGTGAAGGCCGCCGTGTTGAAGACGTTGTTGGAGAGCGTGCCCGCCGTGCCGCCAGCGGGTGTCACCGAGCCGGACGCCAGCGTCAATGCCACGCTGGCGTTGAAGCCCGCCGCCGCGCCGCCGGCCGAGACCTGGGCCAGCGTGGCGCCGGCATCGGGCACGCCGTCGTTGTTGCTGTCGGCGCCGGCGCTCCAGCGGTAGGCCGTGACCGTGGCCGAGAAGGCCGCGGCGGCCTTGGCGAAGACAGTGTCGCTCGCGGCGCTGCCGCCGGGGTTGTTGGTGCCGGTGGCGGCCGTCAACCCGGTGACGGCCAGCGTGTAGGGCCGTACGGTCAGGTCGGCACTGGTGCCGCTGACCGTCGTGGCCGCGTAGGTCAGCGAGTCGTCGTCGAGGTTGAAGGCGTACTTGCCGATGTTGGTCGTTGCCAGGTTGAAGCTGGCCACGCCGGCCGTGAAGGCCAGCGTGAGGTTGTTGCTGGCCGGGCGTGTGGTGGGCACTGGGTTCAGGGCCGGGCTGACCACGCTTGGGGTGGTCCAGGTGCTGCCGCTGTCGGTACGCCAGAGCTTGAGGTTGCGGCTGCCGCTGTAGTCGCTGGCGACGCTGCAGTTGCCGGTGGTCGGGTCCTTTTTGTAGAGCGACACGCGCATGTCGTGGTTGCGACCGGCCACGGCCACGAAGCTGCCGCTGACGAGGCTGCTCGCGTCTTCGGTCCAGACAAAGGCGTTGTCGCGGTAGTTGAGCGCGGACGAGGTAGTGCTGGTGCTGGATACCGCGCTGTCGACGACCGTGACGGTCAGGTTCTGCGCCAGGCTGTGGGCCAGCCTGAGCTTGACGACGCCGGCATCCCCCGCTGCAAAGGTGTAGCTGGCCAGGCCGCTGTTGGCAGCACCTGGCGTCAGCGTGCCCGAAGGCGCGGGGCTGGCACCCACGCTCCAGTCGCCCTTGCCCGTGCTGGTGCTGAGGTTGACGGTGCCGGTGTAGGTCGTCAGCGTGTTGCCGTTGCTGTCCCGGGCGGTGAGCGTGAGCGTCTGCGGCGTGCAGGTCGACGCGCTGCCGGTGCCGCTGATGGCGAAGCTGGTGATGGCCGGCAGCGGGCAGGTGCGCGATCGGCTGAGCTGGGTTGCGATGGCGCTGCTGTTGAGCAGCCCGCTGTAGACCTGCAGCTCGTCGATGTTGCCGTTGAAGTGGGCGGCGCCCGTGCCTTCGCTGGAGTTGATGGACTCACCGCCGATGCTGGTCTTCCCGCTACCCGCCGTCCAGGTGCCGGTGTAGGCCGTGCTGGCGCCCGCCAGCAGCGTGCCGCTGGTGTTGTAGATCAGCGTCTGGACGGTCTTGTTGGTCGTGTCCACCAGCGCGGCCACGTAGTACCAGGTGTTGTCGCTGAGGATGGCGGCGCTGTCCAGGCAGAGGTAGCCGCCCGAATTGCAAAGGCCAGTGGTGGCGCCGGTGCCGTTGCTGCCGCTGGTGGTGACGCTGCCGCTGCGCTGCAGGCCACGGTGGTAAAGCCGCAGCCGCACGCCGCCGGAGTCGCCCATGGACAGGCCCCAGCCGTCGTTGCTGTCGTCGTTGGCCAGGATGCGCTGGGTGGGCAGGTTCGCGTCGCCGCTGCGCACCCAGGCCAGCACGGTGAAGTTGCTCGTCAACGACGGGAATGCGTTGGGCAGCTGCACATAGGCATGGGTGGTGCTGGGGCTGGCACGGTTGAAGACGCCGTAACCGCAGCTGCCGGTGGTGGTAGTGCCCTGGGCGGGTGAGCCGCTGTCCGTGGTGGCCACGCGCGTGCCGGCTGAAGCCGTCGCAGCCTGGCCGTGGTAGCCGTTGCCACTGCTGTCCGTGACCTCGGCGGCCGTGCCGTTCCAGTAGGTCACCTCGTCCATGCGGTAGTCGGCCAGCTGCGTGGTGGCGCCCGCGCACAGCGCCGGCATGGCGTAGGTGGAGTTGTTGGTGACGCAGCTGCTGGTGCAACTGCTGCCGCAGCAGACGCTGTTGATGCTGCTCTCGTAGCCCAGCGTGATGCTGGCGCTGCCGGTGGACTTGACGCAGGCTGAGGCGGTGGCGGCCTGAGCAAAGCTGATGGTGCCTGTGCTGGTGGTGAGGGTGCCGACCACCGTCGCGCCATAGCCGATGGAGACGTTGCCGGCACCGCCGCTGATGTTGCCGCCGACATAGGAGCTCTGGCCCGTCGTGATGGCGCCGGTGGTGCTGAGGTTGCCGTTCACACGGGATTGGAAGCCCAGGTCCACCGCGCCCGAGCCGGCGCTGAGGTTGCCGGCGACGACGGCGTTCTGCACGACGGAAATGCTGCCGCTGCCCGTCACGCTGCCCGCCACCGTGCCGGCCTCGCTGATGCTGATGGCGCCGCTGCCGCCGGACACGTTGCCGCCGACGCTGCCGGACTGCGGCGTGGTGATGGTGCCCGTGCCGCTCGTCGTGACGTTCCCCGAGACGGTGGTCTGGTAGCCCAGCGCGATGTTGCCGTTGCTGTTGGCCGTCAGGTTGCCGGTGATGACGACGCCGCCGCCACCGGCGTCGTTCACACTGTTGGCCGTGATGTTGGCCTTGGTCTTGTGCTGGTAGCCCAGCGTCAGCGTGCCATTGACGATGACGGTCAGGTCGCTGGCCACGCCGCTCTGGTTGATCTGCGACGTGTCGGTACTGAAGTTGCCGTTGATGGTGATGGTGGCCGGCTTGGTACCGCTGATGGTGACCGTGTCGCCATAGGCGAGACTACCGCCGCCGGCGCAGGTGTAGTTGCCGCCGCTGCCGCCGCAGCCAGGCGGCATGTTGCTCGGGAAGTTGTAGGCCACCGCGCCGGCCAGCGTGGGCAGCACGAGGGCGGCGGTGGCGAAGAGGGTGGTCAGCCAGTGCTTCATTGGCTCAGGCTCAGGCTGCGGCTCAGCTGCCGTTCGGAATAGGTGGCCTCGTTCGTGCTGCCGTTCGGGCAGGCGCCAGCGGCGGTGATGTTGCACGCCGTCGCGAGCAGTGTGTAGAACGCATGGGTCTGGCCATCGTCGGCCACGGTGCCCGTGCTGGGCGTGCGGGTGCAGGTGACCGTGACGGTATAACCGCTCAACTGGTCGGGCAGGGCGATGCTGCGCGTGGCGAAGCAGGCCGGCTGGCCGCCGGCACGCAGGATCTGGTGGCTGCCCCACTCCAGGCCGGCAAACGCCGCCTGGTAGGCCTTGGCCGCCGCCAGTTCGCCCGCCGAGCCCATGTGCTGGCGCTGGCTCAACGAGGCCAGCGCCGCACCCAGGGCGGCCAGCGCCACCAGGATGAAGAGCATGGACATCATCGTGAAACCCCCAGAAGGGCGCAGCCGGTTCATGGCAGGTTGTCCACGTGAACGGTGTGATACAGCGTCACGGTCTCGTCCTGCGCACCGAGCTGGATGCTCAGGGTCACGAGTGCATGGCGTGCGCTGATGGCGGACGTGTCGTAGCTGAAGGAGCAGCCTTTTACATGGCGCGCCAGCACTGCGGCGCTGCCGCCCACGGGCGGGTTGGGCTGGCTGCTGAAGAAGCCGTAGCCGCTGTAGCGCGTCAGCGTCTCGGCCGTGGTGTCGCAGCGGTAGGTCACCGGGCGCTCGATGGCATAGACCCGGTATGGCGGCGCCTGCAGCGAGTTGGGCAGGGCGGCGCCAGAGATGGCGACGCTGGTCGCGTTGCCGGCCGCTGTGGATGACACGCGCACATTGGCCTGGGTGTACGCATCGGCATCCGGCACGCCGGGGCCGAGGTTGTACCAGGCCAGGCGCTGGTTGCCGGTGGCCAGGCGCAGGGCCGGGCCGACGATGGCGAAGCTGGTGTCGGCGGTGCCGAACAGCAGCGGATCACCGGCCTCGGAGCCGACCGCGTAACGCGCTGCGCCGCTGACCGGGATCAGCTCCAGGCTCATGCCGGTGATGCGCGCGCTGTTGGGCAGCGCGGCAGCCAGGTCGCGCGTGATGCGGCGTAGCGCCGTGTCGGCCTCGTCGCCGAGCCGGGCGCGCGTGGCGCTGGCGAAATAGGCCGTGATGGACGGCACGATGAAGACGGCCACCATGGCCACGAGCACGCCGGTGGTGGCGATCACCATGACCGCCTCGATCAGCGTAAAGCCCGATTCGGTGCGGCGCTTAGAAGGGCGACTGCGGCGCATAGCGGGTCCGCCAGCCTTGCAGCCGGATCGCATCCTTCGGATTGCTGACGTTGTCGCCCGGTGCGATGACGGTGACGGTGATCAGCAGCGCCTCGGCTGCCGCCAGGGTCTCCAGAGCGGTGGGCACCACGGTGACGCTCGCCGTGTAGCCGGACAGCCCGCTGACGGCGGCGTTCGAGAGATCGCGGATGCCGGTCATAGAGAAGCCGTCGTAGTCGTTGACGTTGTCGAAGTAGCTGCTCGGCCCGTAGCGTGTCTGGCCCGCTTCGGGGCCGCTGGCCTCGGCCAGGCTCGCGCAGCCGGCGGCTGATGTGGCGGTCTCGACGTTGGCGTCGCTCGTCGGGTCGCACCAGGTGAATGGCATCAACTGCACCTCGCGCAGCAGTGACTCGGCGATGGCGAGCTGCTGGCGACGGATGATGGGGTCGGCGCTGGCCGTCGTGGCGCTGACGAAGACGCGCAGCATCGCGGCCAACGCTATGCCTACGACGACGATGAACATCAGCAGCTCGATCAGCGTGAGGCCGCGATGAAGGCGGAGGGGCGACATGCGCTGCATGCTAGTGGACGCTGCCCGGCATCAAGCCTCAAGGAGAGGGGTAGATCAGGCCGGTATCGACCTCGATGCGGTAGGCCTGGCTGTAGCTGCCCGAGGCCACGGTGATCGTGAGTGAGCCCCCGGTGCTGGTGGCCGTGGCGCCGGTGTTGTTGATGTTGAAGATCACGGTGCTGGTGCCGGCGGGGGTGCCGCTGTTCAGGCAGGGGCTCTCGGTGGCCGGGCAGGGCAGGACACCGAGGCTGCCGCCGCTCACGTAGTCCCAGCTCACCCTGTCGAGATTGAACGTCGCCCGGATCGGCCGGCGCTGCTGCAGGGCCAGCCGCAGCATGGCCTGGTGGCGGGCCATCAGGTCGTCGCCAAACGAACGCAGCCGCCACAGCGTCGTGTCCAGCACCTTGGGAAGGGCGAACACCGCCAGGGCGGCCGTGATCACGATGACGAGGATGAGCTCGATCAGCGTGAAGCCACGCGAGATGCGCGGCATGCAGGCGTCAGGAGATGCCGGTGACGGTGAAGTTGGCGGTCTTGCTGGTGTGGCCGGTCAGCACACAGGTGCTGACGGTGACGTCCGCAGCAACGGTGCTGTCCGTCGTCACGGAGAAGCCAGTGGGCAGGGCTGTCTGCAGCATGGCGACGATGTCGGAGCACTTGGCCACGGCCACGCCCTTGGTGCTGTTGGCCTTGCGAGAGGCGTAGTTGATGGCCGAGGCCGAGCTGAGCGCACCGGCGACACCGTTGACGGCGGCCTGCTTGGCGTCGTCGTCGACGTTGACGAACTTGGGCAGTGCGACGGCAGCCAGCACGCCCAGGATCACGATGACCATCACCAGCTCGATGAGGGTGAAACCAGCTTGTTGAGACTTGTTCATGGGGGGAGTCCTTCCTGCGCTTGAGCGCTGTCGTCCGGGAATGCCAGAACTATCAGCCAATGGCCGCCGGGCTGGACGTGAATTGCGCACGCCTTGTGCCGTGCCGGCCAAACTCCGTTTGCAATCCGTTGCAAGCATCACACGCCGGAGCGCCTCAACGCCCCTGCGCTGCCTGCCCGAGGTTCCACAGCGGCAGGAACACGCCCAACGCCAGCACCAGCACCAGCGCGCCGATGATGGCCAGCAGGATGGGCTCGATGGCGGCCGACAGGCCCTTGATGGCGTAGTCGGTCTCGCGTTCATACATCTGCGCGATCTCGATCATCAGCGTGTCCAGCTCACCCGTCTCCTCACCCACTGCAATCATCTGCAGCACGATGGGGGTGAAAACGCCGGCGGCCGTCGCGCACCGCGAGATGCTCTCGCCGCGCTCCACGCCGTCACGCATCTGCTCGATGCGGGCGCCGATGTAGGCGTTGTCCACGGTCTGGGCCACCACGGTCATGGCCTGGCTGATGGGCACGCCCGAGCTGCTGGCCAGCGCAAAGCTGCGCGCGAAGCGGGCCAGCGTGGCCTTCAGCACGATGTCGCCGGCGATGGGCAGCCTGAGCTTGAAGCGGTCCCAGGTATAACGCCCGCTGGCCGTGGCGATCCAGTTGCGCCAAGCCAGCCCCACGCCAATGCCACCGCCCAGCACCATGGGCCACCATTTCAGTGTCCAGGCCGAGAAGCCGAGCAGGATGCGCGTCATCAGCGGCAGCTCGGTCTTGAAGTGCGCGAAGACGTCGGCGAACTTTGGCAAGACGAACAGGTTGATGACGACCAGCGCGATGGCCATCGCGACCATGACCATCATGGGGTAGCGCAGCGCCTGCTTGATGCGAGCGCGAATGTCGAGCTCGAACTCCAGGTGCTCGGCCAGGCGCTTGAAGACTTCGGTCAGCTTGCCCGTCATCTCGCCGACGCGCGTCATCGCGATGAAGAAGGGGCTGAACACCGCCGGGTGGCGGGTGAAGGCGGTGGCCAGTTCGCGCCCTTGGTCGAGGCTGGCGCGCACATCCTGGAGCAGGCTGACGACGCCGGCATGGGTCGTCGAGGCCTCCAGGCCGGCGAGGGCGCGCAGGATGGGCACGCCGGCTTTTTGCAGCGTGTACATCTGGCGTGTCAGCACGAGCGTGTCTTCCATCGTGACAGGCTTGGCCAACAGCGCTTGCAGCCAACCGCCATCAGCCAGGCTGACGGCCTCCTGCGTAGGCTCGATGCTGACGGGCACGACGCCACCGGCCATCAACTGGGCGGCCACGGCGTCGGGGGTGGCGGCATCGACGATGCCTTCGACGAGTTCGCCGCGGCCGTTGCGCCCTTTGAACGCGAAGTTGCTCATGCCGTCTTCATTCGGCGTCCACGCTGATGCGCACGGCTTCAGCGAGCGATGTCTTGCCTTCCCGCACCAGGGCCAGACTGCGGTCGGCCAGCGTCTTGCCCTTGAGGGACTTGCGCGCGGCGGCCAGGAAGCCGCCGGCATCGCTGTTCTGGATGGCCAGGGCCATCTCCGGGTCCAGCTCCAGCATCTCGTAGATGCCGCGCCGGCCTTGCGTGCCGGTGCCGTTGCACTCGGCGCAGCCGCGACCCTTGACGCTGGTGACCGGCGTCGTGTCGCCGTTCAGCGCCATCACCTGCTCCACCCAGGCCTGCTCCTGCGGCGTGGCCCGGTGCGGCTCGGCGCAGTGCTTGCACACGCCGCGCAGCAGCCGCTGGGCAAGTACGGCCTGCAGCGAAGTCGCCACCATGAACGGCGGCGCGCCCATGTCCAGCAGGCGGAACGGCGTGGAGACGGTGTCCTTGGTGTGCAGCGTGGAGAGCAGCAGGTGGCCGGTGATGGCGGCGCGCAGGCCGATCTCGGCGGTCTCGGCATCGCGCATTTCGCCGACCAGGATGACGTCCGGGTCCTGGCGCAGCGCCGCTCGCAAAACGCGCGCGAAATCCAGCTCGATCTTGTCGTTGACCTGCACCTGCGTGAGCCCCGGCAGGCGGTACTCGACCGGGTCTTCCACCGTGATGATCTTCAGCTGCTCGGCGTCGATCTCGGCCAGCGCCGCGTAGAGCGTGGAGGTCTTGCCCGAGCCGGTCGGGCCGGTGACAAGGATCATCCCGGAGTCACGGCCCAGCAGCTCACGGAAGCGCTTGAGCATGTCGTCGGGCATGCCGATCTGATCCAGCCGGCGCAGTGCCGAGCCCTGGCCCAGCAGACGCATGACGACGGATTCGCCGTACTGGCTGGGCATGGTGGACAGGCGCACGTCCAACGTGCGGTCCGACAGGCGCAGCGTGAAGCGGCCGTCCTGCGGCAGGCGTTTCTCGGAGATGTCCAGGCCGGCCATCAGCTTCAGGCGCTGGGCGAGCGCAGGCGCAATGCGCTTGTCGGCCTGTGTCAGCGTCTGCAGCAGGCCGTCGACGCGATTGCGGATCAGCAGCTCGCCTTCCTGCGGTTCGATGTGGACGTCGGACGCGCCGGCGCGGGTCGCGTCCTCGAACACGGACTGCAGCAACCGCACGACAGGCGCGCCCTCCTGGCCGACGCTGGCCTGCAGCGAGCCGAAGTCGACCGCGTCGCCGACGTCGCGCTCCAGCGCCTTGGCCAGGCCGGTGATCTCATCGCTGCGGCGGTAGTGCTTGTCGAAGACGGCGGGCAGCTGACTGTCAGCCACAACGGCCATGGCCAGGCGGCGCTTCAGGATCTTGGCCAGTTCGTCGAAGCCGAACAGGTCCAGCGGGTCGGCCATGGCCACCAGCAGCGTGTCGCCACGCTCCTCCAGCACCAGCGCTCGGAAACGACGGGCCGGTGTCTCGGGCAGCAGGCGCACGAGCTCGGTCTTCAGCGGGAAGGTCTTGAGGTTGACAAAGGGTGCGCGTAGCTGGCGCGCCAGCACATGGGCGAGGGCTTCTTCGGTGATGAGGTTGGCTTCGATCAGCAGGCGACCCAGCTTCTTGCCGGTGGCGCGCTGCAACTCCAAAGCCTGGGTCAGCTGCTCAGACGAGATCAGTTGCTGCTCGACGAGCACGTCGCCCAGGCGCAGCTTGGGGCGGGGGGCGGCGGCGGTGTCAATGGTGTCGGTCATGCGTTGCTGGTGGCGTGAACCTCGGCCAATGTCGTGATGCCCTGCAGCACCTTGACGATGCCGTCCTGGCGCAGCGAGCGCATGCCTTCGGCCAGGCCGGTGTGGTGCAGTTGCTCGGCGCGGGCGCCGGTCTGGATCATGCGGCGCAGGTCCTTGGAAACGGTCAGCAGCTCGTGCAGGCCAGCGCGGCCCTTGTAGCCGCTGTGGCCGCAGGTCGGGCAACCCGGGCTGGTGAACTTCATCAGCCGGCCGTCCTTGCCGTGGTGCTTGATCCACTCCGCCATCAAGGCGAGCCGGCTTGGTCGCGCATCGGCGGGGAAGACGTGCAGATAGTCATCCAGCAGCTCGCTCAAGTCCGCCTCCGTCAGCGGCTCGCTCGTCTGGCAGGCCGTGCAGCTGCGCCGCACCAGGCGCTGGGCCAGCACGGCCAGCAGCGAGTCGGCGAAGTTGAACGGGTCCATGCCCATGTCCAGCAGCCGCGTGATGGTCTCGGCGGCGCTGTTGGTGTGCAGCGTGGACAGCACGAGGTGGCCGGTGAGAGATGCCTCGACGGCGATCTCGGCGGTCTCCTGGTCGCGGATTTCGCCGACCATGATGACGTCGGGATCGGCGCGCAGAAAGGCCCGCAAAGCCTTCGCAAACGTCCAGTCGATCTTGGGGTTGACCTGGACCTGGCGCAGGCCGGCCTGGGTGATTTCAATCGGGTCCTCGGCCGTCCAGATCTTGCGCTCGATGGTGTTGATATGGCTGAGCGCCGAGTGCAGCGTCGTCGTCTTGCCCGAACCGGTGGGGCCTACGCACAGCACCATGCCGTAGGGCCTGGCGACAGCGTTCTGCAGGGCGGCGAGGTTGGCCGGCGTGAGGCCGATGCGGTCCAACGGAATGGGCCGGCTGCTGGCCAGCAGGCGCATGACGACGTCTTCCAGCCCGTTGTTGGTCGGGATGGTGGCCACCCGCAGCTCCAGTCGATGCTGGGCCGAGAAGCGCGCAAAGTTGATCTTGCCGTCCTGCGGCTTGCGGCGCTCGGAGATGTCCAGGTCGCACATGATCTTGATGCGCGCAATCATTGCGTTACGGTAGGTGGGCGGCAGCTCCAGGTAGGGCTGCAGCACGCCGTCGCGGCGGAAGCGGATCTTGAGCTTCTCGCGGCCCGGGTAGGTCTCGATGTGGATATCGGACACACCCTGGTTGTGCGCCTCGATGATCATCGAGTTGATGAGGCGCACCAGGCTGTTGTCGCTTTGCTCGATGGGCGACTCGTCTTCCTTGGCTGCACGTTCGCTGCTGTCGCGCTCCAGGCTTTCGATGAGCTTGTTGGAGCTGTCCAGAGAGAAGTCGGGCTGGAAGTCGGGCAGGTTGTCGACGGGGCTGTGCGGCAGCGCTTCGGCGCCGAAGCGGTCGTATGCGGACGGCACGGCGAACTGCAGCGTGCCCAGCTTGGTCAGTGTGGGCACGACCTTGAGCTGAGTGATGAACTCGACCTCGTCGAGGGCCTCGCGACGCGTCGGATCTTCCATCGCCACGATGAGGCGACCGTCGCGCAGCACCAGCGGCAGCATCTCCAGCCGCTTGGCCACGGCGTAAGGGAGCTTGCGCACGGCATCGGGCTCGATGGCGAAGCGCTCCACGTCGACGATGGGGTAGCCCATCTTGCGCGCCAGTGCCGATTGCAGCTGCGCGCGGCTGATGACGCCCTTGCGAACCAGCAGCTCGCCCAGCGGCACCGAGCGGTCATCACGCTGCTGCGCCAGCGCCAGCTCCAGCTGTTCGGGCGTGACCAGGTCCAGCGCCAGCAGCGCCTCGCCGATGCGCACCATGGGCATCCTGGCCTGCTGCTCGATGGCCTGCAGCAGCTGCTCGGTGCTGACGATGTGCTGCTCGACGAGGATGTCGCCCACGCGCTTCTGCCGCAGGCCGGTCTGTTCCACGGCAGCGGCGGCGAGCTGCTCCTGCGTGACGAGCTGGTCCTTCAGCAGCAGGTCGCCGATGCGCTCGCCGACCTCGAAATGCGCCAGAACCTCGCGCGGGATGAAGACGCGGCGCACCGAGTCATCGCTGTCGGACAGCGGCGGGAACAGGAACAGACCCAGCGTGTCGTGCTGATGGCCGATGGTCACGCCCTTGAGCTCGTCGCCACCGTTGAAGACGATGCGGAAGTCACTGCGCGGACGCTGGTCGACGCTGAGCACCGCGTTGACATCACTCTCTTCGCGCGGCGGCACCGCGATGGCACGCATCAGCTTGATGGCGCGGAACTGGCTGAACTTCAGCGGCATGCTGTTGCGCGCCGGCGGCACGTTGATGCGCACGATGCGGTCGCTGGCGTCCAGCTCCAGCAGCTGGCCGGCGCTGCGGCTGTTGTTCAGGCCGAGGATCTCGCAGGCCTCGGCGCCCTTTTGCACCTCGGGCTGCGGATAGGCCGCGTAAGGCGGGCAGGGCCAGAGGAAGCCCGAGGCCTGACCGGCGGCGGTGTCGTCATGGGTCCAGGGCAGGGGCTCGGACGGGTCTGTCATGGGTGGTGGGCTGCGGGTGCGAGCCATTATGGAGGCCTGCCGTGACGCGGTTTCACTCAAAAAGACACGGCCTCGCGGCGGCAATCCGGACAATGCCGGCATGAACATCCTGCTCACTGGCTTTGAGCCCTTTGGCGGCGAGACCATCAACCCGGCCTGCGAGGTGGCGCAGGCGCTGCATGCGCAGCTCATCGGTGGCGCGACCGTGCATGCCTGCTGCTTGCCAACCCGCTTTGATGATGCGCCCCAGGTGCTGGCCCAGGCGCTCGCCGCGCTGCAGCCCAGCCTCGTCATCGCGCTGGGCCAGGCCAGCGGCCGCAGCGAGATCTCCATCGAACGCGTGGCCGTCAACCTCATCGACGCGCGCATCCCCGACAACGCCGGCCTGCGGCCGCAGGACGTGCCGGTGCGCGCCGGCGCGCCGGCGGCGTACTTCTCGACGCTGCCGATCAAGGCCATGCGCGACGCGCTGCGCGCTGCCGGTCACCCGGCCGGGCTGTCGCTGTCGGCCGGTGCCTTTGTCTGCAACCAGGTGTTCTTCGAGCTGCAGCACCAGCTCGCCGGGCAGGGTGTGAGGAGCGGCTTCATTCACCTGCCGGCCCTGCCCGAGCAGGCGGCGCGCACGCAGCCGTCGGTCCCCAGCATGGGCCTGGCGGCGCAGATCGATGCCATCAGGCTGGCGGTGGCCGTCGCCTTGGCAGGTAAGGACGGCGGTCGACCGGACGAAGGCGCACCGACGAGCTGAGCTACTCCTCGGCGTAGTTGCGCCAGCGCGCGCTCGCCTTGCGCATCAGCGCCAGCTGCCGCTGGAAGCGGCGACAGTTGCTGCACGCGCGTTGGTGCAGCCGCATCGACAGGCGCTCGGCCAGTGGCACGGCGCGGTCCTCGGCCTGCAAGGCGATCTTGGTGGCCTCCTTGCAGGTGATCATCAGCTTGATCAAGTCGCCCCTCCAGCAAACCAGCCCAATTGCAGGCAATCCCTCAACCTCAGCCGCGCCCGGTGCAGCATGACCCACAGGTTCGTCGGCGTGATCGCCAGTTCCTTACAGATTTCGTCGGACTCCAGCTCCAGCCACTCGCGCATCATGAAGAGCCGCCCCTGCTGGCCGGGCAGCTTCTCGACGCAGGCCTCCAGCACCCTCATGAAGTCGGTCTGACGCAGCGCGTCCTCGGGGTTGCCCCAGTCGTGCTGGGTCTCGCGCCAGTGGCCGTCGCTGGCGAACAGCAGGTCGTCCAGGTCCTCGCCATCGTCGCTGGCTGCCGTGGTCGACAGCTCGCGGCTGTTCTTGCGGATCTGGTCGACGAGCTTGTGCTTGAGGATGCCGACCAGCCAGGTCTTGAGCTGGCTGTTGCCTGCAAAGGACTGTGGCTTCTCCAGCGCGGCCAGCAGCGTCTCCGACACTGCATCCTCCGCCCAGGCCGGGTTGCGCAGCTGCAAGCGCGCGTACTTCAGCAGCACGGGGCGCAGGGCTTCGAGCTGGCGGCAGTAGTCGGGTGTGGCGGTCATGGCGGCGGGCAGTGTAAGGAGTTGCCGGTGTCTTGCGACTTCAATCTCGCCGCCGGATGATCGGCCGCCTTTCACTCTCAACCTTTTGGAGACCTGTCTCATGAAGAATCAAGCCCTCGTGTCCTCGGCGCTGGCCGCCGCCCTGTCCCTCGGCCTTGTCGCCCATGCTCAAGCCCAGGACAAGGCTGCCAAGGAGAAGTGTTTCGGCATCGCCAAGGCTGGCCAGAACGACTGCGCCTCGGCCAATGGCAGCCATTCCTGCGCCGGCCAGTCCAAAGCCGACAAGGACCCCAATGAATGGAAGTACGTCGCCAAGGGCACGTGCGAAAAGGAAGGCGGCTCCACCAAGGCGCCGGCCAAGAAGTAAGCGCAGCGTGGCGCCAGACTCGGGCAGTTCCGTCGGCATCGGCTGGCGCCAGCCCCACTACGACACCTTGCTGGCCGAGCGCCCCGCGCTCGGCTTCATCGAGGTGCATTCCGAAAACTTCTTCGCCGACGGCGGCATCACGCTCGCCGTGCTGGAGGCGGGCCGCGAGGCCTACGACCTCAGCCTTCATGGCGTCGGCCTGGCGCTGGGCTCTGCGGCCGGGCTGGATGCCTGGCACCTCGACCGCCTCGCGCGGCTGGTCGAGCGTGTGAAACCCCGTTGGGTGTCCGACCACGCCTGCTTTGCCCGCGTGGGCTCGGGTCTGCATGCGGCCGATCTGCTGCCCATTGCCTTCAACGACGAATCGCTGACGCTGATGGCAGCGCATGTCGACCAGGTGCAGCAGCGCCTGGGGCGGCGCATGCTCGTCGAGAACATCAGCGCCTACGTGGGCTGGTCCGGTGACACGCTGGCCGAACCCGAGTTCTTCAACGAACTGACACGGCGCAGCGGCTGCGGCCTGCTGCTGGACGTGAACAACCTCTTCGTCAACGCGCGCAACGCCGGCTTCGACGCGGACGCCGCCGCGCGCGAAGCCATCCGCTGGGTCGACACGATCCGCCCCGGCAGCGTCGGCGAGGTCCACCTGGCCGGGCATTGCGAACTGCAAGATGGCCTTGTCATCGACGACCACGGCAGCCGCGTGCGCGATGAGGTCTGGCGGGTCTACGAGCACGCCATCCGGCGCCTCGGCCCGTTGCCGACATTGATCGAATGGGACACGGCGGTGCCCGCGCTGGACGTGCTGCTGGCCGAGGCCGGGCGGGCTAGGGCGGTGCGGCCATGAAGGCCGAGCAGCAAGCCCTGGTCGATGCCCTGCTGGGCCGCGGCGATGCACCCACCACACTGAAGGGCAGCGAGCGCGGGCTGGCTGCCTACCGCAACAACCTGCGGGCGCTGTCGGCCCAGGCGTTGGCCGTGCCCTTTGAGCGGGTGCGCGGCGCGCTTGGAGAGGACGACTTCGCCGCGCTGGCCTGGACCTTCTGGCGCGCGCGGCCACCCGAGTGTGGCGACCTGGCGCAGTGGGGCGGGGCGCTTGAAGACTTCCTGATCGAGCGCGCCGGCGAGGCCTCTGGCCTGCCGGACCTGGCGCGGCTGGACTGGGCTTCGCACCAGGCCGAGCGCGCAGCAGACGCCGAGCTGGACGTTCCATCGCTGGCCTTGCTGGGCACGACGCCGCCCGAGCAGTTGCGGCTGTGCCTGCGCCCTGGCGCGGCCTTGATCGCCCAGCGCGATGGTCCGGTGCTCGTGTGGCGCCAAGGGTGGGCCGCGAAGTCGCAACCGCTGTCGCCCGGCGAGGCCGCCTTCGTGCAAGCCTTGCTGAGCGACGTGAGTCTTGCCGACGCGCTGGTGAAAGGTTCTGCAGCCGAAGTCGACTTTGACTTCAGCACCTGGCTGCAAGCCGCGCTGCAACAGGCCTGGCTGCAAGGGGTCAGGTCGACACCCCAACCCTGAACACCCCACCGGACAACGACTCCATGAAAGCTCTGATCTCAATCTCGCTGCGCGCCTTCACCGACCCCGGCCTGCAGCCGACGCGACTGCCCGCGCCGCTGGACACGGCGGTCAGCCACCTGCAGTCTCTGGCCTTGCTCGCCGCGCGGCTCTATGTCGCCCAGGTGTTCTTTCTGTCGGGCCTGACCAAGCTGCGCGACTGGTCGTCCACGCTGGCCTTGTTCAATGACCTGTACCAGGTGCCGCTGCTGCCGCCCGCGCTCGCGGCCTACATGGGCACGGCGGGCGAGCTCGCACTGCCGGTGCTGCTGGTGGTGGGTCTGGCAGGGCGCTTCGCCGGCGCCGGCCTGTTTGTCGTGAACCTGATGGCGGTGCTGTCGCTGATGGCCGATGACCTGACGCCGGCTGCCGTGGCGCAGCACACGCTGTGGGGCGTGTTGGCGCTGGCGATTGCGCTGTGGGGTGCCGGGCGCTGGTCCGTCGACCGCTTCCTGGCTACTCGCGCGGCTTGAAGGTCAGGAGGATGACCGGCGGCACGCGGCCGTCGGTGTCGCGCGGCAGCGTCTCTGCCTTCTCGATGGCGCGCAGCACAGCGCGGTCCCAGTCGGCATCGCCGCTGGCCTTGGTGATCTTGCTGCCGAGGATGCGACCGTCCGGCGCGAGGGCCACCTGGACTTCCGCGCTCGGGTTGGCGGCGCTTTCTTCCGCATAGATGATCAGTGGCTTGATCTTGGCCTTGACCTTGCCATTCCAGCCGGCCGACGGCGCGGCACTCTGTGCCGCCGTGCCGGTCGAGCCCGGTGTGCCGCCTGCCATGCCCTGAATGCGCTTCAAGAACTCCTGGCGCTGCGCCTCGCGGCGGGCATCGGCGTCCTTGGCTTCCTTCGCCTCTTTGGCGTCCTTGGCGGCCTTCTCGTCCTTGAGCTTCTTGCGGTCCTGCTCGTCCTTTGTCGCCTTGTCCTTCGCAGCCTTCTCTTTGGCTTGCTTGTCCTTGGCGGCCTTCTCGCGCTCCAGCTTGGCGGCGTCCTCGCGAGCCTTTTCTTCCTTGCGCTTCTTGGCCTTGGCGATGGCGATCTCGGCCTCGCGCTGCTCGGCGGCCTCTTCTTCGGCGCGTTGCTGCGCCTTCAGATCGGGCTTGGGCGCCTCGGGTTCCGGCTCGACCGGGACCTCCTCGCGCGGTGCGGCCACCGTGGGCACGGACGACCACAGCTCGGCCTCGAAGGAGGGCGACGAGTCGCTGCGCCAGTTCAGCCCGGAGCTGAGTGCGAGGATCAGCAGGCCGTGGGCGAGCAGCGCAAAGGTCAGGCCCCGGCCGATGCCGGCGGCCTCGGGCGGACGCAGGGTCGCAGCACTCATGGGCTCAGTTGCTTGACGCGCCGCTCTTCACAGCCAGGCCGACGCGCTGGATTCCGGCGCGCTGCAGCGTGTCCATGACCTGCACCACGGCCTCGTACTTGACGTTCTTGTCGGCGGATATGACGACGGGGTTGTTCGCGTCCTTGCCCTGCGCCTTCTTGACCCGCTCGGCCAGCCGGTTGGCCGGAATGGCTTCCGGCTCCAGCTGGTCAACCTTGATCTTCAGCCGCTCGTCGGTGCCGACGATGATCTGGATGACGTGCTCGGGCTGCTGGCGGCTCTTGCCCACGCTTGGCAGGTCGACCATGCCGGTCGTGATCAGCGGCGCGCTGACCATGAAGATGATGAGGAGCACCAGCATCACATCAATGAACGGAACCATGTTGATCTCGTTCATCGTGCGGCGCCGGCGGCCGCCACGGGGAGAGATGGCCGCCATCAGTTTTGAACCGTCGCGTTGCGCTGCAGGATGTTGGAGAACTCCTCGATGAAGGTCTCCAGCGTGATGGCGGCGCGGTCGATCTGACGCGCGAAGCGGTTGTAGGCCAGCACGGCGGGGATGGCCGCGAACAGGCCGATGGCCGTGGCGACCAGGGCTTCGGCAATGCCGGGCGCGACTGTGGCCAGCGTCACCTGGGTCAGGTTGGACAGGCCGACAAAGGCGTGCATGATCCCCCAGATGGTGCCGAAGAGGCCCACGTAGGGCGACACCGAGCCGACCGAGGCGAGGAACGAGAGGTTGCTCTCCATCGCGTCCAGTTCGCGGTGGAAGCTGGCGCGCATGGCGCGGCGGGCGGCGTCAAGCAGGGCGCTGGCGTCGGTGATGCGCTTCTCACGCAGCTTCATGAACTCGCGCATGCCGGAGGCAAAGATGCGCTCCAGCGGCGCGCCGTCGGTGCGGTTGCTGACCGACTGGTAGAGCTCATTGAGGTTCTTGCCGCTCCAGAACTCGGCCTCGAAGGCATCGTTGCGGCGCTTGATCTGGCCCAGGCCGATCAGCTTGCCGAAGATGACGCTCCAGCTCGCGAGCGAGACGAGCAGCAGGCCCGCAATGACGAGCTGCACAGCCAAGCTGGCGTGCAGGATCAGGGAGACGATGGACAGGTCTTGGTTCATGCGGGGTGAAGAGCCGCAAGCACGGCTTCAGGCAGACGTTGGGGTTTCAGGTCTTCGGCGCGGACGCAGCCGATGCGGATCTCACCCTCGGCCAGCAACGTGTCCCCGCGCAGCGCGCGTTGACGCACGACGAGGCTGGCGCGGCCGGCCGGTTCGGGTTCGACGGTGATGGTGAGCAGGTCGTCGAGCTTCGCCGGCGCTGCAT
>Ga0187844_10000364_pt1 | contig 35469 bp, 29 predicted proteins | sample SpaLakP09_SKY_50_FD_134517 | JGI IMG/M metagenome (GOLD analysis project Ga0187844, IMG submission 134517) | Oligotrophic lake water microbial communities from Sparkling Lake, Wisconsin, USA - SP09_SKY_50 | ecosystem: Environmental > Aquatic > Freshwater > Lake | place: USA: Sparkling Lake... | reverse complement strand
TGCTTGCACTGTTCGATGACTGGCAGCAGCAGGCCCATGGCGAGTTGCGTCTGCTCGCCGCCGTGCAGTCCCTGCGGCAAGACCTGGCCTTGCCTCCCGATCAGCTGGAGGCGCGTGGACGGCGTTTTGCCCAGGATCTGGTGCTGCTGGCGCAAGGCATGCTGTTGCGCCAGCATGCGCCGCCGTCGGTGGCCGATGCCTTCATTGCGTCCCGTTTCGATCTGGGCGCCGGGCGGGTGTATGGCACGGCGCTGATCGGGCAGGCCGAGCTGGAGGCGGTGCTGCAGCGGGCCTATGCCGGCTGAGCGCTCAGGCGCCGCAGGCCGGGGTGCAGCATAGCCAGCAGGCTGAGCAGGCAAAACCCGGCACCGGCCAGGAAGGTGCTGGGCGCGCCGAGGCTGTCCCACAGCCAGCCGGCCAGGCCGCTGGCCAGCAGCAGGGCCAACCCGCTGCACAGATAAAACATGCCGTAGGCCGTGCCGCGCAGATCCTCGGGTGCGGTCCTGGCCACCAGCGCCGCGAGCAGACCCTGTGTCATCGCCATATGCAGGCCCCAAAGGCCCAGGCCCAGTGCCAGGCTGGCCGGGGCGGTGCTGCCGGCCAGCACCAGATCGGCTGCCAGCAACAGGGCCACGCCGGGTATCAGCAGATAGCTGACGGGCCAGCGGTCGGCCAATTTGCCGCAGGGATAGGCGGCCAGCGCATAGACCACATTCATGCCCACCAGCACCAGCGGCGTGTAGGCCAGCGGCAGGCCGCCCTGGGCGACGCGCAGCACCAGAAAGGCCTCGGAGAAGCGCGCCAGCGTGAACAGGGCGCCCAGGCCCACCACCCACCAGAATTCGGCCGGCAGCCGCCGCAGATGCGCGCGGCTGATCGGGTTGGTGCGCTGGGCCTGCGCCGGACGTTCGGGCTCCTTCACGCCAAAGAACAGCAGGGCCACGGACAGCAGGCCTGGAATCACCGCCACCCAGAACACCGCGCGGAAGTCGTTGGCCCACAGCAGCATCAGGGCGATCGCCAGCAGCGGGCCGACAAAGGCACCCACCGTGTCCAGCGACTGGCGCAGGCCGAAGGCGGCGCCGCGCATGCCGGGCGGCGCCAGATCGGCCACCAGCGCATCGCGAGGGGCGCCGCGCAGGCCTTTGCCCACGCGGTCGATCAGCCGGGCGCCCAGCACCATGCCGGCGCTGTCGGCCAGCGCGAACAGCGGTTTGGACAGGGCGCCCAGGCCGTAGCCCAGCACCGCCAGCGGCTTGCGTTTGCCGAAATAGTCGCTCAAGGCACCGGAGAAGACCTTGACGATCAACGCCGTGGCCTCGGCCGCGCCCTCGATCAGGCCCAGGGTCAGGGCGCTGGCGCCCAGGGCGCCGACCATGAACACCGGTAGCAGGCTGTGTATCAGCTCGGATGACACATCCATCAGCAGGCTGACAAAACCAAGCGCCCAAATGGTGGCGGGCAGCGGCGGGCGGGCAGGGCGCATCGGGCGGGAGTGCAGCGGAGAAGGCTGATCTTGAGGCAAGCGAGCGCGAATACCAAGAGGGTATTTGTACGGGCTCGCGCCCGAAGTTGTGGCGATAAAGTTGCAAATGTGAAGTAGCGGGCCGCGTCGGCGTATGTGGCTCGCCGCCGCATCGCTCAGACTCGACGCAATGCACGCTTCCACGCAAGGGGCCATGGCTGAACATGAGTAGAACAACCGTCGCCAAGCCCAAGTCTCGTGCCAGCCCGCACCGGTCGGGCGGCGCGTTGTCGCTGGGTGCCGATCTGCTGCTCGCCTCGCTGGCGCTGCTGGCCCTGGGTGTCTTGGCGCTGTCGGGTCAGGCCCTTTCGCTCGCGGTGCAGCTGGCCCTGGCCGGGCTGGGTGCGCTGGCCATCCTGGGCCTGGGCCTGCGTGCGACGCTGGCCCAGCGCAGTGCGGTCACCGTGGCCCGGGACAGTGTGCATTCCGATCTGCTGACCGAAACCCAGCAGGCCAATCAACGCCTGGAAGACGCGATCAATGCGCTGCCCGAGGGCTTTGCCTATTACGACCACGACGACAAGCTGGTGGTCTGTAACCAGCGCTACCGCGAGCTTTACCCTGAGATGGCAATGCAGTTGCTGACCGGCGTCAGCTTTGAGCAGACGCTGCGCTTTGGTGTCGGGCGCGCCCAGTTTCCCGAGGCCGAGGGCCGGGTCGATGCGTGGATCGCCGAGCGCCTGGAACGTCACCGCCGCGCCGATGGCACGCCCTTCGTCGTCAAGCTGCCGGGCAGCCGCTGGGTGCGCATCAACGAGCGACGCACGGCCGAGGGCGCGTTGACCTCCTTCCACACTTACGTCACCGATCTGATGCGGCGCGAGCAGGAGTTGGTGGCCGTCAACGCCCGGCTGGCCGAAAGCGAGGCGCGCATCCAGTCGATCTTCGAGAGCGCGGTGGTGGCCGTGGCCGTGTTCGACGAGCAGGGCCGCATCCTCTCGGCCAATGCCAGTATCGAGCGGCTGTTCGGCTTCCCGGTGCCGGCCATCATCGGCCAGAGCGCCCTGATGTTCACCGACGCGCCAGGCGGCGTGCGCAACGAGCTGGAGTTGGCCGAATTCATGGCCGACCGTCTGCCGGCCATGCTGGGCCAGTCGCGCGACGTCAAGCTGCGCCACCGCGATGGCCATATCCTGACCGTCAACCTGGGCGTGACCGAGGCCCGCGCGGGCGAGCAGCGCCAGTTCGTCGCGATGATGCGCGACATCTCCCAGCAGGTGGCCCAGCAGCAGGCGCTGCGCGATGCCAATGACCGGCTGGAACATCTGTCCAGCACCGATGCGCTGACCGGCCTGGCGAACCGGCGCAAATTCGAGGAGCAGCTGCAGGCCGAGTGGATGCGCGGCGCCCGTCAGCGCTCGCCGCTAGCCCTGCTGGTGGCCGATGTCGACCACTTCAAGCGCTACAACGACCACTACGGGCATGTGGTCGGCGACGCATGCCTGCAACAGGTGGCCCGGCTGTTGGGCCGCTACGCGCGCCGCTCGGGTGATCTGGCGGCGCGCTACGGCGGCGAGGAGTTTGCCCTCCTGCTGCCGGGGCTTGATGCGGCGGCGGCGATGCGGGTGGCCCAGGCCTGTGTGCAGGAGGTCCTGGCTGCGCAGATTCCCCATGCCAACGCCCCCGATCTGGAGGTGGTCAGCCTGAGCATAGGCGTGGTCAGCCTGCTGCCCAGTGCCGAGCACACGCCATCGCACCTGATCGAGCAGGCCGACAAAGCCCTCTACCGTGCCAAGGCCGAGGGGCGCGGTCGCGCGCTGTTGCAGAGTGCCGGCTGAGACCAGGCCGGGCGCGCGTCCGCGCGACGCGGCCTGCGGCAGAATGCGCGCACGATGCCCGAGCCCAAGACCCTGAAGTCCGCCGACCTGATGGCGCAAAAGACCGCTGACAAGAAGCGCCTGCAGATGGCCGACATTGCCCGTCTTGCCGGCGTGTCGGTGTCGACCGTATCGAGGGCGCTCGCCGGCAGCCCGCTGGTCAACGACGAGACCCGCGCGCGCGTGGCCGAGCTGGCACGATCGCTGAACTACTCGATCAATCTCGGGGCGCAGAACCTGCGTCTGCAGAAGAACCGCACCGTGGCGGTCGTGGTGCCCTACGACGCGCAGGCGCGCCAGCACATCTCCGAACCGTTCTTCCTGTCGATCGTTGGCGCAATCGCCGATGCCCTGACCGATCTTGGCTACGACATGTTGCTGTCGCGGGTCGATGCCGATCGGCTGGACTTGGCGGCCCAGACCGTGGAGTCCGGCAAGGCGGCCGGGCTGCTGATCATCGGCCAGTGGCGTCATCACGATCAGCTCAACGACCTGGCGGCGCGCCGGCTGCCGGTGGTGGTGTGGGGCGGGCAGATCGCGCAGCAGTTGTACTGCAGTGTCGGTGGCGACAACGTGCTCGGCGGTCGGCTGTCGACCCGGCATCTGCTGAGCACCGGCCGACGCCGGCTGGCCTTTCTGGGCGATGCCGGCCTGCCCGAGGTGATGCTGCGCCGGCAGGGCTATTGGGAAGCACTGATCGAGGCCGGACTGCAGCCCGACCCGGGCCTCGAGCTGCCGGTGCCGTTCGAGGTCAGTGGCGCGCGGGCGGCGATGGAGAGCTTCTTTGCCGCGCGGCAGGAGGTCACCGGAGTGGTGGCCTGCAGCGACCTGCTGGCCCTGCAGGCCATCCAGGTGCTGCGCGCGCTGGGACGCCGGGTGCCGGACGACGTTGGTGTGGTCGGCTATGACGACATGCCGCTGGCCGCCTATTGCGACCCGCCGCTGACCAGCGTGCATCAGCCGATTGCCGCGGCCGGCGCCGAGTTGGTGCAGGCGCTGATGCGCCTGCTCGACGGCGAGCGCGTCGCTCCCAGCACGCTGCCGGTCTACCTGGTCGTGCGCGAGAGCGCGCCCGCCGGCCCGCCGGCCACCTGAGGCTTCGATTGCAATTGATTGCAAGACTTCTCTTGCAATCGCTTGGTTGGCCTGATGTTTACACGTATATATCGACTTACTTCGTGTTTACCCTGAAATGCAATCGATTGCAAAAATATTTGAAAGATCACACAATGGTGCCAACGGAGCGCAATTGGTGCAGGGCGCCCCCGCCTGGGGGGCGTCCGCGGCGCCGGCGCTGCGTGCCGCTCATACACACATCACGGAGCAAGGTCCGAAGGGCCTGCCTGTACAAGGAGACAAGATGCAAGTTCGCGACATTTCCGCGCCGTTCAGCCTCGCCCCTCTGGCCTTCGGTCTGCTGCTGGCCTTTGCCCCGACCGCCTCACGTGCCCAGGAGGCCGTCAAGCCGGCCGACGAGGCCCGCGATGGCCTGAAGCTGGACCAGGTGCTGGTCACCGGCAGCACCAGCGGCAGCTCGAAGATGAAGCAAAGCCTGTCCGTCAGCACGCTGGACGGCGAACAACTGCTGAAGTCCGGTGCCACCAGCGCCGCCGAACTGCTGCGTTCGGTACCCGGCGTGCGCTCGGAATCCTCGGGCGGCGAGGGCAATGCCAATATCACCGTGCGCGGCGTGCCGCTGTCTGCGGGCGGCTCGCGCTATGTGCAGATTCAGGAAGACGGCCTGCCGCTGCTGCTGTTCGGCGACATCGCCTTCGGCACCGCCGACCAGTTCCTGCGCGCTGACTACAACACCGACCGGCTGGAAGTGGTGCGCGGGGGATCGGCCTCGACCCTGGCCAGCAACTCGCCGGGCGGCATCATCAACTTCATCAGCAAGACCGGCAGCCAGCCCGGCGGCAGTCTGGGCCTGAGCGCCGGTTTGGATCGCCGCCAGTGGCGGGTTGACGCCGACTATGGCGGCAAGCTCGGAGCGGACACCACCTTCCACGTCGGCGGCTACCAGCGCGTCGGCGAGGGCGGGCGGCCGACCGGCATGAACGTCGAGAACGGCGGCCAGATCAAGGCCAATATCACACAGCGTTTTGCCAGCGGCTTTGTGCGTGCCAGCCTGAAGGTGCTGGACGACAAGACCCCCTCGCTGCTGCCTGTACCGGTGACGGTGAGCAACGGCCGCATCAATACGATCGCCGGCATTGATCCGCGCACCGCCTTCTTCATCACACCGGGCCTGGCCCGTGACACCGGCTTCAACAAGGACGGCGGCTACACCAGCACCGCTACCCGTGACGTCCTGCACGTGAAGAGCAGTGCGCTCGGCCTGGAGGCGAAGTTCGACCTGGGCGATGGCCTGAGCCTCGATGAGAAGTTCCGCAAGGCCAACAACTCGGGGCGCTTCATCGCGCTGTTCCCGGCCGACAACGGCAACAACGGCAAGGCGGCCTTTTTCACCGGCACGCTGTTCAACACCTCACTGGACAATCTGGACAACACCTTTAACGACCTCAAGCTGAGCAAGGTCATGAGCGCCGGTGGCGGTAAGCTGACGGCCGTCGGCGGCCTGTTCCACGGCCTGCAGAACGTCGCCCAGACCTGGTTCTGGAACCAGTACAACCTGACCATGAGCGGCAACCATGCCCAGGTCGTGGACGCCAACGGTGCGCCGAGCAGCGTGCCGGTGGCCCAGGGCTGGACCACCTGGGGCGGCTGCTGCACGCGCACCTGGGACGTGCAGTACACGCAGACCTCGCCCTATGCCGCGCTGGCCTGGGAGGCCGGCCCGCTGAACCTGGACGCCAGCCTGCGGCGCGACCAGCAGAAGGCCGATGGCTACACACTGGCGGGCAATAACGCGGCGCAGACCTGGGACCTGACCGGTCGCAAGCCGGTGCACTACAAGGTCTCGCACAGCTCCTACTCGGTCGGTGCCAACTATGCGCTGAACCGCGATCTGGCGGTGTTTGCGCGGGCCAGCAATGGCGTGGCCTTCAGTGCCGACCGGCTGCTCTACGGCAATCCGCTCGACGGCTCGGTGCCGATCTCGGTCAACGAGATCGACCAGGTCGAGGCCGGCGCGAAGTGGCGCAGCGGCGGGCTGAGCCTGTTCGGCACGCTGTTCAATGCCCGCACCAAGGAGAGCAACTTCGAGGTCACGACGCAGAAGTTCACGGCCAACAAATACCAGGCCAGCGGCCTGGAGCTGGAGGCGGCTTATGGCCAAGGGGCGTTCCGAATCAACGGTGGCGCCACGTTCACCAGTGCCAAGATCAAGGCCTCCAATGATGCCAGCGTGGTCGGCAAGAAGCCGCGCCGCCAGGCCAGTCTGGTCTATCAGCTGACGCCGAGCTACAGCATCGGCAGCCTCGAGCTGGGCGCGTCGCTGATAGGTTCCGGCAAATCCTACGGCGACGACCAGAACACCGTCACCATGCCTGCCTACAGCATCGTCAACGCCTTCGTCAGCTATCAGGTCAACGCACGCACCCAGTTCTCGGTCTCGGCCAACAATCTGTTCAACACGCTGGCTTACACCGAGATCGAGGGCGACGGCCATGCCGCGCGGGCACTCAACGGCCGCAGCCTGCGAGCCAGCCTCAAGTTCGAGTTCTGAGACGAATGATGCAGCCGGATCGGGCCACTGTGCTGGTGCTGGGCGAGGCCCTGGTGGATGAGTTCTCCGATCGGCAGGTGGCCGGCGGCGCACCCCTGAACGTGGCGCGGTCGCTGGCCGCCCTGGGCGTGCCGGCGCTGCTGGGCACCCGTCTGGGGGCGCACGACGCCGGCGCGGCGCTGATCCTGGGCAGCATGGGCCGGTTCGGGCTCGACCGGGCCGGTCTGCAGTTCGATGCGCAGCACCCGACCGGACGCGTCAGGGTGATCGAGTCCAGCGGTTCGCATCGCTTTCATATCGATGAGGACGCGGCCTGGGATTGGATCGAAGCAGCGCCGCTGCTGGCGCTGGCTCGGCAGCAGCGGCATTCTGTCGTCTACTTCGGCAGCCTGGCGCAGCGCCAGCCGGTCTCGCGGGCCAGTCTTCGCGGCGTCCTGCAGGCCTGTGGCGAACGGCAGGCGCTGCGTTTTCTCGACCTGAATCTGCGCGAGGGGGCGAGCGAGGCCGACTTGACCGCCGCCTGCCTGCAGCAGGCAGACTGGGTCAAGCTCAACGACGCCGAACTCGGTCAGTTGCTGGCCTGGTTCGATCTGCCCGGCCGCGGCGACGACGCGCCGGCGGCGCTGAGCGGGGCGGTGTCCCTGCTGATGCGGCGTTTCGCATTGCGCCGTCTGGTGCTGACCCGCGGTGCGCTGGGCTATGCCAGCTTTGATGCCGACGGCCGCGTCGAGGCGCAAGGCGAGGCGGTCGCGGTGCCGGCACTTGCCGACACCGTCGGCGCAGGGGACGCCTTCAGCGCCATGCTGCTGGCCGCCAGCCTGAGCGGTGTCGAGCTTGCGTCGGCACTGGCCCTGGCCAATGGCTTTGCCGCTGCGATGTGCGGCCAGCGCGGCCCGGCCCCGGCCGATGACGACTTCTTCCTGCCCTGGCGGCGGGCACTGACCTCGACAAGGAGCAACGCATGAAGCCGCGCCTGAGTTTCTGGCAGATCGTGAACATGAATGTCGGCTTCTTCGGCATCCAGTTCAGTTTCGGGTTGCAGCAGAGCAATATGAGCCCGATCTATAAGTACCTGGGCGCCGACGAGGCCAGCCTGCCGCTGCTGTGGCTGGCCGGGCCCATCACCGGCCTGCTGGTGCAGCCCATCGTGGGCGCGCTCAGCGACCGCACGGTGACCCGCTGGGGCCGGCGCACGCCCTACTTCCTGATCGGTGCCATCCTGTGCAGCCTGGGTCTGCTGCTGATGCCCTCCAGCCCGACGCTGTGGTTCGCCGCCGGCCTGCTGTGGATACTGGACGCCGCCAACAATGTGACCATGGAGCCCTACCGCGCATATGTCAGCGACCGGCTTGATCCGTCCCAGCATGCCCAGGGCTACCTGACGCAGAGTGCCTTCACCGGCCTGGCGCAGACGCTCGCCTATCTGGCGCCGTCCATCATGGTCTGGCTGGGCATGGACAAGGACGCCGTCAATGCCAGCAACATACCGCAGGTCACGGTGGCCGCGTTCATGATCGGCGCGCTGTTTTCGTTCACCACGGTCTGGTGGTCGGTGCGGCGTGTGCCCGAGCTGCCGCTGAGCCCGGTCGAGCTGCAGGCCCTGCGCGCGCGACCGCGGGGCTTGGGCGCCACCTTCACCGAGATCGTGGCGGCCTTCCGCGCGATGCCCGCGACGATGCGCCAGCTGTGGTGGATGGCGCTGTTCCAGTGGTACGCGATGATGTGCTACTGGATCTATATCGTGCCGTCGCTGGCGCTGACGATCTTCCATACCCAGGACGCCGGTTCGGTCGGCTTTCGCGACGCCGGCCTGCTGAACGGACAGATCGGCGGCTTCTACAACTTCGTCGCCTTCGGTGCGGCCTTTGCGATGCTGCCGTTCACGCGCCGTTTCGGCGCCCAGCGTGTGCACGCCCTGTGCCTGACCCTGGCCGGCCTGGGCATGTGGATGATTCCCGAGATCCGCCAACCCGGGCTGCTGTTGCTGCCGATGCTGGGTGTGGGCCTGGCCTGGGCCAGCATCATGGGCAATCCCTATGTGCTGCTGGCCGGCGCCATTCCGCCGCAGCGGGCTGGCGTCTACATGGGCATTTTCAATATGTTCATCGTCGTGCCGATGCTGATCCAGATGCTGACCTTGCCGCTGATCTATCAGAGCCTGCTCGGCGGACGACCCGACAACGTGATACGCCTGGCCGGCGTGCTGCTGGTGCTGGCTGCCGTGGCGATGCTGCGCGTGCGCACCGAATCGAAGCCGCGCGCCGCCCTGGCCGAAACCTCATGAAAAACCAAGTCCAACTGATCACCTATGTCGACCGCCTCGGCGGCGGCGGCCTCGGGGAGCTGCGCGAACTGCTCGAGGGCCCGCTGCGGCAGACCTTTGGCGGCGTGCATCTGCTGCCCTTCTTCCATCCGATCGACGGTGCCGATGCCGGCTTTGACCCGATCGACCACACCCAGGTCGATCCGCGCCTGGGCGACTGGGACGACATTGCCGCGCTGTGCCGGCAGACCGAGGTGATGGCCGATGTCATCGTCAATCACATCTCGGCCGACTCGCCGCAGTTCCAGGACTATTCGCAGCAGGGCGAGGCCTCGCGCTATGCCGGCATGTTCCTGACCCTGGATACGGTGTTTCCGGGCGGTGCCACCGAGCGCGAGCTGCTGGCTGTCTACCGCCCGCGGCCCGGTCTGCCGCTGAGCTATGCGCGCTTGAAGAACGGCCAGAAGAAGATTCTCTGGACGACCTTCACGCCGCACCAGCTCGACATCGACGTCCGGCATCCGGAGGGTCAGGCCTATCTGGACGGCATCCTGCAGCGCTTTGCCGCCAGCGGCATCCGCATGGTGCGTCTCGATGCGGCCGGCTATGCGATCAAGAAGGCCGGTGCCTCCTGCTTCATGATGCCGGAGACCTTCGCCTTCATCGCCGAGTTTGCGGGCCGCTGCAAGGCCCTGGGCATCGAGGTACTGGTCGAGATCCACGCCTACTACCGGCGCCAGATCGAGATCGCCGCGCGGGTGGACTGGGTCTATGACTTTGCGCTGCCGCCGCTGGCCCTGCATGCCCTGTTCTTCAAGACCGCGGCGCCACTGAAGCAGTGGATTGCGGTGCGGCCACGCAACGCGCTGACGGTGCTGGACACCCATGACGGCATCGGCATCATCGACATAGGCGCCGATGCCCAGGACCGCACCGGCGCGCCGGGCCTGGTGCCGCCGCAGGAACTGGACGCCCTGGTTGAGCGCATCCATGCCAACAGCCAGGGCCAGAGCCGGCAGGCCACTGGTGCGGCCGCGTCCAACCTCGATCTGTACCAGGTCAACTGCACCTTCTACGACGCGCTGGGCCGCGACGACCGGGCCTATCTGATCGCGCGTGCACTGCAGTTCTTCCTGCCCGGCGTGCCGCAGGTCTATTACGTCGGCCTGCTGGCCGGTCACAACGACATGGATCTACTGGCCAAGAGCCAGGTCGGGCGCGACATCAACCGCCGCCGCTACGACCATGCAGAGATCGAGCGCGAGCTGCAGCGTCCGGTGGTGCAGTCTTTGCTGCGCCTGATCCGGCTGCGCAACGAGCACCCGGCCTTCGGTGGGGCGTTCGAACTGCTGGATTCGGCGGAGCCGGTGCTGGAGCTGCGCTGGACTCAGGGCCGGCACGAGGCCCGGCTGCGTGTCGACTTCAGCACCTTGGAGCATCAGCTGTTCTTTGGCGACGGCCAGGGCGGCGGCTTCGGTATCCAGTTGGATGAAAAGTAGTTTTCATTTTGTCAGGCCAACGGCGCGATGGGCGGCAGGCGTACATCGACCACAAGTATTCGGGTGAACCCTCACGGGCATGGTTTTCGACACTGCTAGGATGAGTTTTCAAATGGATTGAAAACTAATTATCAGTGTGTCGTGCTGGCTTTGGCCGGTGGCCACACCAGGAGCGCCACACCATGAACAGCCACCCGGTTCTGCCAGCCCTGATGCCCGAGCAGGGGCACCCGGTGTATCGCTTCATGCATGGCGAGCAGGGGATGCTCGGCGCGCTGAGGCGCGACATCCACAGCTGGCCCGAGCTGGGTTTCGAGGAGAACCGCACCTCGGACCGCATCAGCACCGAACTGGCGCTGCTGGGCATTGAGCACCACCGCAACATTGGCAAGACCGGCATCGTCGGCGTAATCCACGGCGAGCGCACCGACAGCGGCAAGTCCGTGGGCTTGCGCGCCGATATGGACGCGCTGGCGCTGACCGAAATCAACAGCTTCGACCATGTGTCGCGCAACCCCGGCGTGATGCATGCCTGCGGCCACGACGGCCACACCGCGATGCTGATGGGCGCGGCGCGCTATCTGTCGCGCCACCGCAGGGCCTTCAACGGCACCGTCTACCTGATCTTCCAGCCGGCTGAGGAGGGCCGCGGCGGTGCTCAGGCGATGCTGGACGACGGCCTGTTCGAGCGCTTCCCGGCCCAGCAGATCTACGCGCTGCACAACGCGCCGACGCTGCCGGTGGGCACGATCTCGGTGGCGCCGGGCGCCTGCATGTCATCGGCCGATATGTTCACGATGCGCATCAGTGGCCGCGGCGGCCATGGCGCCCATCCACACTTGGCGGCCGACCCGGTGGTGGCTGCCGCCCATGTGGTGACGGCCCTGCAAAGCATCGTCGCGCGCAGCGTGCCACCACTGGAGACGGCGGTGCTTAGCGTCTGCTCGATCCGCGGCGGCGACTTCAATGCGCGCAATGTGATTCCCGATTTCGTCGAGATCGGCGGCACCGTGCGTACCTTCTCGAACGCGGTGCAGGACCTGATGGAGCGGCGCCTGATGGAGGTGGCCACGGCCGTGGCCCAGGCCCATGGCACGACCGTCAGCATGGACTACGAGCGCTTGTTCCCGCCCACCGTCAGCACCGAGCGCGAGGCGGCTTTTGCGGCCCAGGTGGCGACGCGCCTGGTCGGGGCCGAGCGCGTCATCACCAAGCCCATGCCGTCCACCGGCTCGGAGGACTTCTCCTTCATGCTGCTGCGCAAGCCCGGCGCCTATCTGCGCGTCGGCCAGGGCGGCGCCGAGGCCGGCCGCATGCTGCACAACCCGCACTACGACTTTAATGATCAGATCCTGCCGCTCGGCGCCAGCCTGCTGGCCGGCCTGGCGCTGGATGCGATGCCGGTCTGAAGATCTTCAGGGAGAGACAATAATGAATCGCCTGTTTCGACTGAGCGCTCTGGCGCTCGCGTTTTCGGTCATGGTTCCGGCCCAGGCCGCCACCTTCCGCATGGCCAACCAGGGCGATGCCACCTCAATGGACCCGCACTCGCTGCAGGAGTCCTTCCAGCTGAGCGTTCTGGGTAATGTCTACGAGCCGCTGACCACGCGCAACCGGAAGTTCGAGCTGGAGCCCGCCCTTGCCACCGCCTGGCGCAGCGTCAACCCGACGACGTGGCGCTTCGAATTGCGCTGCGGCGTCAAATTCCATGATGGCTCGCCGTTCACCGCCGACGATGTGATCTTCAGCCTGGAGCGCACCCGCTCTGAGTCCAGCGACACCAAGCTCTACGTGGCCCAGATCAAGGAGATACGCAAGGTCGACGCGCACACCATCGACATCGTCACCAACACCCCGTTTCCCATCCTGCCGGACCTGCTGACAGGCTGGCTGATCATGAGCAAGAGCTGGAGCGAGAAGAACGGCGCCGCCCAGCCGACCGATGTGCGCAAGGGCCGCGAGAACTTCGCTACGCTGAATGCCAACGGCACCGGGCCGTTCAGCGTGAAGTCGCGCCAGCCGGGCGTGAAGACGGTGCTCGCTGTCAGCCCGGCCTGGTGGGGCAAGGTTGAGCACAACCTGACCGAGGTGGTGTTCACGCCGATTGGCAACGACGCCACGCGCATGTCGGCGCTGGTCTCGGGCGAGGTGGACATGATGGAGCCGGTGCCGCTGCAGGACGCCGAACGCCTGAAGGCCAATCCGGCCCTGCGCGTGCTGCAGGCCAGCGAGCTGCGCACCGTCTACATCGGCCTGGACCAGTTCCGCGACGAGCTCTTGCACAGCAGCGTCAAGGGCAAGAACCCGCTGAAGGACAAGCGCGTTCGCCAGGCGCTGTACCAGGCCATCGACATCGAGACCATACGCGCCAAGATCATGCGCGGCGCGGCTCAACCCGCCGGCATGCTGCTGGCCCCGGGCATACGCGGCTACGAGGGTGGACTGGACAAGCGCCTGCCCTACAGCCCCGAGACCGGCCGCCAGCTGCTGGCCCAGGCCGGCTATCCGGACGGCTTCGAGCTTGGCCTGCAATGCCCCAATGACCGCTATGTCAACGATGCCGAGATCTGCCAGGCGGTGGCGGCGATGTGGGCCAAGATCGGCATCAAGACCACCTTGACGGCCGAGACCAAGACGCTGTACTTCCCGAAGGCGCTGAAGCGCGAGGTCACCGCCTATATGCTGGGCTGGCAGCCGGCCGGCAATGACGGCCACAACGCCTTGTGGGCGCTGTTCAACACACCGCAGCCTGGCGGCCAGGGCCAGTTCAATCTGGGCCGCTACAGCAACCCCAGGCTCGATGAGCTGACGCAGCAGATCGCCGTCGAGCTCGATCCGCCCAAGCGCGCCGCGCTGATGCATGAGGCCTGGAAACTGGTGGTCGACGATGTGGCGGTGCTGCCGCTGCACAACCAGCAGCTGTCCTGGGGCGTGAAGCGCAATGTGCAGCTGGTGCAGCAGCCGGATAACTCCAACCCGCTGCGCTTCGTCACCGTCAACTGACCCAGGCAAATGACGCTGACCGCCGAGCCCACCGCGGTCCATACGCTGACCCGTGCCTATGCGGCGCTGACGCCGCGCCAGCGCCAGATCGCCGACCATGTGCTGGCCCATCGCTTCGAGGCCGCCACCCTGGCCATTGATGCGCTGGCGCGGCGCTGCGAGGTTTCGGTGGCCAGCGCCAACCGCTTTGTGCGGGCCCTGGGCTATGCCTCCTACGCCAGCTTTCGCGAGCACTGGCAGCATGAGCTGATGGCCGGCGAGGCGCCCGGCGCGCTGGCCAGGCTGCGCGCCCAGGCGCAGGCCGATGATGGCGCCGGTCCCGTGCTGCGTGGCGCGCTGCGCCAGGGCCAGCAAAGCCTGCAGCGCGCCCAGGCCGATCTCGACGACCAGCAGGCGCAAGGCTTGCTCGATGCGCTGCTGCGGGCGCCACGGGTGGCCGTGTTCGGCGCCGAGGTCAGCGCCTATATGGCCGGCTACTTCGTCAACTACCTGAGTCTGTTCCGTGGCGATGTCGAGGGCCTGGCAGGTCTGGGCGGTGCCACCGAGCCCTATCGCCGGCTGCTGGCCTATGACGAGCGCGATCTGCTGTTGGTGCTGTCGCTGCCGCGCTATTCCAGGCTGACCTTGGAGCTGAGCGAGTTTGCCGTTGCACGCGGCATTCCGGTGGCCGCCATCACCGATCAGCCGGCTGCGCCAGTGGTGACGCTGGCGCGCCATGTGCTGTACGCACCGGCCGGCAACAGCCTGCTGCCGGCCTCGTCGCTGTCCATGTTGGCCCTGCTCGAAGGCCTGTGCAGCGCGGTCGGCGCGCGCAGCCCGCGCCTGACCCTGGAGCTGCCCCAGCTCTCGCATACGATGGCGGCCCACTATGTCGATGCGACCTCATGACGACGCTGGTTCTATTGCCCGGACTGGGCTGTGACGCCCGCATCTGGGACGCGCAATTGCCGGTGTTTGACGGCCATAGCGTCTGGATATCGGATCTGCACACTCGCCACGACAGCGTGCCGGAGATGGCGCAGGCGCTGCTGGCGAAACAAGCCGGTGATCTGATCCTGTGCAGCGCCTCGCTGGGCGGCATGGTGGCGCTGGAGCTCTATGCCCAGGCGCCGCGGCGCGTGCGTGGCCTGGCCCTGCTGGGCAGCTCGGCGCGACCCGACACGCCGGAGCGCACGGCCCTGCGTGTGGACGGCATACGGTTGATGCAGGAGGCGCTGGACGGCAAGCCTGCCGGCTTTGCCGCCTTGCTGCAGGCGAATCTGCCGTTCTCCATGCATGGCGATGCACTGGACGACAAACCTCTGGTCGGCCGCTTCATGGCGATGCTGCGGGAGGCCGGTCCGGCCGGATTGATGCGGCAGAACAGGATGTCAATGACCCGGCGCGACCACCGCGCCACCTTGGCTACAGTGCGCTGCCCGACCCTGGTGCTGTGCGGCGAAGACGATCAGGTCACGCCGCCCGAGCATGCGCAGGAACTGAGCCGCAACATCGCCGGGGCCGAGCTGCGGCTGATTCCGCGCTGCGGTCATATGTTGACCATGGAGCGGCCCGCTGCGGTGAACAACGCGCTGCGGGCCTGGCTGGGCAAACTCAGTTCTTGATCGCGGGTGCCGGCGCCTGCTGGGCTACCGGCGGCGAGGCCGACCCTGCCGGTTCGGCAGCGATGGGCTGGGCGTTCTGGGCATTCGGCGCCCGCGTCACCCGCGTCTTGCCGCCGGTGGTGATGATGACCACCGCGTCGCCCGGCTGCAGCGACTCGTTGCCCCGGGCCTGGACGATGGCGCGGCGCTCGCCATTGCGCAACTGCAGCATCAGCTCCACCGCATCCTCGCGGGTGCCCTGGCGCTCGATCGCATTGCCGATCATCGCGCCGGCCACGGCGCCCAGCACACCGACCACCTGGCCGTCGCGGCGCCCGCCGACGCTGGAGCCGGCCACGGCACCGACCACGCCACCTGCTGCGGCGCCGACGCCACTTTGCTGGCCTTCGACAGTGACCGTGCGTATGGACAGCACGGTGGCGTCCTGCACCTGAGACAGGCGCTGCGCGTCACCGCGCTGCACCACGTCCGGGCTGGTGGTTGAGCAGGCGCTCAGGGTGGCCAGCGTTGCCACGCTGGCGGCAACAAACAGCTTTCTCATGATCAAAACCTCCAAATGGGAGGTCGATTAGACGCCGGTTTGCACCGTCAAGGTGATGGCAGGGACAAAGGCCAGCAGCACGGTTTGATCTGTCTCAGCTTCCAGTACTTTTCAGCTTCAGCCGTGCAGCCGGCTGGAACGCGGCACGCTGGCGAGCAGGAACTCCATCTGGTCGCTCAGGATGCGGCGGCCGCGCAGAATCATGTCCTCGTGCAGGCTGGGCACATAGGGCAGGTACATCAGGCTCATATGCGCCTCTTCTGGCAGGCGGCTGCCCTTGCGGCCGTTGCAGCCGCGGCAGGCGGTGATGCAGTTCATCCAGCTGTCGGCGCCGCCGCGCGAGGTCGGCACGATGTGTTCGCGGGTCAGTTCGTCCATATGAAAGCGGTGGCCGCAGTAGGCGCAGACCAGTCGGTCGCGCACAAACAGCTTGGGATTGGACAGCGCCGGTGCCGAGCGCCAGGCCCGGCTGGGCACGCTGCCCTTGACGGCGACGATGGGGTGGACCTCGATGCGCGACTGCTGGCCGGTGCGGCGCTGCAAACCGCCGCGCAAGACCTGGCACGGGTCGCCCAGCGTCCATGCAACGCCGTCACTGGCGTAGATCACCGCCGCTTCCTTGGTGGTGATCCAGGCCTGTGGGCGGCCAGACACATCGAGTTGCAGGACATCCAAGGCCAGGCCTCCTTTGTCGTCAAACCGGGTCACAAGACGCTGGGCTCACATGACGGTTGCGCATGACTGCCGCGTCAGACGCTAGCGTAATCAATTGCCATCTGTTGCTCAATAGGTCTTATACGCCGATTGCGTGGCCACTTCTTGACAGCCTCCTAGAATGGGCCGCATGCCTATTCCGTTTGCAAGGGGCTTGAAGGCCCGATTCGTTGCCGTGGTGCCGCTACTCGCCGCGCTTTGCCTCGCGCCAGGCGCGGCGATCGCGCAGCCCAAACCACCGTTGGCGCCCGCTGTTGCCGCCTCTGCTGCCGAACCGGCGGCGCCGGTGTCGCTGTCGGCCCAGCGCCTGTATGAGCGCTCGCGGGCCAAGCTGGTGCAGATACGCACCCTGCTGAAGAGTCAGTCCAGCCAGGCCAGCGTCGGCTCGGGCTTTCTGGTCAGCGACGACGGCCTGTTGATGACCAATTACCACGTCATCAGTCAGATGGCCCTGCAGCCCGAACGCTACCGCCTGGTCTACACGACGGCCGATGGCAAGGAGGGGGCGCTGGAGCTGCTGGCCATCGACGTGGTGCATGACCTGGCCCTGGTGCGCGCCAAACCGGGCGAACTGGCAACGCGTGGGCATCTGAACTTCCGGCCGCAAAGCCAGCCGCTGAACAAGGGCGAACGCATCTACTCGCTGGGCAATCCGCTCGACGTCGGTTTTGCTTTGACCGAGGGCAATTACAACGGCTTGGTCGAGCGCAGCTTCTACCCCAGCATCTTCTTCGGCGGCTCGCTGAATCCGGGCATGAGCGGCGGCCCGACGCTGGACGAGGAGGGCCGGGTGATGGGCGTCAATGTCGCCACCCGGCGCGATGGCGAGCAGATCAGCTTTCTGGTGCCTTCGATGTATGCCGAGGCGCTGCTGGCGCGGGGCCAGAAGGGCTCGGCTATCAAGACCGCGCTGTACCCCGAGATCACCCGCCAGCTGCTGGCGCACCAGCAGGTGCTGGTGGACAAATTCATCGCCCTGCCCTGGCGCTCGGCCGGGCATCCGCATTACCAGATACCGGTGCCGGGCGAGGATTTCATGCGCTGCTGGGGCAGCACATCGGCCTCGGAGACCAAGGGGCTGGATTACGAGCGCTCGGACTGCCAGCTCGAGCAGACCCTGTTCATCAGTGGCTCGCAGTTCACCGGCGGGCTGACGGTGCGGCACGAGACCTACGAGGGCGCCAAGCTGGGCCTGGTGCGCTTCAGCAAGCTGTTCGGCGACAGTTTTCGCAACGAACGCTTCGGCAGCGGCTCGCTGCGTGACTTCACGCCGCCCCAATGCAAGGAGCACTTCGTCACCCAGGGCGGCCTGCCGCTGCGCGTCGTGCTGTGCATGACGGCCTACCGCAAGCTGCCCGGCCTGTTCGACGTCAGCGTGCTGGTTGCCACGCAGGACCAGGCACGCGCCGGCGCGCAGGGGCGGCTTGACGCCCGCGGCCTGAGCTTTGCCAATGCGATGCGCCTGTCGCGCCACTATCTCGAAGGTTTCGCATGGAAAAACTAGGCGTTCTGGAACTGCTGGACCGCGACGGCAGCGTGCGCCAGTATGTGGACATCAAACGCTGGCCGTTGCGCATCGGCCGCGATCTGCAGTCCGATCTGGTGCTGGACGATGTCCATGTCGCGCCCGAGCATGCGCAGATTTCGCTGCTGCATGCCGAACAAGGCAATGGCCCGGATCGGATCGAGCTGACCGTCGGCCAGACCGTCAACGGTGTGCAGGCCCAGGGCCGGCAACTGAACAGTGGCGATGCGCTGCTGCTGAACTCCGGGGACGAATGGCAGCTGGGCCGCTCGCGGCTGCGGCTTCGCCTTGCCGGCGCCGAACTGGCCCCCGAGCAGCCTATGCAGGACGTGGCCAGCACGCCCGCATGGATGCTGACGGTGGCTTTGCTGGCGGCCCTGCTGTGGGTGGCGGGCGAGTCCTATATCGGTTCCGAGCCCGACGGCTTCTGGTCCAGCTACGTCAAGGACGGCTTCACCGTGCTGGTCGGGCTGGCCGTCTGGGCGGCCTTGTGGGCGCTGGTAACCAAGCTGTTCCAGCACCGGCTGGAGTTCTGGCGCCATGTCTGGCTGGCCACCCTGGCGGGCCTGACGGTCAGCGTGCTGAGCTTCGTGCTGGCGCTGCTGGCCTACGCCACCTCGATCGAGACCTTGGGCCGGCTGGGCGGCGTGCTGTCCAGCCTGGTGCTGGCGGCGCTGATCTATGGCCATCTGCTGGTGGTTCAGCCGCGCAAGGGCAGGACGCTGCGCTGGTTTGCCGGCGGCATGTGTGCGCTGATGCTGGCAAGCAGCCTGGGTCTGAACTGGTACCGCTTCGAACGCCTCAACCCCGAGCTGTATCTGAGCATCCTGTTTCCGCCGGCGCTGCGCGTCTCGCCCAGCGCCAGCGTGGAGCAGTTCCTGGACGAGGCCAAGCGCCTGCAGCCGGCGCTGGAACGCAAGGCCAAGGAGCCGGTATCGGGGTTCAGCAGTGCTGCGGTGCCGGAAGAGGAAAGCTGACTTCCTAGACGACGGCCTCTAAAAATAAGCAACTTCCCCCTGTTGCGTCGGCAGGAAAGTCTGCAAAATAGAACGATCGTTCGTTTTATTTTGGGATTGCAGTGTCGGCTTCCGGAGCTATCAACAGCAAGTCAGCCCAGGCCCCACAGGCCGAGCAGCCGCGTGCGTTGTTCAAAGAGGTGACGCGCGGCCAGCAAAAAGGCCAGCAGACCCGGGCGGTGATTCTTGAAGCTGCCCTGGGCCTGGCCTCGCATATGGGGCTGGAAGGACTGTCGATAGGCGCGCTGGCCGACGTCACCGGCATGAGCAAATCGGGCGTCTTTGCCCACTTCGGCTCGCGTGAAGAGCTGCAGATCTCGGTCATCCGCGAGTATCACGCCCGTTTCGAGGAAGAAGTCTTCTACCCGGCCCTGACCGAGGAACGCGGCTTGCCACGGCTGCGTGAACTGTTCGAGCGCTGGGTCAAACGCGTCTCGGTCGAGGTCGATTCCGGCTGCATCTACATCAGCGGCGCGGTCGAATTCGACGACCGGCCCGGTCCGGTGCGCGACGCGCTGGCCAGCATGGTGCAGACCTGGCACAGCGCGCTTGAGCGCGCCATCCGTCTGGCCATTGACGAAGGCCATCTGGCGCCCGACGCCGATCCGATGCAGATGCTGTTCGAGGTGCACGGCTTCATCCTCGCCCTGCACCACGACGCCCGTTTCATGCGCAACCCCGGCGCCCTGGACCGTGCCCGCAAGGGTTTCGAGCGCCTGATTCAGCACTTCGCCACGTCCGCGGGCCTGGCCAGCAGCCCCAATCTCTTTCCATCTACTTCGGCCGGCGCGTTGCGCTGAGCCCGGTCCCCCATCTGCCCCAAGGAGTTTCCCATGCCCAGCTACACCCCACCGTTGCGTGACATGCAGTTCGTGCTGCACGAGCTGCTGAACGTCAGCGAAGAGTTCAAGATGTTGCCGGCCCACAAGGATGTGGACGTCGAGACCATCAACGCGGTGCTGGAAGAAGCGGGCAAGTTCGCCTCGCAGGTGATCGCGCCGCTGAATCTGTCCGGCGACATCGAGGGCTGTGTGCTCGACAAGACCACGCACGAGGTAAAGGCACCTGCCGGCTTCAAGGAGGCCTACGCGCAGTACGTCGAGGGCGGCTGGGCGGCGCTGAGCTGCGACCCCGAATACGGCGGCCAGGGCCTGCCGATCACGCTGAACCAGTGCCTGTACGAGATGATGAACTCGGCCAACCAGGCCTGGACCATGTATCCGGGCCTGAGCCACGGCGCCTACGAGGCCTTGCATGCGCACGGCACGCCCGAGCAGAAGTCGACCTATCTGCCCAAGCTGACCAGCGGCGAATGGACCGGCACGATGTGCCTGACCGAGCCGCATTGCGGCACCGATCTGGGCATGCTGCGCTCAAAGGCAGAACCCCAGTCCGACGGCACCTACAAGATCACCGGCCAGAAGATCTTCATCTCGGCGGGCGAGCATGACCTGGCCGCCAACATCGTCCACCTGGTGCTGGCGCGCCTGCCGGATGCACCGGCGGGTTCCAAGGGCATCTCGCTGTTCATCGTGCCCAAGTTCCTGCCCAAGGCCGATGGCTCGATCGGCGAGCGCAACACCGTGTTCTGCAGTGCGCTGGAGCACAAGATGGGCATTCACGGCAATGCCACGGCCCAGATCATGCTGGACGGCGCCGTCGGCACCCTGGTCGGTCAGCCCAACAAGGGCCTGAACGCGATGTTCGTGATGATGAATGCCGCACGTCTGGGCGTGGGCAACCAGTCGCTGGGCCTGACCGAGGTGGCCTACCAGAACGCCGTGGCCTACGCCAAGGACCGGCTGCAGATGCGTGCGCTGTCCGGCCCCAAGGCACCGGACAAGCCCGCCGACCCCATCATCGTCCACCCCGACGTGCGCAAGATGCTGCTGACGGCCCGTGCCTATGCCGAGGCCGGCCGGGCGATGGCGATCTGGGCCGCGCTGCAGATCGACAAGGAGCTGTCGTCCGACGACGAGGACGAGCGCAAAGAGAGCGCCGACCATGTCGCGCTGATCACGCCCATCATCAAGGCCTTCCTGACCGACAACGCCTGGATCGCCACCTCGCACTGCATGCAGGTGTTCGGCGGCCATGGTTTCATCCGCGAATGGGGCATGGAGCAGTTCGTGCGCGCCTCGCGCATCAACATGATTTACGAGGGCACGAACACCATCCAGTCGCTGGACCTCTTGGGCCGCAAGATCCTGGGTGACAACGGCGCCAAGCTGAAGAAGTTCGGCAAGCTGGTGCAGGAGTTCGTCGAGGCGGAAGGCACGAACGAGGCGATGCAGGAGTTCATCAACCCGCTGGCCGACATCGGCGACAAGCTGACCAAACTGACCACCGAGCTGGGCATGAAGGCCTTCGGCAATGCCGACGAGGTGGGCGCGGCGGCGGTGGACTATCTGCGCATCGCCGGCCATCTGGTGTTTGCCTACTTCTGGGCCCGCATGGCCAAGGTGGCGCTGGAGAAGCAGGGTAGCGGCGATCCGTTCTACAAGGCCAAGCTGGCCACCGCACGCTTTTACTTTGCCAAGCTTTTGCCCGAGACTGCAGGCCTGATCCGCAGCGCCCGCGCCGGTCTGGCACCGCTGATGGAGATGGAAGAGGCTTATTTCTAACCCCTGTTCGGTTCTGCCCCACAAATGCCCCACACAAGGAGACAAGCATGAAGTCATGGATTGCCGCAGCTGTTCTGACCCTGAGCGCTGGTTTGGCCGCCGCACAGACCACCCCCGTGGGCCTGTGGAAGACGATTGACGACGATGGCAAGACCGAGAAGTCGCTGGTGCGCATCAGCGAGAACGCCGGTGTGCTGAGCGGCACGATCGAGAAGGTGTTCGACCCGAGCAAGCAGGACGCCAAGTGCGACAAGTGCAGCGATGACCGCAAGGACAAGCTGGTCGTCGGCATGAACATCATCCGCAACATCAAGCAGGACGCTGATGACAAGGGTCTGTGGGCCGGCGGCGAAATCCTCGATCCGAACACCGGCAAGATCTACAAGGCACGCTTGAAGCCCATCGAAGGCGGCAAGAAGATGGAAATGCGCGGCTATATCGGCATGCCGATGCTGGGTCGTACCCAGACTTGGGTTCGAGCTGAGTGAGGCGACAAGTTTTTGCGGGACAGACCTTGAGACCCATGCGCAGCATGGCCGAAAGCTCTGTCCCCAACAAGCTGAAGTAATTGCGGGTTGGACCTGACCCAGTCAGCTCCGACCCCAACTGAGTAGTTAAGGAGAAGTTCGTGAGTCGATTCCAAGTTCGTAAGGTGGCCGTGCTCGGCGCCGGCGTGATGGGTGCGCAGATTGCCGCTCATCTGGTCAATGTCAAGGTGCAGGTCGTGTTGTTCGATCTGCCCGCCAAAGAAGGTCCGAAGAACGGCATCGTGGCCAAGGCGGTCGATGGGCTGAAGAAGCTCAAGCCCTCGCCGCTGGGTGTGGCCGAAGACGCGGCCCTGATTGGCCAGGCGAACTACGAAGAGCACCTCGAACAGCTGCGCGACTGCGACCTGATCATCGAGGCGATCGCCGAACGGATGGACTGGAAGCTCGATCTGTACAAGAAGATCGCGCCGTTTGTGGCGCCGCACGCGATTGTCGCGTCCAACACCTCAGGCCTGAGCATCACCAAGCTGGCCGAGGTGCTGCCGGAAGAAATCAAGCCGCGTTTCTGCGGCATCCATTTCTTCAACCCGCCGCGGTATATGTACCTGGTCGAGCTGATCAACACGCCGACCACGCAGCCGCAGGTGCTGGACCAGCTGGAAAGCTTTGTCACCAGCAGCCTGGGCAAGGGCGTCGTGCGTGCCCATGACACGCCCAACTTCGTGGCCAACCGCGTCGGTATCGCCGGCATGCTGGCCACGATGATCGAAGCCGACAAATACGGCCTGAGCTACGACGTCGTCGATGACCTGACCGGCAAGAAGCTGGGTCGCGCGTCCAGCGGCACCTTCCGCACCGCCGACGTGGTGGGTCTGGACACGATGGCCCATGTCATCAAGACCCTGCAGGACAACCTCAAGGACGACCCGTTCTATCCCAGCTACGCCACGCCTGCCGTCGTCGCCAAGCTGATGGAGGCCGGTGCGCTGGGCCAGAAGGCCGGCGCCGGTTTCTACAAGAAGGTGGGCAAGGACATCCTGCGCCTCGACCCGGCCAAGGGCGACTATGTGCCGGCCGGCGGCAAGGCCGAGGCCATCGTTGACCGCATGCTGAAGAAGGCCCCGGCCGAACGTCTGAAGCTGCTGCGCGAATCGACCAATCCGCAGGCCCAGTTCCTGTGGGCCATCCTGCGCGACAGCTTCCACTACGTCGCCGTGCACCTGGCCGATGTGGCCGAGAGTGCCCGCGAGATCGATCTGGCGATGCGCTGGGGCTTCGGCACCAAGCAGGGTCCGTTCGAGCTGTGGCAGCAGGCCGGCTGGAAACAGGTGGCCGAATGGGTCAAGGCCGATATCGATGAGGGCAAGGCCCTGAGCAGCGCGCCGCTGCCCGCCTGGGTGTTCGAAGGTCCGGTCGCCGACAATGGCGGTGTGCACAGCGCTAAAGGGTCGTGGAGCGCCTCGCGCAGCGAGTTCGTCGGTGCGAGCACCTTGCCGGTCTATCAGCGCCAACACTTCCCCGAAAGCCTGTTCGGCGCCGGCGGCGTCGATCCGCTGACCGCGGGCACCGAGGAATTCAAGAACGAAGAGATTCGCGTCTGGAGCCTCGACGGCGAGGTGCTGATCGCCAGCATCACCGCCAAGCTGCACCTGATCAGCCCGGCCGTCACCGAGGGTCTGCTGAAGGCCGTCGAGATCGCCGAGGCGAAGTACAAGGGCCTGGTGATCTGGTCGCCGGACGATGTGTTCTCGGCCGGCGCCAATCTCGAATCGCTGATGCCGGTGTTCCTGAAGATGGGTGCCAAGGGCATCGCCCCCGAAGAGAAGAAGCTGCAGGACGCAATGCTGCGCATCCGTTACGCCACCGTGCCGGTGGTGGCCGCGATGCGCGGCCTGGCGTTGGGCGGCGGCTGCGAGTTGGCCGTCTACTCGGCCCGCCGCGTCGCGCACATGGAGTCCTATGTGGGCCTGGTCGAAGTCGGCGTGGGCCTGATCCCCGGCGGCGGCGGCCTGACCTATATCGCCCGCCGCGCGGCCGAGATGGCAGCGGCCGGCAATGCCAATGCCGACATCTTCGCCTTCGTCAAGGACGGCTTTACCAGCGCCGCCACGGCCCGGGTCGCGACCTCGGCGGCGGAAGCCCGCAAGATCGGCTATCTGCTGGACAGCGACATCATCGTCGCCAACAAGGACGAGCTGCTGTTTGTCGCCACGGCCCAGGCCAAGGCGATGGCCGACAGCGGCTACCGCCCGCCGCACAAGGCGGTGTTCCCTGCCGCCGGCCGTTCGGCCATTGCCACGATCAAGGGCCAGCTGGCGAATATGCGTGACGGTGGCTTCATCAGCGCGCACGACTTCCATATCTCGGCCCTGATCGCCGATGTGGTCTGTGGCGGCGACGTCGAGGCAGGGTCGCTGGTGACCGAAGAGTATTTGATGGCGCTGGAGCGCAAGCATTTCTGCGGGCTGCTGGAGCATCCGAAGTCGCAGGAGAGAATCATGGGCATGTTGTCCACCGGCAAACCCGTCCGCAACTGATGCATTGAGTAGCCCGGATGCAGGCGCGCAGCGCCGGAATCCGGGGCCCGCGATGGCACCGCCAGCATCCCCGGATTGCGCCGCGCTTCATCCGGGCTACAAACTGATGACTTGTGGGACAGACCGCTCGAGCGAAGCGAGTAGCTCTGTCCCCAACTGACTGGAGAGATCATGAGCAAGCAAGTGCAAGAAGCCTATATCTGCGCCGCCACCCGTCTGCCGATCGGCAAGTCGGGTCGGGGCTACTACCGCAACACCCGTCCTGATGAAATGCTGGCCCGCGCCATCCAGGCTGCGCTGGCCCAGGTGCCGGGTCAAGACCCGGCCGCGATCGAGGACGCCATCATCGGCTGCTCCTTCCCCGAGGGCGAGCAGGGCATGAACATCGCCCGCGTCTCGGCCGTGCTGTCGGGCCTGCCCAACTCCGTGGGCGGCGTGACCGTCAACCGCTACTGCGCCTCGGGCATCACCGCGCTGCAGATGGCGGCCGACCGCATTCGCATCGGCGAGGCCGAGGTGATGATTGCCGGTGGCGTCGAGTCGATGTCGATGGTGCCCATGGGTGGCAACAAGCCCTCGCTGCCGCCGGCGATCTTCGAGCGCGACGAGAACATCGGCCTGGCCTATGGCATGGGCCTGACGGCCGAGAAGGTGGCCGCGCAGTGGGGTATCAGCCGCGAAGCGCAGGACGAGTTCGCGCTCGAATCGCACCGCCGCGCGCTGGCCGCCATCGAGGCCGGCCACTTCAAGGCCGAAATGACGCCGTTCGAGATTCTCGAGCGCAGCCCCAACCTGGCGGGTGTGGATCAGGGCTCCATCAGCATCAAGCGCCGCACCGTCGATACCGACGAGGGTCCGCGCCGCGACACCTCGGCCGAAGGCCTGGCCAAGCTGCGCCCGGTGTTCGCCGCCAAGGGCAGCGTCACCGCCGGCAACAGCTCGCAGACCTCGGACGGCGCCGGGGCGCTGATCGTGGCCTCCGAGGCTGCCGTCAAGCGCTTCGGCCTGACGCCGCTGGCCCGCTTCGTGTCTTTCGCCGTGCGCGGCGTGCCGCCCGAGATCATGGGCATTGGCCCGATCGAGGCGATTCCGGCCGCGCTGCGCCTGGCCGGCATCCGTGCCGAGGATCTGGGCTGGATCGAGCTGAACGAGGCCTTCGCCGCTCAGTCGCTGGCGGTGCTGAATGATCTGGACAGCAAGGGCATCGTCCTGGACCGCAGCAAGGTCAACCCGAATGGCGGCGCGATCGCCTTGGGCCACCCGCTTGGCGCCACCGGGGCCATCCGTGCCGCTTCGGTGATTCACGGCATGCGCCGCACCGGTGCCAAGTACGGCATGGTGACGATGTGCGTCGGCGCCGGCCAGGGCGCGGCGGGCATTCTCGAGCGCCTCTGATATCGGCGCCATGAGCCTCAGCTTCAAAGCGGCAGACGGGTTCGAACTCCACGGCCATTGCTATGGCGATGCCGAAACGGCCCGCGCCGGCCTGCTGATCGCCCCGGCGATGGGCGTCGAGCAGCGCTACTACGCCGAGTTCGCGCAGTGGATGGCCAGTCAAGGCTATCTGGTGCTGAGCTTCGACTACCGCGGCATGGGCGCTTCGCGGCCCGCGGCGCTGAAGCACTCGTTGCGCGGTCTGGATGCCGACATTCATACCTGGGCCGAATTGGATGCGGCCGCGGCGCTGGATGAGTTGTCGCGCCGTCTCGGTGGCGCGGAGAGACCCATCCATTGGCTGGGCCACAGCCTGGGCGGCCAGATCCTGGGCATGCTGCCCAACCGCGCGCGGGTCAGCCGGGCCATCACCGTGGGTTGCGGCAGCGGCTACTGGCGCGAAAACTCGATGGCGTTGCGCCGCTATGTCTGGTGGCTCTGGTACGTGGTCGTGCAGCTCGCCTTGCCACTGTGCGGCTACTTCCCGGGGCGCAGGCTGCGCAAGGTCGGTGATCTGCCGCGCGGCGTGATGGCGCAGTGGCGGCGCTGGTGCCTGGACCGCGACTACATGATGGGCGAGGGCGGCGCGGGTTTGCGCGCGCAGTACGCGGCCATGAAGCTGCCGATGCTGTCGCTGTCGTTCACCGACGACGAGTTCATGTCGCGGCGCAATACTGAATCGCTGCACAGCTTTTATGCCGGTGCCAGACCTGAGCTGCGGCGCATCGCGCCCCGGGACATCGGCGCGCGCCGCATCGGCCACTTCGGCTTCTTCCGCAAGCACTTCCAGGCCACGCTGTGGCCGCAGGTGGCGCGGTTTTTGGCATGAAAATCCAATTCATCCAGTCAGTTGGTGTCAGAGCGTGCGGCCATGCTTCGCATGGGTCGCAAGGTCTGACACGCAAGGCATCGAAACGCTTGAAGGAGACAGACTCATGAGCATCAAGACCGCCACCATCAACGGTGTGGCCACGATAGAGATCGCCCGCCCAGAGAAGAAGAACGCCATCACCTCGGCGATGTACCAGGCGATGGCCGACGCCATCAATGCCGCCGCCGCCGAGCCCAACGTGCGTGCACTGCTGATCACCGGTCAGCCGGGCATCTTCACCTCGGGCAATGACATCGAGGATTTCATGGCCCGCCCACCCCATGACGGCGAGGCGCCGGTGTTCCAGTTCATGGAGGCGCTGATCGGATGCGACAAGCCGGTCATCGCCGCCGTTACCGGCGGGGCGATCGGCATCGGCACGACCCTGCTGCTGCACTGCGACTTCGTCTATGTTGCCGATGACGCCCGCCTGGCCATGCCCTTCGTCAGCCTGGGCCTGGTGCCCGAGTTCGCCTCCAGCCTGCTGGTGCCTCAGCTGATGGGCAACCGCCGCGCGGCCGAGAAGCTGCTGTTGGGTGACCCGTTCACCGGCGAGCAGGCGGTGGAGTGCGGCATTGCCAACGCCGTGCTGCCGGCCGGTGAGGTGCTGAACCACGCGCGGCGCATCGCCGAGCGTTTCAACACGCTGGCGCCCAGCGCCGTGCGCGAGAGCAAGCGCCTGATGCGCGAGCCGCATCGCGCGGCCCTGCGTGCGACCCTGCAAGCGGAGGCCGAGATCTTCGGCGCCCGCTTGCGTTCTCCCGAGGCGATGGAGGCCTTCCAGGCCTTCTTCCAGAAGCGCGCGCCCGATTTCACGAAATTCTCTTGATGCTGCAGGTCGCCAGGCTGGCGCTGGCGCCGCTGCTCTTGTGGCAGGGGCGGCAGGTGCGCCGGCAGGCCCTGCGTCTGCCCGAGGCCGCCGGCCCGCGCAGCGGGATGGCGGGCAGCGGTGCGCTCGCTTTGCGGCTGCTGATTGTCGGGGATTCGGGTGGCGCCGGTGTCGGCGCTTCAACGCAGGGTGAGGCTTTGGCAGGTCGATTGGCCCAGGCACTGGCCCGGCGGCTTCAGGGTAGCGTGCATTGGCAGTTGATTGCCAAGACCGGCCACACGACGGCTGATGCGCTGGCCCATCTGGCCGGAGCCGCCTTGGCACCGGCCGACGTGCTGGTCACGGCCTTGGGCGTCAACGACACGGTGGCGCAAGTCTCTCCGCGCTGCTGGGCACTGCAGGTCCAGCAATTGCACGAGCTGGCCGTTCAGCGCGCCGGCGTGCGCTACAGCCTGCACAGCGCCGTGCCGCCCATGCATGCGTTCCCGTTGCTGCCGCAGCCTTTGCGCTGGCTGATGGGCGCGCATGCGATGCGCATGAACAGGATGCTCGGGCGCAGCCTGATCGGGCAGACGCAGCGCGGCATGCAGGCGCTGCCGCCGCATCTGCATGGCAGCGCCGCCGCAGAACTGATGGCGCCCGACGGCTTCCATCCCGGTCCGGAGGGCTACAAGGTCTGGGGCGAAAGCCTGGCCGAGCGCATTGCCCGCGACTGGGTCAAGCTCAAATCACATTGACTTCGACGATGGGCCGACCCGCCGCCATGCGATGTGGCGACAGCAGGCTCAAGACCAGACTTCGATACGCGCCGCGGGCGATCAGCTCTGCCACTCCACGGCCCACGCCCGGTGCGTGCTGCAGTCCATGGCCCGAGAAACCACAGGCCAGCAGCAGATTGACGCACTCGGGCATCGCACCGACCAGACCGTTGTGATCGAAGGTATTCATCTCGTAATAGCCAGCCCAGGCGCGCTGCAGGCGCAGCGACTCGAAGCCTGGCACCCGATTCGCCAACGCTGGCCACAGCGAGGCCTCGAACAAATCCGCCTCCGGGTCCAGCGGCAGATCGTCGCTGTCGTCGAGCGGCGTGCCACCGCAGAGGAACAGGCCTTCGCCCTCGGGTCGGAACCACAGGCCGCTGGGATCGATCAGCAAGGGCGCCAGTGGTGCGGCCTCGGGCGAGCGGAAGGCATAGACGCTGCGGCGCTTGGCGTGCACCGGCAAGTCCAGCCCGGCCGTGCGGGCCAGCGCGCCGGACCAGGCGCCGCAGGCGAGCACAAAGGTCTCGGCCTCGATTCGCTCATCGGTCCCGGCCAGGCGGATGCTCTGCAGTGAGCCATCGGTGGCACGGTTCAGCTGCTCCACCTCGGCCTGCAAGTAGCGAACGCCCTGGGCCAGCGCCTTCTTGCGGAAGTGCTGAAGCAGGGCCCAGCCGTCGAACCAGCCCTCGCCGCTGCGGCCCCAGGTGCCCAGGGCCAGGTCTTGCACGCTCAGCCAGGGCCAGCGCGCCCGCAGCTCGACCGGATTCATCAACACGATATCGGCGCCCTGGGCGTTCTGCATCGCCTGGTTGGCGCGCAAGGTGGCCTCGCCCTCGGGCGTGGCCAGGTAGAGATAGCCTTGCTCGGTGAAGCTAAAGGCCTCATCCAGTCCGCGCAGATATTGCAGGCCGTACAGCGACAGTTCAATATTGAGTGGTGTCGAGAACTGCTGGCGAATCGAGGCCGCCGACAGGGCCGATGAGGCACGTGCGTAGGTGGCGTCACGTTCGATTACCAGGATCTCGCCCTGCCACTGCGGGTCGGCACTCAGAAACGCGGCGATCGCGCTGCCTATCGCCCCACCGCCAAGAATCACCACCCTGTTCATCAACCCACCAAGTTGAACGGCCTGGGCTGGCCCTGGTCGTCGATGGCCACATAGGTCAGCTGCGCTTCCGTCACCTTGACCACATGGGGATCGACGGGATTGCGTTCGGCGATCACCTCGACCTGCACGGTGATCGAGGTGCGGCCGACCCGGGTCACCTGCACATAGAACGACAGCAGGTCGCCGATGGACACCGGCTGCTTGAACAGGAACTCCTTCACCGCCACGGTGGCCACGCGGCCGCGGGACAGGCGGGCGGGCAGCACCGAGCCGGCAATGTCCACCTGGGCCATGATCCAGCCGCCGAACACGTCGCCGTTGTGGTTGGCGTCTGCCGGCATAGGCATCACGCGCAGGGCCAGCTCGCGGGGGAATTGCGGTATTGCATCGGGCGAACTGCTTGAGATCGGGGCATCGGTCATGATGTAGGCCTCTTTATAGCTTGCGGGACAGACCACGAAGTGCTCTGTCCCCAACTGACTGGGGATCGCGGGACAGACCACGCTGTGTTCTGTGCTCGATCGAGTTCTCCCTATTCTTTCACGACCAAGCTTCAAGCAAGTTCTGCGCCCCACATGCCCCCCAACACTGCCGCCGCACCCGCCAGCACCTCGCCAGCCGCCAGCCGTTCCGACTGGGGCACGCTGCAGAAGTTGTTTCCCTACCTGTGGCGCTACCGCTGGCGGGTCAGCATTGCGCTCGGCTTCCTGGTCGCGGCCAAGCTGGCCAATGTGGGCGTGCCCCTGCTGCTCAAGCAGCTGATCGACACGCTGGCCATCAAGCCCGGCGACCCGCAGGCGCTGCTGGTGCTGCCTCTGGGGCTGCTGCTGGCCTATGGGGGCTTGCGGCTGACGACCTCGCTGTTCACGGAGTTGCGCGAGTTGATCTTTGCCAAGGCCACCGAGGGCACGGCGCGCAGCATCTCGCTGCAGGTGTTCCGCCATCTGCATGACCTCAGCCTGCGCTTCCACCTGGAGCGCCAGACCGGCGGCATGACGCGCGACATCGAGCGCGGCACACGGGCGGTGCATTCTCTGATCTCGTACTCGCTGTACAGCATCCTGCCCACGCTGCTCGAGGTGACGCTGGTGCTGGTCCTGCTGGCGGTGAAGTTCGATGTCTGGTTTGCCGGCATCACCATCATTGCGCTGGTGTTCTACATCTCCTTCACCATCCTGGTGACCGAGTGGCGCACCAAGTTCCGCAAGTTGCTCAACGAGCTGGACTCCGTGGCCCACACCAAGGCCATCGACGCCCTGCTCAACTACGAGACGGTCAAGTACTTCAACAATGAGGACTTCGAGGCCAGGCGCTACGACGAGAGTCTGGAGAAGCTGCGCCGCGCTCAGCTGAAGTCGCAGTCCACGCTGTCGCTGCTGAATACCGGTCAGCAGATGATCATCGCCATCGCCCTGGTGGCGATGCTGTGGCGGGCGACGCAGGGCGTGGTCGATGGCCGCATGACCCTGGGCGACCTGGTGATGATCAACGCCTTCATGATCCAGCTCTACATCCCACTGAACTTCCTGGGCGTGATCTACCGCGAGATCAAGCAGGGCTTGACCGATCTGGACAAGATGTTCAGCCTGCTGGAGCGCGAGCGCGAAGTGGCCGATGCGCCTGGCGCCCAACCGCTGGCCGTGCGGGGCGCGACCGTGCGCTTCGAGAAGGTGCGCTTTGCCTACGATCCGGCACGCGAGATCCTGCACGAGATCAGCTTCGAGATTCCGGCCGGCAAGAAAGTCGCCGTGGTCGGTCCCAGCGGTTCGGGCAAGTCCACCCTGGCGCGGCTGCTCTACCGCTTCTATGACGTGGACGCGGGCCGCATCACCATCGACGGCCAGGATGTGCGCCAGGTCACCCAGGGCAGCCTGCGCCGCGCCATTGGCATCGTGCCCCAGGACACGGTCTTGTTCAACGACTCGGTGGCCTACAACATCGCCTATGGCCAGCCCGGCGCGTCGCGCGAGCAGATCGAGGCGGCGGCGAGTGCGGCCCACATCCACGACTTCATCGCCTCCACGCCCAAGGGCTACGAGACCATGGTTGGTGAGCGCGGCCTCAAGCTCAGCGGCGGCGAGAAGCAGCGCGTGGCGATCGCCCGCACCCTCTTGAAGAACCCGCCGATACTGATTTTCGACGAGGCCACCTCGGCCCTGGACTCCAGCAACGAGCGGGCCATCCAGGGCGAGCTGGAGGCGGCGGCGCAGAACAAGACGGTGCTGGTGATCGCCCACCGGCTGTCCACGGTCGTCGATGCCCATGAGATCCTGGTCATGGAGCGGGGCCACATCATCGAGCGGGGCAACCACCAGCGGCTGATGGAGATGGGTGGGCGTTATGCGGCCATGTGGCGCATGCAACAGGCGGGTGGCGAGCCCGGCCAGGCCTGAGCGCCCCGCTACACTGCCGCCGTGGACACCAAATGGTTAGAAGATTTCGTCAGCCTGGCCGAGACGCGCAGCTTCTCGCGCTCCGCCCAATTGAGGCATGTGACCCAGCCTGCGTTCTCGCGTCGCATCCAGGCACTGGAGGCCTGGGCGGGCATTGACCTGGTCGATCGCTCGTTCTATCCGACCCGCCTGACCCCGGCCGGCAGCACCTTTCTGGCCCAGGCGATCGAGATCCTGGGTAATCTGCAGTCCACCCGCAACATGATGCGCAGCCACCAGGTCGCGGGTCAGGACATGATCGAGTTCGCGTTGCCCCATTCGCTGGCCTTCAGCTTTTTCCCGCACTGGCTGATGGACCTGCGGCGCAGCTTCGGCGAGCTGAACTGCCGGCTCAACGCACTGAATGTGCACGACGCCGTGATGCAGCTGACCGAGGGCAATTGCGACCTGCTGATTGCCTACCACCACCCCAGCCAGCCGCTGCAGCTGGACCCGGAGCGCTACGAGATGCTGTCGCTGGGCCACGAGACGGTGGCGGCCTATGCCAAGGCCGGCAAGGACGGCAGGCCGCTGTTCCAACTGCCCGGTGCACCGGGCCACAGCGTGCCCTTCCTCAGCTATGCCGCCGGCGCCTATTTGGGGCGCATGGTCGAACTGATCGCCAAGGCCTCGCCCGTGCCCCTGAAGTTCGACGTGATCTATGAAACCGATATGGCCGAGGGCTTGAAGGCGATGGCGCTCGAAGGCCACGGGCTGGCCTTTCTGCCGGCCAGCTCGGTCAAGCAGGATCTGCAGGGCGGGCGCCTGGTGCGTGCCAGCGCAGAGGGGCAGTACGAATTGACGATGGAATTGCGCATCTACCGCGAGCGGCCGGAGCTGGCGCGGCGCGCCAAGCCGGTGGCCAATGCCTTGTGGGCTTTCCTGACGGCACATTGATAACATCTCACCATGCTGGTGCCCGCATTCAGGCACGGAACCTGCGCATGAGTAGAACCCCGTAGACACAGACACGCCCCGACGTGGTCTGCTGCACCCTCTAAGATTGACCTTGTATCCCTCAGGAGACCCTATGAAGAAGTCATTGCTCGTTTTGGCCGCTGCCATGTCCTGCGCCACCGGCCTGGTCCACGCCGAAGACACACTGAAGAAGATCAAGGACAGTGCCTCCGTCACCATGGGGGTGCGCGAGTCCTCGGGCTCGCTGTCCTACACCCTGGGCGATGGCAAGTATGTGGGCTATCACGTTGAGATTTGCCAGAAGGTGCTGGCCGATGTGCAAAAGCAGCTGGGCCTGGCCAAGCTGGACGTCAAGTACCAGCCGGTGACCTCGCAGAACCGTATCCCGCTGGTGCAGAACGGCACCGTGGACCTGGAGTGCGGGTCAACTACCAACAACGCTGCCCGTCAGAAGGATGTGGCTTTTGCGGTCACCACCTTTGTCGAGGAAGTTCGCATCGCGGTGAAGGCCAGCTCCGGCATCACCGGCATCGCCCAGCTCAACGGAAAGAACGTCGCCACCACCACCGGCACCACCTCGGTGCAGCTGCTGCGCAAGCATGAGCGTGCCACCGGTGTGGACTTCAAGGAAATCTTCGGCAAGGACCATGCGGACAGCTTCCTTCTGATGGAGTCAGGCCGTGCCGATGCCTTCGTGATGGACGGCGCCATCCTGGCCGGCAATATCGCCAAGGCCAAGAACCCGGCTGACTTCAGAATCGTCGGCGAAGTGTTGTCGGTCGAGCCCATCGCCATCATGATCCGCAAGGACGACCCAGCCTTCAAGAAGGCTGTTGACGACAGCATCATCGCCCAGATGAAGTCCGGCGACATCGCCAAGACCTGGAGCAAGTGGTTCGAACAGCCGATCCCGCCGACCAACACCAAGGTGGGCATGCCGGCCAACGACAACACCAAGTACGCCTGGGGCCATCCGAACGACAAGCCGGCCGAGGATTACGCTAAAAAGTAACTCTTGCGGGACAGACCGCGCAGCGCTCTGTCCCCAACTAGTTGGAGTCTTGAGCGAGACGCGGCAGGCGACTTCACACCTGAAGGCCTGCCGCGATTGCGTTTTTAAGGCATCGCGTTGAGGAGGAGGCCCCGTGGGCAAATCTTGGGACTGGCAGGTATTCCTGCTCGACACCGGTGGGGGGCGGACCTACCTGGAATGGCTGATGTCGGCTTGGGGCTGGACCCTGTCCGTCGGCCTGAGCGCGCTCGTCGTCGCGCTGCTGGTGGGCACCTTGATGGGCATTCTGCGCACCGTGCCCAACAAGGGCCTGGCAATGCTGGGCGAATGCTGGACCGAGCTGTTCCGCAACATCCCGCTGCTGGTGCAATTGTTCCTCTGGTACCACGTGCTGCCGTCGATCTTTCTGTCTCTGCGCGAGATTCCAAGCTTTGTGCTGGTCGTCTTCGCGCTGGGCTTCTTTACCTCGGCGCGCATCTCCGAGCAGATCAAGGCCGGCATCCGCTCGCTGCCCACCGGCCAGCGCTGTGCGGGTCTGGCGATGGGCCTGACCCTGCCGCAGACGTACCGCTATGTGCTGATGCCGATGGCCTTTCGCGTCGTCATCCCGCCGCTGACCAGCGAGGCGATGAACATCATCAAGAACTCGTCGGTGGCCTTTGCCGTCAGCATTGCCGAGCTGACGATGTTCGCCATGCAGGCGCAGGAAGAAACCTCGCGCGGCATCGAGGTCTATCTGGCCGTGACCGGCCTGTACTTCATCTCGGCCTTTGCCATCAACCGCATCATGCTGTTCATTGAAGAGCGTGTGCGGGTTCCCGGCGCAGCGGGAGGAGGCAAATGATGAACCCCCACGTCACATCGTTCCTGCCAACCGAGGGGGCGCATGCCTCCCTTGGGACAGCCCGGCGGGAGGCATCATGCTGAACCTAGACTTTGCCTTCCTGAACTGGAACGTCATTTCCGGCTTCATCGCCAAGGGCTTGATCTTCTCCGTCCAGCTGACCCTGGTGGCCATGATTGGCGGCATCGTGCTGGGCACGATACTGGCGATGATGCGGCTCTCTAGCATCAAATGGCTGGTGCTGCCGGCGGCGTTCTACGTGAACACGCTGCGCTCCATCCCGCTGGTGATGGTGATCCTGTGGTTCTTCCTGCTGATCCCGCTGCTGATTGGCAAGCCGATGGGCGCGGAGTTGTCGGCCATCATCACCTTCACGGTGTTCGAGGCGGCCTACTACTCGGAGATCATGCGCGCCGGCATACAGTCGGTGTCGCGCGGTCAGGTGCAGGCGGCTCAGGCGGTGGGCATGACCTATG
>Ga0187844_10000362_pt1 | contig 35495 bp, 38 predicted proteins | sample SpaLakP09_SKY_50_FD_134517 | JGI IMG/M metagenome (GOLD analysis project Ga0187844, IMG submission 134517) | Oligotrophic lake water microbial communities from Sparkling Lake, Wisconsin, USA - SP09_SKY_50 | ecosystem: Environmental > Aquatic > Freshwater > Lake | place: USA: Sparkling Lake... | reverse complement strand
TTCGCCAAGGCGCGGGCGATGGCGACACGCTGCTGCTCGCCGCCGCTGAGTTGCGAGGGAAGATGGTCGAGGCGTCCCGAAAGCCCTACCCGCTCGAGCAGGCTGCGGGCGTGGGCATCGTTTTTTCTGCCGCCCAGCATCGAGGGAAGCAGGACGTTCTCCAGGGCAGTCAGTTCCGGCAGTAGAAAATAGGACTGGAAGATGAATCCCATACGACGGTTGCGCAGCAAGGCTTCGCGATCCTCTTTCATGCTAAAGAGACGCTCCCCCTCGAACTCAACGCTTCCCTGCTTCGGTTGCTCCAGCCCGGCGAGAATGTAGAGGAGCGTCGATTTGCCAGCGCCAGATGCGCCGCGGAGAAAGACCACTTCGCCTTTGGCTACGTCGAGATCGACTCCCTTGAGAACCTCGAGTTTAGACTCTCCCAAATCGTAGGTTTGGCAAAGCCCTCGGGACCGAAGGTGTGGAGAAAAATTCATGCAGTAATGAGGGTACAAAAGGGATAAAAATATGGAACTCAGGAACTCAGGAAAAGAAATCCAAGAGTTGTGATGAATGAAGAAAATTATGGGCGGCGTTATTAATGCCTTCGGGTTTTTCAATCCCCGAAGACGATGGCGCGGGAGCCGTGAACCACGACGCGGTCATCGACATGGAGGCGCACACCACGCGCTAGGGCGAGCCGTTCGCAGTCGCGTCCGAGACGCCGCATGTCCGAGGGAGAGTGGAAGTGGTTGATCGGTATCATCTCCTGATGGATGATCGGGCCGGCATCCAGCTCCTCGGTGGCGTAGTGACAGGTGGCCCCGATCAGCTTCACACCTCGGTCGTAGGCACGCCGGTAGGGATCCGCTCCGGCAAAGGCTGGAAGCAGGGAGTGATGGATATTGATCACCCTGTTGTGATGCTCCGCGCAGAACCATCCGGGAAGGATCTGCATGTAGCGACAGAGAACGGTAAGCTCTCCCGAGACATCGCAGATGGCATCGCTCACCCGTCGGAAGGCGGCATCCTTACCTGCTTCATCGCTTGGAATCGGAACATGGAGGAACGGCAGACCTTCTTTCTCAACCGAGGAACGCAAGGAATCATGGTTTGAAATCACGAGGGGCACCTCAATGTTCATTTCTCTGGAGCGCCAGCGCCAGATCAAGTCCGCAAGACAGTGATCCTCTTTGCTGACAAGCAGCACGGTCCTTAATGGCTTCGAGCTATCGCGGATCGAACAGCTTGCATTGATATTCATGGCGATCGGGGCGAAGGCAGTGCGTATCTTTTCCAGCGTGACACTTTCCGGCACCTCAAAGGCAAAGCGGGCGAGAAACCAGTTGTTGATGGTGTCGGTGTACTGGTTTACCTCGACGAAGTTCCCCCGTTGCTCGGCGACAAAACCGGTGATCTTGGCCAGTAGCCCCACCTGATCAGGGCAATCCAGCGTCATCAGCAGCGTGGTTGGAGAAGGCATGGGGAGGAAAATATGAAGGATGAGGAATGAATTATGAAGGGTTTTCGGAAGCCCTCGACTCTCGACCTTCGTCGCTCGATGGATTAACATTTGGCCATGTCTAACATTCACATCGCGCGCAATCACGAGTCGCTTGGCTCGTTCAGCGAAGAAGCCGTCAGGGAAGGAATTCATTCCGGCCGCTTCGCGGCAAGCGATCTCTGTTGGCGTGAAGGGATGGCCGAGTGGAAGCCCTTGGGCGAGATGGCACCGCAATGGGGCATGGAGATCCCACCACCAGCACTCATCCCGACAAGCATGGACGACTTGTCCTTGGCTGCACTGTTCGCCGACGGAAACGGCCCTGCTTGGGAAGCGCGAGCATCGGTAGGTTTTTTCGCGGCCCTCTCGCAGACGATCGGAGATGTGCTTTTACGCCCAACCCAGACCTTTGCCACCATGAAGCAGACGGGCGGTCTGGCCAATCCGCTGCTCTATTTCGTGGTGCTCAGCAGCGCCATGTTCGCCGTCTCCGCCATCTACCAGATAGCCATGACAACCATGAATCCGGCACTCTTTGCACCGAAGATCGGTCATGCCACAGGCCTACCCGCGGGATCCTCCTTCTCGGTAGCGCTGATAGGATCGGTACTACTCTCCCCGGCGCTTTATGTCGTGAGCGCCTTTATTTCCTCGGGTATCACCCATCTCTGTCTGAAGTTGCTGGGCGGTACCAATCGGCCCTTCGAAACCACCTTCCGAGTCATCTGCTACGCGCAGGCCAGCGCGGCGGTGCTCAACATCATCCCGATCTGTGGTAGCCTGATCGGTGTGATCTGGGGCGCTTACGCCATTATCATAGGGCTCAAGGAAGCGCAGCACACGGAGGGTTGGAGGGCGACTCTCGCCATCACCCTGCCAGGGTTGCTTTGCTGCGGCCTTCTTCTTCTACTGGGAACGGCGGCTGGTTTCGGCATCGCCGAGTTAAGCAAGGGATTCGGTGGCATGCCCTCAATGCCCAAGTTGCCGTAAGTTTAGTCTGTCTTGGGAATCTAGCAGGCCGTCCTGACCTTGAAGCTCCCCCGCTTCTTCTATTGGCGTCCGCTTTTTCCGGGAGAGCATGATCCGGAACTGACTTGGGGTTTGGTTATCGCTTTCAGCGGGGTTCTAGCACTCGGGTGGCTTATCAGCGGACTTCCCACGCCTCCTTGTCCGCTGCATACGTTCACCTGCTTTCCATGCCCTACCTGCGGCATGACTCGGGGGCTTTGCTGTCTGCTTCATGGCAATCTGAAGGCGGCCCTGCTTTTTAATCCACTTCTAATGGCCACCATATGTGGAATGGCTCTCTATCTCTTTTATTGCTTCGTGGTCGTCTCTGCGAGGCTGCCGCGCCTGCGATTGGAACCACTCTCCAAAACAACAGCGCTTACTGTGCGCATTGTAGCGTTGCTATTGCTCTTGGGGAACTGGATCTACCTGATAGTCAGGGAACGGGCCTTCTAATTGAATCGGATCGGAGGAGAAACCTCCTCCTGGAGTGCGCAGAAGAGGTTGATCGCGCTCGGCCCCAGCATCCGGTTCATGGCATCGAGAGCCAGTTCCTCGCTGTTGCAGTCACGGCTGAGGTGCCCGAGCAGCAGATGGCCAAGACCATCATGGCGAATGCCGGAGACGGTTTCCGCCGCAGCGGTGTTCGAGAGATGGCCGTGGCGGGACTGGATGCGTTGCTTGATAGACCAGGGGCGCTTCGTGTCGTTCTGAAGCAGCTCCTCATCATAGTTTGCCTCGATCAGGAGACCATCCACCCCGCGTAGTGATTCGGCAACGAGCGTTGTGGCATGACCAAGGTCGGTGAGAAATCCGAAGGAATGTGCCCGCTCTCGGATGACGAAACCGACTGGCTCCACGGCATCATGGGGAATGAGAAAGGAGCGGATGGTGGTCCCTTCCAAGACAAACTCGGCTCCGCTTTCAAAGATCTTCCATCCGTTGAAATCAAGGACTTTGTCCTGGAGAACTGCTGCTGTCTGGCGGTTGCAATAGATCGGGGTGGCATGCTTCTTGGACCACTGGGCGAGGCCCTTGGTATGGTCGCCGTGCTCGTGGGTCACCAGAATCGCGCAGAGGTCGCGCGGCTCCACGCCGCAAGAGCTCAACCGGAGAGTCAGTTCTTTGGTACTCAGGCCAGCATCGACCAGGAAAGCGGCTGTTTCCGTCCGAACCAGTGCGGCATTGCCATTGCTACCGCTGGCCAGAATTGTGATCTCAAGCATGGAAAAAAGGATGAATCCGTTGGTGCAGATTCCCTAGCGCTTTTGACTGAGATCCAGGAAAGCGGCGGCGACTTCCTCGACGGAGATATCGGTCACATCGCGACTGGGGGGATGCAGGACCACATGCGGCACATTCCAGGGGCCCCAATGCTCCGGGTCGGAATTGCCAAAGAGGCAGACCAACGGCTTGCCAAGGGCGGCGGCCAAATGCATGGCACCCCCATCGCTGCAGACCATGGAGTCGCAGAGGGAGAGAGCCGCGATAAGGTCTTCTAGACGTTCCGTGGGAATGGGATTCAATGGTAGACCTGCCGTGGAAGTTAGCACGTCCCGTGCCATTTCATCGTCGCCAGGGTGGAGGGGGTTGTCCGCCGAACCGGGAGACCAGAACAGGAGAAGTTTGGCATCAAGGTTCTCATGCAGCATGCGGGCCAGCTCGGCAAATCGCTCGGCAGGCCACCGCTGGGAAATCTTTCGCGAGCTAAGATGCAGGGCGATTACGGGGCCAGAATGCCGACTCCACTCCCTGGGCAACGAGGTCTTGAGCTTTGTAACCCGGGCTTTGTCCGGGGTCAGGCGGGCCTCCGGTGCTGCGAACGCCAACCCCATCCGGACAAGCTGGTGGCAACATTGCTCGACATGATGTTCGCCGCCTGCCGCATCCTCTGTGTCGCGGACCAGAATTTTCTTGGCGCCGATCCATTTGGCGAAACGGAGAGAGCTGCGTTGTGGGCCGCCCGGCAGGAGAATCCAGTCGAAGCGTTGCTTGCGTAGTTTCCAGATGGTCTTCAGACGGCTCCAGAAGATGCCGATGCGGCTCTCCCCATGCTCCAGATGCTTCGCCTTCGTGTAGGAAAAGAGCGCGTCAATATCGGGATTCCCTGCCATCACGGCCAAATTATATTTTGTCACGAGTGCGGCGATGTAGGCATCCGGAAGCTGTGCTCTGAGAGCGCGGATCAGAGGTGTCGTACAGACCAAGTCCCCGATGTTGTCCCGGCGAATGATCAGGATGCGGGGTGATTTTTCTGGGAAGTCCATGGTGAGGCAATCGTGGTGCGCCCGGCAGGAATCGAACCTGCTACCAAGGGTTTAGAAAACCCCTGCTCTATCCGATGAGCTACGGGCGCAAAATCTCAGACCGCCGCAGGCACTACCTGCTCCATGGGAGCAAGGTCGATGGCGCGAAGCAGGTCAAGATCTTCATTGGTCCCGGGGTTGGCCGCCGTCAAGAGTTTGTCACCGTAGAACACCGAGTTCGCGCCGGCGAAGAAACAGAGGGCCTGGCCCTCCCGGGTGAGGCGGGTGCGTCCGGCGGAGAGTCGGATACGGGCCTTTGGCAGCATGATGCGGGTGGTGGCGATCAGGCGCACGAGTTCGAAGACATCAACGACAGGCTGATCCTCAAGCGGGGTGCCGGGCATCGACATGAGGCAGTTGATAGGCACGCTCTCGGGCGGCGGATTGAATCCGCAGAGGACCTCTAGCATCCTCAAGCGGTCACGCTCGGTCTCGCCCATCCCAATAATGCCGCCGCAGCAGACGGCCATGCCGGCCTTCTGGACAGAAGAGATGGTATTCAGGCGGTCGTCAAAGGTATGGCTGGAAACGATCTGAGGGTAGAACTCGGGAGAGGTGTCGATATTGTGATTGTAAGCGGTGACTCCTGCCTCCTTGAGCTGGCGAGCTTCTTCATCTCCAAGCTGACCGAGTGTGACACAGACCTCCATACCAAGCTTGCTGACCTCGCGGACAGTCTTGAGCATCGACTCGAAGCGGCTGTCGCCTGACTTGACCCCTTTCCAGGCGGCTCCCATGCAGAAGCGGGTCGTGCCGCTTTCCCGTGCCTGCTTGGCAAGGGGAAGGATCTCGTCGCAGCCCATCAGTTTTCCGGCCTTCACGCTGGTATTGTAACGGGAGCTCTGGGCGCAGTAGGAACAATCCTCACTGCAGCCGCCGGTCTTGACGCTCAGCAAGGTACAGAGCTGGACATTGTCCTCGTCCCAGTTCTGAAGCTGGACGGAGCGCGAGCGCTGAATCAGGTCGAAGAACGGAGAACGGTAGATTTCCTCCAACTGGGCGATGGAGACGGGGTGGGAGAGTTGGGATGTGCTGCTCACGATCGGGTCAGTTTAAGACAGGAGAGCTCGTAAGTAGAAGTGTTTTGCGTTCGGAAAATATCACCAGCTAAGCCCTTCCATAAAGTCGGCTTTGCCTCCATGGGTTCCACGGAGGGCCTCTGGTTTCTTGGTTTTGCCTGCACGAGGCTCCTTGGCGATCTTGAAGTCGATCTGCTGTTTGAAGTTATCGACGCGTGCTACCTGGACTCGGAACTCGTCACCAGCCTTGAGGATTTTCCTGGAATTCTTCCCGACAAGGCGGGAGCGGGGCCCGTCGAAGATGTAGAAATCGTCGTCCATCGAGGAGACGGGAACGAGGCCCGTCATCATCGCCTCGGGCAGTTCGACGAGCAGGCCGTAGTTGCGGGCCTCTATCACCCTGGCATCGAAGGAGGGGGCGACGCCTCCCTCGGTGGCCGCCTCGGCTAGTTTGCTAAAGTACTCGAGCTTCTTGAGCCGTACCGATTCCTTCTCGGCATCGGCGGCTGTGCGCTCGGTTGTGGAGAGGTGCTCGCTGACCGGGCCTAGATCGGTGGAGTTAGGTCCATGCTGCTTCGGGTCGAGGTCGCGGGCTAGCGAGCGGTGGGTGAGTAGATCTGCATAGCGCCGGATTGGACTGGTGAAGTGGCTATAGTCAGACTTCGAGAGTCCGAAATGACCCAGAGGATCCGGGGAATAGCGGGCGCGCTTGAGGCTCTTGAGAAGGCCGATCTTTAGGGCGCTGGCGTAAGGCTTCCCTTTCAGACTATCAAGCAGCTTTTGGAGCTCGGCCCTGTTGCTCAAATCGCCAGCCTTCACACCATAGGTGGCGGCTAGCTCCCGGTACTCATCGAGTTTTTCGGGCTCGGGTTTCTCGTGGATGCGGTAAATGTTCGGCTGGCGCTTATTCTTGAGGTGGCGTGCTACCTGCTCGTTGGCCAGCAGCATGAGCTCCTCGATGAGCTGGTGGGAGATATCGTTCTCAACAAGTTCAAGCTTCACGGGATGGCCCTCCTTATCCAGCCAGACCTTCACTTCGGGCATCTCAAGGTCGAGAGCTCCGGCGGCGAAGCGCCTTTTCCGTAGTGTGGAGGAGCAGTCCCACGCCGCATGAACACGTCGGCTCACTTCGTCGGTCGCGGGGGATTCGAGCATGGCAAGCGCCTGCCTGTAGGTGAGGCGCGCGGAACTCCGGATGACCGAGCGTCCGAAGCGGACCTTCCGCACGCTGCCATCTCGGTTGATATGCGCGAAGACACTGAAGGCGAGGCGGTCCTCGTCGGGGCGAAGGCTGCAGAGGCCGTTGGAGAGATTTTCCGGAAGCATCGGGATGACCCGGTCTGCCAGATAGACACTATTGCCCCGCGAGCGGGCCTCCTTGTCTAGGCCCGTCCCGTGTTTCACATAATGGGAGACGTCGGCAATGTGAACGGAAACATCCCAGCCGTCATCCGTGGGCTGAACTTCGATGGCATCATCGAAGTCTCGGGCTGTGTCCGGATCGATCGTGATGATGCTGCGGTCCCGAAGGTCCTCGCGGCCCTCGAGATCGCGTGGTGTGATGGCGCTCCCGAACTTTTCCGCCTCAATACTGACAGGGGCTGGGAACTCGCGCGGCAGACCATGTTTATGGATGACTGAGAGCATGTCGACGCCCGGCGCATCGGAGGCACCCAGCACCTCGATGATGTGTCCCTCGGGGTTTACCTGGCTGTTCTCCCAGCGGTCCAGCTGGGCGACCACTTTCTCCCCAACCTTCGCCCCCTCGGGTGAAGGGACATAGAGGGTGCGGGGGAAGCGCGGATCATCAGCGACGACATGATAAAAATTCGGCGTCTTCTGGAGCGTGCCGATGATGGGAGCGCCGCCCCTCTCAACAACGCGGATGATGCGTCCCTCCTGCCTGCCATCACGGCGTGGGCGGCCGTGAAAACGTGGCTCCTGAATGAGGCGGGCCACGACGCGATCGCCGTTCAGCGCGGTTCCGAGATTATTCGAGGAAATGAAGAGATCCTTGCCGCCTTCCTGGTTTGCCAGCACGTGGCCGGATCCGCCGGCATGGATCTGAAGCTTACCAGTGAACAGATCGGCGGTCTCCGGCAGGAGGTAGTGATCTTGGCGCACACGAACGATCCGCCCCTCTCTCTCCAGAACCGCTAAGGTGTGATTGAGAAGGGGGAGATCATCGCGATCCATCCGGAGGGTGCTGGCAATTTTTGGAGCCTGAAGCGGCTCTCCCTCACCTTCCAGTAGACGGAACAGATCGTTCACAAGACGCTCATTCAAGCGCTCACTTCCCCTAGGTGAACGAGATGAATGGGATGAAGGTTGCCGTTTGGCTCCACTGGGCTTGACAGACTTCCTAGGTTTTTCGCTGGAACGCTGGGGCGTCGATTTCTGCTTGGCTCGGGCTTTTTCCTGTTGAGGTGCGGGGGGTCGCTTGTTCCGTGGCTTCCTAGGAGAAGGTTTGACGGAAGATTGCGGACGATTCGCTTTCTGGGGACTGCGAGGGCTGTTCTTGGGCACGCATCACCATCCGATGCTTTCTTAACGGAGCAAACAAGAAAATGCTTGTGCCGGAAGAGAGTCGGCAGAAAGTAATGGTATGAATTTCCATAAGTCAGCTGCCGCAAGATCCCGCACAGGTGCCTCCGCCTTCACCCTGATCGAGCTGCTCGTAGTGATCGCCATCATTGCGGTCCTGATGGGCCTCCTTTTCCCAGCTGCTCAATCTGCGATAAACACGGCCAAGAAAACCACGGCCAAAAATCAGGCAGTCCAGATTGCCACCGCGATCACTGCCTACGAGGCGGAATATGGTAGGTTGCCCGCTATCTCCGAAACCAATGTCTCCACTGCGCTGGTCACTATGCTTTGCACCTCAAACGACGCAATTAACAATCCCCGCGGCATCATTTTTCTGGAGGCTAATGCTTGGAAAAACGGCAAGGGTGGCACTAATAGCCAGGGGTTCTGCGATCCTTTTTCTGCAACCGGTGTCTACTCGGTAGCATTGGATACCAACTACGCAAATCAGATAACGGTTCCTACGAATGCCAGCGGAGGATCCAGCGCCATCACCAAGCATGTCGGGGTTTGGACGACACCTAGAATTGGCTCTACGAACGTGCTGATCAATTCTTGGGATTAAGTTTTGCGGGTGTGGTTCAATGGTAGAATGTGGCCTTCCCAAGGCTGAGACGAGGGTTCGATTCCCTTCACCCGCTCCAAGTTGAGCTTTTAAGGCCTGTAAGGCCTATTTCTGAAACGAGGTGCCATGATCCTTCTCGGAGCCGAGCGAGGTTGATTCTGGCATATCAAAAAGCGCCAATCCCGTCAGGGAAGGCGCTTTAGATAAGAATGGGGAGATTTTTTTCGGAGGATTGCTCTGTCCGCACAGCGGACGACGTTCGTCATTCCGCCACAGTGGGATTTCTCTCTCCCCAGTTGGCAGCATCGGCTGTTACCCCAATGCATTCCCTATCTCTCTTCTTAAACAACCGAAACGAACACTGATTGCAAGCCGCTGGCTGGCAATCAGTGTGTCGTAAATAGCTAAGACTGCCGGTTATCGTTTCGACAGTGTGTCGCGCTCGTAAGCCTCGACAGCGCTGTACCATTCCCCGTCGCGAGGACGATCGTGGCGTTTGCAATGCTCGTCCCAGACAGCTCCCCAAGGAAGGCTGCGCGAGTCCTCGAAGAGGGCGAGTCGCTTCCCGTCGTTCCTGGAATTCTCGGCTTCTACGAGATGGGACTGCGGAGCAAGGAGGGCGAGAAGAAGGGCCTTCTGAGTATTGCGGGTGCCGATTGTCCATGCGGCGATTCGGTTGATGGAGGCGTCGAAGAAGTCGAGGCCGATGTGGGTGCGGGGGAGGAATCCTCCGACCACCACCTCGTGGAGCATTTCGCGTGTGGAATCATCAAGCGTGACGACGTGATCGCTGTCCCAGCGTACACCGCGGGAGACATGGAGCAGCAGACGAGGGACGTGGAGCAAGACCGATGAGATCTTGTCGGCGACTGATTCCGTTGGGTGGAAATGACCGGCATCAAGGCAGAGAGCGAGCGCTTTCTTGGCGGCATAGCCTAGGTAGAACTCGTGGGAACCCACGGTGTAGCTCTCCACACCGATTCCGAAGAGCTTACTCTCGACAGCATCGATATTCCAGCGGGACTGTTCGCCAAGGTCGGCGGATAGGATGGCGTCGAGCGACTCCGCAAGTCGTGCGCGAGGCGAGAGGCGGTCGGCTGGGCGATCCTTGGTGCCGTCTGGAATCCAGATGTTGGTGACCACCGGATTGTCTAGGGCTTCCCCGAAACCCGCTGCAATGCGTCGGCTGGCGATGCAATGGTCGATCCAGAAGCGGCGGATCGCTGGGTCGCGGTGAGAGAGAGTGAATCCGTCAGCTGCAAGGCGATGTCCAAAGCAAGTGGGATTGAAATCGATGCCCCATCCGCGCTCCTTAGCCCAGTCGCGCCAGGAGGCGAAATGATCTATCGTCAACGAGTCGCGGTCAACCCCACCCGGGTTATCAGTGACATAGATGGCATGAAGATTGAGGCGGAGAGGTCCGGGGATGAGTGCGGCGGCTTGTGCCAGATCCTTGGTGAGTTCACCAAAATTTCGCGCTTTTCCGGGATAGTTTCCGGTGGCAAGGCAACCCGAACCGGGAGCCCCTTCGGATGATTCGAATCCGGCGACATCATCCCCCTGCCAGCAGTGGAGGGAGATGGGTGTAGCGGCCAGAGTGGAGAGGGCGGCTTCAGTGTCAACGCCCCAGGAGGCGAAGCGTTCGAGGGCGTCATTGTAGGGAGTCATCGGGGAATTATGCAGGATTTGATGCCGACTGATCAATCGCAGAGTTCGGGCGAGACGCGGAAGATGACCTTGTTATGGTAGGCCTTGCGTTCGCGGATACTTGTGAAGATGGCGGGGCCCTCCTCGAGTGTAGGAGTGTCGGTGACGAGCGGCGCGATTTGAAGTTCGCGATCCATGTACTTGAGGACGGTGGACCAGTCGTCGGTCCCGCGCGGGACAACCTTGCTGTTCCATGTGCCGTGGAGGGTGAGTTCGCGGCGCAGGATCGTGGAGAAGGCCTTCTCGCCGAGGCGGAACTCTCCGTGGAGGTTGCCCATGAAAACGACCTCTCCGAACGTGGCGGCGCAGGCGATGGCCTGGGCGAAGGTGACGGGCAGGCCGCATGCCTCGACCACGCGGTGCGCACCCGCCCCGTTGGTTATTTCCATCAAATGAGCGATCGGATCACCTTCTGCGGAATTGATGGTCTCGAACCCCATCTCTGCCGCGAGTGCGAGCTTGCGGGGATCGACATCGGCGACGATCACTCTGGAACAGCCGTGGATGCGCAGCCACTGAGCAGTCATGTTGCCGATGGGACCGGCGCCGATGACCAGGCCGGTGTCGCCAGCTGCGATGTGCAGCTTTCGGACGCCGTGCAGCGCCACGGCTGCGGGCTCCGTGCAGGCGGCGTGGAGCAGTTTCACATGATTCGGAAGGGGGAAGAGATTGGCAGCGGGAACCCTCAGCAGCTCCTGCATTCCACCGTCGCGGCGGGATCCGAAGTAGTCGTAGTTCGTGGTCTGGGCGAAGTCCCCGGTATCGAAGCCGGGCTGGCCCGGCTTGGGAATCAACGGGAACACCGCCACGCGGTCGCCGGCCTTGAACCCATGCCCTGATTCCTCCAATACGGCGCTGAATTCATGGCCGAGAACCAACGGGTAGTGATAGGCGCCCCCGGCATCGAATCCGCGTGGCAGGTCGCTTCCGCAAATTCCACAGGCAACGACACGGACCAGCAGCGAATCGGCTCCGGGATCCTCCGTCGGGGCGGAACGTTCCGCGTGGAAGACAAAATTACCGGGGGATTCCAGAACAAGGGATTTCATAATCTATGATGATTCAAAGCACCTTACTCCCAGTCAATGATGACCTTGAGACTGTCGGGATCAGCAGCGCGTCGGATGGCATCATGGATGCGGGTATGAGGAAAGCGCTCCGTGGCGTCGGTCATCTTACCGATGAGGGGAAGCTTTTTGCCCGCAAGGAGTTCGCGGGCGAGGTTGATCCCGTGGGGGCCCGATCCATGGGTGGCCTGGTAGCACTGAAGCTTGTAGTGGATGTCGTTGTTGAGATCGACTTCGTGGGCGATGCGCGGCTTGCCGCCTGCTCCCTTCACTCCGGCATGTCCATCCATGACGGTCCCGTAACCCATGAGTTGGACGGCGAGCCGGTAACCCGGTTCGGCTGGCGCATTGACCATCACGAAGTGGGGTTCGTTGAATGGACGGCACTCCGCAAGAACGTTTTCGACGACCTTTTCGTCCCATGTGATGCCGACCACCCGCTCGTTTCCGAAATCGCGCAGAACGCGCTCGAGACGCTCGGCACCGCGGTTCACGAGGATGACTTTCCGAGCCCCCATGGCGAGCGCGCACTGGAGGGCGTAGGTGCTCTGGGAACCAGCTCCAATAAGAACGACGATGCGGTTGTCGATGCATCGGTTCACCCTCGTCATTCCCTCAAGACAGCAAGCGAGAGGTTCCAACTGGCAGGCGTGGTCGGCGTCGAAGCCGGCTTCGAATTTTGCGATCGGTCCGAGTTCGACAAACCAGTCTGGCAGAATGGCGTGGGAACGTGCAAAGCCTGCAAACTCGTGGCCGGTGGCCTGTGTGTTCGGGCAGCTTGTCCAGTCGCCCGTTCCCTCTCTTCCGCAGTAGATGCAGGAGAGGTCGCCGCACGGAATGTCGCACCCGATGCCGATAAGGTCGCCGGGAGAGAACTTCGTGACTCCCTCGCCGACGGCTTCCACCTTGGCGCTGACTTCATGCAGGATGACTGCGGGCCATGCTTTGATACGGGGAAGGCCCTGCCGGTAGATAACGACATCCGACTGGCAGACGGAGGTTCGCAGGATCTTGATGCGGATTTCGCCAGGAGCGGGCTCGGGCAAGGTCTCCTGAACCGGAGTGAAGGTTCCGCCCGGCTTGTCCAGATAGTAAACGGTGTTTTTCATAAAAATCAGGCGGTTTGCTTCGCGGCCAAGGCCAGACCCTCGTCGATCGCGGTTCGCATCCGTTGGAGGTTGGCACTCCAGCTTGCCGAGGAATGGAAGATGCTACTTGTTCCGGCGACCAGATTACTTGCCCCGGCGGCGACCATGCGCGGAATGTTCTCGAAGCTCACGTTCCCGTCGACTTGGATCGGGATATGTGAATATCCGGCCCGATCAAGCATCGTGCGGCAATCGACGATCTTTCGGAAGGAGGCTGGAGCGAGTTGCTGGCCAGCGAACCCAGGATTTACCGTCATGATCAGCACGTAGTCGAGTCGTTCGAGGATAAACTCCAGGGCACTGAGTGGCGTTCCGGGATTAAGGGCCACGCCCGCCTTTGCCCCCTGCTCCCGGATGCGTGCCAGCGTACGGTCGAGGTGGGTGCAAGCCTCGGCATGGACCGAGATGCGGTCAACCCCGCTCCCCTCGAGAAGAGTCACGAATGCATCGCTTCCCGAGACCATCAGGTGGACATCGAGGGGGAGAGATGTCTTCTTCCGCAGAGCGGTGATCAGACCGAGTCCGAGAGGCATGTTATGAACGAAGTGACCATCCATGATGTCGAGGTGGAGCATTTCAACGCCGAGAGCTTCGACGCGACGTAGCTCCGATTCGAAATTGAGGGGGTCAACGCACATCATCGAGGGGGCGATTTCCACGCGTTCCGGCACGGGGGGCGTCGAGATGATCTCGCTGGCAATGGTTGAGCCCTCTTGCGGGGAAGATGGTTTGGCAAGGAACACCTCCTTCAGGTGACGGAGCGATTGGCGAAGCTGCTCCTCAAGGTGACAGTCGGTGTAATCACGACCCAGCTTAGGGCCGCCGATCTCAAGATAACCGGTCAGGCTTTTCATCGGGATCCGGTCGGCGTTAGCGATAAGCCTGTCTCGGAACAAGGCGACATCGACGATTCCCTTCTCCAATTCGGCGGGTCCGAAGCCAAACGTGGAATGGAACCGGTTGTCGGTGTTTTTCAGGTGGACTTCATGGAGCCATGGGAGCGTGGCATCGAAAAGGGCGATATGATCAAATTTCGTCTCCTCCTGCATATTGATATAGCCGTGGGCGATGTCAGTGCAGTATCCGATCTGCGAGGTGACCGAGGGGTTGGCTTCATGGTAGGCTGTAAGTTCCTCTCCCATGGCAACGACTTCTTCGGGCAGGGTGGGAGGCTCAGCGAGGCAGGACATCGGCTCGATAGTCAGCCATTCGACTCCGCGTGCCTTGGCGAAGTGCATCAGCTCCTTCATGTGGCGCACGTAGTTGCGAATCCCTTCCCCCTTGAGCCCCATCAGGTCACGGGGAACTGCGCCGGGGTTCGATCCGACGGCTGTCGCCCCGAGCAGGGCGCCCACTTCAATGAAGCGCTCGAAGTTACGACGGGCGACCCCCTCCCATTCGGGATCCTCGCGGAAGAAGCCGCCGAGTTCGCGGTGGGCGGTGAAAAGGCTGGGAATCTCTATTCCGAAATCATCGGCCTGTTTTTTTAACCGGTGAAAGTAGCTGTCGGGAAGCTGATAAGCCTCGAAAAACGATCCCAATTGGAGCTTGGTCACTCCCTCCTCAGCCATGAGGCGAAAGAGCCATGGGAAGGAATAACGGTATTCGATGGGGTCGGATTTGATACCTAGGTGCAGTTGCATGAGAGGGAATATAGATAAAAAATCAATTTAATCAAGCAATGAATCACAAACTCAATCAAATCAATCATAAGATGATCATTTGCTTGAGTTTTTGTCATCTCCTCGCTTAGAAATGACTGGATGCATCCTACAGCTCGACAACGGCACATTCTGGATCTGCTGGAGGAAGCGGGTGATTTGAGCGTGCAGGAGGTCTGCCGGCGGTTTTCTCTATCCCCCGCAACTGTTCGGCGAGATTTCTCGACACTCAGTCGGCAAGGCAGGGTTCTGAAATCATGGGGAGGGATCAGGTCAGCAGCAGCCGTGGGGTATGCTGGGAATGAGATGCTGCCAAGTTTCCTGCGCGACACCAAGAACCCGGAGGCCAAGGAGGCGATCGCACGAGAGGCAGCCTCTCTAGTCGCCGATGGCGACGTTGTGGCGGTGGATGGTGGGACTACCACCCTACGCCTTGCACGATATCTGGCTAATCGTCCCGTGCGCATCGTGACAAACTCGATCCTCATCGCCCATCGAATCGAGGCGTTGAGAAGCGGGGCGGGAGGGGCCGAAATCTTTCTTACAGGTGGCTTGGTCTACCCCTCCTCCGGACTTCTGGTCGGTCCGCAGGCCGTCGCCAACCTGCAGCAGTATCACAGCAACTGGGCCTTCCTCTCAGCCGGGGGACTTGATGCAGGAGGTGCGACCAACACGAACCAACTCGTCGTCGAGTGCGAGCGGGCCATGATCCAAAACTGCCGTCACGCCGTATTGCTTGCCGACAGGACCAAGTGGGGATGCCGGGATATGGTTCGGCTCTGTTCATGGCAGGAGCTCGACATCCTGGTCACCGATGCTGAACCTGAGAGTCCTCCGCAAGGTCCCAGGGTGCTTGTTGCGGGCGCTCCCTAACAAAGAGAGCAGGGAGAGAGTTAGTTTTTCAACGGAATCTCCGCGGCCTTTTCTTTGGACTCCACTAAGTTCAGGCCTTGTTTGGAATACATGGTGACATACATCTTGCGGAGGTCCTCATTGCTGGTCTGAACAACATCCTTGGCGGTGAGATGCGGGTTCAAGGGCCGAAGGTCATGAAGGATCCGCTGAACGATAGGGTCCTTTGTGGGATCGGATGTTGGTTTAGATGTGGGACTGGAGGCCTTGGATTTCGACTTGGCAAAGGCAGGTGTCGCGGCAATAAAAATCGCGGCTAAAAATGCTAAGAGCCGGTTCATCAAGCTAAGGCTACTTTTTTAAGGAATCGCGAATCTCGGTGAGCAGCTCTTCAGTTTTCGTCGGCAGGACCTCAGCAGCCTCGCTTCTTTTGAGCGTATTGATCGCCTTAACAAGTGCGAAGACGCATGCACTGATAATCACGAACTCGATAACAGTGTTGATAAAACTACCGTAGGCGAGGATGGCGGCACCGTCTTTCTGGGCATCCGCAAATGTGGCGTAGTGCTTTCCGTTGAGGGGAAGGTAGAGATCCTTGAAATCAATGCCCTTAAGCAAAAGTCCTATTGGGGGCATCATGATGTCACTGACCAAGGCGGTGACGATCTTCCCAAAGGCGGCTCCCATGATGACACCGATCGCCAGATCGACGACATTCCCGCGACTGATGAATTCTTTAAATTCTCCGAGAAATTTTGTGGAGCTCTCGACGACTTTTTTGGGTTCTTGGATCATGGCAGGACTAATAATTTAAAGAGCAGAAGTATTAAAGTATGAAAAAGGAGACACGGGTAACGCGCTTCCATAAACAAGATAAAGTGCTCATCAACCCCATTTAATCCCTCACTGCCCCACAGGCGCATGCTGGATAAGTTCCACTTCGTAACCCTCTGGGGCGTCGATGAAGGCGATGATTGAGCCCGAGGAGGTGTGATGAGGTCCATCGCTAAGAGGGTAGCCCTTGGATGCGACCTCCTTGGCAAACGCTTCCAGATCGGTGACCTCGAAGGCGAGATGGGTGAGGTCCTGTCCTACCAACACGGGGCCGCTGGCGTTATACTCGCAGATTTCTATTTCTTCGTTGCTTCCGGGAGCCTTCAGAAAGACCAGCTTGGAACCGCGTCCGCTCTCGCTCCGGCGGACTTCTTGCAGGCCCAGCACATCGCGGTAAAAGGAAACTGTCTTCTCGAGGTCCTGAACGCGATAGCGAGTGTGGAGAAGTCTGGTGATCATGTGTTGAAGAATGAGACCTGAAACTTAAAAGCTGAAAGAAAATAATTGGCCAGCCACGAGAGGACATTACGACTGGGAACAGTCTTGTCTATCAGGCGGATCTTTTCCAACCTTACGGTAAATGTCGTTTCTCCAATCCGTTTACGCAAAGCTTCGCCGTCATCCGAAAAGGATCGTCTTCCCGGACGGAAACGATCCGCGCGTGATACGGGCGGCACGAATGTTCAACGACCGCGGCCTTGGTGTGGCGGTCCTCATCGGCAAGCGCGAGGAGATCAAGCAGTTAGCAGCCTCCAATAACGTCTCGTTGGAGAAGGTGGCCGTCGTGGATCCGGAGACCTCCTCGGAAATGCCGCGTTTCCTTAAGATGGCAGCAGTGCTTGAGCGGTACAAAGGGATGGCCGAGGGGGATCTGCGCAATCTGCTAATGACCCCGAATTACTTCGCCTGCATGATGCTGCAGCATGGGCTTGTGGATGGTCTGGTTGGCGGGGTGGGTTCGTACTCTGCGTCACTCTTCCGACCGCTTTTGCAGCTCATTAAGCCCCTTCCCCACGCGCCGGTTGTCTCGGGTGCGATGATCGTCGAGGTGCCACGGCATGAGTTCGGGGATGAGGGGGTTCTCTTCTTCGCCGACTGCGGCGTGGTGCCCGAGCCGACGGTGGAACAGCTCGCCTCGATCGGTGTGCAGACGGGTCTGCTGGCACGTCAGGTCTTTGGAAAGACTCCGCGCATAGCTTTTCTCAGCTTTTCCACGCATGGCAGCTCGGCCCATGCTTCCGCAACGAAGATGTCAGCTGCAGCTGCATTGGCCAAGGAGCTTGCCGTGCGGGTCGGAGGAGCCGCCGGGCTGGATTATCCGATGGAGATCGACGGAGAACTGCAGGGTGACACGGCGATCGTGCCCGCTGTCGCACAGATCAAACTGCCCGACAGCCTGGTAGCTGGAAAGGCCAACGTACTGATTTTCCCTGATCTAAATTCCGGCAACATCGCCGCCAAGCTGGTTCAATACCTCTCCGGAGCAAAGGTCTATGGCCAGATCGTGACCGGCCTCTCACGACCTGCGGCGGAACTCTCGCGGGGGACCTTGAGCGAGGACATTGCTGCCGTTGCAGCGATCATCGGCCTGCAGGCCATCGAGTACCGCAAGCTGTATCCTCTGGAGGGTCACGGGCTATGACCCCTGCAACACGCCGAGTCCACTTCCTCGGCATCTGCGGCACCGCAATGGGAGCTGTTGCCGTCGGCATGAAAGAACAGGGCTGGATCGTGACGGGCTCCGACAACCAGGCCTATCCGCCGATGAGCGACTTCCTGGCTGCCCGTGGGATCGATGTTTTTGCTGGCTTCCGTCCGGAGAACCTTCCCAAGGAGGAGACGCTTATCGTTGTCGGCAACGCTATATCTCGCGGCAATCCCGAGGTCGAGGCAGTCCTCAACCGCAAGCTGAACTACGTCTCTCTGCCCGAGGTGCTCCGATCCCATTTCCTCCGTGGTCGCCATAATATCGTCGTTACCGGGACTCACGGAAAGACCACCACGACTTCGATTGCCGCCTGGATCATGGAATATGCCGGCCTGAACCCCTCCTATCTGATCGGTGGTTTGCCCGCAAATCTTGGTCAGGGAGCCTGTCTCCGCGATCCCTCAAACTCCCGGCATTTCGTCATCGAGGGAGATGAATACGACACAGCCTTTTTCGACAAGCGCTCAAAATTTCTTCACTATCTCCCGGAGCTGGTCGTGGTGAACAACATCGAGTTCGACCACGCCGACATCTTCGACAATCTGGAGGCGATCAAGCTGAGCTTCCGCAGGCTTCTCAATGTGGTCCCTTCGGAAGGCATGGTCTTGATCAACGGCGATGATCAGAACTGCATCGATGTGTCGCAGAATTGCCAGGCACCGATCGTCGAGGTCGGGTTTTCAGAAAACGCCGGAAACCGCATCCTACATCCGTGGCAGAAGGATGGACGCAGCGGCTTCGAACTCTTCGGCGAGAAGTTCGAGATCCCCATGTCAGGGGAGTTCAATATCCGCAATGCCGCAATGGCTGTCTCTGCAGCACACTTCTACGGAGTTCCCACGAGGGTGATCGGTGAAGCGCTACTGTCATTTCAGGGGATCAAGCGACGTCAGGAAGTGCGTGGCGTGGTGGGGGGCATCACTATCATCGATGACTTCGGCCATCATCCCACGGCCATTCGTCAGACCCTTGAGGGACTCGCTCACCAGTATGCAGGTTCGCGCCTGTGGGCTCTCTTCGAGCCACGCTCGAACACGACACGACGTTCCATCTTTCAGGAGGAGTTCCCCAAGGCTTTTGCCGCCGCGCATGGCGTGGTCATCGGCGAGGTGAACCGTGCGGCTGATTTGGCTTCCACGGAGCGCCTTGATGCCGAGCGATTGGTCACTGATCTGCAGCGACTCGGGAAGCCCTCCTTCCATGAGCCTTCAGCAGACCGGATTATTGAGAAACTCCGTCCCCAGCTCCAGAAAGGGGATGTGCTTGTGGTTTTGAGCAACGGCGCGTTCGATGGCCTCCATGTCAAGCTGCTGACGGCTCTGTCCTGAGGGCTTCTTTTCTTCGCTCTGGATAGGTTGGCTCAGGTTATTCACAGAGGTTCCTCTTTGGGTTTCGTGAGTCGATCGCCTGTAGAGCCTGATTTGATGCCATGTTACGGAATCGTCATGGAAAAACCGCTTATCAGGCCGTGATCAGAGAATGTTCCACGGCTTGAAGAGTGATTCGAAGAGTGGAAAGACACCCGCTGATCTGATCGAAGCAGTTTGTTCCACGGGTTTTCGTGGGTCGCTTGCAGCCCCTACGCACAACTTATTCACAAGACATCACCAAGGGCGGGGACCAAGGGTTGAGACCCACAATGAAGACTTCTGGCTTGGCGGAAGCTGTCCACTCGGAAAGCATCGTGCCATGGGCAAAAAACAATCCAAACCGCAGTCGGACACCCGGAACCTGACCCTTCTGGGTGGCGGCCCACTTCAGCAGCTCTCTTCACCCGAGGAGGCCGTTCTGGAAACCTTTGAAAGCCCTTCCAAGCGGGATTACGAGGTGACGTTCTCCACTCAGGAATTCACCTCCCATTGTCCCGTGACAGGCCAGCCCGATTTTGCCGAGATCACCATCCGGTACACTCCTGATCGTCGCTGTATCGAGAGCAAATCTCTCAAGCAGTACCTCGGTGCCTACCGCAACCAGGCGGTCTTTGCGGAAGGAATCACTAACAGGATTCTGGATGACATCGTCCGGGCGATCTCGCCCCGTCGGGCCAAGGTGATCGGTGATTTCTTTCCACGAGGCGGCATCGGCATCTGCGTCGAGGCTAGCTACGAAGGCCCGAAAGTGAAGACACGGGGCCGGTGAAGGTCGTCGTTCTGCTGAGTGGCGGGCTTGATTCCGTCACGGCCTTGCATGACGCGCTTCGCGCTCACGAGGTGGTGGCTGCGCTCAGTTTTGACTATGGGGCAAAACATCACGCCCGGGAGCTCCCGATGGCGGCTTGGCAGTGTGCTCTGTTAGGTATCCCTCATAGCGTCGCACCGCTCGGATTCGTCGGCGAAGAGTTCCAATCAGATCTCCTAAGTAGCGGCGGTGCCATTCCGGACGGCCACTACGAGGAAGAATCGATGAAGAGCACGGTCGTCCCTTTCCGCAACGGCATTATGCTATCGATCGCCGCCGGATTTGCTGAGAGTCGGGGAGCTGAGGGGCTCTTGATTGCGGCCCATTCCGGAGACCATGCCATCTACCCAGACTGCCGGGAGTCGTTCATGGAGCCGATGGCGCGGGCGATACGCGAGGGCACTTACGCGCGGATAGAGCTGTTCAGGCCCTTCATCGAAATGGACAAGGCGGGGATCGTGAGACGTGGCGCGGAGCTCGGCGTCGACTTCTCCCGCACCTGGTCGTGTTACAAAGGGAACGATGTTCACTGCGGCAGGTGTGGCACCTGCGTGGAGCGCCGCGAAGCGTTCCTGTTGGCCGGAATCCCGGATCCGACAGCTTATAGTTCCACGGAACCGCTTCCTCCAAAACCCCCGCATTCATGAGAATTTCGGAGATCTTCCATTCGATCCAGGGCGAGGGCCTCCTGCTGGGTGTCCCCTCCGTCTTTGTGCGTACCTCTGGTTGCAATCTGCGCTGCCGTTGGTGTGATACCCCGTATGCCTCGTGGAATCCTGAGGGAGAGGAGATGAGTGTGTCCCAGATTATGGAAAGAATCCGCAGCTATGACTGCCAACATGTCGTACTCACCGGCGGTGAGCCGATGGTGGCAGTCGGCATCCGGGAGCTGGCCACCTCACTGCGCGCTGAGGGTAAGCACATCACGATCGAGACCGCGGCGACCGTACCTCCCCATGCCGACGGAATGGTGATCCCCTTCGATCTTGGATCATTGAGTCCGAAGCTGGCGAACTCGACGCCTGATGTGGAAGTCGCCGGTCCTTGGAAAGAACGCCATGAGAAGACCCGACTCCGGCCGGATGTAATCCTCAAGTGGTTGGAAGCCGGCCCATGCCAGCTGAAGTTCGTGGTTTCCCAAGTCGAGGATCTTCCGGAAATCGAGGAGTTGCTCAACGAGGTGGGCGCTGTCGAATGCTTCACTAGGGATCGTGTCCTGCTAATGCCGGAAGGAACCGATGTGGAGACCCTGCGTCAGAAAGGGCCGTTGCTCGCCGAGATGTGTCTCGAACATGGATTTCGTTTTGCTCCGCGAATTCATATTGAACTCTTCGGCAACACCCGCGGAACTTAAGGAATTCTTTAGACCGCCTCATGACATCGGGGTTTGAAAATTTCTCCGACCTGCTACACTTCTAACTTCATGCAAGCGCTTCGACTCATTCTCGTCATGGCCATGATGGTCGGCGTTCTCCGCGCCGAGAGCTCGATTATCGTTGATAATCAGACCGGTCGGGTCCTTGAGGGGATCGGTGAGAACAGGAAGCTGCCCATCGCTAGTCTGACAAAACTGGCGCTTGCGATGGTGATTATCGACTGGTCCCAGATCAAGCAAGGGAACCTGGATGAAACCGCCATTGTTCCCGAGCAGGCAATCACTTCTACCGGCGGGATTAACCCACTCGGTCTTCAGGCCGGGGACGTGCTGACGCTCCGCGATCTGCTCTATTCCTGCTTGCTGGCTTCTGACAATGTAGCGGCCGTCACGCTGGCCGATCATATCGGCCGTATCCTTCCTAATCGCACCGGACTTAATCCTGCGGGCAACACGGTGGCCAACATGAATGCACTCGCGCGTCAGCTCGGGATGAAGCACACCCTCTTCCTAAATCCCCATGGTCTCGACACCCCCGAAGGCCAAGCTCGTCCTTACTCCAGCGCCGCCGATCTGGCGCGGCTCACCCGCTATGGCTATTCCAAATCGGGTCTCGCGTTTTATGCCGCCCAGACCTCACGCGAGATCCATATCCAGCGCGGCGCAACAAATCTCGCCTTTCAGATCACTAACACCAACAAGCTCCTTGGTATCGACCACATCGATGGGGTGAAGACCGGCCGCACCTCGAGTGCCGGCGACTGCATTATACTGACTTCCGAGCATACACCTGACGTGGTTCATCAGGGTGACACCATCCTGACGACTCCCCGCCGTATTATCGTTGTTCTGCTTGGTGGGACAGACCGCGAGCATGAAGGGCTGGGCCTTATCCAGCACGGCTGGGCACTCTATAACGACTGGGCCGTTAAGGGCCGTCCGGCCAAGTCTTCCAACTGCCTCTAACTCTGATGTCTCCAAAGCGCATCGGCGTTCTCACCAGCGGGGGCGACTGTCCCGGCCTGAACGCGGTCCTGCGCGGAGTCTATTCCACAGCCACAGAGTTGGGTTGGGAGGTTCTCGGTTTTCGTGATGGTTTCGAGGGGATGCTGTCCGAAGGAGGAGATATCATGGTGCTGAATCGGGAGAATACTTCAGGAATCATGCAGATCGGTGGAACGATCCTTGGAACCACCAACAAGGGCCATTTCACTTCCAAGATTGCCGCGGGCGAGCGCTCCATGATTCCCGAGGAGGTTATCGCCAAGGCTTCCAAGACCTGCCGCGAGCTGGATCTCTCGGCCATCATTGCCATCGGCGGAGATGGATCGATGAGTACTGCCCTGCAGCTCTACCGTGCCGGTTTCCCCATGATAGGCGTACCGAAGACGATCGATAACGATCTCGAGGCCACGGCGATGACTTTCGGCTTCGATTCCGCAGTGGCTTGCGTGACAGACGCGCTTGACAGGCTGCACACCACGGCGGCGAGTCACAAGCGTGCCATTGTCGTCCAGGTGATGGGGCGTCATGCCGGATGGATCGCTCTCTGGGGAGGCCTCGCTGGAGCCGCTGATGTCATCCTGATCCCGGAGATCCCCTTCTCTCTGGAAAAAGTCGCCGAGGTGGTCAAAAAACGTGATGAAGCGGGATTCAAGAGCACCATGATCGTGGTGGCGGAAGGGGCGCGCACCTATCATGGCCAGCAGTTTCGCAAGCTGTCAGCGAGTGGGGAGTGGAGACTCGGCGGTATCGGAGAAATGCTTGCCCAGGAAGTCGAGGCGCGCAGCAACAAGGAGACTCGCGTCTGCGTGCTTGGCCATCTGCAGCGTGGTGGCGACCCCACGACATTGGACCGCATTCTGGGCATTAGCTTTGGAGTGAAGGCTGTCCAGCTAGCCCAAGAGGAACGTTTCGGAACCATGGTGAGTTATCAAAATTACGAGGTGCTCGACGTGCCGATCGCTGAGGCCGTCCATCATCTGAAAAAGGTTTCTCCCGACTGCCAGCTCGTGGGCACGGGCCGCGCCTTGGGAATCAGTTTCGGAGACTAGGGAACCCATCAACCCGAGAATGCAAGCCGACGATATCCGAGGCGCAATCCGCTCGATCCCCGATTTTCCAAAGCCGGGCATTCTCTTTCGGGACATCTCACCGCTTCTGGAGAACGGGGAGCTCTTTCATCGCACCATCGACTTACTGGCGGGGGAGTGTAATGGAAGCACTCCCTCGAAAATCATCGGGCTTGATGCCAGGGGATTCATCTTCGGCGGAGCATTGGCCTACAAGCTGGGGATCGGCTTTGTGCCTATACGGAAGAAAGGGAAACTCCCCTTCAGAACCCTCTCCCAGTCCTATGAGCTGGAGTATGGCGCAGCGGAATTCGAGATTCATGAGGACAGCCTCACGCCCGGTGATTCCGTGATCATTGTCGATGATCTTCTCGCGACCGGCGGCACCGCCGGGGCGGCGATTCAGCTCGTGGAAAAGCTAGGGGCCCGCGTGTTGAAAGTGCTCTTTGTCTTGGAGCTTACCGGTCTTGGCGGCCGCGATCGTCTGGCTCCTGCGGAGTTGAGCTCACTGATGACCTTTCCTGCTTGATTGAGATCCTTGGTTGACGGATCGCTCTATCAACGCGGCCCCGGCGGCCGAGGAATTCCCAGACCAGCCAGGCGATCCCGAGGGCCACGGTCGCGGCGGTGATCACATCCGACGGATGGTGGGCGCCGAGCAGAATGCGGGAGATCGCAACTGCAGATGCCACAACGATGGCTAGCAAGCCCCACCCCGGGGCAGCAAAGAGGAAAACTCCCGCAAAGCCGAAGGCGGTCGCCGTGTGACCCGAGGGAAAGCTGTTGAAGTCGGCTACGCCGATCAGCCATTTTTCACCGTTTTTAGGTCCATACCATCCCTGTTCCGCAACGGCCCTGGGGCGGGTCCTGCCTGTGGTCAGGCGAGAGAGATTTACCGTCATGCCCGCTAGCGTGGAGGCAATCATCGCTGCGAGTAGCAGGCGCTGCCACCTGACATTGCGCAGACGCCAGGCCACCAGGAAACCAATGCCTCCAAGCACCATCAGCTCGGGCCAGTCACCATAGTGACTCAGCAGCCCCGCTATGGGTTTGTGTTTCCATTGCCCGTGATTGGAAGCCTGCGCCAATTTGGAAACGGGATCATCCAGCAGAAAAGACCCGGCAATCGCAGCAATCGCTATCAGAAGGAAGAATGAGACCTTTAGCAGAGAAATTTTAGGAATCGGGAAATTCATGAAAGTAAAACAAGCAGCAGTTCGGTCCGTGCCGGGCTTCCGGTCAAGTCCGGAAGAGTAGGAAAAGGATAGTTTTGATAGTTTGACTTGCCCGTGCCGGTTTTGCAGTTACGGAAGAGGGATGTCACGACGCCGATTTTTACCCCTGCTTTTCATTCTGCTTTCCGGATGTGCCCTGGACGAGTCTCAACAACCCCAACAATCCGAGCAATCAGAGCGCAGGTCTGCTTCGAGCCAACCTGTTGTGGTCGCCCCTGATGCCGCTCGATCAGTCTGGCCCGCGGATGCCCCGCCGATCCATGCCGTCTCGGCGATTCTCATCGACGCCCGGACCGGCCGGACGCTCTACCAGAAGAATGCCGATGAACCGCGTCAGGTCGCTAGCACTCAGAAGATAGTGACAGCCCTGATTGTCGCAGAACAGGATTCGCTCGACGCACCGGTTCGCATCGCCCGAGACGATGCGGCGGTAGAGCCGACAAAGGTCGGGATCCGGGCTGGTGAGAGCTATCCACGCCGCCAGCTCCTGAGTGCTATGCTGGTCCATAGCGCGAATGATTGCGCCGCCGCGCTCGCCCGTTCTCATGCCGGAAGCCTTGGTGGCTTTGCCGGGGAGATGAATGGCTTGGCCGTGCGTTGCGGGGCCACCTGTTCCCATTTCGTGAATCCTCACGGACTTCCGGCCTCACAGCACTCGACCGCGCGAGACATGGCGCGCATCGCCTTCCAGGCCTATCGCAATCCAGATCTTCGCGATGCCATGGCGTTGAGATCCTACTGCTTCCGCTATGCTAGTGGCCGGCTCTGCAATCTCGACCCCACGAACAGGCTCCTTCTGCGCGATCCGTACTGCAATGGGATGAAGACCGGGTTTACCGAATCAGCAGGCAAGTGTCTTATCACCAGTTATAGCAAGGGGGGTCGTGACTTCATTCTGGTCCAGCTTGGAAGTCGTGCTCGGTATATCTTCGACGATGCAGAACGGTTGATGCAATGGGCACAATTCCATTGAGAAAAAGCACCATCGGCAGAGATTCCTCAGGGAACTATCCCGCACAATCCTCGTGACCAGCCTGCCTTACAGGGGATAATGTCAAAGATCCATGCCATCCCGGAAAAAGACTCCTGCCAAAACTACCAAATCCCCTGGAACCGAGATCTCCATCGGTTCCGTGACCCTTGGCGGCAAGGAGCCGCTCTTCATTCTTGGGCCCTGTGTCATTGAGGGGGAAAAGCCGCTTCTACGCTCAGCGCGCACCATCAAGACGATCTGTGATGATCTCGGCGTGCAGTTCATCTTCAAGGCGTCCTATGACAAGGCTAACCGCACCTCCGGCTCTTCCTACCGCGGGGTCGGGGTTCTTGATGGCTGCCGGATGCTCGCCGAGGCTGGCGATGCGATCGGGGTGCCTGTAACCACCGATATTCATACTCCCGAGGAGGCTGAGATTGCGGCTGACTTTATCGATCTACTGCAGATCCCTGCATTTCTCTGCCGTCAGACCGACTTGATCGAGTCGGCAGCAAGGGTAGCGGTCTCTGCAGGACGCGCCGTGAATGTGAAGAAAGGACAGTTCCTTGCCCCATGGGATCTGGCTCCGATCGCCGGCAAGCTAAAGGCAGCAGGATGCAAGCGCTTTTGTTTCACCGAGCGCGGCACGACCTTCGGCTATAACAACCTGGTTGCCGATATGCGCTCTCTCTACTGGATCCGGGAGCAGGGCTTTCCTGTGATCTTCGACGCCACGCACTCCGTCCAGCGACCGGGCGGCGGCGGCGGCCATACAACAGGTGACGGGCATTTGGCTCCCGTGCTGGCGCGTGCCGCCATGGCCGCCGGGGTGGATGGGATCTTTATCGAGACCCATGAGAATCCCGCCAAGGCCCCCTCGGACGGGCCGAACCAGATTCCCCACGCCCATCTCCCGGCCCTTCTCAAATCCCTCATCGCGATCCGCCGTGCTCTTGTATAAACCCAATTTTTTCCGCTCCATGCCTGTTGTTCTGCTGCTGTCGGGAACAGGAATCGTGGTCGCGGCGCCGGATTCAGCTTTCCTGGGAAGCAACACCACTGCGCCTTCACCCGTTGCCGCCAAAGTGATGGGACAGGGACAGGGACAAGGGCAGGGCCAGAAAATCGATCTCCCCATTCCGGTGGGTGAGCCGGTCAAGGGGATCAAGATCCCCCAGTACGACGAGAACGGCAAGCTGACCATGAACCTGATTGCCGAGACGGCTCGCAAACTGGACGAGAAGCAGGTCGAGTTTGGGAAACTCAAGATTGAGTTCAATGAGAAGGAAGAGAAGACCATTGTCGTGGAGATCCCCCATAGCATCCTCGATATGGAGTCCAAGATGCTTGTCGCCGACACGGAGACGACAATCCGCAGGGAGGATTTTGAGATCATAGGGCAGGGCGCGGAGTTTGACACCCTCGCGCGTTCTGGCACTTTCAAGGGCCGGGTCCATGCCTCCTTCCGCAACGGGGAAACAGCCAACCTACCATGAACTTCCCACGCCCGTTCCTATACATGCTTCGCGGTCACATCCGCATCTCTTTTGTTCTCATGGGCATGGGAATCCTTGCCGCCGGTCAGTTGGCTCTGTTGCACGCGCAGGATACGGGGCCAATTGGACCTATTGGGCCTGTTGCAGGCACTCCTTCAGGCCCCACAACTGGTATCTTCGGAATGGCCGGGAATGAGGAGCGCCCCAAGAACGCGCGCACGATCATTGATAGTGATGACGGGGCGAATTTCGAGAATGCCAGCAACTCCGCCGACTTTATCGGGCATGTCATCGTGCGCGACCCCTAGTTCGACCTCACCTGCGAGAAGCTGCATGTGGTTCTCAGACCTGACCGCAGGGGACTTCAACAAGTCATTGCCACGGGCAGTGTGATCGTCACCCAGCAGAAGAAAAACGACCACGGCGATATCGTGAAATCCGTCGGCAAGTGCGGTAAGGCGACTTACGACCCCGCTACCGGTGACGTGACCCTAGAGGGGTGGCCGCAGATCCAGCAGGGTATCAATAACCAGGTCGCCACTCAGGGTACTACGGTGATGATCCTCAACTCCAAGGGCCGCTCACGCACGATTGGTGCCAGCCGCACCATGATCATCGATCAAGGTCAGGGCGATAAGCCCGTCACCCACTGATTTTCCCAGAATACGCATGAGTCTAGAAACTGATCCCCAACAAGTCGTAGCTGACGCAGTCTTCGCAGCAAATTTGGCTGACCAGCCCATCCTGCGCACCGACGGGCTGAAGAAAATCTACGGCGGCCGTTCCGTCGTGAACGGAGTCGATATCCATGTGCGCAAGGGTGAGATCGTCGGACTGCTAGGCCCCAACGGTGCGGGCAAGACGACTACCTTCTACATGATCGTCGGGCTGGTCCGCCCCGACGGTGGCCGTGTCTTCTTTCACGGGAAGGAGGTCACGCACGAGCCGATGTACAAGCGCGCTCGGCTCGGCATGGGCTATCTGCCCCAGGAAGAGTCGATCTTTCGCAAGCTCACCGTGAGGCAGAACATCATGGCGATCCTGGAGACCACCTCCCTGTCCAAGAAGGAGCGGGACGAACGCTGCGACGAGCTACTCGAGCGATTCGGCATCGCCCATATCGCCAAGAACGAGGCCCTCACCCTCTCCGGCGGCGAGAAGCGCCGCCTCACCATTGCCCGCTCGCTGGTAACTAACCCGAAGCTCCTCATGCTGGACGAGCCATTCAGCGGCGTAGATCCCATCGCCGTATACGATGTGCAGCAGATCATCTCCGACCTGCGCGACATGGGGCTGGCCATCCTCATTACCGATCACAATGTGCGCGAGACGCTGGCGATTACCGACCGCGCTTATCTCATCTACGAGGGGCGCGTCGAGAGCCAGGGTGACAAGGACTTCCTGCTGCGCGACCCCATCAGCCGCAAGCTGTACCTCGGCGAATCCTTCGCGATGTAGCCATGGCCAAGACAAAGGATCCATTGCTCAAGTCCCTCACTGTCGGCAAGTTCTTCGCCGATCATGGACCGGCACTCGAGCTCGAGCTCATTGGCGACTCGGCCGGCATGGAGCGACCTATCGCTGAGCCCACTATCAATAGGCCAGGCCTCGCCCTAGCCGGCTTCTTCAGGTACTTCGCTTCCAAACGCGTCCAGGTCGCCGGGCATGCGGAGCTCAGCTATCTGCGCAGCCTGCCCGCCGAAGAGCGCGCGACTAGGATTGAGTCTCTTTTCGAACAGCGGATCCCCTGCCTCGTAATCGCGAGGGGACTCCCTCTCCCGACCGGCCTGCTCGAGTTTGCAGCCAAATCCGAAACCCCCGTGTTCCGCACACCCCTGGTGACCATGAAGTTTATCAACTCAGCCACCATTGCTCTGGAGGACGAGTTCGCCCCCGTGGCTTCCGAGTACGGTAGCATGGTTGACATCATGGGAATGGGAGTATTGATCCGCGGCTCCAGCGGGATCGGCAAGAGCGAGTGCGTCCTAGGCCTCATTGAGCGCGGATACAGCCTGGTCAGCGACGACATTACCCGCTTCCGCAATCTCGAGGGGCGCGAGCTCATCGGAAATAGCAAAGAGCTCACCCGCTTCCACATGGAGGTGCGGGGTATCGGTATCATCAATGTGGCCGCCATCTTCGGCGCTGGATCCGTCCGTCCCGAGAAGCGGCTCGACTTGATCGTCACGCTAAAGGATTGGCACGACGTCGAGGAGATTGATAGATTAGGACTCAACCGGGATACCTATGAGATCCTCGGCATTCCCATCCCACATGTCACCATTCCCGTCAGACCAGGCCGTGATCTCGCCCGACTCGTCGAAGTCGCTGCTCTCAATCAAAAACTCAGGGGGATGGGCCATGACACGGCCCAGGAATTCAACGATCGCCTCCTGCGCGCGATGAAGCCCGCCAGGGATCACTAAGAATTTTTTACGGAACTCTTTCAAGACATGACAACTCAAGCAGACGACTCCAAGGCCACCAAGGATCTCACCATCGAGAACCGTAATGGTCTCCATGCGCGACCCGCCGCTCTCTTCGTGAAGACCTCCAGCCGCTTCCGCTCCGAGGTCTGGGTTGAGAAGGATGGAGAGCGCGTCAATGGCAAGAGCATCATGGGGCTCATGATGCTGGCCGCCGGCAAGGGATCAATTCTTCGTGTCACCGCCGAGGGCGACGACGCTGCGACCGTGATGACGGAGCTGGAGCAGCTTATAAGAACACGTTTCGGCGAGGAATAGGGCTTCAGCCTCTCTTCAACATTACTGCGGCCCACTTGCCGCGCTTCAAGGTCTTTAGGTGGCGGAGCGAGGAAAAGGTTTTGAGTAGGGCTTTTTCTTCCACGGCTAGGATGCCCGAGAGGATCAGGACTCCGCCGGGTTTGATGGCTTTAATGATCATCGGGGAGGCCGCGGTGAGGACGGTCGAGTAGAGATTCGCCGTAATAATGTCGTAGGCGCCGCCCATCTCACTGGCCTTCCACTGAAGGACGTCGGCCTTGATAAAGCGTGTGACGGGTAGCTTATTGAGTTTGGCATTCTCCTTGGAGATGCGGACGCAGGCTTCATCGAAGTCGCAGCCGAGGACTTTCCCAGCGCCGAGCGTTTCGGCGGCCAGCGCCAAGATTCCCGAGCCGCAACCGAGATCGAGTAGCGACCAGCCCTTGCCGAATCCGCGCAGAGGAGCCGATGCCTGAGTTAGCATCTGGAGGCAGCGGGTCGTGGTGGCATGGTCTCCAGTACCAAAAGCCATACCGCTCGGAATGAGTAGGGGCAGACCTTTGCCGGTGTTGTGTTCCTTCTCAAAGAGAGCTTTATCGCGATAGATCCGCAGTACTCCGCTGATGCGAAGAGGGTCGATTATCTTGGAAGCAGGAGGCTGCCATCCCTTGGCATCGAAAAGGCGCAGGGTACCTCCGAAAGCCTTGGTGAGTTTTTTGCCATTGGTGGCGTCGGTATAGAGATCGAGTTTGATCGAACGAGAGGCGGGGAACTTCTTGATGACTAGGTTCTGCTGGCCGGCAAAGCGAAGTCTCTCGACCCAAGCATCCTCCCATTTAACGGAGGAAAGACGTGTCCAGAGATGGGTGATAGGGAGCATGAATGGGGTAGGATGAATGATGAACCAAGCTCGTGGGAATGGGAGCGGAAGACAACGACAGAGTCGTTGCCCGAAGGGTGTCGCCTTCCGCTGGAAGGCGGATGCCATCAAACTTGAAAGCTGAATCTAGCCGCGTGTCTTTTTTGTGCTTCTCGCGCCTTTTGTGTCAAATGCCTTCACACCTAACGGTGATTTCCTGCGTTCCTGATTTTTGAAATGCTGATAATGGTCATTTCTAGATGGATTTCTACCGACGCTTCCTTCGCCCGATTTTCTTTGCTCTCGATGCCGAGCAGGCCCATGACGCTGTGATGAGTCTTCTGGAGGCTGGATCGGAGTATCCAGGTATGGTTCGGTTAACCGCAGGCAAGTCCTTGCTAAAGTGTCCTCGCTCGGTAGCGGGAATCGAGTTTCCGAATCCGATCGGTCTTGCGGCCGGTATGGACAAGAACGGAATCGCTCTTCCCGCTTGGGAGGCTCTGGGATTTGGCTTCATGGAGATCGGTACGATCACCGCGCTGGCTCAGCCGGGTAATCCGAAGCCCCGTCTCTTCCGCTATCCCGAGCAACAGGCTCTGATCAACCGACTGGGATTCAACAACGAGGGAGCCGAGTCGGTTGCAACGCGTCTGGAGGGGCTTCACTCCGCAGGTCGCTGGCCACGTATCCCCGTGGGTCTGAACATCGGCAAGTCGAAGGTGACGTCTGCGGAGCGTGCCCATGATGATTACCTGGCTTCCTTCAAGCGTCTGCATGGTCTGGGTGATTATTTCGTGATTAATGTCAGCTCACCCAACACTCCAGGCCTTCGCGACCTGCAATCAACCGAATCTCTGGGCCGGATCATCCGCACACTTCGCGATTGGGAGGGAACCGCACGTTGTCCGCTCTTTGTAAAGGTCGCCCCCGATCTTGCGGAGGAGGATCTGATCGCGATCGTCCAGCTTGCCGAGACGGAGCAGCTTGCCGGTCTGATCGCCACCAATACCACCATCGATCATGCCGCGATTCCGCATTCCCAAGATCAGACAGGTGGGCTAAGCGGAGTTCCTGTCCGTAAGCGCTCCCTGGCGGCATTGCGCACAATCCGTCAGCAAACAAAAATTCCTGTGATCGCCTGTGGAGGGATCAGTGATGCCGCCTCGGCCAAGGAGCGTTTGGATGCCGGAGCCGATCTCCTGCAGGTCTACACCGCCTTCATCTACCAAGGCCCCGGCTTACTCCGCAATCTGGCTGCCAGCTTTTAATCTTTTTTTTCTGATAGTAGTCCCCCACGAGACCCCTTTTATCTTTTAGCCTCTAGACTTCAGCCTTTAGCCTTTCCATCCATGTCCCACGCACCCGACGCAACTCTTCTGCTAGGCCACTCGCCCGATCCCGACGATGCCTTCATGTTCTATGCTATGGCCGCCGAGAAGATCGATCTGATGGGCTACCGCTTCCAGCATATCCTCCAGGATATTCAGACTTTGAATGAGCGCGCGATGCGCGGTGAACTCCACCTCTCTGCAGTCTCGATCCACGCCTATGCCCACCTGCTCGACAAGTATGCCCTGCTGCCGTGTGGCGCCAGCATGGGTGACGGCTACGGGCCGATGTTCGTGGCTCTGAAGGGCCAAGGTCCTTCTGCCGATGCCTCGCTTGAAGAGAAGAAGACCTGGCTCCGATCCCGGAAGATCGCCATCCCCGGCCTCATGACAAGCGCCTATCTGAGCGCACAGCTCTTTCTTGGCCCTGTCTTCAACCATGTGGTCGTTCCCTTTGACGAGATCTTCGATGCGATCCGCTCAGGCTCCGTCGACGGAGGCCTGATTATTCACGAGGGACAGCTCACCTATGCCAACGAGGGCTTCGAGAAAATCGCCGACATGGGCGAGTGGTTCAAGGCCGAGACGGGACTCCCGCTCCCGCTCGGCGGCAATGTCATCCGCAAGGACTTCGACTCCGATCAGCGTCGCGAGCTAAATATCATCATGAAGGAGAGCATCCGCTACGGCTTGGAGCATCGTCGTGCCGCCGTCGACCACAGCATGTCTCATGCCCGCGGTATGGAAGTGCCCCTCGCCGATGAATTCATCGGGATGTATGTGAATGACTACACCCTTGACTATGGCGATAGCGGCCGTGCTGCAATTAGGGAGTTCCTAGGTCGCGCCGCCGATCAGGGCCTCGTCCCACGACTCGATAAGCTCGAGTTTGTGAGTTGAGCCTTTTTATTGTTGCCATACGACTCGCACTCTGAAATCTTCCAACCCCCATGCCAAAAGCAATCGCACGTAGCAAAACCAAGAAGTCCGTGGCCAAACGATTTAAGATCACCGCCACGGGCAAGGTCGTTCGTTCGAAGGCTGGTCGGCGTCACTTGCTCGAGTGCAAAAGCTCCAAGAGCAAGCGTAAGCTTGGCAAACAGGTCGTGGTCGAAGACTGCGATGTGAGCCGGGTAAAGCTGAATCTGCCTTTCGGTCTGCGATAAAAGGTTAAAAAAATACGATCCGAGGATCTGGCCGGAAGATTTCCGGCCTTCCCGGGCGGGTGAGATCCCGGATCGAACAACACAAACAGCCAGCCCGACGAGGTCCACCGTGTCACAGCGGTGGAAATAAGAGATGCCAAGAGCCACCAATTCACCCGCCAGCCGCGCACGTCGCAAGCGGGTCATCGTAGAAGCCAGCGGATATCGCGGCCGCCGTTCCAAACTTTACCGTTATGCGAAGGATGCACGGATGAAGGCCAAGTACTGGGCCTACCGTGATCGCAAAACACGCAAGCGTAACGTCCGTTCCCTGTGGATCGTCCGTCTGAATGCAGCCGTCCGCGCTCAGGGACTAAGCTACAACCGCTTCATCGAGGGCCTGAAGGCCGCCAACATCCTGCTCGATCGCAAGGTCCTCTCGGACATCGCGATCACGGATGAGGGTTCCTTCACCCAGATCGTCGCCAAGGCCAAGGCTGCCCTCGAGGCAAAGCCCAAGGTCAAGGCGCCGCAGGCTGTCGCAGCCTAAGCGCTCGAGGCAAGGTAACCGGGATTTCCCTAAGTGGAGACCCAAACACCAGCGCTTAGCAGCCAGATCGACCAGCTTCGCATCGAGGCGCTCTCCGCTATTGCGGAGGCGTCCGATGCCTTAGCTCTGAAAGAAGCGCGCGTCCGCTACCTCGGCAAGACCGGATCGGTCTCCCTGCTGAGCGAAGGGATGCGCACGCTCTCCAAGGAAGAGCGCCCTGTCATGGGTAAGCTTCTCAATGACTTGCGGACTGCTGTCACAGCCGCGCTCGATGAAAAAGAATCAGTTCTCACCGTCCAGGCGGATGTTGCCGCGCTCTCCACAATCGATGCTTCCCTGCCAGGAACAGGTCCCGAGGCCGGATCACTCCACCCACTCACTCTGCTGGTGGACCGTGCTGTGCAGATCTTTCGGAGGCTAGGATTTGCTATCGCCGACGGTCCTGACATTGAGTCCGAGTGGCACTGCTTCGACGCGCTGAACACGCCTGCCGACCATCCGGCCCGGAACGAGCAGGATACCTTCTATCTCCCAGACGGACGCTTGCTACGGACGCACACCTCCTCGATTCAGATCCGGACCATGGTGGCGAATCCGCCTCCGATTCGTATCATCGCCCCTGGTGCCGCATACCGCCGCGACGAGGTTGATGCTACACACCTCGCTCAGTTCACCCAGATGGAGGGACTCTATGTCGCCCCTGGTGTGAGTCTCGCCGATCTCAAGGGAACCATCGAATTCTTCTTCCGCGAGCTTTTCGGTGCCGGCACCGAGATTCGTTTTCGCCCTCACTTCTTCCCCTTTACTGAGCCGAGCTACGAGATCGATCTCCGCACCGAGGCCCTAGGTGGGAAGTGGATGGAGCTCGCCGGCTGCGGCATGGTCGACCCCGCCGTGTTCGAGGAAGTGAATAAGAAGCGCGGTGACAATGCCTATGATCCCGAGAAGGTGAGCGGCTTTGCTTTCGGTTTCGGTCTCGACCGCCTCGCTATGAATCTCACGGGTGTTTCCGACATCCGGATGCTGACCGAGAACGACCTCCGCTTCCTTTCTCGATTCACCGCCTGATTCCGCATGAAGATTTCCCTCTCCTGGCTCCGGGACTATCTCCGCACCGACAAGCCGGTTGCCGAGATTGCGCGTATTCTAACTGATGCGGGCCTCGAGGTCGGCGCGATTGAGGCGACTGGCGTCGCCATTCCAAAGGTTGTCGCCGCCCAGATCCTCGAGTCAGTCCAGCACCCGAATGCCGACCGCCTGAGTGTCTGCAAGGTCAATGATGGCAGCGGCACGCCTCGCCAGATCGTCTGCGGAGCCAAGAATTACAAGGTCGGTGACAAGGTGCCGCTCGCGCAACCTGGCGCCGTCATGCCCGGTGATTTCAAGATCAAGGTCGGCAAGCTTCGCGGCGTCGAGAGCGAGGGGATGATGTGCAGTTCCAAGGAGCTCGGCCTTGGGGAGGGCGCAGATGGGCTTTTAATTTTACCGCCCGAGACCGCAATCGGCACGCCCCTGAGCGAACTTTTTCCAGCAGAGGAAGTCTTCGAGATCGAGATCACTCCGAACCGTCCCGACTGGCTCGGTCATCTCGGTGTCGCCCGCGAAGCGGCCGCT
>Ga0187844_10000360_pt1 | contig 35631 bp, 33 predicted proteins | sample SpaLakP09_SKY_50_FD_134517 | JGI IMG/M metagenome (GOLD analysis project Ga0187844, IMG submission 134517) | Oligotrophic lake water microbial communities from Sparkling Lake, Wisconsin, USA - SP09_SKY_50 | ecosystem: Environmental > Aquatic > Freshwater > Lake | place: USA: Sparkling Lake... | reverse complement strand
CGCCGGCCAGCCAGGCCAGGATGGAGGCAATCTCCTCCGGTGTGCCCAGGCGCTTGACCGGGATGGTGGCAACAATCTTGTCCAGCACGTCCTGGCGTATGCCCTTGACCATCTCGGTGGCGATATAACCCGGGCTGATGGTGTTGACCGTCACGCCCTTGTTGGCCACTTCCTGGGCCAGGGCCATCGTGAAGCCGTGCATGCCGGCCTTGGCGGCCGAGTAGTTGGTCTGGCCGAACTGGCCCTTCTCGCCGTTCACCGACGAGATGTTGATGATGCGGCCCCAGCCCTTGTCCAGCATGCCTTCGATGACCTGCTTGGTCACGTTGAACATGCTGTTCAGGTTGGTGTTGATGACGGAGTCCCAGTCGGCCCGGCTCATCTTGCGGAACATGCCGTCGCGGGTGATGCCGGCATTGTTGACCAGCACGTCCACCTCGCCGTGTTCGGCGCGCACCTTGGCGAAGGCCTCGACGGTGGACTCCCATTCGGCCACATTGCCGACCGAGGCGTAGAAGTGTAGCCCAGCGCCTTCTGCTCGCCCAGCCATTTGTCGAAGTCGCGGCTGGGGCCGCAACCGGCGATGACCTTGAAGCCTTCCTTGTGCAGGCGTTGGCACATCGAGGTTCCGATGCCACCCATACCGCCGGTGACGTAAGCCAATTTCTGCGTCATTGATGTCTCCTTGCGCTTCTAGCGCTGTCTGTCAAAAACCAGGGGCTTGCTCGTCTGGGCAAGCTGCCCGTCACCTAGGGTCATGCAGCGACAGCATGTGGTCAATCGGGTTCCCCCTCATGCCGGCCCTGCGGTGACCGATATCAGCGCTCGACGGTCAGCGCCACGCCCAGGCCGCCGCCTATGCACAGGCTGGCAATGCCGCGCTTGGCATCGCGCTTTTGCATCTCGTGCAGCAGCGTGACCAGAATGCGACAACCCGAGGCACCGATCGGGTGTCCCAGCGCGATCGCGCCGCCATTGACGTTGACCTTGGAGGTATCCCAGCCCATCTCGCTGTGCACGGCACAGGCCTGGGCGGCGAAGGCTTCGTTGATCTCCAGCAGGTCCAGGTCGGCGGGTTTCCAGCCGGCGCGCTCCAGTGCCTTGCGCGCGGCGGGCACCGGGACCATGCCCATGTAAGCGGGGTCGAGGCCGGCGCTGGCATAGGAGGCGATGCGTGCCAGCGGCGTCAGGCCCAGGGCCGCGGCCTTGGAGGCACTCATCACCATCACGGCGGCGGCGCCGTCGTTCAGGCCCGAGGCATTGCCGGCGGTGACGCTGCCGGCCTTGTCGAAGGCAGGGCGCAGGCCGGCCAGCACCTCGGCATTGGACTTGCGGTTGATGAACTCGTCGGCCGCGAAGACTACTGCGTCGCCCTTCTTCTGCGCGATGCTGAAGGGCACGATCTCGTCCTTGAAGCGGCCGGCATCCTGCGCCGCGGCCGCCTTCTGCTGCGAGCCCAGGGCCAGCGCGTCCTGCTGCTCGCGTGACACGCCGTACTTCTTGGCCACGTTCTCGGCCGTGATGCCCATGTGGTACTGGTTGTAGACGTCCCACAGGCCGTCGACGATCATCGAGTCGATCATTTTCCAGTCGCCCATGCGCTGGCCGTCACGCGAGCCGTTCAGCACGTGGGGGCTCATGCTCATGCTCTCCTGTCCACCGGCAATGACGATCTCGCTGTCGCCATCGCGAATGGCCTGCGCGGCCAGCATCACCGCCTTCAGGCCCGAGCCGCAGACCTTGTTGATGGTCATGGCCGGCACGGTGTTCGGGAAGCCCGACTTGATGACAGCCTGGCGGGCCGGGTTCTGCCCGGTGCCGGCCTGCAAGACCTGGCCCAGGATGACTTCGCTGACCTGCGCGGCATCGATGCCGGTGCGCCTGATCAGCTCGGCCAGCACGGCCGCGCCCAACTCGGTGGCCGGCGTCTTGGCCAGGGCGCCACCGAACTTGCCGATGGCGGTACGGGTGGCGGCGACGATGACGATATCGGTGCTCATGAGGTTCTCCTGGAAAAATAGGTCTCAGTCAGTTGGTGCCCGAGCTTGCCGGGTACGGCAAGGTCCGGCACGCAAGGCTTTAAGCTTTCTGTTTCACATACCGCCCAGGCGCCGGCTCGATGGCCTTGTACTTCTTGCCACCCGGTGTCTTCGGCGCAGCAACTTTCTTGCCCGCATGCTCGCCCAGCCATTCGGCCCAGTCGGTCCACCAGCTGCCCGGGTATTCGGTCGCGCCCTTGAACCAGTCCTGTGCGTTCTTCGGGAAGGTCGATTCGCCGATCCAGTGGCTGCGTTTGCCCTTGGCCGGCGGGTTGATCACGCCGGCGATATGGCCCGAGGCACCGAGCACAAACCGCTTCTTGCCAGCGAACACCTGGGTGCTGCGATAGGCGCTATCCCAGGGCACGATATGGTCCTCGCGCGAGCCGTAGATGTAGATCGGGGCCTTGATGCTGGTGAGGTCAACCGGCTCGCCGCAGACGGTCAGCTTGCCCGGCTTGATCAGCTCGTTCTGCAGATAGGTGTGGCGCAGATACCAGCAGTACATCGGCCCGGGCAGATTGGTGCTGTCGCCGTTCCAGTACAGCAGGTCGAACGGCGGCGGCGCCTCGCCCTTCAGGTAGTTGCCGACGACATAGTTCCAGACCAGGTCGTTGGGGCGCAGAAAACTGAAGGTGGCGGCCAGGTCCTTGCCCATCAACAGGCCCGGGCCGGTGGGTGCGTCGGGGCCTATGGTCATGTCGCGCAGCTTCACCGAGGCTTCGTCGACGAAGATGTCGAGCACGCCGTTGCTGCTGAAGTCGATCAGGGTGGTCAGCAGGGTCACGCTGGCGGCGGGCTGCTCGCCGCGGGCGGCCAGCACAGCCAAGGCGGTGCTCAGAATCGTGCCGCCGACGCAGAAGCCCAGGGTGTCGATGGTCTTGGCGCCGCTGATCTCCTGCACCACCGCGATCGCCTTGATGGCGGCGTCTTCGATGTAGTCGTCCCAGGTCAGCTGCACACACGTGGCGTCGGGGTTGCGCCAGCTGACGACGAACACGCGATGGCCCTGCGACACCGCATAGCGTATCAGCGAGTTCTCCGGCTGCAGGTCGAGGATGTAGTACTTGTTGATGCAGGGCGGCACCATCAGCAGCGGCCGCTCGAAGATCTGCGCCGTCAGCGGCTTGTATTCGAGCAGCTGGAACAGCTCGTTCTCGAACACCACATCGCCCTCGGTGGTGGCCACATTGCGCCCCACCTCGAAGGCCGACTCGTCGGTCTGCGACACATGGCCCTTGCGCACGTCCTCCCACAGCTGCTTGGCACCCTTGGCGATGCTCTCGCCCTTGGTCTCCAGTGCCTTGGCCAGGGCCTCGGGGTTGAAAGCCAGGTAGTTGCTCGGTGAGGCGGCGTCCACCCATTGCTGCACGGCAAATCTCACCCGCGCCCGGGTCTTCTCGTCGCCCTCCATCTTGTCGGCCATCTCCATCAGGGTGCGGGCGTTCAGCAGGTACATCTGGGCCATATAGGCGGTGGCCGGGTTCTCGGCCCAGGCCTGGTTGGCAAAGCGCCGGTCGGGCAAGGCCGGGGCCGGCTTGGCCTCGTGACCCTCACCCGAGAGACGCTGCACCGAGCCGTTCCACAACTCGGTGGCCTGCTTCAGGTAGTCGCCCTGCAACTGGGCCAGGGCGTCCATGGGCAGCTGCAGGCTGCTCAGCGACTTCAACATCTCGCCCATGCCGGGCAGAGCGTCCAGGGCGGCGTCCACCGCTGGGTTGGCCGCATCGGGGGCGGACGGGGCAGACTTGCGCTTCATATGTCTCCTCACACTCTCTGGGCTTGGCATACCGGCACGGCGTGCGCAGCAGACCCTTGGGTGCATGCTACAAGCGCTTTGCGCTCTGCCCACTTTGTACGCCAAAAAACTTTCGCGACGATGACATACCATCGCTGCCCCAACATCGAGTCTCAGACATGTACCTGGTAGCTATCGCCTGGATCTATGTGGCCCTGATGATGGCCGCCGCCGAAGCCACGAGCACGCAGGGCACGGTGCTGGGCGCCTGCTTCACCTTTTTGCTGTACGGCGTGCTGCCGGTGTCCATCGTCGTCTACGTGATGGGCACGGGCCGGCGGCGCCAGGCCAGGCAGCGGGCCGAAGCCGCGGCCGCCACTTCAGCGCAGGCTGATGGCGGCGACCATGCGGCCGCCGAGGGGCAGCCGTCGGTAGGAAAAGAACCGTGAGTCCTCGCTGTAGGTGCACCACTCGCCGCCGCTGATCTGGCTCAGCCCGGCGGCCTGCAAGCGCTGACGGGCCAGGGCCACCAGATTGGCACGCCAGCGCGGCTCGCCGGCAGCGTTGGGCCGGTAGATGAAGCAGCTGGGGTCGGGTCTTGCCGGATCGGCGCCAAAGGCCCGCAGCACATCGGCGCCGACCTCAAAGGCCTCCGGGCCGATGCAGGCGCCCATCCAGGCCCGGATCTCTCCGGGCTCGCAGCCCGCGGCCGCGCTCAACGCGGCGACCGTGTTCTCCAGCACGCCGCCGGCCAGCCCGCGCCAGCCGGCATGGGCGCCACCAACGCCACCCGGCGCGGCGAACAGCACCGGCAGGCAGTCGGCCGCCTGTATCGCCACGCCCAGGCCCGGCGTGGTGCTGATGCTGGCGTCATGCCTGGAAGGCAGCCACCCCGGCTCGGCATGCCGGGGCTGCAAATGGAGCACGTCGGCGCCATGGACCTGGTGGATGAAGACCGCTCGGGCCTGCAGCGCCGCGCTGACAAGCGCACGATTGGCGGCCACATGCTCGGGCGCATCCTGCACCGAGGCGCCGACATTCATGCTGGCATGGGGCGCCTGGCTGACGCCACCGGCCCGGGTGGTCATGAAGGCATTGACGTGGGGCAGATCCCAGCCGGGCCGCAGCCAATCCGGGTGCGGCCGATGCGACTCACTCGGCATCGGGGCAGGCCGCTGGCTGGGTGTTGGCGAAGGCCGGCTGCGTCATGCAGTGCTCGAAGATGCGCATCACCGTGGGCACATGGTCGAGCCGGCATTCGAAGCGCCGGGCGTTGAAAATCTGCGGCACCAGGGTGCAGTCGGCCAAGCTGGCCTGCTCGCCGTGGCAGTAGCTGCCGGCACCGGGCTCGTTGACGAGGCGGCGCTCCACCACCTCCAGACCGGTCTCGACCCAGTGGCGGTACCAGCGGTCCTTGTTCTCGTCGCTGACGCCCAACTCGCGCACCAGATAGCGCAGCACGCGCGGATTGTTCAGCGGATGGATCTCGCAGGCGATGTCCAGCGCCAGCGAGCGCACCCGGGCCCGGCCCAACGCATCGGCGGGCAACAGCGGCGGTTCGGGATGGGTCTCGTCCAGGTACTCCATGATGGCCAGCGACTGGCTCAGCACCGCGTCGCCATCGCGCAACAATGGCACCAGACGCGCGGCCGACAGGTCGGCATAGGCCTCGCTGTGCTGCTCCTGCTTGAGCAGGTGGACGGCACGGTAGTCATAGTCCAGCCCCTTCAAGGCCAGCGCGATGCGCACGCGATAAGAGGCCGAGGAGCGAAAGTAGTTGAACAGTTCCATGTGCGGAGAATCCTGAAGAAAATGCATCGCCGCGGCCATCATGCCACGCACGATACACTGGCCCATATGCAGTTTTTCAAGCGCTTTCACCATTGCCCGGCCTGCGGCGGCGGAGTTGAGTACAGCATCCCGCCTGACGACAATCGCGAGCGCGCCACCTGCACCGTCTGCCACACCATCCACTACCAGAACCCGATCAATGTGGTGGGCACCCTGCCCGTCTGGGGTTCGGGCCAGGAGGGGCAGGTGCTGCTTTGCAAACGCAATATCGAACCCCGCTACGGCATGTGGACCCTGCCGGCCGGCTTTCTGGAGCTGGGCGAGTCAACCGCTGAGGGCGCGCTGCGGGAAACCGATGAAGAGGCCGGCGCGCAGATCGAGCTGCAGGGCCTGTACACGGTGCTGAACGTGGTGCGCGTCGGCCAGGTGCACTTCTTCTACCGCGCGCGGCTGCTGGGCACCGAGTTCAATCCCGGCCCCGAAACGATAGAAGCGCGGCTGTTCCACGAACATGAGGTGCCCTGGGACGAGATGGCGTTCCGTACCGTCCGGGAGACCTTGCAGCGGTATTTTGCAGATCGGCGCGAGGGGCGGTTCGAAGTCTATTGCGGGGATATCTCTTAAAACTTCGTGTGCCTAACCTTGCTGTACTCGGCAAGCTCAGGCACCCACTGACTCGCTGGCCCCGGATTGCATCCGGGGCCACAGCGTCACCTTGTGACTCTCCCCGACGCCCCGCCAATCTGAGCACTCGCCCAGGGCCCGGTCACGCCGTCGACCTCGCAGTCCCACAGCGCCTGCACATCCATCGGATCGGTCACGCCCTCGGCATAGACCTTCAGCGCCAGGCTGCGCAGCATGATGACCATGCCGCGCACAAAGGCGGCGCGCGCCGCGTCGCCGGCCACGCCCTGCACCACCGAGGCGTCGAGCTTCACATAGTCCAGCCCGGCCTGATACAGGCGCTCGACCTGGGACAGGCCCGCGCCGGCATGCTCGATGCCGATCAGCACGCCCAGCGGCCGCAGCTGGCGGCCCATTTCGTAGAGCAGGTCGAAACTGTTGATGGCGGCGATCTCGGCCACCTCCATGCCCAGCTTGCGCGCCGCCTGCGGTGACTGGAACACCAGGTCGCGCAGGCGGGCGGTGAAGCCGGTGTCCAGCAGCGACATCGGCGCGATATTGACGCAGCGCTGCTGGCCATCGCGGCTGATCGCCTCCAGCGCCAGCGCCACCGCGTGGGTATCCACCTCGGCGGTGAGGCGGCTGCGCACGGCCAGCGGCAGCCAGCGCATCGCCGGCTCGAAATCGCCGTGCGAGTCAAGTTGCATCTGCAGCGGGCATTCCAGGTGCTGCACATGATTGCCACGGTCTATGACTGGGTACTGGATCAGGCGGGTGCGGCGCTCCTTGATCGCGTCGGTGATCTGCTGGCGCCAGACCCGCTCGCCCTGCAGCGGCACATCGGGCGTGGCCGGCGCCGCCATCTCTACCGCAAACGGACCCAACGCCTCGGCCCGGGCCAGCGCGGCGTCGGCCTCGCCGAACCAGGCGCCCGAAGGCCGGCTGCGCGACATCTCGACCGCGCCGAAGGACACATGGATGTGCGGCCCGAAGGCCGGCAGGCTGACGCGCAGCGCCTCGGCCAGCGAGCGGGCGGTCTCGATCGCCACCTCGGGCGCCGGCAGCCACAGCGCGAAGTCGGCGCCATTGAGCCGGCCGGCGACACAGCCCTGGACCCGCTCCGGATAGGCCTTGACGGCATTGGCCACCGCCATCAGCGTGCGGTCGGCGGTCGGACGGCCCAGGCGCAGGTTCAGGCCCTGCAGGTCGCGCAGCCGAAGCAGTACGAGGCCGGCCTCGGCGGGCCCGTCCTCGCGCTCCAGCGCCGACTCGAACTGGGCCAGGAAGTGCTTGCGATGGGACAGGCCGGTCAGCGGGTCGCAATGCGCCTGCACACGCAGCGCCTCCAATTGCGCGGCCTGGGCCTCGAACATGCTCTTCATCCGCGCGACCATGGTGTTCATCGCCCGTGTCAGCCGCTGCAGCTCAGGCACATGGGATTCTTCGATCATCATGAAGCTGCCCTCGACCAGCGACTTGGCCTGCTCCACCGCGTTGTCCAGCGGCTTGCGGATGCGCCGCATCACCAGCAGGGCCAGCACGCCGGCGACGAGGCCGACGACGGCCAGCAGACCGGCGGTGCGCATGGTGCTGCGCCACAGCTCGTCATGCACATAGGCCGACTGGCTGGAGACCTCGATCGCGCCGACCGCCTTCCAGCCGTTGGACACCTGGGCCACGCCGGGCAGCACAGTGACCGGCGTCAGCGCCACGAACCATCGCGGAGCGATGCTGGGCACCGGCGCGGCATGGCGCTCGAAGCCGACCTTGCCATCCGCCTTGCGCCATTGCAGGCTCTCGTAATAGCCGCTGTCGAACTGGGCCGCAATCAGCAGCTCCATCAACTGATCGTCACCACGCTGCTGCGACATGGCCAGCGCCAGCGACAGCGCGTTGTCGCTGTTCTTCAGCTGCAGCTGGGTCTGCAACACATAGCGTATCGAGCCCGCAGACACCGCCGCGCTGCCGACCAGCGACAGCAGCACCACGCCCAGCAATAGCAGCCAGATTTGGCGAATCAAAGACATGACCTGTCCCCCAAAGCAGTTGGCACGCGCTTGCTCTCCGTCATAAGAATCCCTCTGCCCGCATCTTGGCCAGCACCTCGCGCCAGCGCGACAGCCGCACCAGCGGATTGCCGGCCGTCTGCGCCCCCACACCTTGCCACAGACCTTCGCTGTTGAAGCTGAACACCGGCATCAGATCGGGGCGCTTGGAGGCCGCCCTCAGCTCGGGCACCAGATTGTCCAGGATCAAGGGCTCGGCATCCGGACTCGGATAGTAGGCCAGCACCATATGCGCCTGCGAGCTGCCGGCCAGCTGCGCCCGCACATAGACCAGGCGCAGTCGCGGCACCGGCACGCCGGCCGCCACCAGGCTGGCGTACTTGCCGATCGCATAGTCCTCGCAGTCGCCCGCCCCCTTGTCCAGGAACTCCAGCGGGCTGGCCCAGTAGTCCTCCTGGGCCCAGACCTCGACATCGCTGCGGAACTGCACGCGCTGGTTGAAGAAGTTGTTCACCGCCGCCAGCTTGGCCGGCTCGTCCAGCGCCGCGGCGCGCTCGATCACCTGCAGCAGCAGCCGCGCCCCGACGGTGGCTCGCGGGCCGATGGCCGCGGCGGCGTCCAGCATGCGCTCCGACTCCCAGCCGGTCGCCTGGCTCAGGCCCAGCACCAGCACCAAGGCCAGCAGCAGGCGCGGAGGGCGGGCGCGGGTGGCGCCCGGCCGATCGCGAAACAGGCCAGAATCGTGCCTTTGGCATGGACTCAGAGTAGTAGTGGGGGCTGGCACAGATCAATCGGTAGGAGGCGCTTTAAGATTCATCCCGAACGCGAGCATCCCGAAGCGACGCGTCTGTTCACAAATGTTTCTACCACGGCTGAACACCACCCGATCAAGTTTGTAGGGCCCGTGCCCGGGCCCAGCCACAGCGAATGTGGAACTCCGTGCCGTAGTTTGCTGAAATCCCGCCCATCCGACGTCACCATGCAGCCCCAAGACATCCAGCAAGAACTCGAGCGCGCGCGCGACAGCGGCCCAACCAAGACTCTGATGATTCCCCCCTGCCCGGAACTGCTGAGTCAGTTGCAGCGGGTCATGGAAGCCGAGGATCCGGACCTGAACGCCGTGGCACGAATTGCCGGCAGTGACGTGGCCATGTCGGCGGCGCTGCTGAAGCTGGTCAACAGCCGGCTGTATGCCCGCAGCCGGCGGGTCGAGACGCTAGACCAGGCGATGACCACCCTGGGCCTGCGCCAGACGGCGGCGATGCTGACCGGATTTCTGGTGCGCTCCACCCTGCCCGTCAACTCCCCGCTGCTGGGGCAGTTCTGGGAGCGGTCGGGGCGCCGAGCGCTGGCGCTGGGCCATATCGCCCGCCAGCTCTACAACCTCGAACCCGACCTGGCCCACACGATGGGCCTGTTCAGCCATGTCGGCATACCGGTGATGCTGCAGGGCCTGCGCGGCTACAGCAGCACCCTGGTGGAGGCGCAGGCACGCATCGACCGCTCCTTCATCGCCACCGAGAACGCCGCCCATCGTACCGACCATGCCGTGGTCGGCGCCCTGGTGGCACGCACCTGGCGCCTGGCGCCCAACATCCAGATGGCGGTGCGCCTGCACCATGACTTCGACATCTTCGGCGACGAGCAGCTGCCGATGGAAGTGCGCAGCCTGGTCGCCGCCAATCTGGTGGCCGACCATGTGGTGCACCGCTATGAAACGCTCGAGCCCGAGGCCGACTGGCTGGCCCATGGCCAGGTCTGCATGGACTTTCTCGGCGTGACCGAGATGGAGGTGACCGACTGGATGGACACCCTGCACGAGGCGTTTGCCGCGCCTGCGGCCTGAGGCGCCATCAACCTGGCCGCTTGAGCATGCTCGGCCATGAGGCCAAAGTCAGGGCCCGCAGCAGCCACTCCACCGGACCGTAGGCGAACCGGGCAAGCCACCAGCGGCTCAAGCACAGCTGGCTGGCAAACAGGCCCAATGCGATCAGCACGCCGCCGAGCGGTGCCACCTGGCCCATCTGGCCAAGGCCATAGGCGGTAAAGACCAGCGCGCAGACCAGCGATTGCAGCAGATAGTTCGACAGGGCCATGCGCCCGGCCGGGGCCAGCCAGGCCAGCAGGCGGCCGCCGGCGGGCCGCTGGAATAGCGTCATCAGGCCCAGCACATAGCTCAGAGTCAGAAATGGCGCGGTCAGCAGATCGAGGGCCAGGGCCAGCAGGGTCCAGCCATCGCCGAGGGCCATCGCAGCCACGCTGGCATAGCCCAACGAGCCCAACAGCCCCAGCGCCAGACCCAGCGCCGGTCGACCCCACGGCGTCCACCGCCGCAGGCCCTCGCGCCAGCCCTCGCCCTCGAACCAGCGCCGCCCACCGGCCAGCCGCCCCAGCAGGAACATGGCCAGCGCACAGGGGCCCTGCACCAGCCAGACCAGGCCCAGGGTGCTCGGCAGCTCGCGCAGATGCTGTGCCACCACCGAGGCCGGCGACTCCAGATAGGCCTGCTGTGCCGCCAGTGCCTGGGCCTGCAGCTCGGGCGCAAAGCCGCTGGACGAGGTCATCAGCAACAAGACACCCAGCAGTGCCCAGGCCAGCGCAGTCAGCGCTATCAAGCGCCTCGCCCAGCGCAGCAGCAGCGCATCGGAACGCCCGCGCAGCGCCAGCAGCACCAGGCCCAGCAGCGCATAGGTGCTCAGGATGTCGCCGAGATACAGCAGCACCGCATGGGCCAGGCCGAGCAGCAGCAGTCCCAGCAGGCGGCGCTGCATGCGCGGCACAAAGGGCTTGCCGGCCCGTTCGGCCGAGTCCATCTGCAAGGTGAAGCTGTAGCCGAACAGAAAGGAGAACAGCAGGTAGAACTTGGTCTCGAACAGCAGCGCCACCACCCAGCGCACCGCGCGATCCAGCGGTCCGGCGAACTGCGGGTCACCGACGCCCAGACCGAAGTAGGCGGAGGCAAAGGCGCCGATATTGACCATCAAGATACCGAGCAGCGCGAAGCCACGCAGCGCATCCAGTTGCAGCAGGCGGGTGAATGCGGAGAAATCGGCTGTCATGGACGAGGTGCTCGGATCAAAGCCCGGGAGCATGCCATCAACCAGTCAATTTTCAGGTTAGCGCCGCAAAGAAGCGTTTCATGCGTCCGACGGGACTGGATTGTGACGGGCGGCCACACGCGCAGCGGCCAGGTCCCAGCGGGCGCAGCCCACGCTCTTGAAGACGCGCGCACCCTGCTGCGGCGCATTGGCAGCAGGCACCAGCAGTTGCTCCAGCCCCTGCACGGTGGCCCAATCTATTTCGGCCTGCAGCAGATCGCCGGCCTCGGCTCGGGCCCCGTCCAGATCGTCGACGGTCAGGGCGGCGCGCTTCACGAGCGTCGTTGGCAGCTCGGCCATATCATGTCGGTAGGCACCGACGGCGACAACCAGGGCACCCTGCGCGGCCGCGTCCGCCAGCACGGGCGTGGCACTGGTGGTGGCGGTGATGATCAGGTCCCAGGGTTGCGAGGCCTGCTGCTCAGGGGTCAGGGCTTGCGCCTGAAGGCCCGCCGCGTGAAGCCGGTCGGCGAATGCGCTAGACGCGGCCGCACTGCGGCCCTGCACATGCAAGCGCGCCTGTGGCATCAAGGCAGCCAAGGCTTCGGCATGGGCCAGCGCCTGAGCACCGGTGCCAATCAGCAGGACGTTTTGCGCTTCGGCCGCGCCGAGTAGGCGAGCCGCCAGCAGGCTGACCGCCGCGGTGCGCCGCGCGGTCAAGGTCGGGCCGTCGAGCTGCATCAGGCGCCGGCCGGTGCGGGTGTCCATCACCACCACTTCGCCCTGAATCGTCGGCAGGCCCAGTCCGGCATTGCCGGCATGGACGGTCACCAGCTTGGTGATACTCAGACCGGGGCTTACCGCCGGCATCACCAGCAGGGTGCCGACCGCGCCCAGTGGCACGACCATGCGCGTCGGGCAGACGACCAGGCCGGCCGCATGTTCGCGGCACACGGCCCCCAGTTCGGCCAGCAGCGCAGACCAGGGCAAGGCGTCCCGAGTGGCTCGGGCGTCCAGCATCAGCATGTCAGTGCTCCCTATTCAGCCACTCGGCACGCGTCATCTCATAGGTCGCACAGTCGCTCTCGTACCAACGCTCCACCCCGCGGTAGCGCATGCCCAGGCGCTCCATCACCCGCGACGAGGCGGTATTGGCAGGGTTGCAGACGGCCAGCAGCAGCGGTGTCTGCACCGTACCGAAGGCAAAGGCTGCCATTGCCCGGGCCGCCTCTGAGGCATAGCCCTGACCCTGCCTGTCGCGCCGCAGCCGCCAGCCGATCTCCAGCGGATTGGCCATATCGCGCGCCAGATACTGGATGCAACCGGTGCCGATCACTTCACCGCTGGCCTGTTCGACAAAGGCCCACCAGGAAAAGCCCCACTCCGTCCAGCGCGCCTTGACGCGGTCCACCATCGCCTGGGTCTCATCCAGGGTCTCGGCCTTGCCCGTGATGTAGCGCATCACCTCGGCGTCGCCGTTGATGGCGTGCAGGCCGTGCAGGTGCTGGTCGTTGATCGGTTCGAGGCGCAGGCGGGGGGTGGTGAGGAGGGTCATGGCAATGTTGAGCAACGCTGGAAAGCAGTCTAGCGGGAACTTGACAGACTACCTAGTGGTAGGTAATGATGCACCCATGCCAGCCACCGACGCCCGAACCGACACCCGCGAACGCATTCTGGACGCGGCACAGATCTTTGCACAACAGCGGGGCTTCAACGCCTTCAGCTATGCCGACATTGCCGAGGCCGTGGGCGTGCGCAAGGCCAGCATCCACCACCATTTCCCGTCCAAGGATGACCTCGAGTTCGAGCTCGTGCAGCGCTATCGCCTGCAGTTCGGCGCACAACTGGCGTACGTCGAGCGGGCGCAGTCCACGGCGCTCGGACGCCTGACCGGCTACGGAGCCCTGTACCGCGCTACGCTGGTTGCAGGGGGAATTTGCCTATGCGGGATGATGGCGTCAGATATCCAGGCCTTGCCAGACGCACTGCGTGCTCCGCTGCACCAGTTCTTCGAGGAGCAGGCGGCGTGGTTGTCCCAGGTGCTGGACGACGGACGCAAGAACGGTGAATTCGTGTTTCGCGGGCCCGCGCTGAGGCGCGCGCAATCGGTGCTGGCGACCTTGCAGGGTGGGCTGATCATCGCCCATGCCTCGCAGAACCTTGGCCAGTTCGACTCACTGCTGGACGACCTGGTCGCCAGTGTCGCCCAGTAGTGGGCTTTTTTTTACCCACAAAACCTACCTACTGATAGGACAGCAATGACTGAACCACACTCTCTCCACGACTTCAAGAACCAAGTTGCCGTGATCACTGGCGGCGCCAGCGGCATTGGACTGGCCACCGCTCGCCGGCTGTCGGGCTTGGGCGCCCGCATCGTGCTGGTCGGGCGCGACCCGGAGAAGGGCCAGGCTGCCGCGCAATCCTTGGTCAACGCCGTGTTCGCGCGCGCGGACCTGACCCAGGCCGATCAAGTACAAGCCCTGGCGGCCCGGCTCGCCGACCAGCAGGGGCCGGTGCGCTATCTGGTCAATGCGGCCGGGGTATTCAGTCCGAAGGCCTTCGTCGAGCACACGGCCCAGGACTACGACCGCTACCTTGACATCAACCGAGGCACCTTCTTCCTTACCCAGGGGCTGGTGCGCCAGATGATCGCCGCCGGCAAGGGCGGCGCGATCGTGAACGTGGGGTCGATGTGGGCCCACCAGGCCGTGAAGCTCACACCGTCATCGGCCTACTCGATGGCCAAGGCCGGCCTGCATGCGCTGACACAGCACCTGGCGATGGAACTCGCCGACGCCGGCATCCGCGTCAACGCCGTGGCTCCGGCCGTGGTCGAGACACCGGTCTATGAGGCCTTCATTCCGCGCGAGGAGGTGAAGGCCGCGCTACAAGGCTTCAATGCCTTCCACCCCATCGGACGCATAGGCACGCCGGATGATGTTGCGGCCGCGATCGAGTTCCTGCTGTCGAACCAGGCCGCCTGGATCACCGGCACCACGCTTGATGTGGACGGTGGCGTGATGGCTGGGCGCAACTGACGCCGCCGGCCGCAGGTGGCGCACCCCGGCCACCGCTCGCGCCAGAGGGCCGCATTTCGTCGCAAGGCAGAGGTCGTGGCGGCGCGCAGCCTGGCGCTGACCCTGTTGGCCGAGGCTGCCTCCTCGGTCACGGCCATCGACCTGGGCGGCAGCACCCGGCTGGAGCTGCGCGCCAGCGACGGCGCCGAACCGACGGTGAGCAAGACCGTCAGCGACAGCGAGCTCGACGCCGCCCTCCCCCGCGCGCTGCAATGGCCAATGGCCGACCGGCCTCAGGACGCGACGGCCGCCATCTCGGCCAGGCGCGCCTGCAGGGCGGCCACCTGCTGCCTCAGCGCCGTGTTCTCGGCCATCAGCGTGTCCACCGCCTGCTGCAGCTGGGCGACCTGTTCGTCGCTTTCCCAGGGCGGCGCGCCGGCCTCTGCCGGGGTTTCCGGTGCAGTCTCCACCGGCGGGCGCGATGCTGATTTGGCTTCGCGCACGCGCTTGGCCGCGTCGCGCAACTCCTTTTTGCCACCGGCCACCGCCGCCACTTGTTCCTCGCTGGACAGCGAGGCCACGGCGGCGGCGGCATTGATCGAGATCGTGCCCTGCTTGACCGCCTCCACCAGCTCCGGCGCGGCGCTCTTCCGGATCTTCTCGATCTGCACCACCGTGTTGCTGCTGATGCGCGCCGCCTTGGCGATGGCCTCGCGTGTGTTCAAAGGCTCGGCGGCGGGCGGCGCGCCTTCGACCGCTGCCACCGCTGCCGGGGCGGGCTCGCTGGCCGCCTGGCTGCGGCGCGCCGCGATGATTTCCTTCTTGCGCAGCGCCAGCACGCCGCGCTGGAAGTCCGACACGCTGCGACGGCCCAGGTGCTGGTCGATCATCCACAGGTGCACGTCGTCCATGGACTTGAAGCGGTCGTTCTGCACGGTCTGAAACGACAGTCCGTGCTTCTGGCAGATGCCGTAGCGGTTATGCCCATCGACCAGCACCTCGCCCCACAACACCAGCGCATCGCGGCAGCCTTCGGCCAGGATGCTGCGCTCCAGCGCCTGCTGTTCGTCGAGCGTCAGCGGATCGATGTAGGCGCGCAGTTCTTCAAGTACCGTGATGTTCATGTCGGAGCGGGGAGCGTGTATCGGATAGGGGGCGGCATTCTATGTCGGCCCCGGTGCGGCGGCGTTGCGAGCCGGCCAGATCGCCGGGCCATGTCCGGATCTGACCGCCAACGGTCCGTCACCGACACGACGACGCACTGCGGCCCAGGCAAGCTGGTGCCACTTGCCTTCACTACCTTCAGGACAGACCATGCTTCAACTCCGCCCCAGCTGCGAACACTGCAACAAGGCGCTTCCGCCCGCCTCCCTCGAGGCGCGCATCTGCTCCTACGAATGCACCTTCTGCGCCGGCTGCGTCGATGAGGTGCTGGCCAATGTCTGCCCCAACTGCGGCGGCGGCTTCGTGCCTCGGCCGGTGCGGCCGGCGCGCAACTGGAAGGGCGACAACTTCCTGGGCAAAGACCCGGCGAGCACGAAGGTGAAGCACCGGCCCGTCGATGCGGCCGCCCATGCGCTGTTTGCCGCGGCCCTCAACGCGATTCCACCCGAGCAGCGCTGACAGCCGGGTCAGGGCTTGCCCTCGACAACAGGCCCGGACAGCGCGCCGAGGAACACGGCCAGATCGCTGATCTCCTGTGCCGAGAGCCGGATCGGCTTGCGCTCCGCATGACCGGCGCCAGCGGATGCCAGCTCGGACACGCCGGCCACCGCCGCTGGCGACTTCGCGTAGTGCGCCACCACCTCGTCGAGGCTGGCGAACTGGCCGGCATGCATATAGGGCGGGCGCAGCGCGACATTGCGCAGGCTGGGCGTCTTGAACGCCGCCTCGAGCTTAGGGTCGTCGGTGACCATGAAGCGCAGCTCCTGGCATTGCTGCGGGTTTGCATCGCTGAAGGGCCCGAGGCAGTTGAACTCGTCGCGCTGCACCTTGGCGGTCGCCGCCGCGCGCCCGCGGTCAGGGCGGCTGCGGTCCAGCGGCGGCACGCCGGTGTTGTGGAAGTGCTGATCGCTGAGCAGGGGGCCACTGTGGCAGGTGATGCATTGGCCCTTGCCGATGAACAGGCGCAGCCCTTTCAGTTCCTGCGCGGACAGCACCTGTTGCGCACTGGGATCGTTGGCCACAACGGCCTGGGCATAGCGGTCGAAGCGCGAGGGCCCGTAGCTCAAGCCGCGCTCATAGGCGGCAATAGCCTTGCCCATATTGGCGAACACGCGTGAGACCTGCTCTCTTGCAGCCGGCGCCATCGCGGCCCAGGCTGCCCGCTCGGCCCCATCACCCAAGGGCCCGGCGTCCTGCGGCAGCCGAGCCAGGTCCGGCAGCGGGCCGAACAGCGCTTCGTAATCGGCCCGGTAGTGAGCCTGCATGACATGGGCATAGCGGGCGCGGTTGCCGCCATGCTCGACAGCGTCCTCCAGCGGACCCAGGGCCTGGGACCAGAGGCTGTCCTTGCGGCCATCCCAGAACAACCAGGGGCTGTGCGCCGCGCCCATGATGGGCATGGCACGCCGCGAGCCCGTCCCCATGCCCTTGCCCAGCGGGAGGCCATCCTGGAACTGCTTGTCCGGCGCGTGGCAGCTTGCGCAGGCCACCGCCTGGTTGCGGCTGAAACGCACATCGTTGAACAGGCGCCTGCCCAGTTCCGCGGCGGCGGGCAGCCGTTCATAGCGGTTTGACGGGTCCGCGGGCGCCGGCGCCAGCTGATTCAGGCGCAGAGAGGCGATCAGCTCGCGCTCGTCCGCCGTCCAGCGTTCGATGCCCCAGATCGCGCCCTCTGCAATGCCGATGCCGCCAACCACCGCCAGCACGGCGGCCAGCAGGGCCGGCCCCAAACGCGAGGCGACGACACCCATCACAGACCTGCCTTGGGCTGGGCGACCACGGTATTGAAGCTCACCTTGTCGACGCCCTCGGCCGCATGGATGCTCAGCTTGATCTCCCACCAGCCGCCCATGCTGAACTTCATGCCCTCCAGCAAATAGCTGCCATCGGGCAACTGCTGCGTCACCTGCGGTCGTGTCGGCAAGCCATGGCCGTGCTGTGGCATGCCGCCGTCGACGGTGAAGCGCGCGCCTTGGACCGTTGCGCCCTCGGCCGTGGTCAGCCGGATCTGCCAGGCATGCAGCTGGTTGATGGCCGGCGGCTTGGGCGGCGGCTGCAGCGCCACGATGAATCTGCCGTTGGCACTGGGATGTTGCAGCGACAGATCGAGATCGGGAGGCGGTGTCGAGCAGCCAGCGAACAGCGCAAGGCTTGATCCGGCGAGCATAAGGGAGAGCGGGCGGTAGGGCATGAGGAGAACTCCATGAACATTGGGGAGGAACAGCGTCGATTGTCTGGAGCACCGCCTGCCACGACTTGAACGAAAGGGCTAAGCTGAGCCTCTGCCGATCATGCTGATCACGCCTTCACCATTGCCCACCCCGCTGGTTTCCAGCCGCCTGACCGTGGCCGCGGGCCGCGTGCATTTCTGGCCCGGCGGCAGCCTGTGGATAGGCCAGGGCAGCGGACTCTCCGACTGGCACGAGCACCATGCGCTGCAGATCGCCTTGGCGCTGGATGGCGTCTGCCGGTTCCGCGACCGGAAGGACGGTGGCTGGTCGGCCTTCAACGGTGCCCTGGTGCGCTCGCACTGCCAGCACCAGTTCGAGATCGAGGACACGGTGGTGGCTCATCTCTTCGTTGAACCGGAAACCACGGCGGGCCGGGTGCTGAGCAAACGCTTTGCCGAGCAGGGCATCAGCCCCCTGCCCGAGCCCGAGCGCGGCGCGATGACCAATCTCCTGCTGGGTGCCTATCGCCGTGGCGCTGGTGCCCACGAGACGGTGGCCACGGCCCGCGCCGCGCTGGGCCTGCTGACGGGTGCTCCCTCGGCCGACGACCCGGTGGACGCGCGCATAGCCAAGGCGCTGGACTACATCCGAGCACACTTGCACGGGCCGATCCCGCTGGCCGAAGTGGCCGCGGCGGCCGCGCTGTCACCGGGGCGGTTCCGGCACCTGTTCGTGCAGGAGACCGGCAGCGCGTTTCGCGCCTATCTGCTGTGGCTGCGGCTGAACACGGCCATCCAGTGCGCCATGGCCGGCCAGTCCTGGACCACCGCCGCGCACGAGGCGGGCTTCGCCGACTCGGCCCATCTGACGCGCACCTTCAAACGTATGTTCGGCATCAACCCGGCGACGCTGGTGCGCGTGTAGCTGCTCAGGCTGCGGGTACCGCCAGCGCGTCGCGGACAAAGCGCACCAGCGCCCGCGCCGTCTCCGAGCCGGCCGGCTGAGGCAGGGTCAGCGCATGCACCCACTCCCCCTGGTCGACCCGCAGGCACCATCCGGGCAGCAGATCGATCAAGCCGCTGGCCGGGACCACGCAGAAGTCGGGCAGCAGCACGATGCCGGTGCCGTGGCGGGCCATCTCCATCAGGCTGTCCATGTCATTGCCCCAGGCGACGGCCTGCAGCATCACACCCTCGGCGGCGCCGTCCGCATGGTGCCAATGTCCGGGCCGCGCCTCCTCGTTCTGACCGATCAGCAGGCAGGGCAGCCCGGCCAGGGCCCGTGGGCTGGGCAGCACAGCTTGACCGGCCGCGCCATAGGCGCGCACCGCAAAGCGCAGCACCGGCTGCGCAACCCAGTCCTCAGGCGGCCGCTCGGTGATGCGAAACGCCAGGTCCAGGCCCTCACGCAGCAGATCCACGCGCCGATCGGTGAAGAACAGCTCGTAGCGCAGCGCCGGATGCAGGGCCTGGAAGCGGGCCAGCAGCGGCGCCAGCACATGGCGGCCGAAGCTCAGCGGTGCGCTGATGCGCAAGGTTCCGCCCAGTTGGTCGCGCTGACTGCGCAGGGCCAGGCGTGCACCCTCGGCGGCCTCGTGCACCGCCCTGGCACGGGCGTGCAAGCGCCGGCCGGCCTCGGTCAGGCCCAGGCTGCGGGTGCTGCGCGCGAACAGCGCCAGACCCACCGCCGCCTCGATGGCGGCCACGCGCCGGCTGACAGCGGCCCTTGTCAGGCCCAACTCCCGCGCGGCCTGGGCAAAACTGCCGGCCTGGGCGATGCGGGCGAACAGTTCAAGCGCATTGGCGTCCAGCGCGGCGTCGGCTGAGGTGAGGCGGCTACGTGAAATTTTGGCAGTCTTTGTCATCAATTTGGAAGCAATGTGTGGCTTCGGTTGAGTCTAGTCGCTGAATTGTTGCCAATCTAGACTGGGCTCCATCCCCCGTCCAGGAGTTGCAGATGAGCCGCAAGCCCCCAGTCACCGAGCCAACAACCCGTCCCACCCAACTGCGCTGCGCCGACGGCCGGCTGCTGGCCGCCTGCTGGCACGAGCCCAGCGGGCCGGTGCGGGCGGTGGCGGTCGTCAGCCCGGCAACCGCGGTGGCCAGCAGCTTCTACAAGGCCTTCGCCCAGTGGCTGGCTCGACGAGGCTATGCGGTGCTGTGCTACGACTACCGGGGCGTCGGGGCCTCCTTGCAGGGCCGCATCCATGACGAGCCAGCCAGTCTGCGCGACTGGGCCCGGCTGGACATGGCCGCGGCGCTGCGTACCGCCCACAGGCGCCGGCTGCTGGAGCAGGCACGGCAGGGCCACGAACTTGGTCTGCTGCTGATCGGCCACTCGTTCGGCGGCAATGCAGTGGGTCTGGCGCCCGGCTATGAGCAGGCCGACGCGCTCCTCGGTGTGGCCGCCCAGGCCGCCGACTGGCGCAACTGGCGCGGCCTCAACAAGGCCAAGGTCTGGCTGTTCTTTCACGCTCTGCTGCCCGCGCTGAGCCATCTGTTCGGCCACTTTCCCGGTCGCCTGCTGGGCACGCGGGCGCACGGCATGCCCAAGTCGGCTGCCTTGGAGTGGGCTCGTTGGGGGCGCCGCCGCGGCTTCATGTTCACCGACCCGACACTGCAGACCGATCTCGGCTACCACCACTTCACCGGCCCGGTGCATTTGTGGAACATCACTGACGACCATCTGTTCGGGCCGGCCCGGGGCGTCGACCACCTGGCGGCACAGTTCCGCGGCGCGGCGGTGGCCCGTCACACGCTGGCACCTCAGGCCGTGGGGGCTCGCGCCATCGGTCACTTCGCGCTGTTCCGTCGCGAGCTGGGTGAGCGCGCCTGGCCCTTGCTGCTGGCACCCATCGAGGCCGCGACGCCGCGGCTGCGGGTCCGGCTCGGGCTCGGGCTCGGGCAAGCATCATCGACTTGAAGTGCGCGATACCTGGCCCGGCGCCTCGCGGCCGAGCGATATTGCATTGATTTGGTTTTAGACTGGTCGCTCATTGGCATTGGTTTGGTACCAAAATGAGCGTTGAGCTGGATCTGGACAAACGACGCCTTATCGCCTGGAGTGCGGCCGGCGTGGCGGCACTGACCCTGTCCGGCTGCGGGGGTGGCGGGGGATCGATTGAACCCACGCCCAATCCAAGACCTCCGGCACCGCTGCCGCCCCCGGCTGGCGGCCCCAGCGCCACCGAGTGGGAGGCCTTCGCCGGACGGCTGCAGGGCCAGCTGTTGCGCCCCGGTCAGTCCGGCTACGAAACCCATCGCCGCGTCGCCAATGCCCGCTTCGATGCCGTCCTGCCGCAGGCCCTGGTGCGTTGCGCCAGCGCTGCCGATGTCACGGCGGCCCTGGCCTTTGCCCGCCAGACCGGCCTGCCGTTGGTACCGCGCGGCGGCGGCCACGGCTATGTCGGCGACTCCACCGGGCCGGGGCTGGTGATCGATCTGGCTCCGATGAACAGCGTGGCTCTGGACGGTGAGATCGCCATGGTAGGCGCCGGCGCCACCCTGGCCGATGTCTATGCCGCGCTGCTGGATCAGGGACTGTGCATCGCCTCGGGCAGCTGTATCAGCGTCGGCATTGCCGGCATTACCCTGGGCGGAGGTGTTGGCGTGATCGACCGCGCCTATGGCCTGACCTGCGACGCCTTGCTCTCGGCCCAGGTCGCGACAGCCGATGGCCGCGTGCTGGACTGCGGCTCCCATCAGCACCCCGAACTGTTCTGGGCCCTGCGCGGCGGTGGCGGCGGCAACTTCGGCGTGCTGACCTCGCTGCGCCTGCAAACCCATGCCCAGAGCCCCATGCTGCAGTTCCAGGCCCAGTTTGCTTTCGACGACCTGGCCGCCGTGATGAGCGCATGGCAGGCCTGGCCGCAAGACCTGCCCGATCAGATTGGGTCGCAGCTGCTGCTCACACCCCAGGGCGGCGTCGGCGGCGGGCCCGGCTGCCTGCTGTGGGGCTATGGCGTCGGCGCTCATGGCACCGAGGCCGCGTTGTCGCCGTATTGGCAGGGGCTGCTGGCACGCATCGGCCGGCAGCCGCTGAGCAACCGGCTTCAAGCGCGCAGCTACCGCGAAGTCATGCTGGGTGCTTGCAACAACCTCACGCTGGCGCAATGCCATCTGCCCAGCCAGCAAGCGACCGGCGTGCTGCCCCGGGTAGCGATGGCGGCCAGCTCGGACTTTTTCGATGCACCGCTGGACGCCGCTGGCATCCAGGCCCTGGGCGTGGCCGTGCGCCAGCGCCGTGGCGCTGGGCCGGGCGCCGTGATACTCAATCTGATGGGCGGTGCCATCGCCCGCTTGGCGCCCGAGGCCAGCGCCTTTGTGCACCGGCGCGCGCTGTTCAGCGCCCAATACCTGAGCGAGTACGCCCCTGGCACGCCAGCCGCCACGGTGGATGACGGCGCGCAGTGGGCTCACGGCATGCGCACGCTGATGCGCCCCTGGAGCAACGGCCGCGCCTATCAGAACTACCTGGACGCGCTGATCACCGATCCCGGGCCGGCCTACTACGGCACCAATCTGACCCGCTTGCAGCAGGTCAAGCGCAGCTATGACCCCGATGGTCTGTTCAAGCAGACGCAAGGTTTGGGGCTCGGCGCCTGAGGGTCAAAGCGACGTCGGGGTAAATGCGGGAAAGCCCCTGCGCGGGGCCGGCCGGTGGCGCCGGGATAATGACGGCGACGGGTTCGCTTGCTTGCACAAGGCGCGGTCACCGGCGACCCCATGAGGACGGTGTATGAGCGCGTTGCTTGAGCAAGTCACTACAGAAGTTGGACGGCTGCTGCTACCGCCGCAGGAGCTGGCGGCTGGTGTCGAGACGCTGCGGACGCTGGGCCTGGAACCGTACCTCCGGCAGATGCCCGAACAGGGCGGACTGGCACTGCTGCCGCAGGCCTTGCAGCAGCTCGCCCCCGGCCACGACACCACCGGCCTGAGCGATAGGCTGGGCCTGGACACGCAAGCCAGCGAGGTCGACCTGCAGCGCGAGATCTGGCTGGCTCTGCTGGCCACTCCGCTTCAGCAAGGTTTCCCCTCATTTGCCGAACTGGCCGCCGCGGTGCGCATGCGCGCCAACATCGTTCGCGCGGCGCGCAAGACGGCGCTGGCCTTCCACACCCGTGAGGCCGAGCGCCCGGCCGGCCTGTGGACCTATGCCCGCGAGACCGGCTTCACCGTCCAGCCCGGCTGCTCGCTGATCGACGCGCTGGAGCGCGCCACCCAGCCCGAACGCAGCGGCCGGCGCTATGACTTCTCCTGCTACCGCGCCACCGAGTATGTGATCCTGCTGGCGATCGCGCAGGAGGCATGTGTCCACCATCCGGCCTTGTTCGAGCGTCTGCAGCTGCAGAGCGAACGGCGCGCGGTGATGTCAGGGCGTTTTCACGAAGTGTTCCTGCGCGAGCTGGGCAGCAACGAGGCGCCGCTGCCGCCGGCCTATTACGTGCCGGGCGACCGGGTCTGGTTCCGCAACCCCGACCCGGCTTCGTCCGATGCGTCCGGCTACGAGGGCTCCTGGGTGTTCTATCTGGGCCAGGGCCTGTTCTCCAACTTCTGGCAGCGCGACCGACCGTTCACGCTGACCAGCAAATGCGTCGAGATCCATCACTGGCGCGACGCCGTCTTCATCGATGCCGAGGGCGAACCCCGCATCGACGAGGCGCAGGTGGCTCAGCAGGTGCAGCGCACCCTAGGCGATGCCGCGGCCACGGCGGTGGTGCTGGCGCAGATGCTACGGCTGCGCGATCCTGCCGGCCAGTACCTCGGCGGCGGCTGCATAGATCGCACCAGAGAAGGTCCGCGCTGGGTTTGCGCCGGCAGCAGCGACATTCGCCTGCCGGACGCCTGAATCAACTGCGCAGGTGGCAAGCCACCCAGTGCCCGTCGCTGGTCTGCTTCAGTTCCGGTGACTCGCTGGCGCAAAGCGGCAGCTGCTTGACCGGACAGCGGGTGTGAAAGTGGCAGCCACTGGGCGGGTTGATCGGGCTGGGCACATCGCCCTGAAGCATGATGCGTTTGCGCTTCAGGGTCGGGTCGGGGATGGGCACGGCCGACAGCAGTGCCTCGGTGTAGGGGTGCAGCGGCCGGCTGTAGAGCTCGCGCGAGCTGGCGATCTCGACAATGCGGCCCAGGTACATCACCGCCACCCGGGTGCTCGTGTGCTCGACCACCGACAGGTCGTGGGCGATGAACAGATAGGTCAGCTTGAACTTGGCCTGCAGGTCTTCCAGCAGATTGATGACCTGAGCTTGAATGGACACATCCAGCGCCGACACCGCCTCGTCGCAGACGATCAACTTCGGGCTCACCGCCAGCGCGCGGGCAATGCCGATGCGCTGGCGCTGGCCGCCGGAAAACTCATGCGGATAGCGGCGCAGATGGTCGGCGCTCAGACCCACCGTCTCCAGCAGATCGACGATGCGAGCCTCGTAGTCGGCCCGGGTCTTCGTCAGCTTGTGGATGGTCAGTGCCGCGCCGATGATGGCGCCCACCGTCATGCGCGGGTTCAGCGAGGCGTAGGGGTCCTGGAAGATGATCTGCATATCGCGCGCCAAGGCACGCAGCTCGGTCTTGCCCAGCGCCGTGACCTCGCGGCCGTCGAACCAGACCTGGCCCGATGTGGGCTCGATCAAGCGCAGGATGCAACGCCCGGTGGTCGACTTGCCGCAACCCGATTCGTCGACCAGGCCCAGCGTCTCGCCGGCGGCCAGATCAAAGCTGACGCCGTCCACCGCATGCACCCGTCCCTGCTCGCGGCCCAGAAAGCCGCCCTTGATGCCGAAGTGCTTGACCAGCTTGTCGACGCGCAGCAGCGGCTTGCTCATAGGATGCAGGCCACCTTGTGGCCGGGGCTGACCTCGCGCAGCGCAGGCGTCTGCGCGGTGCAGGCGCCACTGGCGTATTTGCAGCGCGGCGCAAAGCGGCAGCCCTCGGGGGGGTTGATCAGCTTCGGCACCGTGCCGGCAATCGCCTCCAGCCGGACCTTATGCGTGGCGGCCAGGTCGATGCGCGGGATCGAGCGTATCAGCCCCTGGGTGTACGGGTGGCGCGGGTTGGCGAACAGCTGCTCCACCGTGGCCTCCTCGATCACCTTGCCGGCATACATCACGACCACCCGCTGCGCCACCTCGGCGACCACGCCCATCGCATGGGTGATCAGCAGGATGCTCATGCCGAGGCGCGCCTTCAGCTCGGCCAGCAGCTCCAGGATCTGCGCCTGGATGGTGACGTCCAGCGCCGTCGTCGGCTCGTCGGCGATCAAGAGCTGCGGGTTGCAGCTCAAGGCCATGGCAATCATCACGCGCTGGCGCATGCCGCCGGAGAACTGGTGCGGATAGTCGCGCACACGGCGCTCCGGCGTCGGGATATTGACCAGGCGCAGCATCTCGACGGCTCTAGCCATCGCATCGCTGCGGTTCAAGCCCTCCTGCAGGCGCAGCACCTCGGCGATCTGCTGGCCCACCGTGTAGACCGGGTTCAGCGAAGTCATCGGCTCCTGGAACACGATGGCGATCTGCTTGGCGCGGATGCGGCGCATCTCGCTTTCGGGCAGCGCCACCAGGTCCCTGCCCTGCCAGAGGATCTGTCCGGCGGCGATGCGGCCCGGCGGCATCGGCAGCAGCTTCAGCACGCTCATCGCCGTGACCGATTTGCCGCAGCCGGATTCGCCGACCACGCAGACGGTCTCGCCGCGGTTGACCGTCAGGTCCACGCCATCGACCGCATGCAGCCAACCGGCGTCGGTGGCGAAATGGGTCTTCAGACCGCGGATCTCAAGCAGCGGAGCTTCTTGCATCACATCACCTTGCGCGGGTCCAGCGCATCGCGCAGGCCATCGCCAATGAAGTTGATCGTCAGCACCGCCAGAAAGATCGCCAGGCCGGGGAACATCGCCCAGTGCGGCGCAATGTCCAGATAGTCCTTGGCATCGAACAGGATGCGGCCCCAGGTCGGGATGTCGGGCGGGAAGCCCAGGCCCAGGAAGGACAGCGTCGATTCGGCGATGATGGCCGCGGCCACATCGATGGTGCCGGCCACGATCACCGGGCCCAGCGCATTGGGCAGGATGTGGCGGGTGACCTGGCGCGGCGTGCTCGCGCCCAAGGCCCGCGCCGCCTCGACGAACTCCTTCTCGCGCAGTGAGAAGAACTGCGCCCGCACCAGGCGCGCCACCGGCATCCAGCGAAACCCACCGATGACGACGACGATCAGTATGAAGACGCCAACCTCGGGGCCGAAGGTCTCCTTCAGGCCATCGCGGAACAGGTAGATGATCAGCAGCAGCAGGGGCAGCTGCGGCAGCGACAGGAACAGATCGGTCAGCCACATCAGGCCGGCGTCAATGCTGCCGCGCGAAATGCCGGCGATCGAACCGATCAACACCCCCACCACCACCGCCATCAGCATCGCCGCCAGGCCCACGGCCAGTGAGATGCGGCCGCCGTAGAGCAGGCGCGCCAGCAGGTCCTGGCCCAGGTCGTCGGTGCCCAACGGGTGGCCCAGCGACGGGCCCTTCAACCGGGCGGTGAAGTCGATGTCATTGATGGCCAGCTTCCACACCATCGGGCCCAGCAGCACGGCCGCCACCATCAGCGCCAGAATCACCAGGCTGAGCATGGCCATGCGGTGGCGCTTGAAACGCCGCCAGGCCTCGCCCCAGGGCGAAACGTGTTGCGCCGCCGCGCTAGCGGTAGCTGATGCGGGGATCGAGCCAGCCATAGAGCAGATCAGCCATGAGATTGAAGAAGATCACCAGACAGGCGAAGACGAAGGTCACGGCCATGATCACCGGCGTGTCATTGGCCAGGATGGCGCTGATCAAGAGCGAGCCTATGCCCGGAATGCGGAAGATCTGCTCGGTGACGATGGCACCGCCAAACACCGCGGGCATCTGCAGTGCCACCAGGGTCACGACCGGTATCAAGGCATTGCGCAGCACATGCTTGATCACCACCCCGCCTTCGGACAGGCCCTTGTAGCGGGCGGTCGTCACATAGTCGAGCCTGATCACATCGAGCACGGCCGAGCGCACATAGCGCGTCCAACTGGCCCCCTGGAACAGGCCCAACACCAGCACCGGCATGATGGACTGCCTGATGTGCTCCCACCACCAGGCCCAGCCGGTGGCGGCGATATCGGCGCGATAGACGAAGGGCAGCCAGTCCAGCGTGATCGAGAACAGCAGGATGAAGAGCAGGCCGGTGAAGAAGGTCGGCAGTGAAAAGCCGACAAAGGCCAGCGTGTTGGCGACCTGGTCGAAGATCGAATAGGGCCGGGTGGCGGCGAACACACCGACCGGGATCGCGATCAACAGGGCCAGGACTTGCGAGCTGCCTATCACCACCAACGTGGTGGGCAGGCGCTGCAGTATCAGCTGGTCGACATCGACGCGGCTGACGAAGGAGAAGCCCCAGTCGCCCTGCAGCATGGCGAACAGCCAGCGGAAGTAGCGCTGCCAGACCGGATCGTCCAGGCCGAACTTGGCGCGCAGCATTTGCCGCACCTCGGCCGGCACGTTCGGGTTGGTGGCCAACTCCTCGAACGGGTCACCCGGCGCTAGCGCGAGGATGGTGAACAGGACCACGCTGATGCCCAGCAGGCTGGGCAAGGCGTAGAGGAGTCGGCGCAGCAGGTACTGGAACATTCAGCTCGGTATCGGGGTAGCCAAGAGCTCTTACCCTGTCAGGCTTCTCGGAACCAGTCCTTGAGGTTCCAGAGGTCGTTGTCCCAGCCGCTCAGCGGTGCATAGAGCTTGCTGGCCACGGCGGCCACGCGCGGCCGGTAGACCACCGGAATCACCACCGGGTCGCTGCAGATCAAATCATTCATCCTGATGAACAGCGCCGCGCGCTTGACCGGGTCGAGCTCGTTCTCCGCCGAACGGAAGGCCTTGTCGTATTCGTCATTCTTCCAGCGGGCGACGTTGCGGCCCTGCCACTTGTTCTCCTTGGTCGAGAACTCCCAGGACACGAACTGGTTCATGAACAGCTCGGCGTCGGGCTGCGTCATCGTCGTCGTGTACATCTCGACGTCGCAGAAGAACTTGGTGTAGGTGTCGGGGTTGCCCACATCGGACGAGAAATAGATCGACGAGGTGATGGACTTCAGCTCCAGATCGACGCCGGCCTTTTGCGCGGCCTGCTTGATGATGGCCTGCGTCTTCTGGCGCGGCGCATTGATCGAGGTCTGGAACACCAGCTTGAGCTTCTTGCCGCCCTTCTCGCGAACGCCGTCGCTGCCCTTCTTCCAGCCGGCCGCCTCAAGCACGGCGCTGGCCTTGTCCACATTGAACTCCCACTTCATCGTCTTGGAGCGGAAGCGTTCGGGGTTGTTCAGGAAGTTGGCCGTGGCCACGCCGGTGCGGCCGTAGATGAACTCCTGCACCGCGCCGCGATCGACCAGCAGATTCAAGGCCTGGCGCACGGCTGGGTCGGACAGGATGGGGTGCCGGCTCTTCGGGTGAGCCCGCTCACCCTCGACCTCGGTCCAGGGATCGGCCATATTGAGCACGATGAACTCGATATTGCCGCCCGGGGTGATCGTCACCTTGCCGCGTCCACCGGCCTCCAGCCGCTTCAGGATCTCGTCCTCGACCTGCATATTCCAGGCGTAATCGAACTCGCCGGTCTGTATCACCGCGCGCGCCGCCGAGACGGCATCGCCGCCGCCCTTCATCTCTATCGTGTCGAAGAAGGGGCGGTTGTCGAAGTGGTAGCTGGTGTTGATGGCGCCACGCACCATGTCACCCGGTTTGAAGTCGACGAACTTGTAGGGACCGGTGCCCACCGGCTTCAGATTGGCGGGTGCGTCGCGCGACTTGGCGCCCTTGTAGTCGGCGAACAGGTGCTTGGGGATCAGCATGCCGCGGGTGCCGACAAAGGGATCGGCCCAGAACGGTGTGGGCTTCTTGAAGGTCACCTTGACGGTGTGGCTGTCGATCTTCTCGACCTTGCAGTCCTTGTAGGTGCCCACGGTAACCGCAGCGGTCTCGGGATCACTGGAATACTCCCAGTTAAAAACGCAGTCGTCGGCGGTGAAGGGCTTGCCGTCATGCCAGGTGGCGCCGCGCTTGAGCTTCCAGATCACCGTGGTGCCGTCCTTGGACAGGCCACCATTGGCCAGACTGGGAATCTCGGCCGCAAGTATGGGCACGAGGTTGCCGTCCGGGTCCCAAGCAGCCAAGGGCTCGTAGAAGATGCGGGCACCCTCCTGGTCCTTGGTGCCGGTGGCGAAGTGCGGATTCAGCAAGGTGGCACCCTGCCACCACAGGAGCTTCAAGGCCCCGCCACCGCCGCGCTTGGTCGGCTTGTAGCCCGACGGGGCCTGGGCCTGGGCGATGCCCGCATGCATCAGCATCTGGCCGGCCATCGGGGCCGTAAGGCCCAGCGCCAGCATGCGCTGGACAAAGGCCCGGCGGGCGAGGCGCCCCTCGCGCACGTCCTCGATCAGGGTGCGCAACGTTTGCTCTTGCATGGGTAACCTCCGCAAAGCCGATGACGGTCTGTGACCAAACTGCAAGTCCATGCTAGCAGCGCAGCGTGCAATGCCTGATTGGGGTAGGCCCTGAGACGCCGCCTTCTTTTCGAGTGCCGTCTTCACGCGATGCGAGCACCGACAATGCCCGCCATGCCAACCCGCCGCCAAGCGCCCTCCATCAAACACCGCAGCCGACGGCTCTTTGCCATGCTGTGGATGAGCCTGGCCCTGCTGCCGTTGGTCTGGTGGCTGCTGACGCCCAGCGGCGTGACCGTACAGGTGGTGCAGAAAACCTGGCAGCTGGCGATAGAGATCGAAACCCTGGTCGAGGACCATGGCTCAAGCTGGTGCGACGAAGTGCCCACCGGCGTGCGCGTCACGCTGCGCCGCACCATGATCGATCCCAGCGGGGTGCGCACTGGCCCTGCCGAGCATTGCCGCTATACCGGTCCGCAGTGGCGGGCGCTGCACAGCGCGATGGCCGAGGGCCAGGCGCCGGCGCTGCCGCACTGGCCAACGGCCTCATTGCCGCCCCTGGCTGACCCGCCCCAACTCGGTGCCGAGCGCCCCGGCAAGCGGCATGAGCGCTACGAGATTCAGCTGCGCGCGGCATCGGGCCAGACCTGGACCTGCCGCCTGCCCCTGGCCCACTGGCAAGGCGTGACCCCGGGCCTCACATTTCGCCTGCAGGTGGACCGCCACGGCGTGGCCCACTGCGGCAGCGTGCCGGGCCCGCGCTCAACGGATCATTGACGGACGCGGGGGCCTCCGCCCTGAATGGCCTGAGCCTGGGCGCGGCGCGAACTCTCGATGCCACGGCGACGCTCCTGCTCGGCCTCGATCAGGCGTTCACGCGCCGTCAGCGCGCGCGGACTGTTGGCGGCAATCGCCGCCTGATCCAGGTTCTGACCCCAGCTCAGGCCGGCGCGCAGCGGCGTTGGCGGCGCCAGACGGTCGGTAAAGCCGTTGCCCAGCCAGGGCATGATCTGCTCCAGCACCAAGGCCACCCGCGGGCGTATGGCCGGCTCGCCGATGCGCCCGCGCTGGCCCCAGCTGACGATCAGGTCGGTGCTGGTGCCGCCGACGGGCCGGGGTGACGTGACGGCGAAGTCGCGCAGCACGCCGTAGCGCAGCTGCATCAGCGCCTCCTCGACCAGCATGGCCGGATCTTCGGCCGAAACGGTTTCGCCCACCGGCATCGAGTAGCTGTAGTCGTCGTTGACGCGGTCGAGGCTGAAAAAGCGGGCCACGTCCTCGGGCCCATAGGCAATCTGCTCCGCCGAGGCCTGCACGCCGAAGAACTGCACGCGGCCCAGGGCCACCATGTCCTGCGAATAGAAAGGCAGGCGCTGCGCCAGGTCGGCCGCGGTGGTGAGCGCCGGGCGAGCCTGCCAGACGTGCAGGCTGCCGCTGAGCTGGGTGTGCAGCCGCGGCGGCACCAGATCGCCCGCATGGGTGAGCTCGTGATACAGCAGCGGCCCCAGCGTGTAGGCCAGCCTGGCCAGCTCACGCGGCTTGCGTTCGGCCACCGGATAGGCGCCATCGGCGTGGGCGTTGTTCAGCACATAGCGCCAAGGCGCGGAATAGCGCAGCTGGGCGCCGTAGTCGCTGCGCGGATCGGGCGCCTCGCTGATGGTGTCGCGCTGCTCGGGTGTCATCCACAGGTAGCCCGCGTCGAGATAGATCGCTCCGGTGGCGCCCCAGTAGAACGCCGGCCGCTCCCGTCCGCCAATCACCACCGCGGTGCTGGCATTGAGCAGGCGGCGGAAGTCGCCATGGCTGTCCTGCTCGCGCAGAAAGGCCTCGAAGGCTTCGCCCATCCAGTCGTTCGACACCAGCACGCGCTGCATCACCTGCTCGACACTGGCCAGCTCGCCGCGGGTTTCCTGGCCCAGCAGCGGCAGACGGCCCAGCGTGCAGGTGTTGTTGCGGTCCAGGCTGGGCGCGTAGATGCAGTCCTTCAGCGCCGGGGCATGGGGCCCGCCGGCCCGATAGGGGTAGACGCGCGAGACCGGTGCACTGGCGGGGAACAGCGCATCGGCCCCGGCCTGCCGGGGCGGCGCCTGCACCAGCAGCCTGAAGTCCTGGCTGAGCTGGCGGCCACCGGCCAAGGTCACCTGGGCGCGCAGGCGCAGCAGGCTGTCCTGGCCCACCACCGGTGCTTTCAGCAGCACGCGCCAACCGGTGCTTTCCTGCAAGGTGGTGCTGGGGCCATCGACCACCGCCCAGCTCACCGTGGCGGTGTCGCGCTCGTCCTGGCTCAGGCTCGCCGCCCAGGCCCGCACCGACAGCGCGCCATTGCTGTAGGCCGAAGGCTCGCCGCGCAGCAGCAGGCCGGTGTCGGCAGCCGCAGCCACGCTGAACTAGGCCTGGCCGCTGCGCACCCTGCCCTGCGGATCCTGGAAGCTCACCTCGAAGCGATAGCTGCCCGGCTCGGCCGGCTCCAGCGTGAGCGCCTGCGAGCGCGCGGACATCAGCCTAAGCGTGGGCCCGGACAGCTGCGTCCAGCGCAGCTCACTGAAGACGTGATCGGCCGCGCAGCCCAGCAGGCTCAGTTCGGCATTGCGGCCGACCTGGGCGCCCGCGGGCAGCTCAAGCCGTGCCACCGCGCCGGTCAGGCATTGGGTGCTCAGCGCGGGCTCGACGGGGGGCGGTTCCGGGGGCGTAGAGCCACCGCCGCCACCGCAGGCACTCAAACCCAACAGACAGGCCAGGGCCCAAGCCTGGCAGGGGATGCGCAGCATCGTCATCGTTTCCATTCCCGTTCGGGTCTCCAATAGCGGCATTCTGGCCGACAAGCAGTGTCAGGTCTTGCTTGAGTCATCCCGCCCACAGGCCGCTCCGTCGCGCCAGCACCGATCCGGTCGCTTGACGGCCCTTGCCGCTGATGCCGTCCCTAGCATACGGCCCTTCCCTGCAAGCCTTGTTCCTCATGCAAAACCGTCTCCTCGCGACCAGTCTGCTGCTGGCTCTGAACACCTCGGCCCCCGCCGCCGGACTTCAGATCGAGCCTGTGCAAGCAGGCCCCGCCGACGCCAGCCTGCAAAGCTACAACCTGCAGGAGCTGCGCGAGCTGCGTGTGTTTGCACGATCGGTCGCGGGCTTCAAGAAGTCCGCCATCTACTGGCAGCGCCGCGTCGATGGGCAGTGGCAGGCTCCCCAGGCGCTGCCCTTCAGCGACCCGCGCTGGCGCGACTCCGACCCGCACCTGAGCAGCGACGGCAAGACGCTGACCTTCCTCTCCGACCGTCCCATCGAGGGCGAGAAGGCCCTGGGACAGCTGGACATCCATGAGTCGCGCTGGACGGATGGCCAATGGAGCGCCCCGCAGCGGCTGGCAGAGGCCGTGCAAAGCCCTGCGTATGAGCTGGGCCCGGAGCGCTATGGCGAACGTCTGTATTTCGCGTCGTACCGCAAAGGTGGGCCGGGCGAGTTGGCGATCTATCAAAGTGATCGAGCAGCCGGCGGCGAACACGCAGCGCCGCTTGCGCTGCCAGCGCCCATCAACGTGGGGCCATCCAACAGCGACTTCACGCTGTCGCCGGACGGCCGCTACGCGCTGTGGTGGAGTGATCGCAGCGAGACCAAGGCCAGGCAGGACGGCGACCTGTTCCTGGCCGAGCGCGTCGGCACCGGGTTCGGCCCGGCGATACGCCTGCCGGCACCCATCAACAGCCCGGCCTTCGAGTTCACCCCCTCGGTCAGCAGCGATGGCCAGTGGCTGGTCTTCGCCTCCACCCGGCCCGGTGACCATGCCGCTGGCCTGTCGCAGTTCTACCGCGTCAGCTGGCCCGCCCTGCTGGCCGAGCTGGGCCCGCAGGCCGAGGCCCACAGCCAGGCCCAGCTGGAGCAGCGCATCGGCGATCTATGGCGCGCCTTCAACAGCAGGGCCGGCGGCGCGCCCGACGCCGAGCTGCTGCGCCCGCTGCTGCATCCGCAGGCGCAGATCTGGGGCCAGCGCCTGCGCAACAGCAGCCTCGACGTCCGCATGTGGTCGCGCTCCGAGTTCCTGGCCGCGCTGAAGGAGCCCACACCCGAAGCCGTGTTCGAGTGCGAGGTCCATCGCGAGCTGCGCCGCTACGGCGCCCACGCCCAGGTCTACAGCGTGGTCGAGACGCGCCATCGCACCACCAACGGTCCGGCCGCCTTCACCGGCGTCAACAGCAGCCAATGGCAGCTGGGGCCGCAGGGCTGGCAGCTGCTGTCGCTGCACTATGCGCTGGAGCTGCCCGGGCAGCCATCGCCGCCACGCACAAGGCGCAGCGGCGACTGCATTGGTTGAAGGGTCAAGGCTTGCGTGGCGGCGGCACGTCCGTGCAGCTGCCATGCGCGATCTCGGCCGCCATGCCTATGCTCTCACCCAAGGTCGGGTGCGGATGAATGGTCTTGCCGATGTCCACCGCATCGGCGCCCATCTCAATGGCCAGTGCGATCTCGCCGATCATGTCGCCGGCATGGGTGCCGACGATGCCGCCGCCGAGGATCTTGCCGTGGCCGTGGGCCTCCGGTGAATCATCGAACAAGAGCTTGGTAAAGCCCTCGTCGCGGCCGTTGGCAATCGCGCGGCCCGAGGCCGTCCAGGGGAACAGGCCCTTCTTGACCTTGATGCCCTGGGCCTTGGCCTGGTCTTCCGTAAGGCCCACCCAGGCCACTTCCGGGTCGGTGTAGGCCACGCTGGGAATCACGCGGGCGTCGAACTGGCTGCGCGCCAGCTTGTCGTCGCCCAGGATGGTGCCTGCGGCGACTTCAGCCGCCACATGGCCCTCGTGCACGGCCTTGTGCGCCAGCATGGGCTGGCCCACCACATCGCCGATGGCGAAGATGTGAGGCACATTGGTGCGCATCTGCACATCGACGTTGATGAAGCCCCGGTCGGTGACGGCCACGCCGGCCTTCTCGGCGGCAAGCTTCTTGCCGTTCGGCGTGCGGCCCACGGCCTGCAGCACGAAGTCATAGACGCCCTCGCTCTTGGCGCCGTCCAGGCCCTCGAACTGCACCTTGATGCCTTCGGGCGTGGCCTCGGCCCCCACCGTCTTGGTACCCAGCATGATCTTGTCGAAACGTTTGGCATTGAGCTTCTGCCAGACTTTGACGAGGTCGCGGTCGGCGCCCTGCATCAGGCCGTCCAGCATCTCGACCACGTCCAGGCGCGCGCCCAGGGTCGAATAGACCGTGCCCATCTCCAGGCCGATGATGCCGCCGCCGATGATCAGCATCTTCTTCGGCGTGCCTGCCAGTTCCAGCGCGCCGGTCGAATCAACAATGCGCTCGTCGTCCGGCAGGAAGGGCAGGCGCACCGCCTGCGAGCCGGCCGCGATGATGGCCTGCTTGAAGTGCACGGTCTTGCTTGTGCCGCTCTTCTGCTGCGCGGAGCCCGTGGTCTCATCGACCTGCAGATGGTTGGCATCCGCAAAGCTGCCATAGCCGCGCACGATCGTGACCTTGCGCATCTTGGCCATCGCGGCCAGGCCGCCGGTCAGCTTGCCAATGACCTTTTCCTTGTGGCCACGCAGCTTGTTGACATCGACCGTCGGCGCGCCGAAGTCCACGCCCAGATCGGCCATATGGCTGACCTCATCCATCACCGCCGCCACATGCAGCAGCGCCTTGGAGGGGATGCAACCGACATTCAGGCACACACCACCCAGGGTCGCGTAGCGCTCGACCAGCACGACCTTCAACCCCAGGTCGGCGGCACGGAAGGCGGCCGAGTAGCCGCCGGGGCCGCCGCCCAGCACCAGCACATCGCAGTCCAGATCGGCCGAGCCGGTGTAGGTGGCGGCAGTGGGCGCGACCACCGGTGTAGCGGCAGCCGGAGCGGCTGCGGCCGGTGCGGGAGCCGGCGCCGGCGCAGCCGCCGCATCGGATTCAAGCATCAGCAGCACCGTGCCCTGATTGACCTTGTCGCCCAGCGACACCTTCAACTCCTTGACCACGCCGGCATGGGAGGACGGAATCTCCATCGAGGCCTTGTCGCTCTCGACGGTGACCAGGCTCTGCTCGACCTTGATGGTGTCGCCAGGCTTGACCAGCAATTCGATCACGGGCACATCCTTGAAGTCGCCGATGTCGGGGACTTGAACTTCAATCAACGCCATGGATTTCTCCGAGAAATGGGTAGCCCGGATGGAATCCGGGGTTCTGCTTGGGTGCGGTCCCGGATTGCATCCGGGCTACGAACACCCCTAGAGCACGATGCGGCGGAAGTCGGCCAGCAGGGACGCGAAATAGACGTTGAAGCGGGCGGCCGCCGCGCCGTCGATCACGCGGTGATCCCAGCTCAGGCTCAGCGGCAGCATCAGGCGCGGCACGAACTGCTTGCCATCCCACTTCGGCTCGATGGCGCTCTTGCACACACCCATGATGGCCACCTCGGGCGCATTGATGATGGGCGTGAAATAGCGCCCGCCGATGCCGCCCAGTGACGAGATCGTGAAGCAGCCACCACTCATTTCGGCCGGTGCCAGCTTGCCGTCGCGGGCCTTCTTGGCCAGCTCGCCCATCTCCTGGCTGATCTGGAAGATGCCCTTCTTGTCGGCATCCTTGAGCACCGGCACCATCAGGCCGTT